>Ga0272443_10000017_pt1 | contig 363145 bp, 353 predicted proteins | sample SSMAcet12_FD_193581 | JGI IMG/M metagenome (GOLD analysis project Ga0272443, IMG submission 193581) | Marine sediment archaeal communities from Little Sippewissett salt marsh, Falmouth, MA, United States - SSM-Acet-12 | ecosystem: Environmental > Aquatic > Marine > Wetlands > Sediment ... | reverse complement strand
GCAGAAGCGCCTGCCCGACCTGCAGGTGGTGGAGCCGCGCAGCGACGGCGGCGAACAGGCATTCTTCGGCGCCTGGGTGACGCTGGAGGACGAACAGGGTGAAGAGGTCTGCTACCGCATCGTCGGCGCCGACGAGTTCGACCCCAAGCGCAACTGGATCAGCATCGACTCGCCCATGGCGCGGGCGCTGCTGAAGAAGCAGCCGGACGACGAGGTTGCGGTGGAGACCCCGCAGGGCATGCGTCACTTCGTGGTGCATGAGGTCAGCTACAGCCCGCCACCGGCGGGCTAGGCGGCTGCGCCGTCCCAGGTGATCTCGGGCAGCGATTCAAAGGCGGGCCTGGCGAAGTAGTACCCCTGGAACAATTCGATACCAAAGGACTGCAACACCTGCAGTTCCGCAGCGGTCTCGACACCCTCGGCGACGACCGTCGCTGACAGTTCGGTACAGACCTGCAGGATGCCTTTCACGATGGCCTGCCGAACCTTGTCCTGATCGATGGCGCGGATCAGCGCCATGTCGAGCTTGATGATGTCGGTTTGCATCTCGGCAAGCAGATTGAGTCCCGAGTAGCCGGCGCCGAAGTCGTCGATGGCGGTCTTGAAACCACGACGCTGGTAATCCTCCACGATCTGCCGCAGGTGACCATGGTCCTCAACCTGTTCACTTTCGGTGATCTCGAAGATGATCCTGTCGATCGGAAAGCCATATTCCTGTGCCGCAGCGAGGGTGGTACGGATACAGAGTTCCGGGCGATACACCGCATTGGGCATGAAGTTGATGCTCAACAAGGACGACAGGCCGAGTTCCGCGGCGAGCTTGATGGCCTTGACCCGACAGGCCTGATCGAAGCGATAGCGGTTAGCGTCATTGACGTTTTCGAAGACCACACCGGCCGGCTCGCCATCCAGCCCCCGCACCAGCGCCTCGTGCGCGAACACCGACCGGGTGGTGGTATTGACGATCGGCTGAAACGCCATCGTAAAGTCAAAGCCCAGCGCGGCGCCGTTGGCGCATTCGGCACAACCGGGGTTTTGAAAATCTTTTTGAAGCTTCATTGCCCATTCCCGCGCTGCACGGCAAGTCAGCTGCGCATAGATAATCCGTCGTCGACCGCGGCACACGGCAATACGACTGCGCGCAACCGGTCGGTAAGTGTGTTTTACGGCGACAACCCGTTGGCCTGACCGATGCGTACCGGCCTTGCCTCGATCCCTGAATGGCATAGCGGACAAGCAGGCGGAATCTGTACTTGGCCGGAGCAACAAATCATCCCGAATGGACCGCTGCCCCCCGTGACGGCGGCCCCACGCCCGCCTCCCTACGACTTTTGTGCTTTTTTGTCCTGAGTCAAGGCGCCTGCAGTGTCGTAGCCTAGGCTAAGGCCAATACGCCAGCCAGCTAGCCCCTCTAGCAAGCCAGCCGACCCTCGTATCCGCAACAACTTATTAGGGAAGGTAAAAACCATGAACAGCAAAGCCACGCTGACCCGTTCCATACTAGCGCTGGCCATTACGGCAGCCGGTGGCCCCGCCTTGGCTCAGGAACCCATTCAGCCCATCGAGCCTGTGAAGGAGGTCAATCTCGCCTTGGCGGAACTGGGCATGAAGCTGTATTTCGACCCGCGCTTGTCCAAGTCGGGCTTCATCTCCTGCAACTCCTGCCACAACCTCAGCATGGGCGGGACGGACAACCTCAAGACATCCATCGGCGACCGCTGGCAACAGGGGCCGATCAATGCACCCACCGTGCTCAATTCGAGCATGAACGTCGCCCAGTTCTGGGATGGCCGTGCGGCGGACCTGAAGGCTCAGGCCGGCGGACCGATCGCCAACCCCGGCGAGATGGGCTTCACCCACAAACTCGCCGTGGACGTGCTGGCCTCAATCCCCGAATACGTCAGGGAGTTCAAGCTGGCGTTCGGCAGCGACGGCATTGATATCGACAAGGTCACCGATGCCATTGCCGAGTTCGAGAAGACCCTGGTCACGCCGAACTCCCGTTTCGACCAATGGCTTTTGGGCGACAAAGATGCAATAACCGCTGAAGAATTGGCCGGCTACAAGCTGTTCAAGGACAGCGGCTGCGTTGCCTGCCACAATGGCCCGGCGGTCGGCGGCAACTCCTTCCAGAAGATGGGGGTGGTCGAGCCATACCACGCCACGAGTACCGCCCAAGGCCGTAGCGCCGTCACCGGCAAGGATGCGGACCGCTTCATGTTCAAGGTGCCGACCCTGCGCAACGTGGAACTGACCTATCCGTACTTCCATGACGGCGAGGCCAATACCCTGACTGACGCGGTTGATGTCATGGGACGTCTGCAGTTGGGCAAGAAATTCAGCGCCAAGGAGAATGCCCAGATCGTGGCCTTCCTGAAAACGCTGACCGGCGAGCAGCCGTTCTTCCACTTCCCCATGCTGCCACCGTCCACCGACAAGACCCCGCCGCCCAAGCCGTTCGACTGAGGGGCTTGCTGATCCGCGGCAACCAAGCCCGGCCTCGGCCGGGCTTTTTTTGTCCCGCCCTGCAGTTGCCTGCATCCCAGGCAGTAAAAAAAGCGCCGTTTCAGGTTTCCCTGAAACGGCGCTCATAGGCGGGTCACTTTATCAATGCGTGTCGAGAGCAGGCTTGCCAAGCCCTCGACAGCATATCGCTCAGATCAGGCCAGGTCGAAGCGGTCCAGGTTCATCACCTTGGTCCAGGCTGCCACGAAGTCACGCACGAAGCGCTCCTGGGCGTCGGCCGTGGCATACACCTCGGCCAGGGCACGCAGCTCCGAGTTCGAGCCGAACACCAGGTCGATCCGGGTGCCGGTCCAGCGCGCCTCGCCGGTCTTGCGGTCGGTGCCTGCGAAGACGTTTTCATCCTTCGAGGCGGCCTTCCACTCCGTCGCCATGTCGAGCAGGTTGACGAAGAAGTCGTTGCTCAACACTTCCGGACGGTCGGTGAAGACACCGTGCGCGGACTGGCCGACGTTGGCACCCAGCACCCGCATGCCCCCCACCAGCACCGTCATCTCCGGCGGGGTCAGGGTCAGCAGCTGCGCCTTGTCCACCAGCAACGCTTCGGCGGACACGCTGTACCTGGCCTTCTGGTAGTTGCGGAAGCCGTCGGCGATGGGCTCAAGCACCTCGAAGGCCTCGACGTCGGTCTGTTCCTGGGAGGCGTCCATGCGGCCCGGCGTGAACGGCACAGTCACAGCCTGACCGGCGTTCTTCGCCGCCTGCTCGACGCCGGCGCAACCGGCCAGCACGATCAGGTCGGCCATCGACACCGGCTTGCCGAAATCGCCCTGGATGCCTTCCAGGGTCTTGAGCACCTTGGCCAGCTGCTCGGGCTGGTTGACCTCCCAGTCCTTCTGCGGCGCCAGGCGGATGCGCGCACCGTTGGCGCCACCGCGCATGTCGGAACCGCGGAAGGTGGAGGCGGAGGCCCAGGCCGTGGATACCAGTTCGCTAACCGAGAGTCCTGAAGCCAGGATCTTCTCCTTGAGGGCGGCGATGTCGCCATCGTCGATCAGTGCGTGATCGAGCGCCGGGATCGGGTCCTGCCACAGCAGTTCTTCGGCCGGCACTTCCGGGCCGAGGTAACGGGAACGCGGCCCCATGTCGCGGTGGGTCAGCTTGAACCAGGCGCGGGCAAAGGCATCGGCAAAGGCGTCCGGGTCCTCGTGGAAGCGGCGCGAGATCTTCTCGTATGCCGGATCGAAGCGCAGCGCCAGGTCCGTGGTCAGCATGGAGGGCACGGTCCGCTTGGCGGGGTCGTGGGCATCCGGTACGGAATCGGCGCCTGCGCCACCCTTCGGAATCCACTGGTGGGCACCGGCCGGGCTCTTGGTCAGCTCCCAATCGTAGCCGAACAGGTTCCAGAAGAAGTTGTTGCTCCACTTGGTCGGCGTGGTGGTCCAGGTGACTTCCAGGCCGCTGGAGATGGTATCGCCGCCCTTGCCCGAGCCATAGCTGCTCTTCCAGCCGAGACCTTGTTGCTCGATGCTGGCGGCTTCGGGCTCGGGGCCGACCAGTGCGGCATCGCCGGCGCCGTGGCACTTGCCGAAGGTGTGACCGCCGGCGATCAGCGCCACCGTCTCTTCGTCGTTCATGGCCATGCGGGCGAAGGTGTCGCGGATGTCCTTGGCGGCAGCGACCGGATCCGGGTTGCCGTTGGGGCCTTCCGGGTTCACGTAGATCAGGCCCATCTGCACCGCGGCCAGCGGATCCTCCAGGGCCTCGTGCTCACCGGCATAGCGCTGGTCGGCCAGCCAGTCCTTCTCGGCACCCCAGTAGACGTCCTTTTCAGGCTCCCAGATGTCCTCGCGGCCGCCGGCAAAGCCGAAGGTCTTGAAGCCCATGGATTCCAGCGCCACGTTGCCGGTGAGGATGATCAGGTCGGCCCAGGAGATCTTGTTGCCGTACTTCTGCTTGACCGGCCAGATCAGCCGGCGCGCCTTGTCCAGGTTGACGTTGTCGGGCCAGCTGTTGACGGGCGCGAAGCGCTGGTTGCCGGTGCCGGCGCCGCCGCGGCCATCGCCGGTGCGGTAGGTGCCCGCGCTGTGCCAGGCCATGCGAATGAAGAACGGGCCGTAATTGCCGAAGTCCGCCGGCCACCAGTCCTGGGACTGGGTCATCAGCGCGCGCAGGTCCTGCTTCACCGCTTCCAGGTCGAGGCTCTTGAATGCCTCGGCGTAGTCGAAGTCCTCGCCCATCGGGTTGGACTTGGCCGAATGCTGGCGCAGGATATCCAGGTTCAGCCGGTTCGGCCACCAGTCCTGGTTGGAAGTACCGCCACCGGCGGTGTGATTGAACGGACACTTGCTGTCAGACATTGCATGCTCTCCTTTGGCGCCGGAACAGTGCCGACGACGGGTAGTTAACTGCATTCAAAAGCGGTGACATCTGGTCACCTGAATATGACTCTTCATCCATCAACATCGTTCTGCGCCCTTGGACTGCACAAGCCGCAGAGGCCGACACCCGCGCGGGATCACTGGAACTTGGTGCGCCCACGCAGATCCTCGATGTCCGTCACCGCGTCGCTGAGCTTGTCGGCGCCACCGGCGGTACCGACGATGACGCCTTTACCCGCGACGGGGATGATGGTGTCGATCTGGAAGCGCCCGGTGCTGCGGCGCAGGAAACACTCCTCGTCGAAGTACAGCCGGTCGCCCTCTGTTCCGACGGCGTCGGACTCGATGGTGTCGAAACCGATCAGCGCCTTGATGTCGTCCAGGCCGCCGATGTCGATCTCTTCGATGGTCTGGGCGTCGGGGGTGATTAGCAGCGCTCTCATGAAGCTCTCCTGGGCCGGGCGGCCCTGTTGATTGTTATGTCTGGCCGGCCATCGCGGGATGCACCAAGCCTAGACAGGAAAACCCTATTTCCTAAATTGTTTATCACTAAGCGGCCGATAGTGCCGCGCTATCGCCCGGACGTCACATCAGACGGCATTCGGATCGATGCCCGAAACACTGACCCAGGCGTCCCAGCCCAACCACCGGGTATCGCATTGCATTGCGGTCCCCGACTGTCTTGACCGTCTGCCCAGCGCCCTCAGCCAGGTGCCGACGTGTTTCGCCGGCCTCGTGTCACCTCGCTCCCGTGCGCTCATCGTGGTTTCTCCGTGGTTATCGCCTTGCTGGACCGGGACCCTGTTGCCAGCAACGATAGGCGCCGCGGAACATGTTCTGAAATCGTTTGTTCTTTTCTATTTGATCGTTATTATCTATCGTAATTCCTGCCGACCGAAGCGGGCGGCGAACTCAAGCCGGACATGCGTCGACCGATAGTCCCGTGGACGGGCAGGCGCGCCCGGAGAGCCGTCACTGGGCTATGCTGTCGTTGAACGGGCCTGCCGTGGCAGGCCTACAGGCCGGTCGATCGAGGAACCATGGTGAAGCAAACAGGCTATCTGCTGCTGGGCTGGTGCTGCGTCGGACTGGGCGTGCTCGGCGCCTTTCTGCCGCTGATGCCCACCACGGTGTTCCTGCTCATTGCCGCCTGGGCCTTCGCCCGCTCTTCCGAACGCTGGCATCGCTGGCTGCATAGCCACCGCCGCTTCGGTCCGCTGCTGGCCTGCTGGGAGCGCCATCGCGCCATGCCGCGCCAGGCCAAGGTCGCCGCCTTTCTCACCCTGGCCCTATCCTATAGCTTCACCGCCTGGATGCTCGGGCCATTTTCCACCGGCGCCATCATCGGCGGACTGTGCATCGCCGGCGTGGCCATTTTCCTTGCCCATATCCCGGTGCTGACCCAGGAGCAGGCTGCGGCGATCGCCGCCGAACGGGAATGCCCCTGATCCCGGCAGCCCTGGGCGAACTACCGCCCTTGCATTCGTGTCTGATGACCCCGATATTCCGCGCAAATCCCTAGCGCCCTTTCGGAGTCCCTAATGCTGCGCATCCTGCTGTTCCTTGGCACCAACCTGGCCATCATGGCCCTGATCAGCATCGTCTTCAGCCTGCTGGGCATCGATGGCATCCTGCAGGCCAACCAGGTAGACCTGAACCTGAATGCCCTGCTGGTGATGTCGGCCGTGATCGGCTTTTCCGGTTCGCTGATCTCGCTGTTCATCTCCAAGTGGCTGGCCAAACGCTCCATGGGCGTGCAGGTGATCACCCAGCCGCGCAACGAGACCGAGTCCTGGCTGCTGAACACCGTAACCCGCCAGGCCGAGCGCGCCGGTATCGGCATGCCCGAGGTGGGCATCTTCGACAATCCCTCGCCCAACGCCTTCGCCACCGGCTGGAACAAGAATGCCTCGCTGGTGGCCGTGAGCAGCGGCCTGCTGCAATCGATGACCCGCGACGAGGTGGAGGCCGTGCTGGGCCACGAGATCAGCCACGTCGCAAACGGCGACATGGTGACGCTGACGCTGATCCAGGGGGTGATCAACACCTTCGTCGTGTTCTTCTCCCGCGTCATCGGCCACGTGGTGGACCGGGTGGTGTTCAAGACCGAGCGCGGCTACGGGCCGGCCTATTACATCACCTCTTTCATCGCGCAGATGGTGCTGGCCGTGCTGGCCTCGATGATCGTCATGGCCTTCTCGCGCTGGCGCGAATTCCATGCCGACAAGGGCGGCGCGGAACTGGCCGGCCGGCAGAAGATGATCAATGCACTCAAGCGCCTGCAGCAGGCCAGCGAGGCCCACCGCGCCGAACCGCTGCCCAACGAGATGGCCGCCTTCGGCATCTTCGGCAGCAGCGTCAAGGCGCTGTTCTCCAGCCACCCGCCCCTTGAAAAGCGCATCGCCGCGCTGGAACAGCTGCGCGGCTGAGTCAGGCCTTCAGCTTGCTGAATTCCGCCTCGATGGCGGCCCCGTCCAGGGCCGCCATTTTTGTTGCATCGAATAAGGTGAAGCCGCCGGCCAGCTCCGACCATGCAAAGCCGGCGGTCCAATCGGCGTGACGATAGCTGCCCTGGAAGGCACGCGGCAGCACATACAGGCGGCCGGGACGGTACAGCAGGTTATAGGGCGTGTTCGCCGCATGCAGCGCGGCAATCGCCGACCAGGCCGATGCTGCATCCTCGTGACGCTGGCAGGCGACGGGGTAGGCCAGCCCGCCGCCGTTGTGCATCCAGCAGTCCAGCTCCAGCGGGTAGCGATCACCGTCGCGCACGAAACCCTGCAGGTGCTGGTGATTGACAGAGGAATAGGCGCCGTAGGCGTTGTAGCCGAAGCCCAACCCTCGCAGCCCCTCACCGAGCCGCTCTGTCAGCGTCCACACCGCGTGATGATCCGACTCGCGCAGCCACTGCGGCCGCTGCTCGTCCGGGGCCATCACCAGCAGGGTGTGCAACGGCGCGAAGGGAAACTTGTTGTACAGCCAGCGACAGGGGACGCCCAGCAGCTCGCCCTGCCACAGGATTTCCTTTTTCAGGAACGGCTTGTTGAAGTGGAAGCCGGCCGGGTCGAAGGGCTTGCGCAGGCTGTCGACCCGCGCGTCGCTCATGCGCGGCGGGCGGAACGCGCGGAGCTGGTTGAACTGCAGCTGCCAGGGACCGACATCGCGGTGACGGGCCAGCTGCAGCTGGTCGAAGCCCACCGCCAGCAACTGCTCGAACACCGCCAGGTCGTCCGGCGCGGCATCCGCCAGCTTGCCGCGCCCATGGGCGGCGCTCAGTTCAGCGAAGCGTATAGCCAGCCTGTCCTGCAGTGCAGACCACAGCGCAGGCTCGCTGCCGGCATTGGCCAGCACCAGGATGAAGCTGCCCAGCCCTTCATCCGCCAACATGGCCGCCAGGCCATCGGCGAAGGCTGTCTGCAGGGCATCACGGGAGCGGAACAGTGCGGGCAACATCAGGAGCGTTTGTCGCGCTCGTGATCATGCCCGCAGCCACAGCCCTTGCCGGCACCCGGATCGGGGACCGGGTCGTAGCCACCCTCGTGGAAGGGATGGCAGCGCCCCACCCGCTTGATGCCCAGCCACAGCCCCCTGAGCGGGCCGTGCTTTTCCATCGCCTCGATGGTGTAGGCGGAGCAGCTGGGCATATAGCGGCAGTTGTTGCCCAGCACCGGGCTGATCAACAGCTGGTAGCCGCGTACCAGGGCGATCATCAGCCGCTTCATCGCTTGTCCTCGCGGCAGTCGGAGCAGGTGCCGGTCAGCTCCACCATCGGCAGGTCCGGTTCGAAGCCGGTGGCCGCCGCCACCTTGCCCAGGCTGCGGGCGACACCGGCATCCTCCAACTCGGTGACGTCACCGCAGGCGGTGCAGATCAGGAACTGGCCGGCGTGGGGCTCGCCGGGATGGGCGCAGCCGACATAGGCGTGCAGGCTCTGCAGCTTGTGGATCAGCCCCTGGTCCAACAGGAAGTCCAGCGCCCGGTACACGGTGGGCGGCGCGGCCCTGGGCTGCACCGCCTGGATGGCGGCAAGGATGTCGTAGGCACCGAGTGGTTTGTGGCTGCGCCACACCAGTTCCAGCACCCGGCGGCGCTGCTCGGTCAGGCGCACGCCGCGCTCGGCACACAGTGCAGCGGCCTGCGCCAGCGCCCCCTCCAGGTTGTGATGACGATGACAGGCCATGCTCACACCTTCGCCGCGCGACGGTTGCGGCGCGCCTGCAGCACGCGGGACAGCGGCAGCGACAGCGCATAGGCCAAACCCGCCAACAGGATGATGGTCGCGCCCGGCGGCAGGTCAGGTGCGTAGGACAGCGCCAGGCCGCCGCTGGTGAACGCCGCGCCCAGCAGCACCGCCAGCACCATCATGCGACCGAGGGTCTGCACGAAATGCCCGGCGATGGCCGCCGGCAGGGTCAGCAGGGCGATCACCAGGATCAGCCCCACCACCCGGATCAGCAGCACCACGGTGACCGCCACCAGGCACAGCAACAACAGGTAGAAGAAGGTCACCGGCAGGCCGCGCAGGCGGGCGAATTCCTCGTCGAAGGCCACCGCCTGCAGCTGGCGGGAAAACAGCGCCACCGCCACCACCAGCAGCAGGTCCAGCCCCAGCATCAGCCACAGGTCGCTGGGCGGTATCAGCAGGATATTGCCGAACAGATAGCTCATCAGGTCGGCCTGGTAGCCCGGCGTGCGGGCGATGAACATCACCCCCGCTGCCATGCCCACCGCCCACAGGGCGCCGATCAGGGTGTCTTCCTGGGCACCCCAGTGCAGCCGGATCCAGCCCATCAGCAGCGCCATGGCCACCGCGCTGAGCAGCGCGCCGCTCAGCGGGTCGAAGCCGAAGTACAGCGCCGCGCCCATGCCGCCCAACACCGCGTGGGCAATGCCGCCCGCCAGGAAGCCCAGGCGCTTGACCACCACGTAGCTGCCGGCGATGCCGCAGCCCAGGCTGGCGAGCAGACCGGCCAGCAGCGCGGTCTGCAGGAAAGGGTATTCGATCAGTGCGTCGACGAAGCCCATGTGGCGCCCTCAATGATGGTGATGATGGTCGACCATGCGCACATCCTCACCGTACAGGGCCTGAATGGTCTGGCCGTCGATGGCGGCGGTGTCGTGACACACCAGGGTGCGGTTCAGGCAGGCGACGCGATGCACGTAACCGGAGATGAAGGCCACGTCGTGGGACACCACCAGGATGGTCATGCGTTGGTTCAGCCCGCGCAGCAGCGCGAAGATGTCGCTCTCCATGCGCTGATCGATGTTGGCGGTGGGCTCGTCCAGCAGCAGGATCTCCGGCTCCGATGCCAGGGCGCGGGCGACCAACACCCGCTGCAACTGACCACCCGACAGGTGCTGGATGTGACGGCCGGCGAGATGTGCCACCTCGGTCTCGCCCATGGCGCGGCGGGCGATGGTGCGGTCGGCGACGCTGTAGCCACCGAACCAGCGGCCCAGTCCCAGCCGGCCCATCAGCACCACCTGCTCGACGGTGATGGGGAAGTCGCGGGCGAAGACCGGATACTGGGGCACGTAGCCCAGCCTGACCCGCGCCTTGGCCGGGTTGCTGCCCAGCACCTTGATGCGGCCGGCGGACGGCTCGATCAGGCCAAGGATCAATTTCAGCAAGGTGCTCTTGCCGCCGGCGTTGGGGCCGACGATGCCGAGGAATTCGCCGGCCGGCACCACCAGGTCGATGTCCGACAACACCGCCGGACCGTCATAGGCATAGCTGACGCCCTTGAACTCGATCACCGGATCGGTCATTGCGCAGCCGCTACGATGGCATCGGCAACCCGGCGCATATTGGCCGGATAGTCCGCCGCCAGCGGGTCCAGCGGCACGATCTTAAGCTGCAGCGTGTCGGCCAGGCCATGGGCCAGGTGCTCGCTGGCCTGGGGCTCGACAAATAAGGTGTCGATGCCCTGCCGCCGCACCTCGGCTGCCAGGTCGGCCAGGGCCCGCGGTCCAGGCTCCTTGCCCTCCTGCTCTATGGCCAGTTGGATCAGGCCATAGCGGGCCGCCAGGTGCCCCCAGGCGGGGTGATGCACCAGAAACGTCTTGCGTGACAGTGTCGCGAACCGGCTCGCCAGCTCACGATCCAGCGCCATCAGCTTGGCGACCAGGCGCTGCCGGTTAGCGGCAAAGAAACCAGCCTGACCGGGACGCAATGCAACCAGCAATTCGGTCACCTGGCCCGCCATGTTGACCATGTTATTCGGGTCCACCCACAGGTGCGGGTCCAAGGTCGATGCCCCATGGTCGTCCACCAGCATCACCACCCGCAGATCCGGATTGGCGGCACGCACCCGCGGCAGCCAGGCGCGCTCGAAGGGCAGGTCCATGCCCAGATAGGAATCCGCGCCTTGCAGCACGGTCAGCTGACCGGGGGTCGGTTCATAGGCATGCGGGTCCTGTCCGGAGCGCACCAGGGTCTGCACCTGCACCTGGTCGCCACCCAGTTGCTGCACCAGCCAGGTCAGCGGCGCCACGCTGACCGACAGCCGTAACGGCGCCGCCCCTGCCCAGGCTTGCGTGGCAAGAAAGGCGGGCAAAACCAGAAGCAACAGACGTAACGACAGGCGTGGGCGCATGGCAGATCTCAAGGGGCACAAAGGACGAAGTGTTATGTTATTACATAACTGTCCCGGTGCGCATCCCGCTCTGCTAGACTGCGCGCCCCATGAGCGGCAGCCTGTATCTCCACCCCAAGGATCCCTGGCAGACACCCCCTCCGACCGAGGCGGTGCTGGCGGTGCTGCGCGAACTGGCGATGCTGGGTGAACCCCACAGCGACGCAAGCTGGCTGGCCGGTGACGGCCTGCTGCGGCAGATTACCTTTGCCGGCTGCTCGCCCTACCTGGAATTCACCCCGCCGGCGGGCGGCGGCAGCAACTTCTGCCACTTGTCGCTGCTGGGTCCCTATGCCGTGCCACGCATGTTCACCGGCCCCGGCACCGTCAATCCGCGCTGCCCCGCCTGCAAGACCCGGGTGGCTGACTGGCGCCCGCTGACCACTGCCTACGCTGCCGCGCCTGGGGCCGATTGGTCTTGCCCGGCCTGCGGGGCGACACAACGCATCGACGTGCTGCGCTGGCGCCATCACGCCGCCTTCGGCCGTTTGCTGGTGGAGATTCGCAGCGTGTTTCCCGCCGAGGGCATGCCCAGCGACGAGCTGCTGATGGCCCTGGAACAGGCCACCGGAATGTCATGGACCCACGCCTGGGCGGCGTCGAGCGCCTAGCTCAGGCGAGCACCACGCGGTTCTTGCCCTCGCCCTTGGCCTGGTACATGGCCTGGTCGGCGCGTTCGAAGGCCGCATCGGCCTCTTCACCACTGGTCATGCAGACCACCCCGCCGGATACCGTCAGCGGCACCGGCTCGCCCTTGGAATGCAGACCCGCCTCGGACACTGCCCCGCGCAGCTTGTCCGCCAGGGCCAGTGCAGCGTCACCCGTGGCGCCGGGCAGCAGCAGCACGAATTCCTCGCCACCGTAACGGGCCAGGAAATCGGTCTCGCGCAGGCCCTTGCCCAACAACGCGGCGATCACCTTGAGCGCCTTGTCACCGGCCTTGTGGCCAAAGCGGTCGTTGATCTGCTTGAAGTTATCCAGATCGAATACCACCAGCGACAGGGGCGAGCCAAAGCGGCGGAAGCGGGCCACCTCGTCCGCCAGGCGCATGTCCCAGGCGCGCCGGTTGGGCAGGCCGGTTAGGGCATCGGTATTGGCCTGGTCGCGGGAACTGGCCACCTGGCGGCGCAGCTTGTCCGCCTCCTGCTCCACCCGCACCAGTTCCTCGCGCAGCGCGGCCTCGCGGGCGACGGCATCCCGGTGGCGCGTGCGGTCGGCATCCAGGAAGCCTTCCACGTGCTGCTGCAGGCGATCCAGGCTGATGCTCACGCTGCTCTTCAGCTGAGTCAGGTCGGTGCTGTCACGCAGGCTGACGGTCAGGTCGTCCATCTCGCCCTGCACCGCGGCGCTGAGTTGCTCGCCCCGCGCCTGGGCGGCGTCACGGTCGCCGGCCTCGCCACGGACATGGGCATCGATGGCCCCCAGGCGATCGGTCAGCTCGGCGAGAAAGGCCTCGGCCACCGCCACCTGGGCCCGTGAATCCTGCAGCACCTTGACCACCAGGTCGCTGAGCCGTTCGACCACGCCCATCCAGGCGTCGTCCGGGGCGTCCTCGGACAGGCCCTCGCGCAGCTCGGCGATCTCGCCATTGATGCTGTCCGGCCAGGCGATGCGCGCCAGTAGTGCCGCCAGGGCGGCGTTGGGCGGCTGGCCGCCTTCGCCCTTGAGCAGGCGACCGAACAGGCCGCCACGCGGCTTGGCCGGCTTCTGCAATTCACCCGCGTCGGCGGGCGGCACCAGCCCCAGACATGAAATGACGACATCCAGATCGGCATCGCCGGCACCGGCCGGGTCAGCCGCCACCCGATCCCAGGCCTCGCGCAGCTTGCGGACCTGCTTGGCCGGCAGCACCAGACGACTGGCCAGGCGATCGACCAGTTCCACCTTGCTGCCTTGCTCGGTCGCGCTCACCAGGGCATCACCCAGGGCATTGAGCTGCTGCTCCAGCGATGGCTGGTAACCATCGCGCACGGAGGCCTTGAGCTTGTTCAGGTGGGGATCGAGCAGACTGTCGAAGCCGGTGCAGACCGTGCACAGGCGGACGATGGTGCGACACAGCACCCGTTCGGCGTCTGCGGAGCGCCGCGCGTCGTCCTGCTGCTGTACGGCCAGTTCCTGGAAGCGGGCCTGCCAGTCCTTCGACATCTGCGGTTCCTTATGCGGCCAGCCGCAGGTCGTCCGGCAACGCGATCTCCACGACGATGGGCAGATGATCGGACAATGCGTAATCGAGCACCCGCTCAGACGTCACCGTGAGGTCGTCGGAGACGAAGATGTGATCGATCTTGCTCCGCGGCCGCCAGCTCGGATAGGTCAGCTGGTCGGCGGCCGGCTCCTGCAGGCCGGTACGCTCCAGGAAGCGGCGCAACTCCAGCGAGTCGGCCGGGGCATTCAGGTCGCCCATGACGACCACGCTGCGGTAGTCGGCGATCAGCTCACCCAGGAAATCCAGCTGCATGGTACGGGCACGCCGCCCCAGCGCCAGGTGGGCGCTGCACACCGCCAGCTTGCCCTTGGCGGCACCGAACTCCAGCAGCATGGCACCCCGGCCGGGGCCGCCCGGCAACCGGAAGCTGCGTGACTCCACCGCATCCAGCCGACTCAGAAAACCATTGCTGTGCTGCGCCAGCATGCCCATGTTGCGGTTTACCTGGTGATACCAGTAGGGAAACCCGCCGCGGTGGGCAAGATATTCGGTCATGTCCAGGAAACCGCTGCGCAGGCTGCCGGCATCGACCTCCTGCAGCGCGACCAGGTCATAGTCACGCAGCATGTGGGCGATGCGATCCAGATTGTGCATCCGCGCCCGGTGCGGCAGCAGGTGCTTCCAGCTCTGGGTCAGATAGTCACGGAAATGCCGCGTATCCATGGCCACCTGGATGTTATAGCTGACGATCTTCAGCGAACTGGGCAAGGGGTTGGACTTGCCGTCCGGATGGGCATGGTGGCTGGGATAAGGCATAGGTATTCGCAGATTTATTGAGTGGCTGCGGCCGTCTGCCGCTCCTTCACGGTCTTAGCGGCCAGATAATCCACGAGTTCAGTGAATTCACCATAACTGGTGAATCCTTTTCCGCTCTTGTAGCGACCGTCCACCACCAGGGTCGGTACGCTGCGGATACCGTAGCGGCGAGCCAGCACAGTGGCGCGGTTCAGCTGGGTCTGCACAGCGAAGGAATCCAATGCCTCGCGAAACTTCTTGCCGTCCACGCCCTGGCTCTCCAGGAATCTGGTCATGGCGTCCAGGGTATCCAGCTTGAGCTTCTTGTTATGCATGGCATCGAAGATGACCTCATGCAGCCGCTCGCCCTCGCCCATCACCTCGAGTGCAAAGAAGGTCTTGGCATGCAGCATGGCACGGCCACTGAAAGGCGCAGGCATGCGCACAAAGCGCACATTGTCAGACTTTTTCGCCAGCCAGCTCTTGATGGAAGGCTCCAGACTGTAGCAATGCGGGCAGCCGTACCAGAAGAATTCGATGACCTCCACGTCCTGCCCCTCGTGCTTGGGCGGTGGCGGGGTGATCAGGGTGTATTGCAGCCCTTCCTTGAAGGCCGGCTGGGCGGCCTGGGCCAGTCCGCCGATCAGCAATCCGGCCAGCAGCAGTAACGCGATACGCAGTTTCATCATCATCCTCCATCGGCCCAGCGGCCTGAGTGCCAAACACTAACACAGGGGGTATGACCGCAACGCGGCGCAAATCACTCCCGCAGAAACTAAAAAGGGCGACCCGAAGGCCGCCCCTTGCACACCCTGACGGCGCGTCAGCCGATCAGTGCAGGCCCTGTACGTAGGCAGCAACCGCATCGATCTCGGCATCGGTCATCTTGGCGGCGATGTTACGCATCATCTGACCGGCATCGTTGGCGCGGGCGCCGGCGCGGAAGTCCTTCAGCGCCTTGACCACGTAGGTGCTGTGCTGACCGCTCAGGCTGGGAAACTTGGCCTGGGCGTTGCCGGCACCATTGGGGCCGTGGCAGGCGGCGCAAGCAGGCACGCCACTGGCAGCGTTGCCGGCGCGGTAGACGGTCTGGCCGGCTTCCAGCTTGTCCTCGGCGGTGGTGCCGATCTTGGCCTGCTGGCTGCTGAAGTAGGCAGCCAGATCGGCCATGTCCTGCTCGCTCAGGGGAGCGGCCATGCCCGCCATGGTGGGATCGGCGCGCTTGCCGGATTTGAACTCGGCCAGCTGCTTGGCGATGTACTCGGGGTGCTGGCCGGCCAGGGACGGCCACATCGGGTTCATGCTGTTGCCATCGGCGCCGTGGCAACCGGCGCAGGATGCGGATTTGGCCTTACCGGCGGTGGCGTCACCCGCGGCTTGCGCCACGGAAGCCAAGGATGCCAGGGCGGCAACGGAAGCGATCAGGAGGATTTTCTTCATGGCGATTACCAACTACGGTTCTTGAAAATGCGGGGACGGAGGACGAAGCAAGGGTGCCCCTGGGGACACCCTTGCTGATTCGCCCGCCGGTAGAATTTATTTCAGGCTGGCGTAATAGGCGGCCAGATTGTCGATGTCCGCGTCGGACAGCGGCTTGGCCATGGCGTTCATGGTCGGATCGGTACGGGTGCCGTCACGGAAGGCCTTCATCGACTTCGCCAGGTACTGCTCTTTCTGGCCGGCGAGGTTGGGATACATCGGCACCATGCTGATGCCGTTGCCGCCGTGGCAACCGGCGCAGGTGGCGGACTTGGCTTTGCCGGCGGCGATGTCACCAGCCATGGCGGAACCGAAGGTGGAGGCCAGCACGATGGCGGCCGCAGAGAGAATCATCTTTTTCATGTTGCGCAAACTCCTGACTCTTGAACCTTAATGATGGTCTTAACAGGCCTGCCGGCGCCCAACCTAGTCGACGCCAAAAAATCCCGCGATTTATAGCAGAATTCCCCCTCCACGGTCAATGAAATAGCCTATATCAAGGCCGAGTGGTAAAGGCGAAGGGCGCCTCTATCCGCACCTGATCCTGCTGGATATACACCCGCGCCTCCCATTGCATCTCGGCCGCCGTGCAGATCGGCAGAATGATCCGTCCCTGCCATAGACCCCCGGGAGCGGCCGCGAGTTCGGCACGATTGAAGCCCATCTCCATGTTCAGACCGACAAAATCCACCCATACCGCGGTCGCCGACCCTGCCAGATCCACGCTCAGGCTCAGCGGGATCATCACCCTGGGCGGCCGCGGCGCCAGCGCCAGACTGACCTGGCCGCCGCCGGGCAGCGGCAGGCTGCAGGGGCCCAGGGCCAGATCACAGCTGGAATCCGGGGCCAGGCGCTGCGCGGTGGGTGCGTTCAGGCGGGCTCCTGCCCACCAGGCGACCATCAGGGCCGCCCCCAGCAGGGGTAGCAACCAGCGCGGGCTCATGGGATGGCGCTGCTGGCGGGTGTCGCCAGAACGGTAGGGTCATTCAGAATCATGGGGGTTCCTGGCTGCGGGAGGCGGCAGCATAACCGCGCGACCGCGACCGCGTCACGCGGCGGCCTGCCCGCCGTCTGGATGTCAGCTATCGAGTTGGGGAAAGTCGGCCGCGTAGCGGCTTACCCATTCGCCGGCCGCCTCCTCGCTGCTCAGGTGTCGGCCCTCAGCGTGCAGCACCTGCTGGCGGTACTGTTCGATGTAGCAAAGCTGTTCGACCATGCGCACCGTGAATACGGTAGCTGCATCGCGAAAGCGTACGCCCACCTCGTGGTGTCCATTGACCCCCTGGCACCACATCACCTCGCCATCGGCCTCGAAGTCCTGATCGCCGATACGAATGCTGATCGTCACGGTGGCACCGATGTCCATGGCCTGCTGGGCGGAGAAACAAATTCCCCCGGCGCTGACGTTGCGCAGGCGCTGCGGCCCCGCATCACCCTTGGCAACGCGATAGTCGATGGGCATGGAAGAAGGGTGTCGAATGTAGCGCCGCATGCATGGACTCCCGATGACCGACCCCGGCCATCGTTGAATTGTAGATACACCTACTGCAAATCTAGCCCAAGGCTGCCACCTCTGCCGGGCTGAGGATGCGAAATCCCCCCTGCGGAACAGCGATCTCATCCAGCACCACTGAACCGACCCGATCACGGTGCAGACTGACCACCCGATTGCCCAACGCCCCGAACATACGTTTGACCTGGTGATAGCGCCCCTCCTGGATGGTCAGCAGCAGTTCCCGCTCGGTCAGACGTTCCACCTCGGCCGGCCGGGTCGGTTGGGCCTCGCCGCGCAGCAACAGGCCGGCCCGTAGCCGCTCGACATCCGCGTCGCTGACCGGTTCTGCCAGACCGACCCGATAGCGCTTGTCACATCGGTGTCGGGGTGAGGCGACCCGGTGCGACCAGGCGCCGTCATCGGTGAGCAGCACCAGGCCGGTGGTGTCCCTGTCCAGGCGACCGACGATATGCAGGCCGTCACGCTCACCCGGCGGCAGCAGTTCCAGCACGGTGGGATGCAGATCGTCGCGGGTGGCACACACGTAGCCGGCCGGCTTGTGCAGCAACAGGTAGCGCGGCCCGCGCAGCTGCCGCGGCTCGCCATCCAGGCCGACCGCGCTGTCGGGCGCCAGCTTGAACGCGGGATTGCGCAGCACCTCGCCGTCCACACTCACCCGCCCGGCGCGGATCGCACGCTGCGCCTGGCTGCGACTGATGCCGCCGGTCTCCACCAAGAACTTGTCCAGCCGCACATGGCCTCCCATCGATTCGCACCTCGGCCCCGCCACCACTGTCTACACTGGAAGTGAGGCTCAGCCGTGAGGATAACCAACATCCTGGAGGACAGTGCCATGCCACACAGCTATACCGCCATTGCCCATACCCTGCTCGATGCGGAAGCCGGTTACCGCCGACCGGCCCAGCAACTGCCCGAGCATGTCACCCTCGATTCCCCGGCCATGGACGTGATGACCGACCTGACCCGGGTGTCCGCCATCACCATCGCCGCCTCCATCAGCCTCGATGAGGCCGAGAAACGCATGATCGCCAGCGGCATCCGGTTGCTGCTGGTGACCAACAGCAGCGAGGAGATCGAAGGCATCGTCACCGCCAAGGACCTGTCGGGCGAGCGTCTGCTGTCGCTGCTCAATCAGAGCCGCCAGACCCGGGCCGAGCTGACGGTGCATGACCTGATGACCCCGCGCCAGCAGATCGAGGTGCTGGAGATGGGCGACCTGGCCCGCGCCCGGGTCGGCGACCTGGTCGAGACCATGAAGCGCATGGGTCGTCAGCATGCCCTGGTGGTGGACCGCGACAAGGCCGGCAAACAGATCGTGCGCGGCATCCTGTCCACCAGCCAGATCAGCCGCCAGCTGGGCATGGACATCGAGGTCAGCGGCGCCGCCCACGGCGTGGCCGGCCTGGTGCACAACGTGGCCAGCAGCCAAGCCCCCACCCACTGAGCTAAACTGCGGGGCCCGTCAGGAGGTCCCGCATGAAGTTCCCACAGCTGCCCATCGGTGCCCGGTTCCGCTACCAGGGCGACACCTATTGCAAGACCAGCCCGCTGGCCGCCGACGGCCCCGATGGTGCACAGCGCATGATCCCCCGCTCCGCAGTCGTGGAAGCCCTGCAGGACGGCGACGACGCGGCCACGCCGGCCGTCAGCACGCCGCTGCAGCAAGCCCTGGACGACTACCATGCACAGTGCCTTGCGCTATTGCGCGAGGCCGCCGAATCCGGCCCGGCGGCACTGGACGCGCTCAGCCGGCGCCTGGACCAGGCCCATGCCGCATTAGTCGCTGCCGTCGACTGAGGGCGCGCCGCAGGTGTGGCGACCGGACTGACAGTCGCTGAGGAAGGCAGCCAGCTGCTCCGGCGCCGCCGGCCGGTGGCACAGGTAACCCTGCATCAGGTGACAACCGGTGGCGAGCAGGAACTCGCGCTGCTCCAGGGTCTCCACGCCCTCGGCCACCACCTGCAGATTGAGGCTGTTGGCCATGGCGATGATGGCGCGCACGATGGCCGCGTCATCCGGGTCGGTGCTGATGTCGCGGATGAAGCTGCGATCGATCTTGAGGGTGTCGATGGGAAAACGCTTGAGGTAACTCAGCGACGAGTAGCCGGTGCCGAAGTCATCGATGGCGATGCGTACATCCATGTCCCACAGGGTGTTGAACACCCGCACCGAGTGCCGGTCGTCGCGCATGATCACGCTCTCGGTCAGCTCCAGCTCCAGCAGCTGGCGGTCGAAACCGGTGTCGTCCAGGATGCGGCTCAGCCGCTTCAGCAGCCGGCTGTCGGTGAACTGGCGACCGGACAGGTTGACCGCCACGCGGATCGGCGCATTGAACTGCTCGCGCCAGCGCTGCCCCTGCCGACAGGCGGTCTCCAGCACCCAGTCGCCCACCTCCTCGATCAGCCGGGTCTCCTCCAGCAGCGGAATGAACTCGTCCGGCGGCACCAGGCCCCGTTCCGGATGCTGCCAGCGCAGCAGCGCCTCCACCCCCATCACCCGCTGGTTGGCCAGGTCCATCTGCGGCTGATAGTGCAGGCAGAACTCCTGACGCTCCACGGCGCGGCGCAGGGCCGTTTCCAGGCTCAGCCGGTGCGCCGCCCTGACGCCCATCTCGGCCGCATAGAACTGGTGATTGTTGCGCCCCAGTTCCTTGGCGCGGTACATCGCCACGTCGGCCTGTTTGAGCAGGCTGCGGGCATCGCCGCCAGCTTCGAAGGCCAGACTGATGCCCACGCTGGCGGTGACGAACAACTCCTGTCCCTCCACCACGCAGGGCCGTGCCATGACATCGAGTATCCGGCTGGCCATCCGGGCAGCCGCACCGTGATCGATGTCGGTGCCGGACAGCAGCACAACAAATTCGTCACCGGTCAGACGTGCCACATCGTCAGAGCCGGCCGCCAGGCTGCACAGCCGCTCGGCCAGTTCCTTCAGCACCCGGTCGCCCAGCTCATGGCCCAGGCTGTCGTTGATGATCTTGAAGCGGTCCAGGTCGCACAGCAGCAACGCCAGCGGCTGCTCCGGTGCGGCGTGCAAGTGCTCATCCAGGCGCCGGATGAAGAAGTCGCGATTGGGCAGCCCGGTCAGCCCATCATGATGCGCCATGTGATACAGCCGCTCCTCGACCCGGATACGCTCGGAGATATCCTTGCCGGTGGAGACATAGTGCTGGATGTCGCCGTCGTCATCACGCAGCGGCGTGATGGTCTTGGCCTCATGGTATTCGGAGCCGTCACGGCGGCGGTTGATCATCACCTCGCGGAAGGCCTCGCCGCGGCTGATGGTGCTCCACAGGTTGCGATAGAAGCCGTCGCCATGACGCCCCGACTTGAGCAGCGACACCCGCCGCCCCAGCACCTCGTCCCGGTCATAACCGGTGACATGCTCGAAGGCCTCGTTGACGTATTCGATGTTGCCGTGGCGATCGGTGATGATCACCGAATCGGCAGTCTGCTCCAGGGCGCGTGACAGCTTGGCCATCTGCACCTCGGTCTCATGGCGTTCGGTGACATCGCGGGCCACCCCTTCGATGCCCAGCAGCACGCCATGCGCATCCCGGTGATGCAGGGCATTGATGGACACCCACACCACCCGGCCATCACGGTGCCGCACCCGGGTCTGGAAGTCCCTGACCTTGCCGCCCTGGCCATCCAGCTGTTCCAGCAGGCGGCCCCAGTCGAGGGGGTCGACATGGAAGTCCCGCGCCAGTCGCCCCTCCAGATCGTCATGGGCATAACCGAGCAGCTGCCGCACCGAAGGCGACACACTGGTTATCCGATCGGCCACATCGGTGCGGAAGAACACCTCCTGCATGTTGCGCACCATGGAGATCCAGCCCGGCTCGGGAACCAGCAGCGGCATCGGGTCGGCCTCCGCCTCCCGGGCACTGATCATCACGCCCTGCACCCGCCGCTGCCCGTCGTACAGCGGGCTCAGGCGCCAGCCGCCACGCGGGGCCTTGGGGTGCTCCACGATGCCATGGAGATTGAGCGGGTCGCCATGCTTGAGCACGGTACGCAGACTGCGCTCGACATGCAGGTCCGGCAGGATGCCCAGGTGCCCCTGGCCAACCAGGGCATCGACCTGCAGACCGAACAGCTCGGCATAGCCGTGGTTGCAGGCCCGATAACGCAGTTGGCGATCGAGCAGCGCGAGCGGTGCGGGGATCGCCGCCAGCAACGCGGCCAGCAGGGTCTCGGGCGCGGCTAGCAGGTCTTCGAACTGGCCGGAAAAGGGCTGGTCATACTTCGCCAATTCGACTCCAAATAATGCCGGGCCATGCGCCGATGCGCACCACCAACGGCAGCATCGAATCACGGCGGGACGGGGATCATGCGGCCAATTCGCTGCAGCCTGTCCCAGCCGCAGCCGAGACATGATCAGATCTCCTTAGCGACAACCATAGCCAGCTTCTTTAGCGGCGACCGTGATGCAGCGCTAATCCCCGCCCGGCTCGCGGCGGCTCAGCCAGGCCTGCAGACGCTCGTTGGCGCGGTCCAGCTCGTAGGGATTGAGCAAGCCCCGGCTGAAGGCGCTGGCCACCGCGCGGGCGCGCGGATTGAAGGCGTCGCCGATGTTGGCCTCGCGGAACTGCTCGGCATCCACGCCGAGCTTTTCGTACAGCGAACGCAGCCGGTTCTGCACGCCGCGACGGGTCAGCATGTGGCGGTCGGCGATCATCCGGTCGGTGAGCCCCAGCGCCACGTCCACCAGCACCTCGAATTCACCATCGCTGATGCCGCGATGACGTTCGCCCGCCCGCGAACGCACCGGGCGCAGGCGCGGATCGGTCCAGCGCTGGCCGTCATCGAACACCGTCGCCACCGCCTTGCGCAGGTCCTCCGGCGTGCTGTCCTTGAGCACCAGGCCATAGGTCCGCCGGCCGTCGCTTTCCCGCTCCAGCGAGCGCACGTACATCTCGTCACCGTGCTGGGTCCAGAACAGCACCCGCGCGTCGGGCGCCACCGTCCACAGCCGCCGCGCCAGTTCGATGCCATTGAGGCCCGGCATCTGGATATCGGTGATCAGGCCGCAGGCCTTGCCGCTGGCCAACCGCTGCCAGGCCTCGTCACCACTGCTGGCAAAGGCCAGGGTGCGATCCGCCAGCTGCTGCTGGATAAAGGCGCGGTCGCGCGGGTTGTCCTCCGCCACCAGCAGGGTCTGCGACAACTCAGGCATGACAACTCCCCGGCAGACTGAGGGTGAAACGCAATCCGGAACTGAAGCGCGATGGCAGCCATTGGGCCTCGCCGCCCAGGGAGGCGGCGCGATAGCGGATACCGCTGATGCCACGCCCTTCCTGCAGCGGCAGCTTGCCGTCGCCGTTGTCGTCCACCACCAGCACCACGCCGCGCTCATCACGGTGGCAGTCGATCTCCAGCCGGCTGGCACGGGCGTGGCGCAGCACGTTGTTCACCACCTCGCGCAGGATGCGGTAGACGGTGGCCCGGCGCGCATCGTCCAGGCCTTCGGCGCAGCGTGACTCGACATTGAGCAACACCTCCGGGGTGCCGGGCAGCTCGGCGATGCGTGCCAGGTAGGCCTGCAGCGCAGCCTCCCAGCCCAGGGTGTCGAGCACCGGCGGATGCAGGTCGTCGATCACCCGGCGGATATCGCCGGACAGGGTCTCCAGGCCGCTGCGCAACTGCTGGGCGGCCTCCGGCGCCTGGCCGCGCAGCGCGTCCGTCTCGCGGATCAGGCCGGTGATGCCGGACAGCACCTCGTCGTGCATGTCCAGGGCAATGCGACGACGCTCGTCGTCCACCGAGCTGAGCAGCTGACCACCGCCGCCGCTCTCCGCCAGGCGCCGCTCCACGCTGTGCAGGGCCTTGTCCAGGCCATCCAGCGGATCGCCCTTGGCGACGCCCACACCGCCGACCAGCAGGTCGGCCCGCTGCGCCAGTTGGCGGACCCGCCCTTCCACGACACGCGCCGCCCACACCACCAGCGGCACACCCACCAGCAGGCAGACCCCCAGGAACGCCACATACAGCACACTCAGCTGGCCGGTATAGGTCTGCACGCTGGCGTAATAGTGCTCGTAGACATCGCGCTTATGTGCCCACAAGGCGCGCCGCGTACCCTCCAGCGCCGGCGCGCCTTCCGCGATAGCCAGACTGACGGCGTAGGGATCAAGCTGCTCGTGATAGGCCAGCGCCTCGACCAGTCGGTGCAGGTCGACCCGCGCCTCATCGGTGATGTTTTTCTGCAGGCTGGGGTTTTCCAGACGCTGGGCAAAATCGCGATACACGTCAAGGTAACGGAAGTGCAGTTCGTTCAGGTCCTTGGCCACCGGCTGAATCATGGCATCCAGCACCACGTCCAGCCGATTCAGCGCGGCCTGGGCGGCCTCGGCATCGGCCACCGCCAGGTTGAACTCGCGCATCAGCTCGTTCTCGGCGCGGATGTCGAGCACCCGCTGGCCGCTGAAGGCGATCAGCCCCAGCGCCAGCAGCAGCAACAGCAGCGGCGGAATCAGCAGTTGACGACGCAGTCCCATGATCAGTTCCGGTTTTTCAGCATCTTATGCTACCTCGGCGCCTTGCCGCCCAGCGGTGCCTTAGCACAGCCGGGCAAACACAAAGCCCCCGCCCGCCGAGGCGGGACGGGGGCTTTTGTCATGCCGAAGCCGGCGATCAGAACACCAGATTCAGCATGGTCAGCGACACCACCAGGAACAGGATGGTCATGACGCCGCCGGCACGCATGAAGTCAGGCACCCGGTAGCCCGCCGGACCCATGATCAGGGCATTCACCTGGTGGGTCGGGATCAGGAACGAGTTGGAGGTGCCGATGGCCACGGTCAGCGCGAACAGCGCCGGATCGGCGCCGGCACCGAGGGCGATGTTCACCGCCAGCGGCACCAGCAGCACGGTGGCGCCGACGTTGGACATCACCAGGGTGAAGAAGGTGGCCAGCACCATGATGGCCGCCTGGATCACCCAGATCGGCATGTCGCCCACCACCGACAGGGTCTGATCGGCGATCCACGCCGCGGTGCCGGTGGTCTCCACCGCCAGGCCCAGCGGGATCAGCGAGGCCAGCAGGAACACCGTCTTCCAGCTGACCGCCTTGTAGGCCTCCTCGATGGACAGCACCCCGGACAGGATCATGCCCATGGCGCCGGTCAGCAGCGCCACTGACAGGCGAAGGTCGGTGAACAGCACCAGACCCAGGGTGATAGTGAAGAACAGCAGTGCCGCCGGCACCTTCTGCGGGCGCAGTTCCTCATGCGGATACTCGGTGGTTATCACCACGAAGCGCGGATCCTTCTGCAGCCGCGCAAGGTCCGACCACAGGGTGTGCACCACCAGGGTGTCGCCGGACTGGAACACCACGTCGCGCACGCCGCCGGTCTTGGCGTTGATGATCTCTTCACCGCGACGCACCGCCAGCAGCGACAGGCCGTAGCGCTTGCGCAGCCACAGCTCGCGGGCGGAGTGGCCGACCAGGCTGGAGCTGGGCGGCACCACGATCTCGGCGATACCGGCCTTGTTGCTGGACAGGGTGTCGGCGAACACCTCCAGTTCGTGCAGCACGCTCAGGTTGTTTTCCTGCTCGAAGGCATGCACGAACTCGTCGTGGCTGAGGAAACCCAGCACGGTGCCGGCCTCGATGCCCAGGTCGCGGTCCACGCCGTCGGAGCCGACCCGCTGGCCGTCACCCTTGTCCACGGCGATGATGCGCACGCCGTACTTGGCCTCGATGTCGGCCACGCTCATCCCCACCAGCGGCGAGCCCTCCGGCACCCGGGTCTCGAACAGCTCGAAGGCCATCAGCCCGTAGGTGTCGGCAAAGTAGGCCATGGCGTCGGTGCCTTCGACGGCCTCCGACTTGTTGACCGGCAGCACGAAACGGCCGGCCAGCACGAAGTAAAGGATGCCGCTGATCAGCAGGGCGACACCGATGGGAGTGACGGAGAACAGCGAGAAGGTCGCCATCTGCTTGTCGACCGGCATCGCCTGGTTGGAGGTCAGGATCAGGTCGTTGAGCAGAATCAGCGGGCTGGAACCCACCATGGTGATGGTGCCGCCGAGGATGGCGCAGAAGCCCATCGGCATCAGCAGTCGCGACATCGGCAGGCCGGTACGCGCCGAGATGCGGCTGACCACCGGCAGGAACAGCGCCGCGGCGCCCACGTTCTGCATGAAGCTGGAGATGAAGCCCACGGTGGACGACACCAGCGGGATGATGCGCGCCTCGCCGCTGCCACCGACCTTCAGGATGAAGCCAGCGACCTTGCTCATGATGCCGGTCTTGTCCAGGCCGGCGCCGATGATCATCACCGCGATGATGGAGATCACCGCGTTACTGGCGAAGCCGTTGAACAACTGGGTGTTGTCGATCAGCCCCTGCTCCAGCCCCATCAGCGGCGCCAGCAGACTGGTCAGACCCAGGATGACCATGATGGTGACCGCCGCCACGTCGACATCGACGATCTCAAAGGCGAACAGGTAGATGGTCAACAGCAGGATGGCCGACACCCAGGCGATCTCGATGCTCGGTACCACGCTGGCCAGATACCAGCCGAGCAACACAAACAGGGCACCGGCGATCAGGCGCTTCATGAGGGTCTTTTTAGGATCCATGGACTGGCGTACTCCGTAGACAACGACGGCCCCGCCTCGGGCCGCAGCAGCGGCCGATCGGGTGACAAACCTGAAAATGGTAACAAATCCAGCCACATGACGCACAACTGAGAGGTGCGAGCCACGGCGCAATGAACGTCTTGTGCTGGCGGAGGCAACAGCCGTCGGCAGGCAAATCCCATGGACAACCCATCAACCTCCGCCCGTTCAGCTGTTGCGCCAACGGCCGATGACAAGGCAGTCCGGGCCAACATCCCCACAGAGCAAGGAAGACCCCATGCCAAGGAAGCATCCCCGCCACCAGCCTTTCGCCACCGTACTGGCCCTGCTGCCGCCCCTGCTCGGCGCCCCTGACATGGTCAAGGCTGCCGACGCCCTGCATCTGGGTCTGCTGGCCCACGATGTCCCGGAGCTGTGGAGCCACTTCAGTCGCGAGTCCGGCGTCGACCTGAACGCCGAATGGACTCCCGCCTGGCCGGCGCGACAGCTGGGGCCCGCTACGCTCGGCAGCCAGCTGGGCGTCAACCTCAACAGCGCCGGCGACACCAGCTATGTGTACGGCGGACTGCAGCTGCGCTTCGGCCAGACCCAGGGCTGGTACGGCCGCGTCGGCCTGGGTGCGGCCCTGCACAACGGCGAGACGGAACTGGTGAGCAACGACCGCAAGGCGCTGGGCGCCCGGCTGCTGTTCCACATCCCGCTGGAACTGGGCTACCAGTGGCCGCGCCACAGCCTGTCGCTGTACTTCAGCCACATCTCCAACGGCTATACCCAGGATGCCAACGAAGGCCTGGACACCCTGGGGCTGCGGGTCGGCTGGCGCTACTGAGCCAGCGCCGATCACGCAGCCAGCCATCGACAGCGCGACAGCAGGCCAGCGTGCGGCGCCGGGGCATGCCCGTCAGCCTCAGCCTGCCGATGTCGCCCGGACAACGACCGGCTGCAACTGCTAGAATTCGCGGCTTTTCAACGGGATCCCGCCCCAGGGCGCCCGCATTTGCGCCGGTTCGCCGAGGTTTGCCATGTTTCAGCTTGGATGCGCCAGCCGCGTCTGTTTCCGCAACGAGATCCTGTCCGGTCTGACCGTCGCCCTGGCGCTGGTGCCCGAGGCGGTGGCCTTTGCCTTCGTCGCGGGCGTCGAACCCCTGGTGGGTCTGTACGCAGCCTTCATGGTCGGCCTGCTGGCAGCGATCTTCGGCGGCCGCCCCGGCATGATCTCCGGCGCCACCGGCGCCATGGCGGTGGTGATGGTGGCCCTGGTCGCCCAGCACGGCGTGGAATACCTGTTCGCCGCGGTGGTGCTCACCGGCCTGCTGCAGATCAGCGCCGGCCTGCTCAAGCTGGGCAAGTACATCCGCATGGTGCCCTACCCGGTGATGCTGGGCTTCGTGAACGGCCTGGCCATCGTGATCTTCCTGGCCCAGCTGCAGCACTTCCAGGTGCCTGGCGCCGACGGCATGCCGCAGTGGATGAGCGGCAACGCCCTCTACGTGCTGATCGGCCTGGTGGCGCTGACCATGGCCATCATGCATTTCCTGCCCAAGCTCACCGGCGCCTTCCCCGCCGCACTGGCGGCCATCCTGGTGGTCAGCGGCCTGGTGATCGGCCTGAATATCGATACCAACACCGTCGGCGACCTGGCCTCCATCGAAGGCGGCCTGCCGACCTTCCACATCCCGGCCGTGCCGCTGAACTGGGACACCCTGGTCATCATCTTCCCCTACGCCGTCATCCTGGCCGCGGTGGGCCTGATCGAATCACTGCTGACCCTGAGCCTGATCGACGATGTGACCAACACCCGCGGCCAGGGCAACCGTGAGTGCATCGGCCAGGGCATCGCCAACACCACCACCGGCCTGTTCGGCGGCATGGGCGGCTGCGCCATGATCGGCCAGAGCATGATCAACGTGAACTCCGGCGGCCGGCAGCGCCTGTCCGGGGTCAGCGCGGCATTGTTCCTGCTGGGCTTCATCCTGTTCGCCTCGAGCCTGATCGAGATGATCCCCATGGCCGCGCTGATCGGCGTGATGTTCATGGTGGTGCTGGGCACCTTCGAATGGTCGAGCCTGCGCATCATGGGCAAGATCCCGCGCATGGACGCCTTCGTGCTGGTGCTGGTGTCCGCCGTCACCGTGTTCACCGACCTGGCGGTTGCCGTTGTTGTCGGCGTGATCGTGTCGGCGCTGGCCTTCGCCTGGGAGCACGCCAAGCACATCAACGTGAAGGGCTACGACGACGAAAACGGCGTGCGCATCTACGAGCTGAACGGCCCGCTGTTCTTCGGCTCGGTGAAGAACTTCCTGGAGCTGTTCAAGCCGGAGAACGATCCGGACGAGGTGATCATCGAGTTCCAGAACTCCCGCGTCGCCGACCACTCCGCCATCGAGGCCATCGACAACCTGGCCGAGAAGTACATCCAGGCCGGCAAGAAGCTGCACCTGCGCCACCTCAGCCCCGAGTGCCGCGACCTGATGAAGAAGGCCGGCAACCTGGTGGAGGTCAACGTCATGGAAGACCCGCGCTACCACGTGGCGGATGACGCGCTGGGCTGATTCGCCCCCATGTTGCACGGCGTATAAAAAACCCCGTCCATCTGGCCGGGTTTTTTGTTTGCCTGAAGGCCAGTCACCGCCTTTCTGCCAACCGACATCAAGAACCGGCAATAAACGACCGCTTACGACTGCGGATGCAATCGGGAAATGTCCATGGGCTACAGAAGGCGTGGCATTACAGGGTTGCGGCAGTTGCTGTTTGGAAACAGCCGCATAGACCGATGCATCGAGCCGACATGCGCAGCAGGCAACGGGCAACCCGGATAACGCTGTGGGTGGAACGCCTCCAGGCCTTCATCATCTCGCGAGGAAATTGGCGGAAGAGAGCAGGAGTCGAACCTACCAGGGACCGCATGGCCGCCCCTCCCGGTTTTGAAGACCGGGCGCCCCACCGGGGAACGATCTCTTCCATTTTTATCGTGCAGTCCAATCATGTAGCGCACCTTCCTGGCGCAACACGTGATCATCCCGGACGCGTCGAGTGTAGCCGACGCGATCGAAGAACTCGAGGATCTGAATGGCCACCTTGCGGCCTCCGCCGCCGCCGTCAAAAATCAGGTCGCGAAAGGGTGCGGCACGTGCCGCCCCGTGCTCCTCATTGAGTTTGCGGATGATATCGGCCATCTCCGCGACGGCGCAGGCGGTGAAATAGTGATCGTGGGCAACGGGGTATAGCTCGCCGGCACTAGCTAACCGCTTGAACAGTTGCCGCACCGCAGCCTCCGGCGTGCCTGTGGCCTTGAACACGTCACGGACCCGCGGCGGGTTATAGGGCCTGGCATCCAGCAGCGGCTTCAGTTCGGCAAACAGTTCCCGGTCGGCGGCGGTGACGCTGGCGCGATGATCCGGCAGGTGCAGCCAGGCCCGCGTCAGTGCAATCTTCCCTGACGCCAGCAGTTCGTCGCTGAGGGCGTCAAAGGCGGGACGCGGCAGCTTGACCGAGGTCATGCGCCGCAGCCGCTCGCGTTCGACGCCGATCATGTCCGGGGCGCGTTCATGCTCACGCGTCAGGGCATCGAGCAGTTTTGTCTGGAGTGCGGTCCAGGCCGGGTGTGCAACGCCGATCGCAGCATCGCCATCGCGAATCACGCGCAGGCCGACACGCTGCCACAGTGCGTCGGCGTCGGCCTCGGTCAGGTTCCAACTCAGGGCGAAGCGGCCGAGGTCGATGCCGGCTGAGGCCTGGCTGGCCAGCAACGCAAGGCTGACGACCGGGTCGTCCATGCGCATCCTGTCGAGCAGGGCGAGTCGCTCGGGCGTCCGCTTGTGGCGGGTGGGCGGAAAGATGTCGAGCACCCTGCCACCGGCCACCGTGTGCTGCGCGCCCGCATCCCGCAGCACGAAGCGGTCGCCACGCAGGGCCAACGTTTCGCGCTCCAGCAGCACCTCGACCAGCGCCGTGTCGCCGGCGTCCACTTTGCGGCAGTCGAGCAGGGCAACCCGCCCGATGATGTCCTCGGTGCCAAGATGAACGTGCACGGTCTGCATGTGCTTCATCGGCTTGTGGCCGGAAGGGACGCGCAGCTCAGCGTGAAAGCGGGACAGGGGGATGTCGAGCGCCGGATCGACCAGCCACATGCCCCGCGCGATGTCCTGCTTATCGAAGTCGCCCTTGAGCGCCAGCGCACAACGTTCACCCGCCTGGCCGCTTTCGGCAGGACGATCCTGGACGTGCAGGCCACGCACGCGCGCCTTCAGTCCCGGCGGCGAGATGGTGGCCGTGTCTCCGACGGCGATGGTGCCGGCATGGGCCGTGCCGGTCACCACAGTACCGACGCCGCTGAGCGAGAAACGGCGGTCGATTGCGAGGCGGAAGCGCCCACCTGACGAAGGCCGGCTGAATGTGGCCGCCGCAGTCTCCAGCTGGACGCGCAGCGCAGCCACGCCCTCACCCGTACGGCCCGACAATGGAAAAACCGGGCTGCCTGAGAGCCCAGTGCCGGCCACGAGTTCGGCCACCTCCCGGCGGGCCTCCTCGATCCGCTGGGGCGAGACGGCATCAATCTTGGTCAGGGCGATCGCGCCCCGGGTGATGCCCAGCAGCTCGAGCAATTGCAGGTGTTCGCGGGTCTGGGGCATCGGCCCGTCATCGGCGGCGATGACCAGCAACACGAAATCAATGGCGGTCACGCCGGCGAGCATGTTGCGGATCAGCTTTTCATGCCCCGGCACATCGACAAAGCCGAGCACCGAACCATCGGCCAGCGGGGTGTAGGCGTAACCGAGGTCGAGGGTGATGCCGCGTGCCTTTTCCTCCGGCAGCCGGTCGGCATCCACGCCGGTGAGTGCCTTCACCAGCGTGGTCTTGCCGTGATCGATGTGGCCCGCGGTGCCTACGAGCATGAGAACCCGACGAGGTTTGCGGTGAACTCGCGTTCTTCGTGCGCCGGCAGACAGCGCAGGTCCAGCAGCAGCGCGCCGTCCTCGATGCGGCCGATGACCGGGCGCCGCAGCCCACGCAGCGCGGCCTCGATGCGATGCAGCACGCCGCCTTTCCTGCCTTGCGGACGGACGGCAAGGCCGGCCGACTGCAGGCGGTCGACGGGCAGCGAACCGGAGCCGATCTGCGACCTGAGCGGGACAATCTCGACGGTCACCGGCAGCGCGGCCAGGGCAGCCCGCAGCGCGGGCAGCAGACGTTCCGCGGCCGCCCGGATGTCAGATTCGGGGCGGGTCAGTTGCTGCAGTGCCGTCAGGCGTTCATTCAGGCGATCCGGGTCGCGGTAGAGCCGCAGCACGGCTTCGAGGGCGGCCAGGGTGAGCTTGCCGACGCGCAGCGCACGCTTCAGCGGATTCTGCTTGATGGCGGCAATCAGCTCCCTGCGCCCGACCAACAGGCCGGCCTGCGGGCCGCCAAGCAGCTTGTCGCCGGAAAAGGTCACCAGGTCGGCACCGGCGGCAATGCTCTCGCGTGGGGTCGGTTCGTGCGGCAGCCCCCAGCGCTCGAGGTCGGTCAGGGTGCCGGAGCCTAGATCGATGACGAAGGGCAGGCCGTGCGCATGCGCCAGCTCGGCCAGCTCCTGTTCGGGCACGGCGCTGGTGAAGCCCTGGATCGCGTAGTTGCTGGCGTGGATCTTCATCAGCATCGCCGTGCGCGACGTGAGCGCTGCGCTGAAGTCCTTCAGGTGCGTGCGGTTGGTGGTGCCGACCTCGACCAACTTGGCACCGGCCTGCTTCATGATGTCGGGTACGCGGAAGGCGCCGCCGATCTCGATCAGCTCGCCGCGCGAGACAACGACCTTTTTCTTCCGCGCCAACGTGTTGAGCAGCAGGAACACGGCGGCGGCATTGTTGTTGACGACGGTGGCGGCTTCGGCCCCCGTGAGTTCGCAGAGCAGGTCATTGACGATGTCGTCGCGGTCGCCGCGACCACCGTCGTCGATATCGTATTCGAGGGCGCAGGGGCTGCGGGCGGCAGTGACCATTGCCTCGACAGCCTCCTCCGGCAAAAGCGCGCGGCCGAGATTGGTGTGCAGCACCGTGCCGGTGAGGTTGTACACCGGACGAAGCCTGGGCAGGGCGAGCGCCTGCGCGCCTGCGCTGACTTTTTCGATCAGTCTCCCGGCAGCGGGGATAGGTGTGCCCACTCGGGCTGCCTCGCGGGCATCGGCCAGGGTTTCACGGATCAGCTGGGTGACAACCGCAAGGCCGTGGCTATCCACCAGGGCCGCGACGTCCGCGTCAGCAAGCAGGCGACTGACGGAGGGCAGCTTGGAGAGTTGATGCATTTTTTGTTTCCCGCCGTTTATCAACAATGCCACTGAACCGTGCCCGCGCTGAGCGACAATAGCCCGCTGGTCATGCTGTCGAAAAGTACAGCGCACCTGCTGCAGGCTCGCGCCCTTACCACAGCGGGACCGCCACCCCTGTTTGTCCAACAAAAACCCCGCCACTGGGGCGGGGTTCAAACAGCCGGCTAACGGATGCCCGACTATTCCATGGAAGGATTCCAGACCTTCCAGACTTTCCCGACCAGATCCGGCCCAGGCTTGAGGGTCGGTTTGCCCGGCTCCCAGCCAGCGGGACAGGCTTCCTTACCCTTAGTGGCGCGCACATGCTGGTAGGCCTGGATCTGCCGAATCGTTTCGGCGAGCTTGCGCCCGACCGGCGGAGTGAGCACCTCCATGGCCTGGACCACGCCATCGGGGTCGATGATGAAACGACCACGGAGTTCGACGCCCTGGTTCTCGTCCCAGCAGCCGTATGCCCGACCCACATTACCTGCCTGGTCGGCAACCATGTGGAATGGCACACCGCCATCGGCCATCTTGCTCAATTCCTCGTCGTTCCAGATCTTGTGGACAAAGTGGCTGTCCACACTGACCGAGATAACTTCCACACCCAGATCCTGCAGCTGCTGATAATTCGCGGCGACCGCCGACACTTCAGTAGCTCAGACGAAGGTGAAATCACCCGGATAGAAACAGAGCATCACCCACTTGCCGGCATAGTCCGACAGCGTCACGTTGGTGAAGCTGCCCTTGTGATAGGCAGGTGCGGTGAAATCAGGGGCTTTCTGCCCGACACGTGCGGTCATCCTGGTCACCTCTTGTTTGACGGTTGATTCGGATGATGCGGGGGTTTCCGGCGGCTGCTCACCGGCAACCGAGCTGGTAACCCGGGCACATCCAATGGGTTGTTCTTCTTCCATAACGTCTCCTCTCGTTCAGCATGAAGGACACATCTGTAAAGGTATGCAGGGCACTAACCCCCGTCAAGGACAACCCACAGACAAGCAAGCTGCGGCGTGACTGGCATTGGCGGACAGCGACAACCAGGCCCTGCTTAACGGCTTACTTGAATATCTCGTCGAAGAACGCCTGCATGCGCGCCCAGGAACGCTGGTCGGCCTTCTCGTTGTAGGCCAGCGCCTCCATGCCGAAGCTGCCGGCGTCCGGGTTGGTGAAGCCGTGCCTGGCACCGGCGTAGACGTCCATCTCCCAGTCCACCCCGGCCTCGCTCAGCGCGGCCTTGAAGGCGGTGATGCGCTCGGCGGGGATGAAGCCGTCGGCATCACCGTGGGCCAGCAGCACGCGCGGCTTGTGCTTGGCCTCCTCCATGGCCATCACCTGCTCCGGCGACGCCGGCGGCATGGAGCCGTGGAAGCTGACCACGCCCTGCACGTCCATGCCGGCGTAGACCATCTGCATCACGGTGGCGCCGCCGAAGCAGTAGCCGATGGCGGCCAGCTTGCCCTCTTCCACCAGGCCGCTGGCCTTGAGCTGCTCCAGCCCCAGCGCGGCGCGGCGCTGCCAGGCGTCGATGCTGCCGGTGATCTGCTGCATCCAGCCCTTGGCATCCGGCGCGTGGGTGGTGACCTTGTTGTCGCCATACATGTCGGCGGCGAAGGCCACGTAGCCCATGCCGGCCAGCATCTCGGCGCGGTGTTTGGCGTAGTCGTTCAGGCCCCACCACTCGTGGATCACCAGCACTCCCGGGCGCTTGGCGTAGGTGGCGTCGTCCCAGTACAGGTGACCGGTCAGGGTGGCGTCGCCGTCCTTGTAGGTGACGGCCTTGGACTTCACCGCCGACCAGGCAGGCGCGGTGGCGAACAGGGTAAGGGCAAGCAGCAGGCGCAGGGTCTTCATCGCAGCATCCTCCATTGATGTCCGGGATATTGGTGTTGTTGGCCAATGATCATCTCCCCAGGCCGGCGGTGAAGTCCATGATCAAACGCACAGCCGTTGCCAGGTTGTCCGCCTGGCTGACACCTGCGGCCTTGCGCGGCTTGAAGCTGTGCTCGCCGTCCGGCAGCCAAGCCAGGGTGATGGCGTCGGACAGCGCATAACCCGCGACCTCGTCGCGCTTGCCGAAGGGGTCGCGCTCGCCCTGGCAGATCAGGGTCGGCGTGCGGATGGTTGCCAGATGCTCGGTGCGCAGCTTGTCCGGCTTGCCGGGCGGATGGAACGGGTAGCCCAGGCAGACCAGCCCGGCCACCTGCTGCTCATCGGCGATCAGGCTGGCCATGCGCCCGCCCATGGACTTGCCGCCGACCAGCAGCCCATCGCGCGACAGGCCCTGCGCGACCAGTTCAACGATCACGGCACGCAGCGCATCCAGCAGCAGCGGCGCGCGATCCGGCGGGCGGCGCTTACCCTCGGCCCGGGCGCGCTGCATGTAGGGGAAGTCGAAACGCACCACCCGCAGGCCCGCCGCGCCCAATTGCTGCGCCATCGATGTCATGAACTCGGCGTCCATGCCCTGCCCCGCGCCGTGGGCCAGCAGCAGGGTCCAGCGGGCATCCGCCGGGCCGTCGTACAGCAGCTCAGTCATCGCGGATCTCCCGCCAGGCCGGGTGTTGCTCGATCAGTCCCAGCGCCTGCTGCAGCAGGGTCATGCCCGGCTCGGTCTTGAACCAGGTGGACAGGCCGGAAGGGTGCGGCAGCGGCACCAGTTCGGCCGGCTGTCCGGCCAGGGTCACCGGGTGCAGCTTGCCGACCACGTCGCTGAGCCTGCCCGCCGGCAGGAAGCGCTCGATGGCCAGCTTGCCCACCAGGATCACCAATCTGGGTTTCAGCAGCTGGTACTCGGCCTGCAGCCAGCGGTCGCAGTTGGCGATCTCCAGCTTGCTGGGTACCCGGTCGCCGCCCTTGGGGTTCTTGCCGGGATAGCAGCGGCACACCGCCGCCATGTACACCCGCGAACGGAACGCCTCCTCGTCCAGGCCGATGGAGGCGAACCACTTGAACAGCGTCTTGCCCGCGGTCCAGGCGAAGGGCCGCCCCGCCGGGCCTTCCTTGATGCCCGGCGCCTGGCCGATCATCATCACCGGCGACACCACCGGTCGGCCCACCACCACCGGCCCGATCATGTCCGGACAGGCGGTGCAGGCACGCAACTGCGCCTGGTGCTGCTCGATGGCGCGGGTGAGCGCTTGAAGTTGCTCGTGCACGGGGTAAAGTGCCTCTCACATTCCTGCTTACGATTACAAGGAAGCCCTGATGCAAGCCTTTCTCGGCCTGGGCGCCGGCATGCTGCTGGTCATCGCCATCATCTGGTGGCTGCCCATTATCCTGATTGCCCGCTCGCATAAAACCACCGGCTGGGAAAAGCTGGTGTGGATCCTGGCGATGTTCTTCTTCTCGTGGTTCTCGTGGATCCTGTACATGCTGATCGCCCCCGTTCACCAGCCGGAGAATGCCCCATGAAAGCCGCCGTGATGACCGCCCTTGGCGGACCCGAGGTACTGCAGCTGCGGGAGGTGCCCGAGCCCGAGATCACCCGTCCCACCCAGATCAAGGTGCGTCTGAAGGCAGCCGGCATCAATCCCGTCGACACCAAGCTGTGCAGCCGGGGCCTGTTCTTCGGCGCCGAGCCGCCGGCCATCATCGGTTGCGACGGCGCCGGCGAGGTGATCGAGATCGGCAGCGAGGTGCGGCGCTTCCAGGTCGGCGACAGCGTGTGGTTCTGCCACGGCGGCCTGGGCCGCGAACCCGGCAACTACGCCGAGTTCACCGTGCTCGACCAGGACCACGCCGAGTTCAAGCCCGCCAAGGCCGACTGGGCCGAGGCCGCCGCCGCACCACTGGTGCTGCTCACCGCCTGGGAGGCGCTGTTCGACCGCGGCCAGCTGCAGGAAGGCGAAACCGTGCTGATCCACGCCGGCGCCGGTGGCGTCGGCCACGTCGCCATCCAGCTGGCCAAGCTGCGCGGCGCCACCGTGATCACCACGGTGAGCAACGACGCCAAGGCCGCGCTGGTGAAGGAACTGGGCGCCGACCATGTCATCAACTACAAGACCCAGGACCTGGTCGACGCGGTCAACGCCATCACCGGCGGCCGCGGCGTGGACCTGGCCTTCGACACCGTCGGCCCCGAGGTCTTCAAGCAGACCATCCCGGCCGTCGCCCACTACGGCACCCTGGTGACCATCCTCGATCCCGGCGCCTGCGACTTCGGCGAGGCACGGGTGCGCAACCTGAGCTTCGCCTTCACCCTGATGCTCACCCCCATGCTGCGCGACCTGCCCGAGGCCCGTGAACACCAGGGCGAGATCCTGCGCGTCTGCGGCGAATGGCTGGACGAAGGTCATCTGAAGGTGCTGGTCGGCCAGACCTTCCCGCTGGCCGAGACCGCCGAGGCCCACCGCTTGCTCGGCGAAGGCCACGTCACCGGCAAGCTGGTGCTGCTGCCGTGACCGATGACGCGGTGACCATGAGCCGGGCGCAAGCGGTGTTCGCCGCGACCCGACCGCCCTTCCTGGTGCTGGCCCCGGCGACCGTGCTGGCAGGCATTGGCACCGCCCTGCAATCCGGCGCCAACATCGGTTGGCACTACCTGGCCCTCGTGCTGCTCGGCGCGCTCGCCGCGCACATCGCGGTCAACACCCTCAACGAATACCAGGACTACCACAGCGGCCTGGACGCGGTGACCGAGCGCACCCCGTTCAGCGGCGGCAGCGGCGCCCTGCCCGCCCAGCCGGCCGCCGCCGCCGGCGTACTGCTCGCCGCGCTGGCGGCCATCGGGGTGATGGTGCTGATCGGCCTGTATCTGGCCTGGATGCACGGCCCCGCCATCATCCCCATCGGCGCGGCGGGGCTCGCCATCATCATCAGCTACACCCAGTGGCTTAACCGCAGCCCCTGGCTGTGCCTGCTGGCACCCGGGGCGGGATTCGGCCCGCTGATGCTGATCGGCACCCACATCGCCCTCGGCGGCGAGCCCGGCTGGCCGCCGCTGCTGGCCGGGTTGATCGCCCTGTGTCTGACCAGCAACCTGCTGCTGCTCAACCAGTACCCGGACATGGCAGCCGACCGCAGCGTCGGTCGCCGCACCTTCCCCATCGCCTACGGTATTGCCCGCAGCAACCGCGCCTATGCCGTGCTGTGGGCAATCGCACTGCTGGCGCTGGTCGGCGGCGTGGTCAGCGCGCAGTTCCCGCCGCTGGCACTGCTGGCGCTGGCGCCGCTGCTGTGTGGCGCCCTGGCGCTGCGCATGGCCTGGGGTTTCGCCGGCGACATCGCGCCGCTGCTGCCGGCACTGGGTCTGAACGTCGCCGCCGCCGTGCTGACGCCGCTGGTGCTGGGCATCGCCCTGCTGGCGGGCTGAGCATGTCCACCCGGGTGTGCATCCTGTCCGACACCCACGGCGTGGTGGACGAACGCATCCTGGCGGAGGCAGCCCGTTGCGATCTGGTGGTGCATGGTGGCGACATCGGCGATGCCGCGGTGCTGGACACCTTGCAGGCCGCCTGCGGCGAGGTGGTCGCGGTGCTCGGCAACAACGACGTGGCCGCCAAGTGGCCGCCGCAGCAGCACACGCTGCTTGGGCAACTGCCCGAGCAGATCCGCATCGAACTGCCCGGCGGCATCCTGGCCGTGGAGCATGGTCACCGGGTCAACCCGGTGGCCACCCGCCACGCCCGGCTGCGCGACCGCCATCCGGGCTGTCGCGCCATCGTCTACGGCCATAGTCACCAGTTGTCGGTGGATCAGGACCTGGCTCCCTGGGTGCTCAACCCCGGCGCCGCCGGACGCGCCCGCACCAATGGCGGCCCGTCCTGCCTGCTGCTGCAGGCCGGCATCCGCCAATGGCGGCTGACACCACTGCGTTTCATGCCGCAATAGAGGCGCGCAGCCGGCATCACCCCCACAGCTGTGTGCGGGTCAAAAACCCGCTGCGACAATCTCACCGAAGGGCAGGCGCCCTTCGCCACAGCGCCGAGGTCATCGAGGGCCTGATGGTGGCGGGTTCCGAGTACAACCAGAAAACCGGACTGGCGACGTTCTTCGACCTGCCCTGACGGCAGGCCGCAGCATGACAACAAAAAACGGCGGCAGAGCATGATGTCTCTGCCACCGTTTGGTTGCCGGCGCAGCCGCGCTTAGTTCACGACAGCCGCGCTCTTGATGTCCAGGCTGTAGAGCCGCTCGATCAACTGCTTGATGTTCTCCTTCGCCGAGCCTTCGTTGGCCAGCCGCAGGCGCTCGAATCCGGCGAAGGCCTGCGAGAAGGTCGCCGTGTAGGGCGACACGATATCCCCCTCCCAGACCACGACCCCGGTGTCCCGCTCCTTGAGCACGTAGTTGACGGTGGCAACCACCGTCATGTCCAGTCCGACCAGCGGTTGCTGGACGTTCTTGAGCTGCACCTCCAGGGCGTATTTGCTGGCGCCCTGCATGGCTGCCAGCAGGCCGGCATTACGCAGCGACTCGGTCAGTGCCTGACGGAATCCCTCGCTGCTGATCTCCGAGGTCCACAGCGGATTGGTTTCTTCCCCGCCGATCACCTTGTCCACTGCGACACTGTCACGCAGTGGCGAGGCCGAATTAATAACCCGTGCATCCACGCCGGAAACGGCCATGTTCTGCACATTGGCCGGCGTGGCGCAGCCACCGAGGGCAACCACACTGGCGGCCAACACCAGCCCCGCAAGAAGGTTAAGTCTCATACTGTCCTGCTCCCTGTTATTTGCTGTTGTAAATGATCCCTGTAAACGCCTGCGCGATCCGAGATCGCGCGGTGCACTATAGCCGACACCCGCCGACGGAGCAGCCCAGCCGGATTGATCAGTCATAGTCCTCGTTGAGCGCTCTCAGGAAGGCTGCCAGCGCGGCCAGTTGCTCGCCGCTGATGCGGATGTCCGCCAGCTCCGGCGCCGCGTTACGCAGCTGCCCGGCACGGGCCAGCTCGCTCACCGTCAGGTAGAAGGCCAGCACCTCCTCAATGCTGTCGCGGCTGCCATCGTGCAGGTACGGACCACTGTGGCCCAGGTCGCGCAGGGTCGGCGTCTTGAAGGCGGCGAAGGCGCGCACCAGCAGTTCATCGTCACTGCATCCGCCATCCCCGCACAGCCGTGCGCGCAACGCCGCCTGGGCGGTGGGCAGGTCGGGGTTCAGCACCGTGTTCCATGCACCCAGATCGGTATGGCCAGGGCGGTCCTTGTGCGGCACGGCGCGGAAGCGGCCGCTGGCCTTGGGGTGCTGTTCGCTGGGCGGCAACGCGTCGTTGGGATTGATGCTGCGCGCCGCGGCATCGGGTACCGCCAGCGCGGCGAAGGCGCCGGCACCGTGGATGCCGTCGTATTCGAGTTCGGTGGCGCCGGTGTTGTGCAGGTTAAAGTCGGTGAAGATCGGCGGCACATGGCAGGCCGCGCAGTTACCCGCCTTCGGATCGAGAAACAGCTTCAGCCCTGCCAGCTCAAGCTCGCCGAAGGCAAAGTCCTGAGCATGGCTGGCGAACTTGTCCAGCCCCGGCTTCACGAACACCGGCCGCTTGAGTGCCTGCAGCTGCGCAAACAACCGCCGCCCGTAGTCACCGGCCGACTCGCCGTCGCGCGGCGCGCGGTCCAGGCCGTTGCCGGCCAGGAAGCGATCGTAGGACGAGCCGTTGTGCAGCCCCTGCTCGTCGCGGGCGAAGTCCAGGTCTACCGTGTAGGCACCGATCAGCCTGGCCAGCGCGGCCAGGATCTGTTCATCGCTCGCCTGCGCCACATCGATACGGTACTCGTCTGGCAGGCGCAGTGTGGCGGGCAGATCCGGGTCGCTACCGGCCAGCACCCTGCGGTAGCTGCCACCGAATTCCCGGGCCAGTTCGCCACTGCCGTCGTCGCTGCGGATCACCGCAGCGATATGCCGCAGCGCCTGGTCGTACTCGCCGGGCAGCCAGCCGTAGTTGCGGCCGGTCAGGGTGGCGGTCACCAGATCTTCGACGCTGGCGAACTCGCCGTCATAGTGCAGCAGGAAGGCGCCGTCCCGATCGATGGCGCTGGCCACCATCGCCTGCGCGTTGCGCACCGCCACGGTCTCGCCGTCCTCGCGCGCCGGCACCGGCGGGCGGCGGGCAAAGTCGGCATACAGCCGCATGCCGGCCGGTTCGAGCTGCTCGTCCACCATGTGGCAGGCGCGGCAGTTCATGGTGCCGCCGGCAAAGGGGCCGGGCAGCGCCGCGCTGGTGGTCACCGTGCTGGCCATGGCCGGGTCCGCCTGGCCGGGCCGGGCGGCGTAGGCCTGGGCGAAGCGCGTCTCCAGGAACAGCCGCTCACCGATGAGGATCTCGGGCGGATCGGTATCCTCGACCTCTTCGGCCCAGCCGGTCAGCGGCATGCCGGCCAACCCGCAAAGCATCAGGGTCAGACTGGCCAGCCGGCCTTGCTTGATCCGCATCTTGATTTCCTCGCTCCTGTGATTCCGAACTGAGACGTACGCCAGCCGATCTGGCCACGACGCGCCGACATGGACCGTAGTTGTAATCATCATCGATGACGGCGTCCAGGTTTGTACGGTGGCCAGGCCACACCAAGGCCGGGGCGCACCGGTCGTTTGCTGTGCTACCGTCGCAGCAACGCACCGCATAGCCACGTAATGTCCGAACAACAACAAACCGATCCACGGCGCCACTACCCCCGCCTCGGCCGGATCTACGAGCAGATCCTCGGCGACGAGGACGCGCGGGTGTGCAAGGACATCCCCGACAGCGCCTGCCATCACCAGCCGCGCAACTTCTTCGCCTACCTGCTGGCCAACCTGCTGACCAAGATCGCCGACGAGCTGAGCAGCGCCCGGCTGGTGCTGCCGTGGCTGCTGGGCAGCCTGGGTGCGCCGGCGGCCTTCACCGGCTTTCTGGTGCCGGTGCGCGAGGCCGGGGTGCTGCTGCCGCAGTTGCTGGTGGCCGCTTACGTGCGCCGCCTGGCCCGGCGCAAGGTGGTGTGGCTGGTGGGCGCCGGCCTGTCGCTGCTGACCCTGCTGCTGATGGCGCTGGGCACCGCCACCCTGCAGGGCGCCAACGCCGGCTGGGCGGTGCTGGGGCTGGTGACGGTGTTCAGCCTGGCGCGCGGGCTGTGCTCGGTGTCCGCCAAGGACGTGCTCGGCAAGACCGTGTCCAAGACCAAGCGCGGCGCGCTGATGGGCTATGCCGCCGGCATCTCCGGCGTGGCCACCCTGCTGATCGGCCTGTACCTGGAGTTCTACGCCGGCCAGGCGCAGGGCAGCGGGCTGTTCACCGCCTTCCTGGTGATCGCCGCGGGGTTGTGGCTGCTGGCGCTGCTCACCTTCGCCGCCATCGAGGAGGCCCCCGGCGCCACCGAGGGTGGCGGCAATGCCCTGGGCGTGGCGCTACAGAGTCTGAGCCTGCTGCGCGACGACGCCGACTTCCGCCGCTACGTGCTGGCCCGCGGCCTGCTGCTCAGCGTCGCGCTGGCACCACCCTTCTACGTGCTGATGGCGCAGCACTACAGCAACGGCGCGGCGGGCCTGGGCCTGCTGATCATCGCCAGCGGCCTGGCCGGCAGCCTGAGCGCGCCGGTGTGGGGCCGCATGGGTGATCGCTCCAGCCGCGCGGTGATGGTGATCGCCTCGGCCGGTGCCGGCGTATTGGGACTGACCGCCTGGGCACTGGATGCCGGCGGCGCCGCCTGGCTTGATTCGGTATGGCTGCACGGCGCGCTGTTCTTCGGCATCGCGCTGTTCCACGGCGGCGTGCGCCTCGGCCGCAAGGTCTACCTGGTGGACATGGCCAGCGGCGACAACCGCTCCGCCTACGTGGCGGTGAGCAACACCGTGATCGGCGGCGCCATGCTGCTGGGCGGCGGCATCGGCGTGATCGGCGACCTGCTCAGCAGCGGCGCGGTGCTGGGGCTGCTGGGGGTGCTGTCGCTGCTGGCGGCGCTGTTCATCGCACGGCTGCGGGACGTCAGCGGCTGAGCGCCACGCCCAGCCGCCGCCTTGCTCAGGCCATCACCACCCCGTCACCCGCTACCGGCGCCTGTTTGCGGCTCCACAGCTTTTCGTGGAAGTAATAGGCCACGGTGTTGACCATGGGCTCCACCAGGGCCACGGTGCCGCCGACAACCACGTCGCCGGTCAGCGCATAGGCCACACCGAAGGCGACGCTGAAGTGCATGGCCGCGAAGCTGATTGTCTTGATCATGGCGATCTCTCCCGATAAACCTCTCTCACGACTTAATGATAGCCATTCTCATTTAAGCATCCAGTCATTTGTTTCTACCTGAACGATAGGTTTTGCCAATCCATCTCCGAAACCGCCAGACTGGCCACCCCCTCCAACGGCATGGGCCAGCGGGCACGGCCTCGAGTATCTTTAATGCCGGCCAACCAACCGCACCCGTACCCGCCATGTCGACACTGACGCCAGCCCAGCACATCCCGGCAGCCCGCCCATGAGCGACAGCTGCAGCGACGGCCATTGCGCCCTGGATCCGGGCCACGCCCGCCAGCGCAGCACCCTGCGCATCGTGCTGACCATCAACGTGGTGATGTTCGTGGTGATCGTCGCCGCGGCGCTGTACGCCGGCTCCGCGGCGCTGCTGTCCGATGGCCTGGACAACCTCGGCGACGCCATCACCTACGCCCTCAGCCTGTGGGCCATCGCCCAGGGCAACGGCACCAAGGCCAGGGTGGCGCTGTTCAAGGGCGCGCTGATCCTGCTGGCGGCCTGCGGCGTGGCCGCGCAGATCATCTACAAGCTGTTCAACCCGGAAACTCCGCTGTTCGAGGTGATGGGCGCCTTCAGCCTGCTCAGCCTGGCCGCCAACGGCAGCTGCCTGTGGCTGCTGACCCGCCACCGTGACGACGACATCAACATGAGCTCGGTGTGGGAGTGTTCGCGCAACGACGTCGCCACCAACCTGTCGGTGTTCGCCGCCGCTGCCGGGGTATGGCTGTTCGACGCCGCCTGGCCCGACCTGCTGGTAGCCAGCGCGCTGATGCTGCTGTTGCTGCGCTCCGCGCTGCGGGTGCTCAGCGGTGCATGGCGCGAGTTGCGCAGCAACCCCTGACCGACACCCGGCATGGCCTGAGCCCCGCCAGCGCCGCACCATTGCGGCGCGCGTCCGCCCCGCTCTGCAGCCTGTGGCAGCCGCATGCCGCCCCGCCAACCATCTGCAACAGTCGTCACCGACTGCTGGCGCAATAATTGCTGCGCATGCCCTATAGCCGGGCGGCAGGAGTTGTCGACATGAACTTCATCAGCGTCATCGACCGATATCACGACTACAAAGGCGCCATCCATGAACTGATGGCGTCGATCGTCACCGGCATCTTCGACGACAAGCTGTTTGCTAACGAGGAAGTCCTGTCGCGATCCATGAAGTGGCTGGGCCACAACTACCCGTTCGTCGACCTGATCTTCACCCTGGACGGCAACGGCATACAGACCAGCCGGAACATCTCACGCCGGACACTGCCCGACAAAAAGCAGGGCGCCGGCCTGGGCGCCAATCGCCGCCACCGCCCCTATTACATGAAGGCGAAGGAGAATGACGGCGTCATCGTCACCGAGCCCTATCTGTCCACCTCCAGCCACAAGCTGTGCATCTCCGCCGCCGCCCGCTGCCTGGATGATGAGGGCAAGGTGAAGGGCGTGCTGGTGGTCGATATCGACCTGGCCGATGCCATCGAATTCCTGATGGGCGACCGCAAGCGCAAGAAGCTGCAGCCCTTGTTCGTCGCCGTCTATACGCTGATCGTGATCGGCCTGTTCACCGTGGTCGGCATCCTGCTGTATTCGGCCGGCAGCGAGGTCATCACCCTGTTCCGCGACCCGCACCCGGAACACCTGCACCTGAAGCCGTTCAGCATCATCATCTTCCTGACCCTGGCACTGGCCATCTTCGACCTGGGCAAGACCACCATCGAAGAAGAGGTACTGATGCACAAGGACATCTTCCGCCACAGCTCCACGCGCCGCACCATCACCCGCTTCATCGCCGCCATTCTCATCGCGGTATCCATCGAGTCGCTGCTGTTGATGTTCAAGTCCGTGCTCGGTTCGCCGGAATACCTGAGCAATGCCGTAGCCATGATGGCCGCCGCGGTGGGTCTGCTGGTCGGGCTGGGCATCTACGTCTACCTGGGCGCCAAGGCCGAGACCCTGCTGAAGCGCGCCAATACCCAGCAAGGCTAGGCCGTTGCCTGCAGCAAATCGCTGCCGCCCGCATTGAAGACCCCGACGGCTGCCAGTGGACCTTCGCCACCCAGGTCGCCGAGCTCGATCCCGCCAAGGTGCCGCAATTCGAATGACTGGCGAAGGGTGTGCAGACGCCCCGTCAGACAGCCGAACACAGCAGCGTCCCGGCCACGCTGGCCGCGCCATCGGCCACTCGGGCCTCTGAACTCACACGCTCAACCGAATACGCCCGCCCTGACGTGAGTCAATGTCCCCTCGCACTTTGCTCCTATAGTTAATTCGTGACTCAACGCATATCTGCATTGCACATACAGTGAGTTCCATCCCGCCGTCGCCGCCAGCGACCGCTGCCTAGAGCTGCTCCCACCCAGCTGTACTTGTCGTCCAGTCATGTCGTTCTGCGCAAAGCAACGATCCATTCCAACTGGAGAGACACATGACAACAAGACTCAAACACGGCCTGCTGCTCGCCGCCCTGACCCTGACTGCCGCCTCCGCCGCCCACGCCTGGTGGGGACCGGGCAACGGCGGTGGCTTCGGCCCGTTCGGCAACAACGGCAACGGTAACGGCTTCGGTAACGGTAACGGTGACGGTGGCTTCTCGATGAACATGAGCGGCAACGGCCAAGGCAATGGCAGCGGTTACGGCGACCAGTACGGCCGTTCCGGTGGCTATGGCGGCTATGGCCCGGGTGGCTATGGCGGCTATGGCCCGGGTGGCTATGGTGCGCCCTACGGTGGCCCCGGCCCCTACGGCGCCCCGCAAGGCTACGGCGGTCCCGGCCCCTACGGTGCACCGCAAGGCTATGGCGGTCCCGCCCCTTACGGCGCAGCGCAGGGCTATGGTGGTCCGGCACCGCAAGCCATGCCTCAGGGCATGCCGGCCGGTTACCCACCGCGCGGTCCTTACGGGCGCTGATCCGCAGCACCAGTTTCCATAGCTGAAAAGGCCGGCGAGGTGCGCACAGCACCCGCCGGCCTTGCTTTGCCCGTCAGCCACACCCCGGGCTTGCCGCCGACGAACAGGCCGCCACGGTCCACAGCCAGCGCAGTGGAAAACCACAGCAACTGGGTTAGTATCGAGTCAGGCACAGGGCCAGGACGGCCCGGACAATAACAACAAGCAGATCGACGGAGAGACCGACACCATGCCCCTTGCCGACGGTTTGATCGCGGCCGGCAGACACAGCGCCGCCCATGCCCTGTACCCGCTCACCCACTTCACGCGCGCCACCGCCCGCCCCATCGCCGGCGGCAGCTGCGGCGCAATGCCGTTCGACCATCACACATAACAAGCCGGCACAGCACGCCGCACACCACCAACAAGGAGCGTTTTTGATGAAGCACGTAGCAAGCATGCTGGCCCTGATCGCACTGCTGTTCTGCCAGGCCGCTGCAGCCGAGCAGGCCGAACTCACGGCCGAAGAGGCGCAGTACCTGGTGGCGGGCCAACAGATCTGGGATTCGCTGGACCGCCAGCAGGGCAGCGTCACCCTGCCCAACGGCGTTGCCACCCTGAATATCCCGGACAATTTCTACTACCTGAGCCCCAAGGACACCGAAACCGTGCTGGTGGAGGTGTGGGGCAATCCGCCGGGGGCCGGCAGCGACTCCCAGGGCATGCTGTTCCCGGCTGACGTCACACCCTTCGATGAGAATTCCTGGGGCGTCACCATCGACTATGAACAGGACGGCTACGTGTCCGACGCGGACGCCGACCAGATCGACTACGACGAACTGCTGAGCGACATGCAGGCGTCCACCCGCGAAGACAGCGAGCAACGGGTGCAACAGGGCTACGAGCCCATCGAACTGGTCGGCTGGGCCGCCAAGCCCTTCTACGACCCGCAGTCGCACAAGCTGCACTGGGCCCAGGAACTGAAGTTCGGCGATACCGAGCTCAACACCCTCAACTACAACATCCGCGTGCTGGGCAGACAGGGCGTGCTGGTGCTGAACTTCATCGCCGGCATGGACCAGAAGGCCCTCATCGACGCCAACATCGACACCGTGCTGGCGCTGGCCGAGTTCGACCAGGGTTCGCGCTACGAGGACTTCAATCCCGACATCGACGAAGTCGCCGCCTACGGCATCGGCGCCCTGGTCGCCGGCAAGGTCGCCGCCAAGGTCGGCCTGTTCGCCGCCGCACTGGTGTTCCTGAAAAAGTTCGGCGTGCTGATCCTGGTCGGCCTGGGCCTGCTGGGCAGGAAGCTGTTCCAGCGCAACACCGCCTGAGCGGACCGATCCGGAGCAAAGGGGGTTGCCCCCCCTTTTCTCCGCTGCCCTCTTTATTCTCCGTCTAGACTGAACGAGTGGGCCTGCCAGCCAGGCCATGGCCCGAGCGTGCTGCACGCCGCAACGGCCGGCCGCGTACGCCGCGAGCCACGCCGTTTACACAGTGGTCCAACAGAACAATGACGATACGAGGAGAACAGCATGAGGCGGCTATATTTCTTGGTTGATGACATCGACTGCGTCCGCAAGGTGGTCGACGGCTTGTTGCTCGCGCGGATCGAGGAACGCCACATTCACGTGATTGCAAAGGAGGGGGTTGCCCTCGAGAAGCTGCCGGAGGCATCGCTGCTGCAGAAGAGCGACTTCGTCCCGGCCGTGGAGCGCGGCATCGCCGTCGGCGGCGCCACCGGGATACTCGCCGGACTGGTCGCCATGGCCCTGCCGGGCGGACTGGTACTGGGCGGCGGCGCGGTCCTGGCGACGGCCCTGCTCGGCGTCGGCGTCGGTGCCTGGCTGTCCGGCATGATCGGCATGGATGCGCCCAACAGCAGGCTCAAGCAGTTCGAAAGCGCTATCGAGAAAGGCGAATTCCTGCTCCTGGTCGATGTCGCCAAGGCGCGCGTGCACGAGATCGAGGCGCTCATCAAAGACCACTATCCCAAGGCCGAGGTCGAGGGCACCGAACCCACCATTCCGGCCTTTCCCTAGCATCCCCGGCCCGGCCGCCGGCATCACCTGACCGACACCGGTGACGCCGACGGTCAGCGCCTTCACGCACACCGCCTCCTTCATAGAGCGATCCACCGGAGCACCCCGGTGAGCGGGCGGCTATTGGCCATCGCCAACAACCCGGACAGCCTGGCACTCGACATCCCCACAGCCGCCAGGCGGGCCAAGCCAGCCGGACTTGCATTAGTATCGGGCGAGGATAAAAAAACCGGGGCGCAGTTCCCGGGTTAATAAAAACCTACGCAGGCCAGCCGAACCATGCCACTGACTGCCACGTCGCCACGCCACCGATTCGCCACACCACGGCTGCTGCTGAGCGCGCTGCTGTTGACCCTGCTGCTGCAGGGCTGCGGCACGGTGCAGACCATCACCCACGATCACAGCCACAACGCCGGCCAGCCGCGCAAGGTGGTGATCTTCATCGACGGCACCGCCAACGACCCCAGCACCACCACCAACGTGCGGCGGCTGTTCGACATGGTCATCAACCAGGACCGCGACGACATCATCGCCTACTACGCCGAGGGCGTCGGCTCCGGTGGGCGCATCCTCGGTGCGGCCACCGGCTGGGGCATGGCCAAGGACATCCGCGACGCCTACCGTTTTCTGGCCGCCAACCATGTCAGCGAGCGCGACGAGCTGTACCTGTTCGGCTTCAGCCGCGGCGCCTTCGGCGCGCGCGCGCTGCTGGGCATGATCGACAAGGTCGGCCTGGTGCGCTTCTCCGGGCACCTGCTGCAGGACGAGCAGCAGCAGCGCAAGCTGGTCGGGCAGCTGTACGACATCTACAAGGACCCCGGGCAGCACAAGGTGCCGGACGCGCTGCGACAGCACTACCACTTCGATGACCAGGTGCGCGCCAGGCTGCTGGGCATCTGGGACACGGTCGAGTCGCAGGGCGCCAGGGGCAAGACCGCCAGGGACCTGTACTCGACCTTCCATCCCTACCATCGCGATGGCTGGTGCCGGGCGGACCGCGTCATGCACGCCCTGTCGCTGGACGAGAACCGCGACGAATACACGCCCAAGACCATCGACCCCATCCACGCCGCCTGGCAGGCCTGCACCACCAAACCCGACATCGAGCAGGTATGGTTCCCGGGTGCCCACTCCGACGTCGGCGGCGGCTACCGTGACGGCAAGGAACTGCCCGGCCTGTCGCTCAACTGGATGCTGGAGGTCCTGCAAGGCCCCGACCACCGCCTGGTACCGGCCGGCAGCCGGGTCTACGAAAACTGCCAGGCGCCCGCCCACAACGCCCATGACGACAACCGCATCTTCCGGGCGATCTTCGACAAGGAGCCGCGCCGCTACGTCAAGGCAAAGGACCCCGAGCAACTGCTCGACCAACTGCATGTCTCGCTGCTGCTGAAGCTGCGCCACGACCCCAGCTACCGCCCCGCCTGGCTGCTGAACACCCACCGCGACTGCTTTGCCGCGGATGGCATCACGCCGCGGGACACCGCCGGCTGCTTCGGCATCGTCGGCAGCCAGGCCCGCTGCGACGGCGTGATGCGCCGCTGGCAGCCATAGCGGCCGGCATGGGCCTGGAGCGCTTGCCGCTCAGCAGCCCGGCACTGCCCCTGGCGGCGCCGCTGATCAGTCCGGCAGCGTCCCGGGCGACCAGGCCAGCGGGCAATGCTTCGAGTAACCGTTGATCCGCCGCTGGCCGGCACCCCTGTTGCAACGGCGGCCAGAGGCGTGACAATGGAGCTCAGGGCACCCCGGGCAGTTGCGGCGGGGTGGCGCAACACAGACCAGCGGAAGGTAACCAAGCCATGGCGCCGCGAGTATCCGCCAGACCCGGCAACCACGACCGGCTGTCGTTCTTCCGGGAGTTTCTCAAGCACCCGCTGCAGATCGGCTCGATCATCCCCAGCTCCCGCCACCTGGAACAGCGGGTGCTGGATGCCGCGGCGATCGCCTCAGCCGACACCATCGTCGAACTGGGGCCCGGCACCGGCGGCACCACCCGGGCGATCCTGCGCGCCATGGCGCCGCAGGCGCGGCTGCTGAGCATCGAGATCAATCCCTACTTTGCGTCGCTGCTGCGCCGCATCGACGACCCGCGGCTGATCGTCCACCTGGGTGACGCCTGCCAGCTGCCGGACATCCTGGCCGGCTACGGGCTGGACGGGGCGGAGGTGGTCATCTCCGGGATCCCCTTCTCCACCATGAAGGAGGGCCAGGGCACCCGGCTGATCGAGACCATCGCCGCCAGCCTGGCGCCCAGCGGACGCTTCGTCGCCTACCAGGTCAGCGACAAGGTGGCGGTGCTGTGCCGGCCGGTACTGGGTGCGGAACAGGTGGCACTGGAACCGCGCAACATCCCGCCGATGCGCGTCTTCCGCTGGGAGAAAAGACCGGCCTGAGGCAAACGCGGTCTGCCCCCTGTTGCCCAGCAAACACTCAGCCGGTCAGGCGCAAAAGGCTACTGACCCTCTTGGCGCTGGCGTAACATCGGCAGGCCATTGTCCGCGCCCGAGCGCGGGCCTGACCCACCCCGCCTGCCGAGTCCCTGCCCGTGCGTCTGCAAGACAGCTTCAAGCGCAACGTACCGATCCTGGCCCTGTGCCAGGCGCTGTTCATGAGCGGCAGTTCGCTGCTGGTGGCCACCTCGGCGCTGGTGGGGTTCGCGCTGGCCGACGACAAGACCTACGCCAGCGCCGGCTTCACCGCCCAGCTGCTGGCCACCATGCTGGCCAGCCTGCCGGCGGCGGCGCTGATGTCGCGCATCGGCCGCAAGCCGGCCTTCATGATCGGCACGCTGATCGCCGCGGCCGGCGCCGTGGTGTGCACCTGGGCCATCGTCCAGCACCGCTTCGACCTGTTCATTGTCGGCAGCGTGCTGCTGGGCACCTTCTCCGGCTTTGCCAACTACTACCGCTTTGCCGCCGCCGACAACGTCGACGAGGCCCACAAGAGCCGCGCCATCGCCTACGTACTGGCCGGCGGCGTGCTGGCCGCGGTGATCGGGCCCAACCTGGCCAGCCTGACCCGCGAGCTGGTCAGCGACGCCGTGTTCGCCGGCAGCTATGCCTCCATCACCGGGCTGTACCTGCTGTCCTTCGTGCTGCTCACCCTGCTCGACCTGCCCCGGCCGACGCAGGAGCCGGGCAGCATCCGCCACAGCGGCCGGCCGCTGCGGCAGATCGCCCGCCAGCCACGTTTCATCATCGCCGTCATCTGCGGCATGCTGGGCTACGCCACCATGACCCTGGTGATGACCGCCACGCCGCTGGCCATGCACCACCACGCCCATGCCTTTTCCGACACCTCCTTCGTCATCCAGTGGCACGTGCTGGCGATGTTCGCGCCGTCGTTCGTCACCGGCCAGCTGATCGACCGCTTCGGCCTGACCCGCGTCATGCTGACCGGCGCCCTGCTGGGCCTGGCCTGCGTGGCCACCAACCTGCTGGGCACCAGCCTGAGCCACTTCTGGACCGCGCTGGTGCTGCTGGGACTGAGCTGGAACTTCCTGTTCATCGGCGCCACCACCCTGCTGACCGAAACCTACACCCCCAGCGAGCGCTTCAAGACCCAGGCGCTGAACGACTTCCTGGTGTTCTCGCTGGTGTCCAGCGCATCCCTGTCCGCCGGCGCCCTGCAGCACCTGCTCGGCTGGCAGTTCGTCAACTACGCCGCCGTACCGATGCTGGGGGTGGTGCTGGGTGCCATCGGGTGGCTGGTGTGGGAAGGTCGACGTACAGCGCCGGAGGCGGTAGCGTGACCAAAGTCAGGCAGGGCGGTGAGGGAATCGCGGCCTGAAGCTATTTTTACTCTGACCCCAAATAGTGCGTATGAGTGCGTCCCCATCGGAAGAGAATTGTTACTTTTGCCAGGTTTCCCGCGGCGAGGCCGACCCCTTCATTTTCGAGAACCCGTCGTTCGTCGGAATCTTCGACACCCATCCGGTTAATCCCGGGCATGCCCTGGTGATCCCCAAGCGGCATGTGGCATCAATCTTTGATCTGAACGAAACCGAACAGTCGGATTATTTCGAAGCAATCGAGGGCGTCAGGCGCGTTATCGAAGAAACCACCATGAAAGATCTCTACCAGGAGATGCTCGGTCGGGATTACCTGAAAGACCGCCCCAAGGATCACATTGAAACGGTCTTGCAGTTGCCGTTCCTGGGGCGGAAGCCTGATGCCTACACGGTCGGCAACAACGATGGTCGAGAGGCAGGAAGAAGCATTGATCACCTGCACGTGATCATCCTGCCGCGCTACAAGGGTGACGTAGAGGATCCGCGTGGGGGTGTTCGCAACGTCATTCCTGACAGGGCGAACTATCAGCGCAGATAGATGAAGCATGTCTGTGCCGGCGAGCGAGAGGGCACCGCGGCTATTTTTACTCTGACCCCAATTACCCCCCGTGCCGATGCTGGGGGTGGTGCTGGGCGCCATCGGGTGGCTGGTGTGGATGGGTCGGCGGGCAGGGACGGAGGCGGCGGCGTGACTGGAGTGGCGCGACTGTACAGAATTAAATCACTCCGACCCCTTTTTGCCGTGCCAGCAAGGCAGCCGAACCACGACCGCCGGAGTGGAAAACCACAATAACCAGAGTAGTATCGAGCGAATCGGGTGTTACGGAGACTCCTGGTGTTACGCAAAGATACGTGGCCTACGTACTGCTTCTTCAACTGTACAAAATTAAATCACTTCGCCCCCTTTTAGCCTCGCAGACTAGAGATAAAACATGGGAAAAATAACTGACAATAGCAACGAGCTTAGTTTTCACCAGCTCACCAGCACAAGCTCCATGCTTTTAATACCACTGTTTCAACGACCGTATGTATGGACTAAGAAGCAACTACAACGAATGGTCGATGAAATAGAAGCCATTTCGAGCAAAGAAGATGTTAGTCGTTTTTTAGGCGCGGTTATTGCTGTAACAAGGCCTACAAACCCATCCCAGCCAACACCTCACGAAATAGTGGATGGTCAGCAGCGTCTTACCACTATGTATCTTTTTCTTCTTGCAGCAGCGCAAGTTGCTGCCCGCAAGGGGCAAACGGACTATGCCCGCGGACTCATAAGCACAAACCTGATAGTTGATTGGGCACAGGACTTGCCGAGCAACACAAAACTACAACCATCTATCAGCGATCGCGGTCAATTTATAGCAATATTTGAAAAAGTCTCAAAGACCGGCGAGCTTTACGATTGGCTCCCGGCAAAGGCACGCCTCCCTCAAGGCAGCCCATGCAAGACAGGATCATTGATTTCACAATTCAATCGGATCCACAAATATCTACAAGACAAAACTGAAAGCGATGGATTTGAAGCACTCGAGTCAATTGTAGAAGTTGTCAGGAATAGCTTAACGTTCGTATTTATACTTCTCAAAGATCCCGGCTCAGCTACAACTGTTTTTGAAGGACTAAATGACCCGGGGGTTCCAATCTCAGTTGGCGATCTTGTTAAAAATGAAGTATTCGCCAGAATTGGATACAACGAAGCTCAGGCAAGATCATTACACGACCATCGCTGGGCTCCATTTAGAGACAGGTTTGGCGATCGATTTGATGATTACTTTTTCCCGTATTGCGTGATATTTAAATCAAACGCAAGCCGAACGGAAATGTTTGGTCATCTACGAAAGCTATGGGACGGACTGGATTCAAAAGAAATAATAGACAGACTCGAAGAATACGCATCTCCATATCTCGCCTTAACGGGCGACACTGAGTCGATTAAACTCTATGGGCATGAGATCGAAAAACAAATAAGAAAGCTGGTGGAACTTAAGCAGCCGTCATCAACTTTTCCTTTTGTTATGCGATTGCTAAAAGAATTTAGCAATAAAAAAATATCGAAACAGGACGCTCTAGGCTGCCTCAAAGTACTTGAATCATTCTTAGTAAGAAGAGCAATTTGCGGGATTGAACCAACCGGCTTGTTAGGCCTATTTCGAACAATGTGGTCATCAACCAATGGCCACCCTACAGCCAAAATAGTCGAGTCAGTAATTTTGAAGCGACTAACAGTTGAGTGGCCAACCGATGAGCGACTTCGCGAATCTATTAAAAGCAGACCGCTGTATGGATCAGGAGTCGCGAAGTACATCGTCCTTGAATATGACCGAAGTCTTGGTCTTGACCAACCCACTATTGATGAAGTTTCAATTGAACACATAATGCCACGAAGTTATTGCGAGGCATGGAGCACTATTGTTTCGAAATCACAACACTCAAAACTAAAGGACTTATGGGCGAATCTTATCCCACTATCAAAAGCAATGAATGACGTTGTAGATCAGAGTGAATTTTGCACAAAACGCATTTATTTTGAAAACGAATCTATGTTTTCAAGCGCTAGAAAAGTCGGGAAAGAATATGACAATTGGGGTGAAACACAAATTCAAGAACGCTCAGAGCAGCTCACTGACTGGGCAATTCAGCGCTGGCAACGCGCAGTAACAACTGGAAAAGGCAACAAAGAGTAATAGTGGATAGACCACTCTATCCCCGGAATAAAACCCCAACCTTCCGAACGCACCCCACCCCCGTCGACGCAGCCGAGCATCGCAGGGCAGAGCGGATTCAAGCGAGGGGTGTCTGAGCGAGCGTAGCGAGTGAGTTCCCGAGCGCCGCTCAGCCCGAGAAGCGCAGGGGACCCGGAGCGCAGCGGAGGGCAAGTCGCCGGGTGCCCTTTTCTTTGGTTACTTTCTTTTGGGCACACAAAAGAAAGTAACGTGGGCGCGCTGCACCCAGCGCTTTCAAAAACAGCCCCGTCGCGTCAGCGACTCAACGCCATCCCCCTCGCTTCCCAGCAACGTCAAAGTCCCTCACCCCCGGCCCCTTGCCTATCCCCTTGCGGGACTCCCGGGGGGAGAGGGGAGCAAAAGCCCCAAACCCCAACCCATCCGGGTTGATGCCGGCCCATCCAGCCCCCACCATCCACCCCCATGCACAAACTCCACACCCTGCCCTTCGACAACGCCTTCGCCCGCCTGCCCGAGCACTTCTACGCCCGGGTGGAACCCACGCCGCTGGAAGACCCGCACACCATCAGCGTCAACCCGCAGGCGGCGGCCTTGATCGACCTGGACCCGGCCGAGCTGGCCCACCCTGACTTTGCCCACTACTTCGGCGCTGCCAAACCGCTGCCCGGCGCCCAGCCACTGGCCATGCTGTACGCCGGCCACCAGTTCGGCCACTGGGTGCCGCAGCTGGGCGACGGCCGCGCCATCCTGCTGGGCCAGGTACGCAATAAAAAGGGTGAAACCTGGGACCTGCAACTGAAGGGCTCGGGCCAGACGCCGTTCTCGCGCAACGGCGACGGCCGCGCGGTGCTGCGCTCCACCATCCGCGAATACCTGTGCGCCGAGGCCATGCACGGGCTGGGCATCCCCACCACCCGTTCGCTGTGCATGATCGGCAGCGACGAGGAGGTGTACCGGGAGCAGATCGAGACCGGCGCCATGCTGCTGCGCATGGCCCCCAGCCACGTGCGCTTCGGCTCCTTCGAGGTGTTCTACCACCGCGGCCAGTACGAACCTCTGAAACAGCTGGCCGACCACGTGATTGCCGAGCACTACCCGGAACTGGCGGACAGCGATCAACCCTACCTGGCATTCCTGCGCGCGGTGGTACAGCGCACCGCCCGGCTGATGGCCCAGTGGCAGCTGGTGGGCTTTGCCCACGGGGTGATGAACACCGACAACATGTCGGTGCTGGGGCTGACCATGGATTACGGGCCGTTCGGCTTTCTGGACGACTACGACCCGGACTTCATCTGCAACCACTCCGATCACCAGGGCCGTTACAAATTCGACGCCCAGCCCAACATCGGCCTGTGGAACCTGACCTGCCTGGCGCAGGCACTGCTGCCGCTGCTGGACCCGGACAACGGCGAGGCCGCCGCCGAGCAGGCACGTGCCGCGCTGGGCGAGTACGAACCGGAGTTAGTGAGCGCTTACGCACAGGGCATGCGCGACAAGCTGGGATTGGCCGAGGCCCGCGACGACGACCAGCGGCTGTCCGCCACGCTGCTGGATGCCATGCACAAGAGCCAGGTGGACTACACCCAGCTGTTCCGCGCCCTGGGTGAGCTGAAGATCGACGACCCGTCCTCTGATGCCCCGATGCGGGACCTGTTCATCGACCGCGCCGCCTTCGACGCCTGGGCGCTGGACTACCGCGCGCGGCTGCGCGCCGAGCAGTCGGACGACGCCGGGCGCCGGGCGCGCATGCACCGCGCCAACCCCAAGTACGTGCTGCGCAACTGGCTGGCGCAGCGCGCCATCGATGCCGCCGAACAGCGTGACTACGCCGAGGTGAACCGGCTGCTGCACATCCTGCAGTCACCCTACGACGAGCACCCGGAACACCAGGATTGCGCCAACCCGCCGCCCGACTGGGCGCGCAAGATCTCGGTCAGCTGCTCGTCCTGACGGCCGCCGGGCCGGGCGTCTTGCCCGGCCCGCGGGCAATCCCGATTTCCGCATCCCGCCCGTGGCGGGTAAAATCCGCCACCCAAGCCCTCCCCCTGGTCGCACGCATGCGCATTCCCTTCAGCGAAAAACCCGGTCGTCACGAACGTCATTTCCGCCGCAGGCTGGACAATGCGCTGTTCCCGGCGCCGCTGCGCAATCCCGGCGATGACGACCTGCTGGAGGTGCAGCGCCTGGACCACGAGGAGCTGATCGGCTTTCTCACCCAGCTGCGCGAGACCGTGCACCAGGCGGTGGAGCTGAAGCCCAACGAGGAGAGCCAGACCATCCTCGATCTGAAGGAGCGGCTGGACAAGCTGTATGAGCAGTCCGCCGGGCTGGCCGACGACCAGACCGGCAACCAGGAGGCACTGCGCCAGCTGATCGCGGTGATCATGAAGACCCTGTGGGCCGCCGCCACCGATCCCCAGGCCGAGTCCGAGCTGGAGCAGGAAACCACCGCCCGCACCACCCACTTCGAGCTGCTGCGCGAGCCGCTGGTGGCCGACCTGCTGCACCCGGACAGCGCCATTCAGGAAAACGAACTGGTGCCCACCCTGCTGACCGAGTCCGAGTCCGCGGTGGCCGCCGCGGTGACCCTGTTCGACGAGGACCAGCTGTCGCTGCTGATCGGCGAGGCCAATGCGCTGCTGGACGCCAAGGACCCGCACGCCACCAAGTACCCCAAGGCGCCGCTGCGGCTGAAGCAGCTGGAGGCCGCGCTGCTGGCGTTGCAGCCGAAACTGGCGGTCAACTGAGGGGACAAAAAAAGGGGCCGGAATCTTCGACTCCGGCCCCCTTTTTCATGGCCGACTCAGTCCTTCAGCTGGATGGTGCCGCTCACCGTCACCTGCACGGTACTGCTGCCGCCTTCCAGGCGGGGTGCGGCCATGGCCGACTCGGCGCGCATCATGGCCAGCTGCGGACGCGGTGACTGACCGCCACTGTCCACCTGCATCGACACCAGCCGGTAACCGCCCCGCCCCAGCTCATGGGCGACCATGCCGGCGCGGGCGGTGAAGCGCGCCAGGGCCTGCTTGATCAGCCCCTCTTCCACCTGCTGGCGCTGCGCCGGCGACAGCACGAAACTGACCCCCTGCAGGCCGAGGCGCGACTGCAGCTTGCCCAGCACGGCGCTCATGCCCGGCACGTCGGCGCTCTCCAGCTTCAAGGTCTGGCGCACCCGCCAGCCGGTGATGCGACCCTGCTGGTAGACCGGAAAGGTCTGGTAGGCCGGCGTGCTGGCGTCGATGTTGTCGGCGCTCTTGAGCTGGCGCAGCGCCCAGTCCATCTCGCGGTTCACCGCGTCGGCCAGCTTGGCCGGGTCCGGCCCTTCCTGCTCGGCGAACAGCAGCGCCTCGATGCGGTCGTTGTCCACCTCGGTCTCTGCCTGGGCACTGAGACCTACGGTATCGAACAGGGTGTCCTGCTCGGCCAGTGCCACTGTGGGCAGCAGCAGGGTCAGGGCGAACAGCAGCGGTAAGGTCTTCATGGCAGGGCCTCTCATTAGCGAAATCACGGACTTGCGCCTATGCTTTCCGACTTGTTCAACGCTAGCACGTTCCGATGAGCGACCGTCCCGATCACACCGACAAACCCCGCATCGAGATCGAGTACTGCAACCAGTGCGGCTTTCTGCTGCGCGCCGGCTGGATGGCGCAGGAGCTGCTGCGCGCCTTCGAGGACGAGTTGCAGGAGGTGGCGCTGCGCCCCGGCAGCGGCGGCAACTTCATCGTGCGGCTGTCCGGCGACGTGCTGTACTCGCGCAAGGTCGCCGGACGCTTTCCCGAGGCCAAGGAGCTGAAGCTGCTGATCCGCGACCGCATCGATTCGGAACGGCTGTTCGGTCACGACGAACGGGACAGCGACTGAGGTCGACCTAAGGCTCCAGGCGACCCAGGCCGCCCAGCGCCTGCGCCATCTCGGCGCGGGTGGGCGGCTCCACGTCCACCGGCTGGGCGCGGGTGCCCAGGCAGGTGAGCCGCATCAACCCCACCCGGGCGCTGTCCGCCAGCCAGAAGTGATAGCCCTCGAAGATATCCGCATAGCCGTCATAGCGGTTGCCGACAAACACCGAGCCGGACCCCACCCCGATGCCGATGCCGATACCCACTCCCGCCAGCTGCACACTCGGCGCAGCCAGCACGATGGGCGTGGTGACGTCCTGCACCCGGGTGACCGGGTAGACCCCGGCCGGCACGGTGCGCGGCGGGCCGCTGACCTGGCGGATCTCCAGCGCGCAGTGGGGACGGAACTCGTCGATGCCAGCCACCACGGCGCCATCCTGCAGGTAGGCACGCGCCTTGCCCTCGGGGATGGTGACCGGCTGGTTCAGCACCAGCCGGGTGATGGGCGCCGGCGGTGGCGGACGAGTCGCGCAGCCGGCGACTAGCGCGGCGGCCAGCAGGGTTGGCAACAGGGTGTGCAGCTTCACGGTTCGGTCTCTCCAGAGGGTGCGGACTCCTGGTTGGAGCTTAGCGGCTGCGAGCGAGTTCCGTTGGCTGATCCGCGGCGCAGCTTGGGCTGACGGGGGGAAACCCAACACTTGGGCGGTTGGGTTTCGCCTTGCTCTGCCCAACGCATGCTTTACAGCAGCACCCGCTCGATGCCGCCGGCCTTGGCCTTGTCGATGAAGGCGCGCTGCCAGTTGTCGCCGAGCAGGTGGCGGGCCATCTCCACCACGATGTAGTCGGTCTGCAGGCCGGTCTCGTCCGCGTACTTGGCCAGGCCCTGCTGGCAGGCCGGGCAGCTGGTGAGCATCTTCACCTGGCCATCGGTGCGGTCCTTGCCGGTCAGCTCGACCAGACCGCTGCGCAGCTCCTCCACCTTGCGGAATCTGAGCTGGTTGGCGATGTCCGGACGGGCGGTGCCCAGGGTGCCGGACTCGCCGCAGCAGCGGTCGGACAGCTGCACGTTGCTGCCGGTCAGGGTCTGCGCCACCTTGAGCGGGTTGTAGGTCTTCATCGGCGTGTGACAGGGGTCGTGGTAGAGGTACTGCATCCCTTCCACGCCATCCATCTTGACGCCCTTCTCCAGCAGGTACTCGTGAATGTCGAGCAGCCGGCAGCCGGGGAAGATCTTCTCGAACTCGTACTTGAGCAGCTGATCCATGCAGGTGCCGCAGGACAGCACCACCGTCTTGATGTCCAGGTAGTTCAGGGTGTTGGCCACGCGGTGGAACAGCACCCGGTTGTCGGTGGTGATCTGCTGGCCCTTGGCGGCGAGGCCGGCGGAGGTCTGTGGATAGCCGCAGCACAGGTAGCCGGGCGGCAGCACGGTCTGGGCGCCGCTGTCGTAGAGCATGGCCAGGGTGGCCAGGCCGACGTCGGAGAACAGCCGTTCCGAACCGCAGCCGGGGAAGTAGAACACCGCCTCTGACTCGTCGCTGGCCTTGGCCGGGTCGCGCAGGATGGGCACGTAGGCCTTGTCCTCCAGGCCCAGCTCGGCGCGGTAGGAACGCTTGGGCAGCTCGACGCGGATCGGCCGGCGCACCAGCTCGACCACCTGCTCGGTCATCTTGATCTTGCCGGTGCTGGACGGCGGCAGGCGGTCCTTGCGGCCGAGCAGACCGAGCTTCTTGAACAGGTCGTGGCCCAGGCTGATGCCCTTGAAGCCCCACTTGGCCAGCCCGGTGCGCAACACCGCGATGGTGCGCGGGTCGGTGGCGTTGAGGAACTGCATGGCCGCCCAGCTGCCGGCGTTGAACTGCTTCTGGCCCCTGTCGACCAGGATCTTGCGCATGCGCATGGTGACGTCGCCGAAGTCGATGTTCACCGGGCAGGGGTTGAGGCACTTGTGGCACACGGTGCAGTGGTCGGCGACGTCGTTCATCTCGTCGAAGTGCTGCAGGGATAAACCCCGCCGCGTCTGCTCTTCGTACAGGAAGGCCTCGATGATCAGGCCGGTGCCGAGGATCTTGTTGCGCGGTGAATACAGCAGGTTGGCGCGCGGCACGTGGGTCATGCACACCGGCTTGCACTTGCCGCAGCGCAGGCAGTGCTTCACATCATCATTCAGTGCGCCCAGCTCGCTCTCTTCCAGGATGATCGCTTCCTGCGACACCAGGCTGAGCGAAGGCGTGTAGGCGCCGGTCAGGCCGGAGCCGGGCATCAGCTTGCCCTTGTTGAAGTGGCCGTGCGGGTCGACCTTGTGCTTGTAGTCGACGAAGGCCTGCAGCTTGTCGCCTTCCAGGTACTGGATCTTGGTCAGGCCGATGCCGTGCTCACCGGAGATCACCCCGTCCAGCTGCTGCGCCAGCGCCATGATGCGGTGCACGATGCGGTCGGCCTCGTGCAGCATGACGTAGTCGTGCGAATGCACCGGGATGTTGGTGTGCACGTTGCCGTCGCCGGCGTGCATGTGCAGCGCCACGAACAGCCGCACGTTGCGGATCTCGGCGTGGATCTTCTCCAGCTTCGCCCGCAGCGCGGTCAGGTCCTGGCCGGCGAAGATCTCGTTCAGCCGGTTGGCGATCTCCTTGCGGTAGGACTGGCGCAGGTCGCGGCGCAGCATCATGTCCAGCAGGGTATCGCCCTGGCGGATCAGCGGGATCTCGGGGTCGCGCAGCAGCTGGCTGTGCTTGTCGGCCGGCGCGTCCAGGTTCTGCAGCACCCGGTTCCAGCGGTCGCGCGCGGCGCTCAGCACCTCGCGGGCGGTGTCGCGCTTGGCGTCGAGGATGGCGGTGGCCTCGTCCGACGCCTCGAAGTCCAGCGACTGGCGTGCCTCCGGCATGTCGCCGTCCAGGTAGTCGAGGATGCCGTCCATGATCGCCAGCTTGTTGGCGATGGACTGCTCGATGTTGATGCGCTCGATGCCGCGGCTGTAGTCGCCCAGTTTCTCCAGCGGGATGACCACGTCCTCGTTGATCTTGAAGGCGTTGGTGTGGGCGGAGATGGCCGCGGTGCGGGCGCGGTCCAGCCAGAAGCGGCGGCGTGCCTCCGGGCTGACGGCGGTGAAGCCCTCGCCGTCGCGGGCGTTGGCCAGCTTGACGATGGCCGAGGCGCAGGCGGCCACCGCGTTCTCGTCGTCGCTCACCAGGTCGGCGATCAGCACCATCTTCGGCCGCTCACGACGGTTGGCCGCCTTGGTGGCGTAGTTCACCGCCTTCACGTAGCGCTCGTCGAGGTGTTCCAGGCCGGACATCTGCACGCCGGCGGCGGCCTCGATGTGATCCTTGATCTCGACGATGGCGGGCACCGCCTGCGCCAGGTCGGTGCCGAAGAACTCCAGGCACACGGTGCGCACGTGCTCGGGCATGCGGTGCAGCACGAAGCGGGCGGAGGTGATCAGGCCGTCGCAGCCTTCCTTCTGCACGCCGGGCAGGCCGGACAGGAACTTGTCGGTGACGTCCTTGCCCAGCCCCGCCTTGCGGAAGGCGCCGCCGGGCATGGTCAGCAGTTCGGGCTCTGCCTTGAGCGACCTGCCGTCGACCTCGTAGCGGCTGACCTTGAACTGCACCGTGTCCTGGTCGTGGATCTTGCCCAGGTTGTGGTTGAGGCGTTCGACCACCAGCCAGTCCCCGTCCGGGGTGACCATGCGCCACTCGGCCAGGTTGTCCAGGGTGGTGCCCCACAGCACCGCCTTCTTGCCACCGGCGTTCATGGCGATGTTGCCGCCGATGGTGGACGCGTCCTGGCTGGTGGGGTCCACGGCAAAGGCCAGGCCGTGCTTGTCGGCCAGGTCGGAGACCCGGCGGGTGACCACGCCGGCACCCGTTCTGACGGTGGGAACCTTGCCGGTCACGCCGGGCAGTTCGACGTGTTCGACGCCGGACAGGTCTTCCAGTTTTTCCGTATTGATCACCGCCGAGCGCGCGTCCAGCGGCACCGCCGAGCCGGTGTAGCCGGTGCCGCCGCCGCGCGGGATCAGGGTCAGGCCGCAGTCGATCAGGGCGCGCACGATGGCCGCGACCTCTGCCTCGTTGTCCGGCGACACCACCACGAAGGGCATCTCCACCCGCCAGTCGGTGGCGTCGGTGGCATGGGACACGCGGGCCAGGCCGCCGAAGTCGACGTTGTCCTTGCGGGTGATGCCGGCCAGCGCGCGGCTGACCCGCTCGCGCAGCGCCACGTTGGCGGCGAAGCCGTTGGAGAAGTCGTCCACCGCGCTGCGCGCGGCGTCCAGCAGGCGGCCGGCGTCGGGGTTTTCGTTGAGCCGCTGCTCGAACTGGTCGAGGCGGTGATTGAGCGCCCCGATCAGCGCGTCGCGGCGGTCCTTGTTCTGCTCCAGGTCCGACTGCAGGTAGGGGTTACGCACCACCACCCACATGTCGCCGAGCACCTCGAACAGCATGCGCGCCGAGCGACCGGTGCGGCGGGTGCCGCGCAGCTGCTCGATCAGCGACCACATCTGCTCGCCCAGGAACCGGATGACGATCTCCCGGTCCGAGAACGAGGTGTAGTTGTAGGGAATCTCGCGGATTCGGCTGCTTTGCTGGGCGCTCATGGGCTGGCTGTCGCTGTAGGTGAGAAGCCGGGCAACGCCCGGGGCGCCATTCTAACCCAAGGCCCTTGCGCGAGCAGCCTGCCGACTGCTAGACAACACTCAGGACACCGCATGCATAACCATGGAGAAAGAGCATGAATAACAAACTCAGCCTGCCCAGCGCCCTGCTGCTGGGACTCGCCATTGCCACCCCCAGCCTGGCCGCCGATGACGATCCGAAAAAGAAGGCCATCAAGTACCGCCAGGCGGTGATGACGGTGGTCGGCGCCAACTTCAAGCCGATGGGCGCCATGATCAAGGGCGAGATCCCCTACGACGCGGCGGTGTTCGCCCGCCACGCCAAGGACCTGGCCGCCGTGTCCAGCGTCGATATCCTGCGCGGCTTTCCGGAAGACTCCGAGGGCAAGGGCAGCGAGGCCAAGGGCGAGATCTGGCTGGAATGGGACGACTTCAAGGCCAAGATGAAAGACATGCAGGACGAGGCCGCAACCCTGGCCGTGGTGGCCGCCGGCACCGACAAGGGCGCCATCAAGACCCAGTTCGGCAAGACTGCCGATACCTGCAAGGCCTGCCACAAGAAGTTCAAGGAATAAGCCCGAAACGCACAGTGCCCGCCGAAGCGGGCACTGTGCGTTACCGGTCGACCCGGATCAGACCTTGAACTGGGTCATCAGGCCGTTCAGCTCGTCGCTGAGCCCGGACAGGACGTTGCACGACTCGGTGGTCTGCTGGCTCTTGTCCACCACCGCGTTGCTCAGCTCGCTGATCCGCGAGATGTTCTCGCTGATCCCGGACGCCACGCTGGTCTGTTCCTCCACCGCGCCGGCGATCTGCACGTTCATGTCGGCGATGTTGCCCACCGCCTGCACGATGTTCTGCAGCGACTCGCTGACCTTGGAGGTACGCTCCACCGAATCCTGGGCACCCGTGCGCCCGGTGTTCATCACCCCGACCGCCTCACGGGCACCGGACTGCAGGCGCTCGATCATGGTCTGAATCTCCTCGGTGGACTGCTGGGTGCGACTGGCCAGGGTGCGCACCTCGTCGGCCACCACGGCAAAGCCGCGACCCTGTTCGCCGGCACGGGCCGCCTCGATGGCGGCGTTCAAGGCCAGCAGGTTGGTCTGCTCGGCGATGCCACGGATCACGTCCAGCACGCTGCCGATGCTCTCGCTTTCGGACTCCAGGCGATGAATCACCTCGGCCGCCGTTTCGACCTCGCCGGCCAGGCGTTCGATGGCGGACACCGCATCACGCACCACCACCTCGGCGCGCTGGGCCTCGTCATCCGCCTGGCCGGTGGCCGCGGCGGTGTCGCTGGCGCTGCGCGCCACCTCGGAGAAGGTCGCCGACATCTCGTTCATGGCGGTGGCGACGTGCTCGATCTCCTGCTGGTGTTCCTCCAGCAGCCGGCTCGATTCAACCGAGGCACCTCGGGTGTGCTTGGCCGATTCGTCCAACCGATGAGCGGAGTCCACCACGCTGGCGAGCACGCCCTGCAGCTTCTCCACGAACAGGTTCACCGAACCTGCCACCTGGCCCAGCTCATCTTGTCGGGTAATGGACAGACGCCGCGTCAGGTCGCCGTCACCTTCGGCAAGTTCGCCGGTCAGCGTCGACAGCTGGCTGAGCGGCCGGCCGATCATGGCGCGGGTCAGCAACACGATCACTACCAGCAGGGCCAGCAGCGCAACAATGGCAATTCCGGTCGCCTGAGTAACCGAGGCACTGACCAGCCCGTCGAGACGCTCATTGGCGAAGGCAATGGCCAGGGTGCCGACCCGGGTGTTGTCCTTGCCCTGGGTCACCGGCACCACCACCACCGAGTGGCCGTCGCGGTCCTGGTAGGCCGTTGCCTCGGCAGCCCGTGCCCAAGCGGCATCGATGGCGAAGGATGGCAACTTGTCCGAGTGATACTCGGTCAGCTGCTTGCCGTCCGCATCCCAGGTCACCAGGTCGGAGATCACCGATCCCGGCTTGCCGACCAGGTTGACATAGGCACTCTCCACCGCCGCTGCCTTCTTCCAGCGCATGCCGCCGCTGACATTGCCGGCCAGCAACTCGGCGGTATCGGCCCGGCCGAGGTTCGCCATCTCATGCAGTCCACTGTTCAGTGAATACGCCGATTCCCAGACCAATCCGGCGAAGGACAGTGACACCACCAGGCCTATGGCCAGCGCCAGTTTCCAGGTGATCCCAAGCTTACGTATTGCATCCATTATTTGCTCTCCCTGCGTCGTGCGCCATGCATACATCGGCGGCGCTGCCGGCGCATCAGCCCCGGGTTGACCGGGGCATCAAACCGCTTCCGGGACTCAGAGTGCGTCGACGTTGACGCCAACAGTCACCGCACCGATCACCTGGCCGCCATCGACCACCGGCACGCTCACCTGTGCCTGGAAGACCTGGCTGGACTCGTCCTGCTCCACGTCGCTGACATGGATGGCATCGGCGCCGACCTGATAGGTCTTCTGCCACTTGGCCTCATCGCCCTGCCAGTAGTCGGAAGTGACATCGCTCTGGCCGACGTTCAGGCCCTTGTTGTCCATCACGAAGATCTCGGTATACATGCCCTGGGCATCCGCCTGGACCTTCTTCAGGTACACGGACAGCGGATTGGCGAGGGTGGCATTGATCAGTTCACCGCCACCGGACTTGGTCTCGGCGCGCCACTGCTTGTCCAGCTTGACCACGTCATCCTGGCTCAGGCCGGCGTGCTTGGCGTTCTGCGCCTTTACCGCTTCGATCACCGTGGGATTGTTCAACCAGCCGGGAAACTGGCTGCGGGCATGCTCAGTCAGCTGGTCGGAGACATCGCTGGCTGAGACGGAAAGGGGGATGGCAAGCATCATTGCTGCCAGGGTGCGTTTCATCAGGATCATGTTCTTGCCCCTCCAGATTGGGCTGCTGCGGACTCGCCATTGAGTCCGGCTACGGCTAGACAGCGGCCGCCCAAATCGCAACTTGAGTTACACGCTGCCCATCCGTCCGAAACGTCGCCCACCACGTGGCAGCCCACGGGCCGACCGAAACGCCGCAGTCGTTCTCACGGGTGATTCGCAAATTGCATGGCGGCACTCGCAAATTGCATTGAAACCCGCCTCCAGCCGACGCAACACCACGGCTTTTCAATCACTTAGCGAGTTGGCAAAGGAATTGCACTGACTCCCCACAAGCCGCTAACGCTAGCCCAGTGCATGTTCGCCAAGACGGAGCCGAACAGTGCGGCGTGTGTTTGCACAGTCGTGTTTCAAATTTGTTACGGCGCGGTCGATGAAGGCCGCATCAACAAGAAATGATCAATAGGGAGATGACTTCATGACCAATCTAGCCGGACGGTTGTCGATGAGGACCAAGATCATCGCGAACAACGCAGTGCTCATGGCCCTGCTGGTTGTCGCGTGTGCCTTCGCAATCAATGGCATGAACACCATCGGCAAGGAGCTGGTGGCGATCGCGGAAGAGGACATTCCGCTGGCCAACAACCTGTCGCGGGTCACCACCCTGCAACTGGAACAGGCCATCCATTTCGAGCGCGCCGTGCGCCTGGGCATCGAGCGGGGACACGACACCACCGATGCGGTGAAAAAAGAGATCGAGAAGTTCGAGCACTACGGCCACGAGGTCGAACAGGAGATCGCGGCCGGGGTGCAGCGCGCCCAGGCCGGTACCGATGCCGGCCATCCGCCGGCTCAGGTCGCCGAGTTCCGCAAGATCGGCGACGGACTGCTGGATGTCAGCGCCCGCCACAAGGCCTACCAACAGCACGTGCAGGAGGCATTCGCCGCCATCCTGGCCGGCGACACCGGCAAGGCCACCACGCTGGCCGATGGCATCGCGAAGGAGGAGGACGCGCTGGACAAGCAGGTCCAGGCCTTGCTGGCCAACATCCAGTCCTTCACTGCCGCCTCCGCCGTGCGCGCCGAGGAACATGAACAGGCGATCGTCGTGTCGCTGATGACCCTGGCGGCCATTGCCCTCGGCATGGGCCTGCTGTTCGCCGCGATGATCTTCTATTCGGTGGTTCGCCCGCTCAACCGGGTGGTCGATGCGATGCGAGACGTGGCCGAGGGCGATGGCGACCTGACCCGTCGCCTCAAGGTGGACGACCAGCATGAACTGGGCGCCATCTGCGCGGCGTTCAATGCCTTCGTCGAACAGGCACACGGCATCATGACCCGGGTAAGCAGCTCCTCCACCCAGCTGGCCTCCGCCGCCGAGGAACTGTCTGCGGTGACCAACGAGTTGTCGCAGAACACCGAGGCGGCCAACGGCGAGATCGAGCAGGTAGCGACCGCCATGCAGGAAATGTCCGCCACCGTGCGCGACGTCGCGGACAATGCCGCCAACGTGGTCGGTGCCGCGAATCACGCCAATGACGAGGCCAACAACGGCAATGCCGTGGTGCAGGAGGTGATCACGGTCATCGGTCGCCTGGCCGACGAGGTGACCAAAACCTCAGGCGCCATCAAGACCCTGGATCAGCAGTCCCAGGAAGTGGCGGTGGTGCTGGATGTGATCAAGACCATCTCCGAGCAGACCAACCTGCTGGCGCTCAACGCCGCCATCGAGGCGGCGCGGGCCGGTGAACAGGGTCGCGGCTTTGCGGTGGTGGCGGACGAGGTGCGCACCCTGGCCGGCAAGACACAGCAGTCGGCCACCCAGATCGAGGACATGATCGCCCGGCTGCAGCAAGGGGTGAAGGATGCCGTCACGGCCATGGACAGCAGTCATGCGCTGGCCGAGCAATCGGTGGACAAGGCCAACATTTCCGGCACCTCGTTGAACACCATCACCCAGACGGTGGTGACCATCAACGACATGAACACCCAGATCGCCAGCGCGGCCGAGGAGCAGTCGGCAGTGGCGGAGGAGATCAACCGCAACGTGGTGAACATCAACGACACCATCACCCAGGCGGCAGCGGCCAGCGAACAGACCGCCGCCTCCAGCCGGGAGTTGGCGACCGTCGCTGCGGGCCTGCAGGAAGCGGTCAGCCGCTTCAAGCTGTAACCGGGCTGTCCTGCCGCCCCGGGCATCCGGGACGGCGGGGCACTGCGGTGCCTTACCGATGCGGGTGGCGGGCTGAAGCAGCAGGCTGCTTCAGAAACCCACCGCCGGCGGCGGCGCCAGCGACAGCAACCACCAGACTGAGCCAGCGGCCAGTCCCAGCAGCAACAGCGCCAGCCATACCGGGCGCATTTGCGCCTGGGGCTGGTCGCTGGCTTTTTCGCCATTGAGCATGGCCTTGACCAGGCGTTCGCCAAACAACTCGTGCAGGCCCACGGCCGCCACGTGCAGCACCACCAGGGCGATGATGATATTGAAGCTGGCTTTGTGGATATCGGTGATCCATTCCGACCACTGGCTGCCAACCAGCGCCGCGAAGGGGCCTTCGAACAACAGCTCGTCGTTGGCGAACAGGCCGGTGCCCGCCTGCAACAGCAGCATCAGCAACAAGGCGACCACCATCCAGCCACCAGCCGGGTTATGGGTGTCGTAATGGGGATTGCTGCCGCCCAGCATGTTCCTGGCATAGGCCCAGGCCGCGGACGGCCGCCGCAGGAAGCGGCTGAAGCGGGCATTGTCACTGCCGAGCAGCCCCCACAGCACGCGGAACACCACCAGCGTCAGGATGGTGTAGCCGGTCCAGCTGTGGATGGTGGTGAACTCGGTTTCGCCGGTGATCCAGGCGACGGCGACCAGCGCCACCAGCGCCCAGTGGAAAAACCGCACCGGCAGATCCCATACCAATATCTTCTGCATTTGATCCTCGTACCCAGTCGTCGCAAGATGCGTGTCTGTCTTTCTAGCCCATAAATGTGAAGCAACTATGCACTTTGACCAGGCCGTGTTCCTTGACCGGGATTCAGTAGGTAACGATCTCGACCTGTCCGCCCTCGATGGCCTCGCCGGCCACTGGGAGCATTATCCGGCTACCGCCCCTGGCGAGACCCTGGCGCGGGTGCGTGAAGCCGAACTGGTGATCAGCAACAAGGTCGTGCTGGACCGGGCCATCCTGGCCGAGTGCAAGCGCCTGAAGCTGATCTGCGTCGCAGCCACCGGCACCAACAACGTCGACCTGAAAGCCGCCCGTGAGTTCGGCATCGCGGTCAGCAACGTCACCGCCTATGGCACCGCCTCGGTGGCGCAGCAGGTGTTCGCCCTGCTGCTGGCACTGACCACCCGGCTGACCGAGCACCAGGCCGCCGCCCGCGACGGCCGCTGGGCGGCGTCGCCGTTTTTCTGCGTGCTGGATCTGCCGTTTCGCGAGCTGGCCGGCAAGCGCTTCGGCATCGTCGGCTACGGCGAGCTGGGCCACGGCGTGGCGAAGCTCGCGGAGGCCTTCGGCATGCAGGTGCTGATCTCGCAGCGGCCGGGCGGCGACGACCGGCCCGGCCGCATCCCGCTGGACGAGCTGCTGGCCCAGGCCGACGTGGTCTCCCTGCATCTGCCGCTGGCCGACAACACCCGTCACCTGTTCAATGCCGAGCGGCTGGCGCTGATGAAGCCCGACGCGGTACTGATCAACGCCGCCCGCGGCGGCATCGTCGACGAACAGGCGCTGGCCGATGCGCTGACCAGCGGCCGGCTGGGCGGCGCCGGCTTCGACGTGCTCAGCACCGAGCCGCCCCGCGACGGCAACGTGCTGCTCGACCTGGATCTGCCCAACCTGATCGTCACCCCGCACGTGGCCTGGGCGGCGCGCGAGGCGCGCCAGCGGCTGATGGACCAGGTGGCGCAGCACGCCCGCGCCTTCCTGGCCGGCGAACGCAGCAACCGGGTGGAAGACGTCTAGCCCTGATCGTGCAGCGGCTTTTCCAGCCGTTCCAGCCGCAGCGTATCGACCTTCGGAATACCGTAACGGATATCCGTCGGGAAGGGGCTGTACTGGCCGGTGCGGTGGTAGCCTCGGCGTTCGTAGAAGGCAATCAGCTCGTCGCGCAGGGTGATCACCTCCATGCACAGACGCGACGCCCTGAAATGCTGGCGGGCCGCCGCCTCTGCCGCCGCCAGAAAGGCCTTGCCGATGCCCTGGCCCTGGCGGCCGGGACGCACGGTGAACATGCCCAGGTAGGCATCGTCGCCGCAGCGCTGCAGGTGCACGCTGCCGAGCAACTGCGTCTGCTGCTCGCACAACAGCAGCAGCGAATTCGGATCGGTAATGAAACCGGCCACCTCGCCGCTGTCAGTGCGGGTGCCGTCCAGCAGGTCCGCCTCGGTGGTCCAGCCCTGGCGACTGCTGTCGCCCCGGTAGGCGCTGTTCACCAGCGCCACCACGGCCGGCACGTCAACCGGCGTAGCTAAACGAAAGGACAACCCGGCGTTCAACGAGGCATTCATATAACGACGGCAGCACCAGCGACGGCGGATCCGATACGGCCGATTTACTGCGCCAACACCCGGCGGTAGAGGATATCGTCGGCGGTGCCGAACAACTGGTCGGGACCGGCGGAGATCAGCCGGTAGCCCTCGTTGTCCGGCAGGTAGTGGATCTCGTTGCCCCAGCCGTCGGTCATGGCCTCCTGCGACACCCCCATGTCCTCGCGCAGGCGAAACATGGTCAGCTGACTGGGATCCTGACCGGTGGAGTGCTTCGCCATCCAGTCGGTGATCACCTGACCGAGCTCACGCAGCTTGCGGCGGGAGGTGGACCAGTGCTGCTCCTCGAGCTGGCTGCGCTCGGTATCGATCGGCAGCTGATCCGCTGGCGACACCGTGTTCTGGCTCTGCTGTCTCGATAACTCGGGCACACGGGCCTCGTAGGGATCAGGACCGCTCGAATACATCGAACCGACCAGGCTCCACACGAACAGGGCAAATACACCGCTGAAGGCCAGCCCGACCAACGCCGCGCTGCGATTGACGCCCCCGGCATTGGCGATATCCAGATCCGAGGCATAACCGGGCGACATGCGAAACAGCCTGATCAGGCTGAAGTGGCAGTGGCGGAAGTACAGATAATCGGCCACCGTCGGCCAGAACAGCCGGTTGGCCACCACCGACAGATAAGCCAGCAGGGTGAAACGCGCCGGCACCACGCCGTGCTGGGCCAGGATCAGCAGCAGCAGCGGCACCACCACCTCGGTCATGCCGATCACCAGCGCCCAACCCCACAGTTTGCGATACAGGGCCCACAGGAACGGACTCAACACCGCGCCCCAGTTCCAGCCGGCACGCAGCACCGGCCGGTTGTCCTGGCGCACGCGGGCGAAGCGGCGCAGATAGGCCGGCGCCGCCGGGCCGACAAAGACACTCAGACGTTCGCTCTCGTTGGGCTCGTCTTCCACATGTGAATCGGCCCAGGCATCGCGCCAGCGCTGTTCGGCATGGCCCAGGCCCTGCTTCGGCGCCGCGTGCTCCGGCCGCGGCGCCGCGGCAGCCGGCCCCGCCGGGGATGCACGGGGCACCGACACCGCCTCGCTGGCGGCACGCACCACGCTGGCCTCCGTCGCCGGCAGCGGCGCATGCCGCGCGCCGGCAGATCGCCCCGGTCGGCGCAATTCCAACGGCACCTCGCGGCTGGCGATCTTTTCGATGTGGGCGCGCACCCCGACCTGTTGCAGGCGACCCTGCAGCTCCAACGCCTCGTCGGCACTCAGGATTTGCTGCACCCGGTGACTGGCACCGTCGAACAGGGAGCGCAGTTGCTCGGGCGGCGCGGTAAACAGCTCGGACAGGGTTGCCGTGGCCTGATCCAGGCTATGACCCGGCATCAACTCCCCGCTGAGGATCAACTGGTAACGATTGCGTTCCGCGCCCGAATCCATCAACACCGCGACTACCCTTCCACGTTCACCAGCAGTACCACACCGTCCACGCCGCTCACCCGTACCCGGGTGCCGGCCGGGCAGTCATCACCCCGCACCTTCCAGGTGGTGTCATCCACCCGCACCTTGCCCTGGCCGTTGACGATGGGGTTGTCCAGAGTGAACACGCGGCCGAGGTATTGCTCGCCGCGGCGGTTCAGGTGGGGCTCATCGCTGGGTTCCGGATGTCGTTTGACCAGCCGGTACCCCAGCAGGGCCAGCACCACCCCGGCCACGCCGAACAGCACCAGTTGCCATTCCCAGCTCAGGTCCGGCTGGGCCATCAGCACCAGCCCGGTCAGGCCGGCAGCGAAACCCAGCCACATGAAGAACACCCCGGGGGAGAACACCTCCAGGATCAGCAACACCAGGCCCAGCAGCCACCAGTGCCAGTATTCCAGCCCCTGCAGGAAGTCCATCAGGCGTCATCCTTGTGGCGCTGGACGAAGGCCTCCTTGGCCAGCTCGCCGATACCGGCCAGCGAGCCGATCAGGCTGCTGGCCTCCAGCGGCATCAGGATCACCTTCTGGTTATCCGCACTGCCGATGGTGGCCAGCGCCTCAGTGTATTTCTGTGCCACGAAGTAGTTGATGGCGTTGACGTCGCCCTTGGCGATCGCCTGCGACACCATGTGGGTGGCCTTGGCCTCGGCCTCGGCCAGGCGCTCGCGGGCCTCGGCCTCGCGGAAGGCGGCCTCCTTGGCGCCCTCGGCCTTGAGGATGGCGCCCTGCTTCTCGCCCTCGGCGCGCAGGATCTCGGACTGCCGCGTGCCCTCGGCCTCGAGGATCTGGGCGCGCTTGAGTCGCTCGGCCTTCATCTGTCGGGCCATGGCATCGACCAGGTCCAGCGGCGGGCTGATGTCCTTGATCTCGATGCGGGTGACCTTCAGGCCCCAGGGGGTGGTGGCCTCGTCGACCACCGCCAGCAGCTTGGCGTTGATGGTGTCGCGGTTGGACAGCAGCTCGTCCAGGTCCATGGAGCCCATCACGGTCCGGATGTTGGTCATGGTCAGGTTGAGCACCGCGCGGTACAGGTCGCGCACCTCGTAGGAGGCCTTGGCGGCATCCACCACCTGGAAGAACACCACGCCGTCGGCGGTCACCATGGCGTTGTCGCGGGTGATGACCTCCTGGCTGTCGACGTCCAGCACCTGCTCCATCATGTTCTGCTTGGCGCCGATCTGATCGATCACCGGCAGGATCAGGTTGAGACCCGGACGCAGGGTCTTGGTATAGCGCCCGAAGCGCTCCACCGTGTACTCGCTGCCCTGCGGAACCCGCTTCACCCCCAGTACAACCAACAGCACCAGGAATACCAGCAAGGCAATGACGACGGCTTCCATGAACATCTCCTCCGGACCGATCCGGTATTTATTGTGAGCCCGAGTATAACGGCAGCCGGGCGACACATGCTGCCGGCTTGCCTGCGGCGGGCTAAAATCACCCTTTGTCCTGCGGATTGCCGCCATGCCCAACTACGCCAAGCCACCCAAGTCCCTGCTGCGCAAGGTGGGGCGCGCCATCGCCGACTTCGACCTGATCCGTGACGGTGACCGCATCCTGCTTGGGGTGTCCGGCGGCAAGGACTCGCTGTCGCTGCTGCAGATCCTGCTGCACCTGCAGACCTATGCGCCGGTGAAGTTCGAGCTGGCGGTGCTGACGGTGGACCCGGAGGTGGAAGGCTTCAACCCCTCCACCCTGAAGGCCTACTACGACAGCCTGGGCGTGAAGTGGCACTACGCCGAGCAGCCGATCATGGACCAGGCCCGCGAGAACATGGACGGCGACTCGTTCTGTTCCTACTGCTCGCGGATGAAGCGCGGCATCATGTACACCACCTGCCGCGAGCATGGCTACAACGTGCTGGCGCTGGCCCAGCACCTGGACGACCTGGCCGAGTCCTTCCTGATGTCCGCCTTCCACGGCGGCCAGCTGCGCACCATGAAGGCCCACTATCTCAATAACGCCGGCGACATCCGCATCATCCGCCCGCTGGTGTACGTGCGCGAGACCCAGACCGCCGCCTTCGCCAGCGAGGCTAGGTTGCCGGTGATCCCCGACTCCTGCCCGGCCTGTTTCTCCATGCCCACCCAGCGCGAGCACATGAAGGCGCTGCTGGCCGGCGAGGAGCGCCAGCACGAGAACCTGTTCGCCAGCCTGCTCAAGGCCATGCGGCCGCTGATGACCGAGGGCGGCATCCCGCCGGTGACCGCGATCCCGGCAGCCGACCTGGCCGCCGAGTCCTGCGTCGACGGCTGCTGATCCGGGATGGATATCTACCTGGTCGGGGGTGCGGTACGGGACAGGCTGCGTGGCCTGGATCCCGCCGACTGCGACTGGTGCGTGACCGGCGCCACGCCCGACGAGATGTCCGCGCTCGGCTACCAGTCCGTCGGCCGCGACTTCCCGGTGTTCCTGCACCCGCAGACCAAAGAGGAATACGCCCTGGCCCGCGGACCGGACGGCCGGTTCTCGCCCGGCACCTCCATCGAGGACGACCTGTCGCGCCGCGACCTGACCATCAACGCCATGGCGTTGTCGGCGGACGACCGGCTGATCGACCCGTTCGGCGGCCAGGCCGATCTGAACAGCCGGACCCTCCGCCACGTCGGGGCTTCATTTGCCCATGACCCGCTGCGGGTGCTGCGGGTGGCGCGCTTCGCCGCCCAGCTGCCCGGGTTCAGCGTCGCCCCCGAGACCCTGGCGCTGATGTCTGAACTGGCACCCCGCCTGGCCGGCATCGCCGCCGAACGCCAGTGGCAGGAACTGCACAAGGCGCTGGCCGCACCCGCGCCACGGCGCTTCATCGAGGTGCTGCGCGAAGCCGACGTACTACGCCACTTCCTTCCCGAGGTGGATGCCCTGTTCGGCGTGCCGCAGCCGCCGCGCTTCCATCCGGAGATCGACACCGGCATCCACCTGCTGATGGCACTGGACCGTGCCACCGAACTGAGCGACGACCCCCGGGTGCGCTTCGCGGTGCTGGTCCACGACCTGGGCAAGGGCATCACCCCCGAGCACATCCTGCCGCGCCACATCGGCCACGAGGCCGCCGGCGTACCGCTGGTCGAGGCCGTATGCGAGCGGTTGCGCGCACCGGTCACCTATCGCGAACTGGCCGTGCGAGTGTGCCGCGAACACCTGCGCTGCCATAGGGTGTTCGACATGCGCCCGGCCAAGGTGCGCGAACTGCTGCACACCATCGGCGCCTACCGCCAGCCGGACGAACTGGAGCCCTTCCTGCTGGCCTGCCAGGCCGATGCCCAGGGCCGGCTTGGCATGGCGGATCAGCCCTACCCTTCCGCCGACCTGCTGCGTTGCGCCTTCGCCGCCAGCCGCGACGTGCAGGGTCGTGACTTCATCGCCGCCGGCCACGCGCCGGGGCCAAAGATCGGCGAACTGGTGGCCCGGGAACAGGCCCGGCGCATCGGCCGGGCCCTGGCGCAGCAAGCCTCCTAGCTTGGTGCCCGGCACTTCCGCGGCACTCATGCTCAACCCGCAATGGCCTGGCCCCCTGCTCGAGCGCTGCTGGCGCAGCCCCCCTTCGCCACCTTTAATTCCCGGCTTGCACAGGATGTGCTTGGACGGGATGCACAGAGCCCTGATAATCCGCTCAACAACAACAAACGATTGGTGAAAAAAGTGAACGGGTTAAAAAACAGGGATCGTATCGGCGTCCTTCTGTTCGTCGCGCTTATCTTCGGAATGACAGTAAAGGCCGAGGCCGGGGCGATATATGGCTACAACTTCAACACCGGGATACTGACAAATACCGGCATCGCCGGCTCGGCGGTTGGCTATGCCTCTAACGACGGCACGACCGTGTGGGCGAACGGCAACACGCTGTACAACATCGCCTATGGCTGGCTGACCAATCCCATCACGATGAGCGTCACCGGCGCGATTACGGACATCGCCGTGTACAACCGCAACTTCGCATACTTCGTCGCGGATGGCGCCATCTACGGCTACAACTTCAGTACCGGCACTCTGGTCGATCCCGGCACCGCCGGCTCGGCTGTCGGCTATGCCGCCAACGACGGCACGACCGTGTGGGCGGACGGCAACACGCTGTACAACAACGCCTATGGCTGGCTGACCAATCCCATCGCGATGAGCGTCATCGGCGCGATTACGGACATCGCCGTGTACAACCGGAACTTCGCGTATTTCGTCGCGGATGGCGCCATCTACGGCTACAACTTCAGTACCGGCAATCTGGTCAATCCCGGCACCGCCGGCTCGGCTGTCGGCTATGCCGCCAACGACGGCACGACCGTGTGGGCGGACGGCAACACGCTGTACAACAACGCCTATGGCTGGCTGACCAATCCCATCACGATGAACATCACCGGCTCGATCACCGATATCGCGGTGTACAACCGGGATTTCGCGTACTTCGTTGTGACGGAAGACAGCACGATTCCCGTACCGGCAAGCGCTTGGCTGTTCGGTCTCTCTTTTCTCGGCCTAGTTGGCTTCCATCGTCGCCACAAGACCTAACAGGATCTGGTGTGACGCCATGTTCGAGCCCTGCTAGACAAAACAGTCACTGCGCTTCCAAACAAAAAGCCCGCCTCCTTCGAGGCGGGCTTTTTTGCCATTATTCCCTGACCCTTACTGGATCCTGGAAAGCAGCTCGGGATTCATCACCAGGTTGCGGACGCCGTGGGCGTGGTCTTCCTTGAAGACGTTGCCCTTGCACCATGCGCCGACGGTTTCGATGTTCACCTTGGCGACCCTGGGACGCACGCTCCAGGACACCTGGAAGGGCGAACCCTGCTCGTTGTAGCTGGGGCCGGTGGTGGAGCCGGCGTACTGCACGGGGGTGCCGGTGTCGCTGGGGATGTTCAGGGCCTGGTGCAGGCCGTTCTTCACACCGTGCTCGGTCAGCTTGCCGAAGTCGAGGGCGTGCTTGTCGTTCACCAGTACGTACACCTGGGTCTCGACACGCAGTTGCGGGTTCTTGTCGGCCTCGCTGAGGCAGGCGCCAAGGGTCGGCCCCGGCTGGATCTGCGCGGTGGAGTGCACGTAGTGCACCTCGATGGTGTCGCCCGCACTCAGGCCGCCGTGCTCGCTGGGGCAGACCTCGTGGCCGGTGGCGTGGGTCTCAGCCTTGCTCAGCTGGCCGGAATACCTGTAGCCGCTCTGGTAGCCATGGCCGTCACCGTTGCCCGCATAGGTGGTGAACTCGCCACCCTTGTGTTCGGCGTTTTTGTGGAAATGGATATTGCACAGGTTCATCGCGGTGTAAGGCGGCGCCGCATTGAAGATTATCGGGTTGCTGCCCGCGGTGGCATCGATGTCACGCGGCGCCTGGGGGCCGAAGCCTTTGCCTTTGGTGTTGTTGGCAAGAGCCTCACGCTGGTCCGCGATGACCTTGTCGGCCATGGCGCCATGACCTTCGTGGTGGCTGACGCTGTCCGCGAAAACGGATGCGGTGACGAGCAGGCCGCACACGACAAGTGAAAGGGTGACTTTTTGCATAGCAATTGAAACCCCGTGTCGTTTTTTGTGAAGCGATCCTTGATTGGATCGAGCTTCATCGGTCCTTGAATAGAATTCTTGAGCGATTGTGCCATGGCAGGGGATCGCCATTTCTACGCACCACACCCGCGATGGCCATCGCAGCCAATCGGGTGATTGGTCGATCATGCCGGGCGGATTCGATCACGCGGTTAGCTTTTCGCTCAAGCGACCCATCGGGACCGGCGCGCGCCGGCCCCGATCACCCAAGGCGCATAGCAGGTCGCCTTTTTGGCTTGCGCCCGTTCACACAATGCACCCCCACACCCCGCCAACTTCCTGGCACTCGACAGAATGCGTCACCGGTCACGTCTTGTCTGGCGCCACGCTCCTAGGCTTCAGCCTTACGCAAGTCGCTTTCCGGAGTGCCAACAATGAAAAAACTGATCATCGCCCTCGGGCTGACCCTGCTCGCCCAACCCCTGTCCGCCCAGCAGCAGACACCCGCCCTGAATGCCGGCCTGTGGCTGGCACTGGCACAGCAGGCGAGCCCTGCCCGGGACAAGATACGCAGCCAGCACCGCTACAGCGGCAGCCTGCGCTACACCAAGAACCCCGAGCTGATGTACCGCTTCTACACGCCCGGCAACAACCAGCAGATCATCGGCTTCACCCTGACCAACAGCGGCTCCAAGCGCGTCAATCCCAAGGGCCTGAAGAAACACGATGCCAGCCGCACCTACGACTTCCTGTTCGCCGACCGCGCCCGCGAGGACGTCCACATGATGGTCAGCGACGACGTCGGCATCTCCGGCCGCTACAGCCACGACAACATGTTCCGCGAGTTGCACTTCTTCCCCCGCAACCAGCTGCCCTCCGTCGCCAAGACCGACGACGGCAAGCGCCTGAAGGTGGTGCTGCCCACCGGCGAGGCGGTGTTCTTCGATGCCTGGAGCAAGGAGATCGTCAGCGGTGTGCTGCAGGAAAAACCGATGGACCTCACCCGCAACCGCCACGAGCGCCGCAACCCGGGCATCGAGTACCGCGGCCGCAACCTGGTGATCACCGTGGCCCAGCGTGGCGAGGCACCCCGTCGCGCCCAGGTCTGGGGCAAGACCAAGTTTGCCGAGGTGCGTTATCCGGCCAAATACGATCGCGCCTGCCGGCTGTCGCCCAGCCTGATCTGGGATCAAACGCCCAAGCCCGGCGACAGGGACCCGCGCCTGACCATGCTGCATGCCACCGACGCCTCGCTGTTCAGCACCGTGGAGCAACACTGCGGCTGGGACCTGAGCGACCTGCGCATGGCAGCGGCCGAGGCACAGAGCGACTTCACCCGTACCGCCCAGACCGACAACGGCGACTAGCCCGCCGACTCCCACCATGCTGTGCCGATGCCGGCCGCCTTCGGGCGGCCGGTGCCGTATAATCGATCGCTCCGGCCCCGCAGGCACCAGGCCATGAGCAAATCATCCAAGCCATCCAAACCGAATTCTCCGCACGACAGTAACGTCCAGCCGCTGCACTTCCAGAAGAAGCGCAACTACCAGTCCGTGCGTCCGGACAAGGTGGTCACGCTCAAATGCCTGGTCACCGACCCCGACAGCGGCGAGACCCTCAGCTACCGCGACGACATGGTGTACCTGCACGGCGGTTACGGCAGCGCCTTCCCCAAGGTGGAATCCGCGCTGGCCGGGCTGGAAGTGGACATGCACAGCGAGGTCACCCTGGAGCCGGAAGACGGCTACGGCCAGCCCGACCCCGAGCTGCTGATGAAGGTGCCGGCCGACGTGATCCCCGAGGGCGCCCACCAGGTGGGCATGGAGATCGAGGGCGAGGCCGAGGACGGCAGCAGCCGCACCTTCCGCGTGGTGGCCATCGACGCCGAGGGCATCACCGTGGACGGCAACCATCCGCTGGCCGGCCGCCGCCTGCACTTCAAGATGGAGGTCACCGACATCCGCGACGCCAGCGCCGACGAGATCGCCGCCGGCTACGGTTTTCGCGAGACGCCCACACAATGAGGCAGTCCCTGGCCCGACTGCTCAGCTGCTGGCTGCTGCCATGCATTCTCGCCGGCGGCGTGGCCGCCGAGCCGCAGACCGTCAATATCAGCCAGGACGATGCCGGCCCGGACATCAGCGTGGAACGCTACGCCGCTCCCGGCCGGCAGTTGTTGCTATGGCTGCCCGGCGAGCACGGCATCTCGCCACGCCAGGACCCCACCGCCGAGACCCTGGCAGACGCCGGGATAGAGGTGTGGCTGCCGGACCTGCACAGCAGCTACTTCATCCCGCCGGGGCGCTACAGCCTCAACGAACTCGAGGCGACCGTGGTGGTGCGGCTGATCAACGCCGCGCTGGCCACCGGCAAACAGGTCTACGTGATGGCCGCCGGGCGCACCGCCGGCATGGCGCTGAACGCCATCCGCCTGTGGCAGGCGGAACACAGCCAGCCCGCTGCACTGATCGGCGCCGTGCTGCTGTCCCCCAATCTCTATCTGCGCACCCCGCAGGGTGGAGAGGATGCCGAGTACCTGCCGGTAGTCGGCGCCAGCAACACCCCCATCTATCTGCTGCAGCCTGAAGATGCCGCCGGCTACTGGCGCCTGAAAGAGACCCTGGGCGCCCTGTCGAGTGGCGGCGCGCCGGTGATCCTGCAGCGCCTGATGGGGGTCAGCGACGGCTTCAATACCCGTCCGGACATCCGCCCCGGCGAGGCGGAGATGACCGCCCAACTGCCGCAGCTGCTGCAACAAGGGCTGGGGTTGCTGGACCACTATGGCCCGGTGCCCGACCGGCCCGCACCGCTGGCACAACAGGCGCTCGGCGCCGAACCGGCGCAGCGCGAGGAACTGTTGCGGGCGGTGAGCGCGCGCCCCCAGGCACCGGGGCTGTCGCTGACCGATCTGGACGGCCGGCAACTGTCGCTGGACCAGTTCAAGAGCCGCCCGGTGCTGGTGAATTTCTGGGCCACCTGGTGTCCGCCCTGCGTGGAGGAGATCCCCTCGCTGGATCGGCTGCGCCGCCAGCTGAATGGCAAGGGCTTCGAGATCCTGGCGGTGGCGGTGGGTGAGCCGCCGGAAACCGTGCGCGCCTTCCTGGCCGACAAGCCGGTGAGCTTCCCGGTGCTGCTGGACCCGGAGGGCACCACCTTCCGCGCCTGGCAGGCCTACGCATTCCCCACCAGCCTGATCCTGGACCGGGAGCATCGCATCCGCTACGCGGTGTTCGGCGCCTTCGACTGGGCCAGCGGTGACGTGATACGCCAGCTGACGCCGCTGGTTGACGCCCACCCCGGCGACTGAGGGATAGCGCCTAGGGCGCGGTCACCGCCAGCACCTGGGCCAGGCGGTCCAGCTCCCGACGCATCACCCCCGGCAGGCTGTCGCCACCGTCCAGCAGGTCGCCCAGCGGGGCTTCGCCGCCCAGGTCCACGAGCGGCCCCAGATCGACACAGGCCACAGCAGCATCCCGCTGCAGGGGCGCCGCCGTCAGCCGGCGCTGGTTGCCGGTCACGGTCTCCGCCGCCAGGTGTTCCTGGGCATCCAGGTCCGCCGACAGCAACAGCCAGTAGCCGTCCGCCCCATCGCGCCGCAGCAGGTATCTGGCCAGCACCGCGAAATTGTCGCGATCAGTCGCGGCCCCCAGGCCGGCGGCAATGGCGAACAGGGCAAGCTCACCGCGCCAGCCCACCAGCAGGGTCTTGCCCGCGGCATCGCCCTGGTAACGCGCCAAGCCATAGGCCAGGGCGCGCGCTGCAACACCGCTGCAGCTCATTTGAAATCGGGGATGGGGTTGGCGCGTTCCCAGCTGCCGTCCTTGGTACGCACCCACAGCTGGTTGTCCACGAGGGTGCGCAGCCGCTGGCTGTCCACCAGCACGTATTCGATGGTCACCGACTGCACCACCCGATCCTTGGCCAGCTGACGTGGCGCCCCGGTGACCTCGTAACCGGTGACCCGGATATTTTCCAGGCCGGCCGGCGGCGTTGTGGGCTGAAGTTCGGGCTGGAGATAACTGTACAGGCTCGCCAGCGGCTGCCAACGCACGGCCGTGCCATAGCTATCGAGGGTGCTTTCCAGCTTGCGCGCGTCGCTACGGGTGTCCAGGGTCTGACAGGCGGACAGGGCGAGCATCAGGGTCAGTAGCAGAGTTATCAAACGCATGGCCAGATGGTACGCGCTCACCCCGGTTGCGGCCAGCGCATTGCCCTGTCTGCAGTGCGAACCAGCGGGCGAATTTGCGGGGTTGTTTGGCTTTTGCGCCATCAGGCACTTCAGCCATCTGGCATTAGCGCCGCTACACCCTCTATAGTCACAACGGATAACGTGCTGATACCGTCAAGCAACGCACCGCACTGTCCTTGCTGACCGGCATCCTGGCGGCCTGTCATGGTCAGTGCACCTGTATTCGATCCAGTCTCGCTGCGGCGCAGCCCACAAGCCGTTTCAAATACCACGTATTGATTGAGAAAACGCTATGAAGATGACTCAACTGCGCATGCACGGTCTCACGCTGATAGAGCTACTGGTCACCCTGGCGGTTGCCGTCACTCTGGCGTTGCTGGCGGCACCGCTGTTCAATTCATTCACCAGCGGCAATGCCAGCAAGTCAGCCGACAATCTGCTGGCAAGACAGCTGCTGATGGCCCGCAGCGAGGCCATCAAGCGCGGCATTCCGGTGTCGCTGTGTCCCTCCAGCGATGGCGCGACCTGCACCGGAGGCACCGACTGGAGCGTGGGCTGGATCGCCTTCACCGATGCCGGCACCGTGGGCAGCAAGGACGGCGGTGACGTCATCGTACTGGTGCAGGACAACAACCGCACCGAAACCACCGTGGCATGCGATCAAGCCTATCTGCGCTGGTTCAGCGATGGCATCCCCGATTCAAACGCGTCCCCAAATTCCTGCCCTATCGCCCCCTAGTCTCGGCCTGGCCGAATCATTGGCCATGCAACAGAAAAGCCGGGCATCAGCCCGGCTTTTCTGTTGCCGCACCCGCTTCCAGTCAGTCGGCGCGGACCAGCTGCTCCATGCGTTTGTACATCACCCCGTAGTAGACCACCGGGATCACCACCAGGGTGAGCACGGTTGACACCAGCAGGCCGAAGATCAGCGACACCGCCAGCCCCGAGAAGATCGGGTCGTCGAGGATGAAGAAGGCGCCGGCCATGGCCGCCAGACCGGTCAGCACGATGGGCTGGGCACGCACCGCCGCCGAACGCACCACCGCCTCGGCGAACTCGCGACCCTCGCGTACCTCCTGGTTGATGAAGTCCACCAGCAGGATGGAATTGCGCACGATGATGCCGGCCAGGGCGATCATGCCGATCATCGAGGTGGCGGTGAACTGCGCCCCCAGGATGGCATGGCCGGGCATGATGCCGATGATGGTCAGCGGTATCGGCGCCATGATGATCAGCGGCACCTTGTAGGAGCCGAACTGGGCCACCACCAGCAGGTAGATCAGGATCAGGCCGACGCCGTAGGCGATGCCCATGTCACGGAAGGTCTCGTAGGTGATCTGCCACTCGCCGTCCCACTTCAGGCTGTACTCGTAGGGATTCTCCGGCTGGGTGAAGAACCATTGTTCAGGCACCTGCCGCTCCTTGAGGGTATCGGACATGCCGAACATGCCGTACAGCGGGCTGTCCAGCGTACCAACCATGTCCGCGGTGACGTACACCACCGGCAACAGATCCTTGTGATGAATGCTGTGCTCGCGCTGGCTGTCACGCACCTGTACCAGCTCGGCCATCGGCACCATGGCGCCGCTGGTGGCGCGCACCTTGAGCGCCAGCACCTGTTCCAGGTCACTGCGGTCCGCCTCGGACAGCCGCAGGCGGATGGGTACCGCGTATTTCAGGTTCTCACCGTGCAGATAACTGATGTCCTCGCCACCCACCAGGGTCGCCAGGGCCTGCACGATGCTGGCCTGCGGCACGCCCAGCCGCGCAGCCTTGGCGCGGTCCACCACCAGCACCCGCTTCTCGGACGGGTATTCCACCGAATCGTCCACATCCACGATGTCCGGCGTGGCGGCGAACACCTCGCGCATTGCCTTGGCCTGGGCGATCTGACCCTGGTAATCGATGCCGTAGACCTCGGCCACCAGCGGCGACAGCACCGGCGGGCCCGGCGGCACTTCCACCACCTTGGCATTGCCGCCGAAGCGTTGCGCGATCTCCTGGATCGGCCCACGCACACCCAGCGCCACCTCATGGCTCTGGCGATCACGGTCGTGCTTGTCGACCAGATTGACCTGCACATCGCCCAGGTTGGCCCCCTGGCGCAGGTAGTACTGACGCACCAGGCCGTTGAAGTTGATCGGCGCCGCGGTGCCGGCATAGACCTGGTAGTCGGTCACCTCCGGCACGGTTCCCAGGTAGCTGCCGATCTCGTTCAGCACCTGCGTGGTCTCCTCCAGGCTCACGCCTTCTGGCATGTCCAGTACCACCTGGAACTCCGACTTGTTGTCGAACGGCAGCATCTTCAGCACCACCAGCTGGAAATAAGCCAGCGAGGCCGAGCCGGCGATCAGCACAAGCACCGTGGCAAGCAGCAGCCAGCGATTGCGCCAGCCGCGCCGGCCCACCAGGAAGGGCGACATGACCCGCTCGAAGAAGCGCTGCAGGCGCCCACCGCCGGCCGGCTCATGCTCGGCAGCATGGGCCAGCGCCTTGCCGCCCAGCAGGCGATTGGTCAGCCACGGGGTGAACACGAAGGCCACCGCCAGCGAGATCAGCATGCCCATGGATGCATTGATGGGGATGGGGCTCATATAAGGCCCCATCAATCCGGACACGAAGGCCATCGGCAGCAAGGCCGCGATCACGGTGAAGGTGGCCAGGATGGTGGGACCGCCCACCTCGTCCACCGCACGGGGGATGGCTTCCAGCAGGTTCTTGGCGCCCATCGCCAGGTGGCGGTGGATGTTCTCCACCACCACGATGGCGTCGTCCACCAGGATGCCGATGGAGAAGATCAGCGCGAACAGCGACACCCGGTTGATGGTGAAGCCCCAGGCCCAGGAGGCGAACAGGGTGATGGCCAGGGTAACCACCACCGCCGCGCCGACGATCAGCGATTCCTTCCAGCCCAGCGCCAGCCACACCAGCAGCACCACCGACAGGGTGGCAAAGGCCAGCTTGGAGATCAGCTTCTTGGCCTTGGCGTCTGCCGTCGCGCCGTAGTTGCGGGTGACGGTGGCCTGCACCCCATCCGGGATGAAGGTGCCGCGCAGCGCATCCAGCCGCTCGATCACCGCGGTGGCGATGTCCACCGCGTTCTCGCCCGGCTTCTTGGCCACCGCAATGGTGACCGCCGGCGCCACGCCGGCCGGGGCATGCAACGGCTGCGCGCCGGCGCCGGTCCAGACGTATTCAACAGGCACGTCCGGTCCTTCGCTGACGCTGGCCACGTCACGCAGGAACACCGGCCGGCCACCATGGCTGCCCACCACCAGGTCGCCGATCTCGGCGGCGCTGGACAGGAAGGTGCCGGCCTGCACCAGGATCTCGCGGTTGTTGCGGGTGATGCCGATGTTGTCATGCACCTGGTTGGCGGTCTGCAGCGCCAGGCGCAGGTCCGCCACGTCGATGCCGTATCCACTCAGCGCCTGCGGATCCAGCACCACCTTCACCGCACGGGTCGGCGCGCCGATGGTGTAGATGTCCCGGGTGCCGGGCACCCGCTTCAGTTCCGCCTCGATGGCATGGGCCACCTGGCCCAGTTCGTAGGCACCCGTATCGGGGTTATCCGACCACAGGGTCAACGCCACGATGGGCACGTCATCGATGCCCTTGGGCTTGATCAGCGGCTGGCCGACGCCCAAGCCCTGGGGCAGCCAGTCCTGGTTGGAGTAGATCTTGTTGAACAGCCGCACGATGGCGTCTTCGCGGTTCTCGCCCACCTGGAACTGCACGGTGAGCACCGCCATGCCGGGACGCGACACCGAATACACGTGCTCCAGGCCTTCGATCTCGGACAGCACCTGCTCGGCCGGGGTGGACACCAGACTCTCCACCTCGGAGGCGCTGGCACCGGGCATGGGGATGAACACATTGGCGAAGGTGACGTTGATCTGCGGCTCTTCCTCGCGCGGCGTCACCAGCACCGCGAAAACGCCAAGCAGCAGGCCGACCAGGGCCAGCAACGGGGTGATCTGGGTGGACTGGAAGGTCTGCGCGACCCGCCCGGAGAATCCGAGTTTCTCGCTCACGACTTATTCCCCGCGCTGATGCTTGAGGGCCACGCCGGCGGCCACCGGGTCCAGCGCCACCCGTTCACCCGCGTGCAGGCCGGCCAGCACCACCACCCGGCCGTCCAGCCGCCGGCCCAGGCGCACATGGCGCAGTGACAGCTGGCCCTGGTCATCGAGCACATACACGCCGGTGACCTCGGAGCGGTGCACCACCGCCTCCTGCGGCACAGTCAGCAGCTGTTCGCTGCCGGTGGTGAAGGCCACCTTGACCGACATGCCGGGAAACACGCCCTTCACGCCCTGGGGCAGATCGGCGCGCACCTTGAAGGTATTGGAACTGGGGTCGGCGTAGGGGAACACCATGAGTTTTTCGGCGACGATCCAGGCGCCATCGGGCAGCTGCACCCGCGCCGCCTTGTGTTCGCGCACCTTGCCGATCAGGCTCTGCGGCACGTCCACGTTGACCCGCAGATGATCCAGCGAGATGCCGCTGATCAGCGGCTTGCCCGGCTGCGCCGTCTCGCCCGCCTCGATATGGCGCTCGGTGACGATACCGGTGAAGGGCGCACGGATGCGGGTGTATTCCAGTTGCTCGCTGGCCTGCTTGAGGCCGGCCACCGCCGACGCCTGCTGCGCCCGGGCCTTCTTCAGCGCCGCGGTGGCGCGATCCATGTCGGCCTTGGATACCAGCTTACGGGCGTAGACACCCTCGATGCGGTTGAACTCCTTCTGCGCCTCCTGCAACTGGGCGTTGGCCGCCTGCAGGTTGGCCTGGGCCTGGGCGTGACCGGCACTCTGCTCGGTGTCCTTGAGGCGGATGATCAGGGCTCCCTGCTCGACATAGTCCTCCACGTCCACCAGCACCTCCTGCACCTGGCCCGAGGTCTGTGCCGACATGGTGGACTGGTGTACCGCCTCCACACTGCCGTCCAGCCGGTATTCACGGGGCAGTTCGGTCTGTTCCACCGTGGCCGTGGCCAGCTCGGCGGTCGCCGCCACCGGCCCGGCAAGCAGGGCGAGGCCCAGCCACAGCGAACCGCCAAGCAAAGGAATATTGATATTACGCAGGCCCATGCACACCGTCCTCTTAATATTAGAGTTTACTTATATAGTGTCACTGGCAATGATTTCAAATCTGCTTGCACGACAAGCAGGCGACCTGCCCATGCGACGGCGGGGTGACATTGGTTGTTTTTCTGCACGCCGGCCGCGACACGACAACGGGCAGCACCCTCGGCTGAGGGCCGGCGTCTTGCGATTCGCGGCAGTCACCCTGACGGAAGTGTACCGCCTCCCGCCCGCTGGTGGGCAGTCGATACCCTGACCGCCTGGCTGAAGTGGACTGACCTGGATGTCAGCCGGCTATGCGCTCGCCCGCGCCCGCGCCCGCGCCGGCGGCCGGCCGGTCAGCCAGGGCCCCATGTCCGCGGCTTGCACCGGTCGCGACAGCAGATAGCCCTGCGCCATGTCACAGCCCAGCTGCTGCAGGAAATCCAGCTCGGCCTGGGTTTCCACCCCCTCAGCCAGCACCTGCAGATTCAGGTTGTGGGCCATCGGCACGATCGCCTTGATCAGGGTCGCGGCGCCGGGGTCATCGGCCAGGTCATGCACGAAGCTGCGGTCGATCTTGAGCACGTCTATGGGCAGTCGCCGCAGGTAGCTGAGCGAGGAAAAACCGGTACCGAAGTCGTCCATCGCCAGCGAAACACCCCGCCGCTTGAGTTCATGCAGCATGGCTATGGCCTGTTCCTCGTGATCGAGCAGCGAGGACTCGGTGATCTCCAGTTCCAGCGCATCCGGCGGCAGCCCTTCGTCGCGCAGGATCTGCTGCACCCGGTCCGCCAGCCCGGTCTCGCCCAGTTGACGGGGCGACAGGTTCACCGCCACCCGGAAATCCGCGGCCCCGTTGCTTCGCCATGCCTTAACCTGCTGACAGGCCCTGTGCAGCACCCAGTCACCCACTGCGCCGATCAGCCCGGTGTCCTCCAGCACACCGATGAACCGGTCCGGAGCAACCTGGCCCAATTGCGGGCTGTGCCAGCGCAGCAGTGCCTCGGCACCGATCACCCGCTGCGAACGCAGCGCCAGCTGGGGCTGGTAGACCAGCTGAAACTCGTCCCGCGCCAGGGCCCCTCGCAGACAGGTCTCCATGGTCAGGCGTTGCTCGACCTCCACGTTCATGTCCGCGGTGTAGAAGCACATCCCGCCCTGCCCCTGCTTGGCCTTGTACATGGCGGTATCCGCGTTACGCAGCAGGCTGCCGGCATCCTCGCCATCATCGGGATACAGGGCGATACCGATGCTGGTGCCGATGCTCAGCGCATTGCCGTTCACCGTGATCGGCTCTTCCAATGCACCGCGCAGCTTGCGGGCGACGCGGCTGACGTCGTCCACGTCATTGCAGGGCAGCAGCACCGCAAATTCATCCCCGCCCAGCCGGGCGATGGTGTCGCTGTCGCGCAGCACCTGTTTCAGCCGCCTGGCCACCTCGCGCAGCAACTCGTCACCCACCTGGTGCCCCAGGGTGTCGTTGACCAGCTTGAAGCGGTCCAGATCGGCGAACAGCACCGCCGCACCGCCATGGCTGCGTTGCGCATGGCGAATGGCCTGTTCCGCACGGTCGAGAAACACCATGCGGTTGGGCAGGTCGGTGAGCTGGTCATGCTGCGCCAGGTAGCGCAGTTTCTCCTGGGTCTCCATGCGCGCGGTGATGTCGCTGCCGGTGGAGATGAAATGGCTGATGCGCCCCGCGTCGTCCCTGATCGGGGTGATGACCTTTTCCTCGTAGTAACAGCTGCCGTCCTTGCGCCGGTTGATGAAGGTGTCCCGGTACGGCTTGCCGCTCAGCACGGTGTCCCACAGGCGCTTGTAGAAGGCGGTGTCGTGCCGGCCGGACCGCAACAGGCTGGTCCGGCAGCCCAGCGCCTCGTCGGCCGAATATCCGGTCAGCACCTCGAAGGCCGGATTGACGTATTCGATGATGCCGTCATTGCCGGCGATCATGATCGAGTCCGCGGCCTGGTCGATGGCACTGCTGAACTTGGCCATCTGATCTTCGGCCAGGCGGCGTTGGGTCACGTCGTTGAGGATCACCACCAGGTATTGCGGCCGCCCCTCCGCGTCACTGACGCTGGACATGGAGGCATGCACCCACACCGGATGGCCATCCTTGTGCCACAACCGCTTCTCCAGGTTGTAGTGCTTGATCTCGCCATCGAGCAGCTGGCGCAGAAGAGCGGCATCCGCAGCCCGATCCTCGTCATGGGTCAGCTGCTCAACGGTGCGGGTCGCCAGTTCATCACGCTGGTAGCCGACGATGTCCTGGAACGCCGGGTTGACCCGCAGCCAGCAGCCCGCCAGATCCACATGCGCGATACCCAGCGGCGCCTGCTCGAAGGTGGCCCTGAAACGCCGCTCGCTCTCTTCCAGTTCCGATCGCGCGCGCCGGCGCTCCACGGCATGCAGGATCGCCCGCTCCAGCGAGCGCGCATCCAGCTCGCTCTTGACCAGGTAGTCCGACGCGCCAAGGCGCATCGAGCGGACATTGATCGCGTGATCACCCTGGCCGGTCAGCATGATCAACGGCACCCGGCAGCCGGTCTTCACGGCATCCTGCAGCAACTGCAGCCCGTCCCTGGCACCCAGGCGGTAATCCACCAGGTAGAGGTCGTGCCGGTTGGCGCACATCTGAGGCAGCGCCACGTCGTAACCCGGCAGCCACTCAAGCTGCGGCTCGAACAGGCTGATCTCGCTCAGCAGGTCCTGCAGCAGGACGAAGTCGTCCTCGTCGTCCTCGACGTAACCGATGCTGATCCGCATGGCGCGCCTAACGGTTTCCAGCAATGCCAGGCGGCAGATGCACGATCTGCAGCCAGTAGTTGCCCAGCGACTCCATCACCCGCGTCAGACCCTCGAAGGTGACGGGCTTGGTGATGTAGCCACTGGCGCCGATGTCATAGGTGCGGATGATGTCTTCCTCCGCATCGGAGGTGGTCAACACCACCACCGGGATGCGCCGCAGACCCGGGTCGGCCTTGATCGCGGCCAGCGCCTCGCGGCCATCCATGCGCGGCATGTTCAGGTCCAGCAGTATCAGGCCTGGCCGGGGCGCCGAGGCCGGGTCTGCATAGGCTCCCCGGTGCTGCAGGTAATCCATCAGCTCCGCGCCGTCGCTCACCACCACCAGCCGGTTGGTCACCCGGCTTTCCGCCAGCGCCTCCCGTGCCAGCAGCGCATCGTCCTCATCATCCTCGGCCATCACGATGCACACCGCATCGTACGGTCTGTTCACTACCTCAGGCGGCATCATCCTGCTCCCTATCTGTCTGTCCATAACGCATCCTGTTCCGCGGCAACACGATGCTGAACCGGCTGCCCTCGCCGGGGATGCTGTCGGCAATGATCACACCACCGTGGCGCTCGACGATCTTGCGGCAGGTCGCCAGGCCGATGCCGGTGCCCTTGTACTCGGTGCGCCCGTGCAGGCGCTGGAAAGGCTGGAAGATACGGTCCGCGTAGGCCGGGTCGAAGCCGATGCCGTTGTCGCTCACCGTGACGCACAGGTATTGCGCATCGGCATCCAACCCATCGGGCAGATCCGGAACCGGATCTGATGTAACACGCACCACCGGCGCCACGTCCGGGCGGTGGTACTTGAGCGCGTTGCCGATCAGGTTCTGCAGCAACTGCCGCATCTGGGTGGCGTCGGCACTCAGGATCGGCAGATCCTCCACCTCCAGCCGCGCACCGTCTTCCTCGATCACCAGTTCCAGGTCTTGTCGAACCTCCTGCATCAAGGCATTGAGATCCACCGGTACGAATGGCTGCGCCTTGCTGGTGACGCGCGAATAGCCCAGCAGGTCACTGATCAGGCGACTCATGCGTGCCGCCGAATCCTGCATGCGCCGCAGGTAGTCGCTGCCCTGTTCACCCAGCGTGTCGCCGAACTTGCTGTTCAGGCGGTCACCGAAGGCCTGGATCTTGCGCAGCGGCTCCTGCAGATCATGGGACGCGACGTAGGCGAACTCCTCCAGTTCACGGTTGCTCTGGCCGAGGCGCCGGGCGATGTCCTTCAGCCGCGCCTCCACGGTGACCTGCTGGGTGATGTCCTGCGAGGTACCGAGCAGGCGGCCGGCCACCGCGCCTTCTCCGTGCTCCGGTTCAGCCAGGGTACGGATGTAGGTCTCGTCGTCGATGAGCCGATAGCGCATGTCCTGCGCCTTGCGCTCATGCGCCAGGGCATTCATTGCCAGACGCACACGCTCCCGATCATCGGGGTGAATCGAATCCAGAAAGGCCTGGTGACCGGCAGCGCCGTGGTCGACAGCCATATGGTGGATGCGGCAACTCTCTTCGGACAGGGAGAACACGTCCTGTTCCGGGTCCCATATCCAGTTGCTGACCCGCGCGATGCGCTCGGCACCGGCCAATTGATAGCTCAGCTCCTGCAGTGCCTGCTCGGCCTGTTTGCGCTCGGTGATGACCTCGGTGAACATCACCGCCCCACCGACCTCGCCGCTCATTTCATACCAGGGGTGGATGGCCCAGTGCAGCCATTCGAGCTGGCCATCGGCCCGCTGGTAACAATCCTCTTCAGAGACCACCGCCTGCCCGTCGATGCAATCGACGAACACCTTGGTCCAGCGCCTGGGCAGTTGCGGCGACAGCTCGAAGAAACCGTGCCCGACCACATCGACCCCCTCCAGCCCGTAGTCGCGCAGCCAACGGTCGCTGGTGATCTGGTAGTGCATGTCCCGATCGAACACGGCCATCGCCGACGGGGCGTGGCGCAGATACAGCCGCAGGCGGTCCTTCTCCCGCGCCAGCGCCCGTTCGCGGCCGGTGATCTGGCTCGCCATACCGGAAAAGACCCTGGCCAGTTCGCCCAGCTCATCGGGCCTGTCGACATCCAGCGACACATCCGTGTCGCCCTCGCCGAGCGCCCTGGCGGCGCTGATCACCCGCTCCAGGGGCCGGATGATGCGCGCTGCAAACAGCCACGCCAGCACGCCGGCCAGCAATGCCACCAGCAGGGTCATCCAGGCAACCTGGGCACGCACCGACGAGGCCTCGGACAGCAGGCCGCCATAACCGGACGCCTCGGCCAGCACCACGAACCGGGATGTATCCTGGGGGTCAAAGTGCGCCCGCAACAGATGTATCAGGTGCCCGCCGAAACCGGCACCCTCGATCAGGGCACTGTCCTGCTCGGTGGCGGCAAGAAACGCGGCGGTCTCAGGCAGCTCATCCTGGATACGGAAGGTCTCACCGCGGGCGAAACCGAAGGTGCGTTCCGGGTCCGGTTGCACCAGAAAATCGCCGCGCTCATTGGTCAGGAAAAAGTCGCGGTTCGCCGGCCGACCCGCCGCCAGCGTGTGCAGCAGCTTGCCCAGGTCCAGGTTGATGACCACCATGCCGAAATGTTCACCGCTGGCGGTGAACACCGGCGTGCCGAGCCGGAGCGTGGGACGGTAGGGAATCTCCAGCCGGCCATGCTCGACGTTCAGATCGAACGACGACAGGTACACGAAGCCCCGCGGCGCCCTGGCCAGCTGCAGAAAATAGTCCCGCTCACCCTTGCGCTGCAGATCGGTGGCCACGGACAGCTCTCCGTCCCGCCGGTCCACACGCACGATCTCCCGCCCGCCATCGGCCAGGCCGATGAAACGGACCTGAAAATAGTCGGGCCGCGCCTCCAGCATGTCGCTGAAGATGCTCGCCAGCCGCTCCCGCCAATGCTGGTAGGTCGAGCCGTCGTTCGGATCCACGCCACTGGCCTGGGATCGCATGATGCCGCCTATCGGCGGCAGCTTGGCAATGAACAGGGTATCGCTGCGGGAGCGCTCCACCGCGTTGGCCAGCTGGTCCACGGCCGCGGCCAGACTGCCCCGCTGTGACTGTAGTTCCTGCCGCACCAGCGACTGGTAGATCAGCCAGCCGACCAGCATCACGCCTGCCGCGGCAATCAGGGTCGTCTGCAGGACCAGCTTGGTCTTCAGGCTGTGGACACGCATGGATCGCCGTTCCGTATTGGCAATAATCGTCCCAGAGGTTTGCGACTGTCGTTCGGATAGCTTTAATTCCCTGGGCTAGCCAAGCCCCCCATGCCGCCCCTGCAGAGACAAGCGCATATCCCCTTGCCGGGCAGGTGCTTTATGCTGCCGGCCCGACCCGCAACCACCGCGGCCCACGCCGCCCGCCCCATGCCGCTGCCCATCCTGTTTCGCGACGATCACTACGTGGCCATCCACAAGCCCGCCAACGTGCTGGTGCATCGCACCTGGCTGGCATCGCGGGACGAACGCTTCGTGCTACAGGAACTGCGCGATCAGCTGGGGCAGCGGGTGTACCCGGTACACCGGCTGGACCGCGCCACCGATGGCGTGCTGCTGTTCGGGCTGAACCCGGAGGCGGTACGGGTGCTGGCCGGTCCCCTCGAGGCCCACCAGATGGACAAGGTGTACTGGGCCATCGTGCGCGGCTGGGTGGACGAGATCGGTCACATCGACCACCCGGTGAAAGACAGGGACGAGGGTCGCGAGCCCAAGGATGCGCAGACCGACTACCGTCGCCTGGCGCAGGTGGAACTGCCGGTGGCGGTGGATCGCTATCCGGCCAGCCGCTACAGCTGGGTCGAAGTCAGGCCGCGGACCGGCCGGCGCCACCAGATCCGCCAGCACTTCAAGCACATCGGCCACCCGCTGATCGGCGACACCAGCTACGGCAAAGGCAGCCACAACCGCTTCTTCCGCGAACAGTACGGCGTGGAAAGACTGCTGCTGATGGCGCGCAGCCTGGGGTTTGAACATCCCTACACGGGCGAACGGCTCGACATCCAGGCCGAGCCGGAGCCGACCTGGGTTGGTCTGTGCGAACAGCTGGGATGGATGGCGCCAGCCGGGACCGGCTAGCGCCGCAGGATCAAAGTGCCTCGACCAGCGCCAGCACGGCAGCGGCGTGACCCTTGGGCTTGACGTCGTACAGGGCGTGGCGCACCACGCCCTTGGCATCGACCACGAAGGTGGAACGCAGGATGCCCATCTTCTTCACACCGTCCTTTTCCTTCTCGCGCCACACGTCATAGGCCTCGCACAGCTGGCCGTCCATGTCCGCCACCAGCTGCACGCTGATGCCGTACTTGTCGCGGAAGGCGGCGTGGCTGACGCAGCTGTCCTTGCTCACGCCGAGCACCAGCACGCCCAGTGCCTCGAACTCCGACATCAGGTCGGTGAACTCGATGGCCTCCACCGTGCAGCCCGGGGTGTCGTCCTTGGGGTAGAAGTAGATCACATAGGGCTTGCCCACCAGGTCCTCGGCAAGGACGGGATTCATATCCGAATCCGGCAGATCGAAACTGGGGGCCTGATCACCGACGGACAACATGGCACAACTCCTGGGGTTCTATGGGGCAAGGTCGCTTGGCCGCGGAATGTAGAAAGGGATGCCGCCGCCGTCAACCACAGATGCAGCCGGTCAATTGCGACTCAGCCCGGCGACTGTTCAATCAATAGCACATGCAGCGAGCGGGGGCCGTGGGCGCCGAGCTGGATGGTCTGCTCCACATCCGCGGTACGCGACGGCCCGGTGACCAGGTTCAGCGCCCGGGGCATGCTGGCATTGAGCAGCAGCAGGGCGTCATCCAGGTGGCGCAGGATGCTGCCGGCATCCAGCACCACGACCTGGTAGTCAGGCAGAAAATTCAGCCGCGTCGGCGTGGCCGGGCCGGACACCATCACCAGGCTGCCGGTCTCGGCGATGCCGGCCCGCGCCTGGCTGACCGCCAGCCGCGCACTGCCGTCGGTGGTGCCGATATCCAGCGCCATGTCGGCCGGCCAGTCCAGGCGCGCCAGCGCCGGGGCCACGGCCACCGCCCCCTCGATGCCGTTGGCGGCCGCGTAGCGCTGCACCGCCGCCGGCACGGCGGCCTGCTCGGCAAGGCGCTCGTAACTGGCCGCCACCCCCTCCAGGGCAGAGATGAAGCGGGCCACCGGGTCGCCGGACAGCGTCGGGCGTGGCGGGGTCGGGTGGCGGCCGGGTGCGATATCGCCGCGCAGCCGCGCCAGGATGCGGTCCCGTGCACTCATGGTTCCTGCTCCCCTTTATCCGCCGCCTTGTCGCGGTATTGCTCGAAGAAGGTCTTGCCCTGCGGCGCGGGCATGTCGCGCCCCCTGCCCCAGCCGGGCAGCGGCAGGATGCGGCTGACCCGCCCCCGCGCACCGGCCAGCCGGCGCAGCCCGCCGGCCACCCAGCCCATCACCCGGTGATAGCGCGCCGGGTGCAGCGCCAGCGCCGCCCAGCGCGCCAGCAGCCAGCGCTGCACCCCGCTGTTGATGTGCGCGTCATGGATGTCCTCGCGCAGCTGGCGCAGCAGCCTGGGCAGCGGGATGTGCACCGGGCAGACGTCGCCGCAGCGACCGTTCAGGGTGCAGGCATTGGGCAGGTCCGGCGCCTCGCGCAGGCCCCACTGCAGCGGCGTCAGCACCGAGCCCATCGGACCGGGATAGACCGCACCATAGGCGTGGCCGCCGATGGCCGAATAGACCGGACAGTGGTTCATGCAGGCCCCGCAGCGGATGCAGCGCAGCATGTCGCGGTAGCGGCCGTTGCGCATCTCGGAGCGGCCGTTGTCGATCAGCACCACGTGGAAATGTTTCGGGCCGTCCAGGTCCTCTTCGCGGCGCGGGCCGGTGAAGAAACTGGTGTACGAAGTGATGGCCTGGCCGGTGGCGCTGCGCGCCAGCACCCGCAGGATGGTGGCGGCATCGGCGGCATTGGCCACCACCTTCTCGATGCCGGCGATGACGATATGGGTGTCCGGCAGGGTGGCGCACAGATCGCCGTTGCCCTCGTTGGTCACCAGCGCGGTGCTGCCGGTCTCGGCGATCAGCAGGTTGGCGCCGGTGATGCCGACGTCCGCCGACAGGAAGTCCTTGCGCAACACCCGGCGCGCCTCGTTGACCAGGTCGGGGATCTCCTGCAGCCGCTCGTGCAGATCCTCGTGATGTTTTTCGAACAGCTCGGCGATCTGCTCGCGGGTCTTGTGCACCGCCGGGGCGATGATGTGGCTGGGCGGCTCGTTGGCCAGCTGGATGATGTATTCGCCGAGGTCGGTCTCCACCACCGTCATGCCGGCGGCCTCCAAGGCCTGGTTGAGGCGCACCTCCTCACCCGCCATGGACTTGCCCTTGGCGATCTTGCTGGCGCCGGCGTCCTGGCAGATGCCGGTGATGATCTGGCAGGCCTCTTCAGAGGTCTCGGCCCAGTGCACCTGGCCGCCGGCCGCCAGCACCTCCTGCTCGAAGCGCACCAGCAGGCGATCCAGGTTATCCAGCGAATAATTGCGCACCGCCTCGGCGGCATCACAGAGGCGGTCGAATTCGGGCAGTGCGGCCCGTGCCCGGGCGCGCTTGTCGACGAAACCGGTGCGGGCGCGATCCATCGCCTGGCGCAGGGTGATGTCCTTGAGCGCGACGCCGGCCTGCTGCTTGAAGCGGCGGGGTGACAGATCGCTCATCCGTCTTCTCCGATGCCCGGCTGGGCCAGCCCGTCGGCCAGCACCTCGGCCAGGTGGAACACGCGCAGCTTGTCGCCACGGCGCAGCGCGCGCCCGGCCAGGTGCAGCAGGCAGCCCATGTCCCCGGCCACCAGCAGCTCGGCGCCGCTGGCCTTGACGTCGTCCAGCTTGTCGTCGGCGAGGCGCACCGAGATGTCCGGATACTTGACGCTGAAGGTGCCGCCAAAGCCGCAGCAGGTCTCGCGCTCGGTCGGTTCGCAGACCTCCAGGCCACGCACCTGGCCCAGCAGCCGCAGCGGCTGGCCCTGCACCTCCATCTCGCGCAGCGAGGCACAGCTGTGGTGGTAGCAGACCTTGCCCGGCCAGGCGAGGTGCAGGTTCATGCCCTGCTTGTCCAGGCACTCGGACAGCTCCTCCACCTTGGCGGCGAAGGCCGTCGCCCGGTCGGCCCAGTCCGGGTCGTCGGCCAGCAGCTCGGGGTAGTGCAGGTGCAGCATGCCGGCGCAGGAACCGGACGGCACCACCACCCGGTCGTAGTCTTCGAAGCTGGCGATCACCTGCCGGGCGATGGCCTGGGCATGCGCCCGGTCGCCGCTGTTGAAGGCCGGCTGGCCGCAGCAGGTCTGGGCCTCGGGCACCTCGGCGGGCAGGCCAGCGGCCTCCAGCAGCTTGAGGCTGGCGAAGCCCACCTGGGGACGATGCAGGTCCACCAGACAGGTGACGAACAGGGCAGTGCGGGGAGCGATGTTTGGCATGGGCGCTAGTGTACTGCGTCGCAATAGCCGCGACATGGGCTTGAGCACCCTTTGCCGTCAGTCGCGGCGCCGGGCAGCAACCTAGAGGTCAGACGCCCCGGCCACCGCCGCGCGCAGGCGTGCCTGCAGGTCGGCACGACCGGCCAGGCCGGCCTCGGCCACCAGCTCGGCATCGGGCCAGCGCTGCAGCAGCCGACGCACCAGCAGCGCCAGGTCGTCAGCCGGCAACAGCCGACCCGCGCCAAGCTGCTGCAGCAGCCAGCGCCACAGCGCCAGCTGGGCGGCGGCCAGGTCGCGCTGGCCAGCGGCAAAGGCGGCCACGTCGGCGCTGTCCTGTTCAGACAATGGGGCAGGCAGGCCATCACGATGCAGCAGCGCCGCCGCCACCGCCGGCTCCAGCGCCCGCCAGGTGTCGGCCAGGCCATGGGCCAGGCCGTCCATGAAGCGCTGCCGCAAGGTGCAGTAACTGGCCTGCGCCGGCCCACTGAGCGGACTGAGCAGCACCGCTGAATAGGTGCCGCTGGCCGCGTCACGACTGGCGCCCAGACGCAGTGCGCCGCAACCGGCCGACTGCCAGAAGCCCAGGCTGGCCGGGTCGGCGGCAAAGCTGGCGCCCCACCAGTCCATGCCGTCCCGACCGGCCTTGTCGGCCACTGCCGCCAGCAAGCGACGCCCCAGGCCATGTCGCTGCAGTGCCGGGTGCACCGCGATGCGCATCACCCGCGCCGTGCGCTGACTGGCCAGCGCCGCCATGCCGGTGTGCCGGGCCAATGACTGGGGAATCAGATGGCCATGGGAGCGCCGCCGGCCGGCCGCGACCTCGGCCGCCAGCTCGGCATCCAGCCCGCCTTCCCGCTGCACCAGGCAGACGCCGGTCACCTGCTCGCCGTGACGGGCAAGCCACACGGTCAGCCCCGGCGCGTCCAGCAGCTGGCGCAGATCGGCCGGGCGGGTCTGGTAATGGGCCTGTACCAGCAGGCCGAAGACCTGGCGTAGCAATCCCGCGTCGGCGGCCAGGGCATCGCGGTCGATGGGCGCGATGGTCAGGGTCCGGGGATCGATATCGTCCGGTAGCTCCGCCGGTTCGGCATCCAGCAGCAGCGCGCTGTTCACCCAGGCCTCCAGCGGATCATCCGCTGCGTATCGGATCGGCGCGGTGAGCGACAGCGCCCGCCACTGCGGAGTGCGCACATCCAGCTCGGCACGAAAGCGCAGAGCGAAGCCGCGGCCGCTGCCCTCATAGCCGTGCACGGTGCTGGCGAAGGCGATGCGGGCATGGCGCGCCAGCAGTCGCGACAACAACGGCACCGGGATGGCTGCCGCCTCATCCACCAGCACCAGGTCCGCCGCCGGCGCCTGGCGCAGCAATTCGTCCGGGGCCATGAACAGCAGTTCGCGCTCAGCCAGCAGCAGCCGGTTGCCGTGACGCTCGGCTGTCGGCAGCAGCCGCTGGGCCTGGTCGAACACCGCCGCCACCGCCGCCGGTCGCGGCGCGGTGACGATGATCCGCCCCAGGCCGTCTGCCAGCAGCCGCGCCGCGGCAATGCCCAGCGCCGCCGACTTGCCGCGGCCACGGTCGGCAGTGAGCACCAGCGGCCGGCGGCGGTGGCCATGGGCGACACGCAACAACGCCGCCACGGCCGCGGCCTGATCCGGTGTCAGGCAGTCGGGATCATCACTGGCGGGTACCGGGCTGAACCCTGTGGCCGGCGGCAGCACTACCGGATCGCCCGGGGTGATGAGCCGCACCCCGGGGGCAGCGCGCAGCACTGCGGCCAGTCGCGCGAGGAAGCGTCCACCCACCGCATCGGCAGCGTACGGATGACTGGCATAGCGGACCTTGTCCGGATCATCGAACACCGGCCAGTGCTCAAGTGGCGGGGTCAACAGCAACAGGCTGCCACCACCGCTCAGCGCACCGCACACCGCGCCCAGGGCGTCCGGATCCAGGCCCGCATGGGTATCGAAAACCAGCTGGGGCAGGTCCTCGCCGAGGGCCTGACGGGCCTTGTCGCCGCTCAGGATGCGCACCCCCACCGGGCCTGCGTCACCGATCCACAGCGCACCGGGCAGCAGCAGATCGGCGGCGGCCTGTCGTGCCCAGCCGGCATCACCCGCCAACACCAGGGTGTGACGGTGACCGGGAGCCAATACGGGGCGGTGAAGGCCGGATGCATGCATGGGCGCCCAAGGTAAGGGAAGAATCCTGCCGCCGCCAGCGACGACCGGCCAGTCGATGAGCAACGCATGATTGACCACCGGCCGTGCAGACGCCTCACTGGACGCGGGCGCCACGAGCGGGGATCCTTTCGTAACCCGGGTAGCCGATCCGGCGCGCCGCTGAAAGACGTCGCACCCCCGGTTCCTGATCCTCAATACCCGCAACCGAGTCAAAGCATGACCGACGCCATCACCGACCTGCAGATCCGCCTCACCCACCAGGACGACGCGCTGGATGAACTGACCCGGACGGTGCTGAGCCAGCAACGCCAGATCGACCAGTTGCAGGCGCAGGTCGAGCAGCTCAAGGCCATGCTGCGCGAGCTGGCCCCGCCCCAGGTGGGCGCACCGGGCAGCGAACCGCCGCCGCCCCATTACTGAGGGCATACGGCACAATACCCCTTGATCTATCCCGGAATAGGCCCGCTACCCGGCATTCCGGGTAGAATCGCCCGACCGCCACGTCAAGAGCACGCCCATGAGCACCGAAGATCTCACCGCCCACTACGCCGGCATCATCACCAGTGTCGGCGAAGACCTGAGCCGCGACGGCCTGCTCAGGACCCCGGAGCGTGCCGCCAAGGCCATGGAGTACCTATGTCGCGGCTATGATCAGAACCTCGACGAGGTGGTCAACAACGCCATCTTCGAGACCGACAACGATGACATGGTGATCGTCAAGGACATCGAGCTGTACTCCTTGTGCGAGCACCACATGCTGCCCTTCATCGGCAAGGCGCACGTCGCCTACCTGCCCAAGGGCAAGGTGATCGGCCTGTCCAAGATCGCCCGCATCATCGACATGTTCGCCCGCCGCCTGCAGATCCAGGAACAGCTGACGGTGCAGATCGCCGACGCCATCGAAAAGGCCATCGACCCGGCCGGTGTGGCGGTGACCATCGAGGCCGAGCACCTGTGCATGAAGATGCGCGGCGTGGAAAAGCAGAACTCGGTGATGAAGACCTCGGTGATGCTGGGCAGCTTCCGCGAGTCCCAGGCGACGCGCATGGAGTACCTGCAGCTGATCGCCGGCTGAGCCCCCCGACGGGGATGCATATACCAAGGGCCGCAACAGCGGCCCTTTATTTATTGCCTGCCCGGAAACTACCGCCCGGACATGGGGTCAACCGCAAGCGCCCGGCCGCGTTAGACGAAACAGCTTGCAGGCTGCCCGTGGCCGGCGCTGCAATTGCGGCCCTGCCCGGCGAGCAGCCACATACCCATTGCGTCATCGAGACCCGCACCATGACCAAGCCCCAGCCACAGCCACAGCCCCAGCCAAGCGACGAGATCAACGCCCTGCTGGCCGGTGAGCAGCAGGCGCTACGACGGCGGCGCTGGTGGTACCTGCTGCTGGCCGCGCTGCTGATCGGGCTGGCGATACTGGTGACGCTGTACAGCCTGTCCGGCAACGGCCAGACGCTGCGCTACCAGACCAGCGAGGCACGCCGCGGCGACCTGACCGTCACCGTTACCGCCACCGGCACGCTGCAGCCGGTAAACCAGGTCGAGGTGGGCACCGAGACCTCCGGCACCGTGGCGCAGGTGGAGGCTGACTTCAACGACCGGGTACGCGCCGGCCAGGTGCTGGCTCGGCTGGACACCGCACAACTGCAGGCCCGCCAGCGCCAGTCCGAGGCGGCACTGGAACTGGCCCGCGCCCGGGTGGCGGAGGCCGAGGCCACGCTGATCGAGACCAGCAGCCACCTGCGCCGCGCCCAGGAGCTGCTACGCAAGGGGGTCAGCTCCCAGGAAGACATCGACACGGCCCAGGCCGCCCGCGCCCGGGCCATCGCCGCGCTGGCCATCGCCCGCGCCCAGGTCAACCAGGCCGAGGCCCAGCTGGACGCCGACCGCACGGCGCTGGGCAAGGCGCTGATCCGCTCGCCCATCGACGGCGTGGTGCTGCAGCGCCAGGTGGAGCCGGGCCAGACCGTGGCCGCCTCGCTGCAGACCCCGGTGCTGTTCGTGCTGGCTGAAAACCTCGCCCAGGCCGAGCTGCACGTGGCAGTGGACGAGGCCGACGTCGGCCAGGTGCGCGAGGGCCAGGCCGCGGTGTTCAGCGTCGACGCCTACCCGCAGCGCAGCTTCCCCGCCACCATCAGCCAGGTGCGCTTCGCCCCACAGACCGTGGAAGGCGTGGTCACCTACGAGACCGTGCTGGCGGTGGACAACAGCGATCTGGCACTGCGCCCAGGCATGACCGCCACCGCCGACATCACCGTGCAGGTGATCGGGCAGGCGCTGCTGGTGCCCAACGCAGCGCTGCGCTTCAGCCCGCCCAAGGCGAAGCAGAAGGCCAGCGGCGGCCTGCTCGCCAACCTGCTGCCGCGGCCACCCCGCGACACCGACAGCAAGCGCAAGGAACTGGACGGCAGCCGTCACAAGGTATGGGCGCTGCAGGACGGCGTGCCGGTTGCCATCCCGGTGGTGCTGGGGCCGAGCGACGGCAAGTGGACCCAGGTCGCCGAGGGCGAGGTACAGGTCGGCATGGCGCTGCTGACCGGCGTCGAGGGCAAGGCCCAGTGAGCCGGCCACAACCGGTCTCGACGCCCGCGCCGCTGCTCAGCCTGCGCAACGTCACCCGGGTGTACGGCCAGGGCGCCGCCGAGGTAGCGGCGCTGCGCGGCCTGGACCTGGATGTCGCCGAGGGCGACTTCGTCGCCATGATGGGACCGAGCGGTTCGGGCAAGTCCACCACCCTGAACATCCTCGGCTGCCTGGACACGCCGTCCAGTGGCGACTACCGCTTCCGCGGCACCGAGATCGGCCGGCTGTCGCGCAACCAGCGCGCGCTGATCCGCCGCCAGTACCTGGGCTTCGTGTTCCAGGGCTACAACCTGCTCAGCCGCACCACCGCCCGCGAGAATGTCGAGCTGCCGCTGATCTACCGCGGCATGCCGGCGGCGCAGCGGCGCATCCTGGCCGGCCAGGCGCTGGCCGCGGTGGGCCTGCAGGGTCGCGAACGCCACACCCCGGCGGAGCTGTCCGGCGGCCAGCAGCAGCGCGTGGCCATCGCCCGCGCCATCGTCACCGAACCGACCGTGCTGCTGGCCGACGAGCCCACCGGCAACCTGGACTCGGCTCGCGGCCACGAGATCATGGAACTGCTGTCCGGCCTGAACCGCGAGCGCGGCATCACCATCCTGATGGTGACCCACGAGCCGGACATGGCCGTCTTCGCCAGCCGCACGGTGCACTTTCTGGACGGCCGCATCGTCGACGACGGCAGCCGCGGGAGGGCCGGCTGATGCTGTGGAACGCCATCCTGCTGGCGCTGCGCGCCATCCGCCGCAACCTGCTGCGCTCGGCGCTGACCATGCTGGGCATCGTGATCGGCGTGGCGGCGGTAATCACCATGGTCAACCTGGGCCGCGGCGCCACCGCCCAGGTGTCGGCGCAGATCGCCAGCCTGGGCAGCAACCTGCTGATGGTGCGGGTTGGCCAGCGCCTGGGCCCGGGCCAGCGCTCGGCGGCCAAGCCGTTCGCGCTGCGCGACGTGGAGGCCATCGTCAACCAGATCGGTACGGTGGCCGGCGCCGCGCCGGCGGCGTCCCAGCCGACCATCGCGATCTTCGGCAACGAGAACTGGTCCACCACCGTCACCGGCACCGACAACGCCTACTTCAGCGTGCGTGACTGGCGCTTCGCCAGCGGCCGGCCGTTCACCGATGGCGAACTGCGCGGCGGCCGCGCGGTGTGCATCATCGGCGAAACCGTACGCAATGAGCTGTTCGGCGCGCAGGATCCGCTGGGCAGCAAGCTCCGCCTCAAGAAGCTGTCCTGCGAGGTAATCGGGGTGCTCAGGAGCAAGGGCCAGACCGGCATGGGTTCGGACCAGGACGACCTGGTGCTGATGCCGCTGCGCACCGTGTGGCGGCGGGTGGCCGGCAACCAGGACGTCGACCTGATCTTCGTCTCCGCCCGCGACGGCACCTCCACCACCGCGGTGAAGAAGGACATCGAACTGCTGATGCGCGAGCGCCGCCGCATCACCGCCAGCAAGGATGACGACTTCAGCGTGCGCGACATGCAGGAGATCGCCGCCACCCTGACCGGCAGCACCCAGGTGCTGACCGGGCTGCTCGGCGCGGTGGCGGCGGTCAGCCTGCTGGTGGGCGGCATCGGCATCATGAACATCATGCTGGTGTCGGTCACCGAGCGGACCCGCGAGATCGGCATCCGCCTGGCCATCGGCGCGCTGGAACGGGAGGTGCTGCTGCAGTTCCTGGTGGAGGCGGTGATGCTGTCGTCGCTGGGCGGGGTAATCGGCATCGTGCTGGCCATCAGCGCATCCTGGGGACTGTCCGGGATGCTGCAGGTGCCGTTCATCTTCGACCCGCTGATCGTGCTGGTGGCGTTCCTGTTCGCCGCCTCGGTGGGGGTGCTGTTCGGCTACTTCCCGGCCCGCAAGGCGGCCCGGCTGGATCCCATCGAGGCGCTGCGCCACGAGTAGCGGACTTCAGCGTTCCGCTGCGTGCAGGTCGGCCAGGGTGGTCCGGTACAGGTCGACGTCGGCGGCCGAGAAACAGCAGGCGATGATGCGCTCGAAGGCCGCCAGCTGCGCCAGCATCTCGACCAGCGCGATGCGCGCGGCCTGCTCGCGGGGAAAGCCGTAGACGCCGGTACTGATGGCAGGGAAGGCGATGCTGCGCACCCCGTGTTCACGGGCCAGCGACAGACTGTTGCGGTAGGCCGCCGCGAGCAATTCCGCCTCATCCGCGTCGCCACCTCGCCACACCGGTCCGACGGCATGGATGATCCAGCGTGCCGCCAGCCGGAAACCCGGGCTGATGCGCGCCTCGCCAGTCGGACAGCCGCCCAGGGTACGGGTATAGGCCAGCAATTGCGGCCCAGCGGCACGGTGCATGGCACCGTCCACGCCACCACCAACGCGCAGGCTGCTGTTGGCCGCGTTGACCACGGCATCCACCGCCAGGGTGGTGATGTCGGCCTGTTGGATCAGCAGTTCGCCCATACAGCGAGTCTAGCGCGCCGACGCCAGTTGACCGGCGTCAGCCGCGAGCGAGATCAATCGTTACCAGCTGACCGGGCGAGGTCTATATTGGTCTAACGTTTGATGCACACAAATCGCCCGGAGATTCCCATGTTGAAACAGACCCTGATCAGCAGCGCCGTCGCCGCCAGCCTGGCGCTGTCCGGCTGCGCCACCACCAGCGGCCCCAACGAACAGGGCGGCATGATCATCGGCGGCGCGCTCGGCGGCATCCTCGGCAGCCAGGTCGGCAAGGGCAGCGGCCGCACCGCGGCCATCATCATCGGCACCCTGGCCGGGGCCGCCATCGGCGGCAACGTCGGCCGCTCCATGGATGACACCGACCGCCTCAAGACCGCCCAGTCACTGGAGACGGTGCGCACCGGCGTGCCGTCCTCCTGGCAGAACCCGGACACCGGCAACCAGTACACCGTGGTGCCGACCCGCACCTACGAGACCAACACCGGGCCCTGCCGCGAGTACACGGTGGATGCCGTCATCGGCGGCCGGCCGGAAAAGATTTACGGCACCGCCTGCCGGCAGCCGGACGGCTCCTGGCAGGTGCAGAGCTGACACTTGCAGCAGGCTGCAACAACAGCAGCCTGCTGTGCCTAACTAACCCCTGGCAAGCTCCTGCGCTATCGCCCGGCTCAGGCGGGACATGCGCAACGGATGGTGTCGCCATGACTCGCGACTAGCCATGGCGTGATAGCCGCGCTACTGCCATCGTCTGGCGGGCACGTCGCAGTTCCGCGTCTTGTCGGGCAGGCATGATCAGTCGCAACGTCGCCCCACCAGTGCTGCACCCCTGGTCAGCGTCCATCTGACCAGACTCGCAGTCCCCGTACCTGCGACAGACTAATCCACACAACGACATTCGGCCCCACCGCCAGTTGCTACACTTCGCGGGACACATGCAATCAGGACAGTGCCTTCCAACCCACAGGTGTGGCCGTGCAAACTGTTTTAGCGGAACTGATCACCAAGCCCGATTTCCCGGAAAATGACATCTGGCACCGCGAACGCTTTGCCGCCAAGGACGTCATCATCCATGAGGGCAGGACGGACCAGCGCATCTATCTCGTCGAGCAGGGGGAGCTGTCCGTGACCAGCACCATCGATTTGACCGAGAGTCGCAAGGTACGCCCCGGCATCCACACCCTGGGCAGCGGACAGATCTTTGGCGAATTCTGCCTCTACAACGACTTGCCCCGAACCGCGACCGTGACCGCCACGCAAGATGGCCAGCTAGTGGTGTTCGATGCCCGCAAGCTGCAGCAATACATGGACACCCATCCGGAAACGGGTTACTTGGTGGTGAAGGATATCTACAGCACCTTGGTGGAACGCCTGCACAAGACCAACAAGCGGGTCGAACATCTGCTTGCCTGGGGGCTGAAGGCACATCAAATCGATGAGCATCTCTAGCCGCTCAGTGATCGCCGACGTTCAGTCGGGGTCGTAAGCCAGGTTCGGCCCCAGCCAGCGCTCCAGTTCCTGCAGCGCCATGCCCTTGCGCTGGGCATAGTCCACCAGCTGGTCCTGGTTGAGCTTGCCGACCGCGAAGTAGCGGCTGTCCGGATGGGCGAAGTACAGACCGGACACCGCGGCGGTGGGCACCATGGCCTTGGACTCGGTCAGCCAGATGCCGGTGTTCTTCTCCGCATCCAGCAGCTCCCACAGCAGGTCCTTCTCGGTGTGGTCCGGCGAGGCCGGGTAGCCCATGGCGGGGCGAATACCGTCGTACTGCTCGGCGATCAGGCCCTCGTTGTCCAGGTCCTCGTCGGCGGCGTAGCCCCACAGCTCGCGGCGTACCTTCATGTGCAGCCACTCGGCCAGCGCCTCGGCCAGGCGGTCGGCCAGCGCCTTGAGCATGATCGACTGGTAGTCGTCGTGCTCGGCCTCGAACTCGGCCAGCTTGGCATCGATGCCGATGCCGGCGGTGCTGGCGAAGGCGCCGATGTAGTCGGCGATGCCACTGTCCTTGGGCGCCACATAGTCGCCCAGACATTCGTTGTAGTGACCGCTCGGCTGCTTGCCCTGCTTGCGCAGGTTGTGGAAGGTGGTCAGCAGGCCGTGGCGGTCTTCGTCGGCATACACCTCGATGTCGTCGCCGACGCTGTTGGCCGGGAACAGGCCGACCACCGCCTTCGCCTTGAGCCAGCCCTCGTTGATGATCTGATTGAGCATGGACTGGGCGTCGGCATACAGCTTGCGCGCCTCCTCGCCCTTCTCGGCATCGTCGAGGATCCTGGGGAAGCGGCCGCGCAGCTGCCAGGCGTGGAAGAAGAAGGTCCAGTCGATGTAGGGCACCAGTTCTTCGATGGCCACGTCCAGAACGGTGATGCCGGGCCTGGCCGGCGCGGTCGGAGTGTAGGCCGACCAGTCGATGGGCGTGGCGTTGGCGCGTGCCTCGGCGAGCGGCACCAGGTTCTTGGCCTCGTTCTTGGTGGCGCGACGCGCACGCACGTCCTCGTACTCGGCCTTGATGTCAGCCAGGAAGGCCGGCTTCTGGTCATCGGACAGCAGGGTGCTGGCCACGCCCACGGCGCGCGACGCATCGGCCACGTAGACCGCGCCGTGGTCATACTGCGGTTCGATCTTAACCGCGGTATGCGCCTTGGAGGTGGTGGCGCCACCGATCATCAGCGGGATGGTGAAGCCCCGGCGGGTCATCTCCTTGGCCACGTGCACCATCTCATCGAGAGAAGGCGTGATCAGGCCGGACAGGCCGATGATGTCGACCTTCTCGTCCATCGCCGTCTGCAGGATCCTGTCCGCCGGCACCATCACGCCCAGGTCGATCACTTCATAGTTGTTGCACTGCAGCACCACGCCGACGATGTTCTTGCCGATGTCGTGCACGTCGCCCTTCACCGTGGCCATCAGGATCTTGCCGTTGGTCTTGAGCTCGCCGCCGGCGGCGATCATCTCCTGCTTCTCGGCCTCCATGTAGGGTTCCAGGTAGGCCACCGACTTCTTCATCACCCGCGCGGACTTGACCACCTGCGGCAGGAACATCTTGCCGGCCCCGAACAGGTCGCCGACCACGTTCATGCCGTCCATCAGCGGACCCTCGATGACGTGCAGCGGGCGCTCGGCCTGTGATCGGGCCTCCTCGGTGTCCAGGTCGATGTATTCCGTGATGCCCTTCACCAGCGCGTGCTCCAGGCGCTTGTTCACCGGCCATTCGCGCCAGGCCAGGTCTTCCTTCGATTCGGCCACCGCGCCGGTACCGGCGTACCTGGGCGCCAGGTCGACCAGCCGCTCGCCCGCCCCCGGGTCCTTGTTCAGCACCACGTCCTCGACGGCCTTGCGCAGCTCTTCGGGCAGGTCGTCGTACACCGCCAGCTGGCCGGCGTTGACGATGCCCATGTCCATGCCCGCCTGGATGGCGTGATACAGGAACACCGCGTGGATGGCCTCGCGCACCGGGTTGTTGCCGCGGAACGAGAAGGACACGTTGGACACGCCGCCGGACACCATGGCGTGGGGCAGGTGCTGCTTGATCCAGCGGGTGGCCTCGATGAAGTCGACGCCGTAGTTGTTGTGCTCTTCGATGCCGGTGGCGACGGCGAAGATGTTCGGGTCGAAGATGATGTCCTCGGGCGGGAAGCCGATCTCCTCGGTGAGGATCCTGTAGGCCTGCTGGCAGATCTCGATCTTGCGCGCCTCGGTGTCCGCCTGGCCCTGCTCGTCGAAGGCCATCACGATCACCGCGGCGCCGTAGCGGCGGCACAGCCGGGCGTGTGCCTTGAAGGATTCGACACCCTCCTTCATGGAGATGGAGTTGACGATGGGCTTGCCCTGCACGCACTGCAGGCCGGCCTCGATGATCTCCCACTTGGAGGAGTCGATCATCACCGGCACCTTGGAGATCTCGGGCTCCGAGGCGATCAGGTTGAGGAAGCGACGCATGGCGGCCACGCCGTCGAGCATGCCCTCGTCCATGTTGACGTCGACGATCTGCGCGCCGTCCACCACCTGGGCGCGGCAGATGTCCAGCGCCTCCTCGTACTCCTCGTTGAGGATCAGCCGCTTGAACTTGGCCGAACCCGTCACGTTGGCGCGCTCGCCGACGTTGACGAACAGTGAGGCGTCATCGATGTTCAGTGGCTCCAGGCCGGACAGCCGGCACGCCACCGGCAGCTCCGGCAGCCGGCGCGGCGCCTTGCCGGCCACAGCATCGGCGATGGCCTTGATGTGATCAGGGGAGGAGCCGCAGCAGCCGCCGATGATGTTGAGGAAGCCGGACTCGGCCCACTCGGCCACCTCGGCCGCCATGTCCTCCGGGGTCAGGTCGTACTCGCCGAACTCGTTGGGCAGGCCGGCGTTGGGATGGGCCGAGGTGAAGGTCTCGCTGACCCGCGACATCTCTTCCACGTACTGGCGCAGCAGGTCCGGGCCCAGCGCGCAGTTCAGGCCGAAGGACAAGGGTCGTGCGTGACGCAGGCTGTTGTAGAAGGCCTCGGTGACCTGGCCGGACAGGGTGCGGCCGGAGGCATCGGTGATGGTGCCCGAGATCATGATGGGCAGGCGGACGCCCTTTTCCTCGAAGTACCTGTCGATGGCGAACAGCGCAGCCTTGGCGTTCAGGGTGTCGAAGATGGTCTCCACCATCAGCAGGTCCGCCCCGCCCTGCACCAGCGCATCGGCGTTCTCGTAGTAGTTGTCCACCAGCTCGTTGAAGCTGATGCCGCGGAAACCGGGATCGTTGACGTCCGGCGAGATGGACAGGGTCTGGCTGGTAGGCCCCAGCACGCCGGCCACGAAGCGCGGTTTGTCCGGGGTGGAGTACTTGTCCGCCGCGGCGCGGGCCAGGCGGGTCGCCGTCAGCACGATCTCGTGGACCAGGTCCTCCATGCCGTAGTCGGCCATCGACACCCGGGTGCCGTTGAAGGTGTTGGTCTCGAGGATATCGGCGCCGGCCGCCAGGTACTGCTCGTGGATGCCCTGGATGACCTCCGGCCTGGTGATCGCCAGCAGGTCATTGTTGCCCTTCAGGTCCGACGGCCAGTCCGCGAATCGCTCGCCCCGGTAGTCAGCCTCGGTCAGCTTGTGCCGCTGGATCATGGTGCCCATGGCGCCATCCAGGATCAGGATGCGCTGGGCCATCAGGGCTTTGAGTTCTGCGGTACGGTCTGTGGACACGGGAGGACCTGTCATTAGCGGTGTCTGGAAGGCCGGGCATTATAGCGGCATGGCCGCGGCATGGCCCGTCAGTGCAGGTCTTGGGGGTTGTCGATGTACGGATTGCGATTGCCCTGCAGCTGCTCGATGCGGTCGTTGCGCCAGCGCTCGTGGTCGTCCGGCGGATCGGCGTGGTGCCAGTCCAGCAGCAGCGCACGCTGACGCTTGTAGATCGTCAGCCCGTGCTGCACCTCCATGTACAGCATGGCCCGGGCGATATCGCCGCGCACCGCCGCGCGTGGTTCGACCCGACGCGCGGCCTCGTCGATCTCCAGGTCGCAGTGAGGCGCCACCCAGTCCTCGCCGGGGATCTCGCCGTAGGCCATGGCCCCGCGCGCATCGTTCCATTTGCGGATCGCCGGGTAGAGGTTGTGCATATCCGCCTCGATCGCATTGAACCGGGGGCTGCGCTGGCGGCACTGCTGACGCGTCCCGCAGCCCAGTGCCCGGGTCACCCAGGCCATCGGGTAGACGTGCTCGATGTTCACCCAGCGCTGATAGCGCTCGAAACGCTGGCCACAGTACAGGTCTTCGCCGCCATCGGGGTACAGCCTGGCCCAGAAGGTCGGGATGATGTCGCGGTAGCCGGTCGACCCGGCCAGGGATCCCGCGGAAGACAGGACAAGCAGGCAGATCAGCAGGAAACGCATGGGCCGGGGCTCCTCGCGGCAGGGCGATGCGGCCGGTCCGGGACACCGCGGGGCTTTCGTGGACCGGCCGGGTCCGCAATAATGGCCCGATTGTAACCCGCAGATCACCTCACTCCCCGAGAACGATAACTATCGTGGCCGAGCCGAACCCCACCCATACCAGACGCCGCCCATGGCGCGCCATGCTGCTGGTGGCCGCCCTCACCGCGGCGGCCATCTGGCTGGTGCCGACCTCCAAGGACCCGGTGGTGGTGGACCTGCCCCCGGCGCCAGGCCACGCCGTCGATGTCGCCCCCGACGCCCCCGACGCCACTGATAGCACTGACAGCAGCGCCGCCAAGCCACCAATCCCCGTCGCTGGACCGGCCGGCAGCACCGCACGCCAGCTGATCGCGGCCCAGCGCAGCGCGGGCAAGCCCGATCCCCAGGCGGCCTTCGAGCGGGCCCGCCAGCTGGCCAGGGCCGGCCTGGCCGAGGACGCCTACCTGCTGGACTTCTACGCCGCCCGGCTGGGTCACGCCGAGGCCGCCTTCGCGCTGGCCGAACAGGCCGACCCCGCACACTGGCGGCGCGGCGGCCCGCTCCCGACCGCCGCCCCCGAACAAGCCCTGAAGTGGTACCGCGCCGCCGCCGACGCCGGCCACCCCAAGGCCACCGAACGCCTCACCGCCCTGCGCCGCTGGGCAGAAACCGCGGCCAAGGGCGGCGACCCCGAGGCCCAACGTCTGATGCTGGCATGGCAATGATCCAAACCCTGATCCGTTCCCTGATCGTCGGCCTGGCACTGCTGCCCGGCCTGACCCCGGCCAGTGCGGCCGAGGCCCCGTCCCAGCCGCAGTTGATGGCGGGCAAGCAGAGCCTGTACCAGCGCGTGCTGGCCATCCCCGGCGCGCGCCTGTCGCGCAAGCCCGGCTGGCGCAGCGAGCAGGATGTCACCCCTTTCACCGCCTATTACGTGTACGGCCGCGAGGCGTCGGCCGGGCGCGACTGGCTGCAGGTGGGCACCGACCGCTTCGGCGGCACCGTCGGCTGGCTGGCCGCCGACCAGACCCTGGACTGGAACCAGGGTCTGACCGTGGCCTTCCGCGACCCGCTCGACCACGACCGCGCGCTGCTGTTCCGCGATTCCGACAGCCTGGCCAAGCTGGCCGAGAAGCACGACGGCAAGGCCTACCAGGCCCTCTACGAACAGGCCCTGGCCGGCACCCTGGCCAAGGACTCCCCCGTCGTGGCGATCCAGCCGGCCACCCACATCGACATCCAGAAGGACTTCTACCTGGTGCCGATCCGCGAGCACCGCGAGACCTTCCTGGGCAGCGAGAAGGCCCGCCTGCTGCGGGTCGCCAGCGTGCCGCTGCAACTGGCGGCAACCGAGACCCCGCAACAGCAGAAACAGCGCTACAGCGCCGGCCTGGCCTTCGTCATCGACTCCACCCAGTCGATGGGCCCCTATATCGACCGTACCCGCGAGGCGGTCAGCAAGGTGTACGACGCGCTGGGCGACGCCGGCCTGCTCGGCCACGTCAACTTCGGCCTGGTCGGCTTCCGTGACGCCCCCGAAGGCAACCCCGGACTGGACTACCGCAGCAAGACCTTCGTCACCCTGGAACAGGGCCGCAACCCGGCCGGCTTCATGGCCCAGGTCAACGACCTGTCCGCCGCCAGGGTGTCCAGCCGCGACTTCAAGGAAGATGCCTACGCCGGCGTGTACCGCGCCATCAACGAGCTGGACTGGGCCGGCCACCACGCCCGCTACCTGGTACTGATCACCGACGCCGGCGCCCGCGAGGGCGACGACCCGCTGTCCGGTACCGGCATGAGTGCCGAGGGGCTGCGCCAGATCGCCCTGGACAAGGGCATCGCCATCTTCGTGCTGCACCTCAAGACCCCCATGGGTCAGCAGAACCACGCCGAGGCCGAAAAACAGTACCGCGCCCTGTCCCACTTCCCCGGTCTGGGCAGCCTGTACTACGGCGTGCCCACCGGCGACGTGCAGGCCTTCGGCAAGGTGCTGGACACCCTGGCCGGGCAGATCACCATGCAGGTGCGCGTCGCCGCCGCAGGCCAGCCGCCCGCCCCCGAGCCGGCCGCCGCACCGGTCCAGGACGATCCGCAACTGGCCGAACTGCAGTCCAAGGTCGCCAGGCTCGGTTACGCGCTGCAGATGCGCTATCTGAGGCAGGGCCAGGCGGTACCCAAGGTGTTCGACGCCTGGCTGCTGGACCGCGACTTCAACGACCCCGAGCGCGCCACCCTGGACATCCGGGTGCTGCTGACCCGTGATCAGCTGTCCGACCTGCACGACGTGCTCAAGCGGGTGCTGCAGACCGCCGAGGAGGGCCTGCTGTCGCCGCAGAACTTCCTCAACGAGCTGAAATCGCTGGCCGCCTCGGTGAGTCGCGACCCCGAGCGCATCGCCGCCGCCACGGCCACCGCCGGCGGCGGCCAGAGCCTGGCGGACCTGGGTTTCATGCGCGAATACATCGAGGACCTGCCCTACCGCGGCGAGGTGATGAAGCTGTCGCTGGAGGACTGGGAGACCTGGCCGGCCAGCGAGCAGATCGCCTTCCTCACCCGGCTGGAGCAGAAGATCAGCTACTACCGCAGCCTGCACGACCACACCGACCTGTGGGTGTCGCTGGACGGCGGCCCCATCGACGGCGACTCGGTGTTCCCGGTGCCGCTGGAACTGTTGCCGTGACCGAGTTCGTCGCACCGGCGCCCCGCCCCGGCGGGGTGCCGATCTATCAGCTGCGTGACGTCATCAAGACCCGCCAGTCCGACGGCGTGGGCTTCCAGCTGCGCGTGCCCCAGCTGCAGATCGGCCTGGGCGAGAAGATCGCGCTGATCGGCGAGTCCGGCTGCGGCAAGTCCACCCTGCTGGACATGCTGGCCTTCATCCTCGAACCCAGCCAGGCCAGGAGCTTCCAGTTCCGCCCCGGCGGTGGCAACGACACCCTGGACATCGCCGAGCACTGGCAGCACGCGCGGCGCAACAAGCTCGGTGACCTGCGCAGCCGCCACATCGGTTACGTGATGCAGACCGGCGGGCTGCTGCCGTACCTCACGGTGCGCGAGAACATGAACCTGTCGCGCTTCGTGCTGGGCCTGCCCGAGGACGGCACCATCGACGAACTGGCCAAGGAACTGGGGCTGTCCCGCCACTTGGACCTGAAGCCGGCCGCGCTGTCCACCGGCGAACGCCAGCGGGTGGCCATCGGCCGGGCACTGGCGCACAAGCCGTCCATCGTCATCGCCGACGAGCCCACCGCCTCACTGGACCCGTTCGCCGCCGAGAAGATCATGTCGCTGTTCATCGGCCTGGTGGAGGAGCTGAACATCACCGTGATCGTAGCCAGCCACGCCTGGCGGCACATCAAGCGCCTGGGCCTGCGCCGCCTGGCCCACCAGACCCGCCGCACCAGCGACGGCAAGCTGACCGAAACCGTGGTGACCGGCTGATGCGCCTGGTCAAGGTGTTGCGCCTGGCCAGCCGGGACTACCGCCACGAGGGGCAGATGTCCGGCTTCTACATCCTCGCCCTGGCCGCCGTGCTGGGGCCGATGATGGTGCTGTTCGGGCTGAAGTTCGGCATCGTCGGGGCGATGGTGGACACCCTGGTGGAGGATCCGCGCAACCGCGAGATCCGCCCGGTGGGCAGCGGCCGCTACGACGCCGGCTGGATCGCAGCGGTACGCGCCCGGCCCGAGGTTGGCTTCCTGGTGCCGCGCACCCGCTCCATCGCCGCCAGCATCGACCTGACCAGCCCGGCCAAACCCGGCATCCTGCAGGTGGAACTGGTGCCCTCGGCCGAGGGCGACCCGCTGCTGCCGGCCGGCCTGCCCGCGCCGACCGGCATGTACCGCATCGTGCTCAGCGCCTCGGCGGCCAAGCGACTGGGGGTAAGCGCCGGCGACAGCCTGGACGGCAGCCTGGCACGTCGCTTTCGCGGCGAGCGGGAGCGGGTGCACCTGTCGCTGGTGGTGACAGCGGTGGCACCGCCCTCCGCTTTCGCCCGCGACGCCGCCTTCGTCGCGGTGCCGCTGCTGGAGGCACTGGAGGACTACCGCGACGGCCGCGCCGTGCCCGAACTGGGCTGGAGCGGCGACCCCGGCGAGGCCCGGACCTATCCGTCGTTCCGGCTCTATGCCCGCTCCATCCACGACGTGGCCGCACTGAAACTGGGTTTCGAGCAGCAGGGCATCGAGGTGCGCACCCGGGCCGCCGACATCGAGCTGGTGCAGCGCATGGACCGCAACCTGGCCACCATCTACTGGGCCATCGCCATCATCGGCCTGGTGGGTTTCGCGCTGTCGCTGTCCGCCAGCCTGTGGGCCAATGTCGATCGCAAGCGCAAGGAACTGTCGGTGCTGCGCCTGGTGGGTTTTCGCACCGGCGACATCGTCTGGTTCCCGATGGTGCAGGCGCTGTACACCGGGGTGCTGGGCTGGGCCCTGGCCAGCGTGATCTACCTGGGCGCCGCCGAGGCCATCAACCAGCTGCTGGCGGACCAGCTCGCCGCCGGCCAGAGCGTGGCGCGGCTGCTGCCCGAGCACTACGGCGTGGCGCTGGCGCTGACCCTGCTGTCGGCGCTGGCCGCCGCCGGCATGGCCGGCTGGCGCGCCGCGCGGGTGGCACCGTCGGACGGCCTGCGCGAACTGTAATCCGCCCGGCTATTCCATCCTCCCGGGCCGATACCCGCACACCCCTTTAACCATAAAAATAATATGGTTATAGTTGTCATCAGAAAGCGGCTGGGCTGAACGACGGGAAACGTCCAGCAAGCCGGCGCAAGGACGCCCAAGCCGGGGCCAGCAGAAGGCCCACAACAATCGACAAGAACACAGCGGCAGCGGACATGACCCTCGAACAAACCCTGGCCGGACTGCGCGCGGACGACGATCTGCGCGCCGTCCTGTCGGCGCTGGATGCCCATGCCATCGTCAGCGTCGCGGACCGCGACGGCGACATCGTCTACGTCAATGACAAGTTCTGCGAAGTCAGCGGCTATGCGCAGGATGAACTGCTCGGCCGCAACCATCGGCTGGTGCGCTCCGACCAGCATCCGCCCGAGTTCTACGCCGAGATGTGGCGCACCATCAGCAGCGGAGAGCGCTGGCACGGCGTGATCTGCAACCACCGCAAGGACGGCGGCTACTACTGGGTTGACTCCACCATCGCGCCGGTACCGGGCGACGACGGCAAGCCGGCGCGCTACCTGTCCATCCGTACCGACATCAGCGAAATCAAGGACAATGAGCTGCGTGCCCGCCAGACCGAGCAGGCGCTGCGGATCAGCGAGGAACGCCTGCGACGCAGTCAGGTATTCGCCAACATCGGCACCTGGGACTGGGATATCCAGACCGGCGAGCTGTACTGGTCGGAACGCATCGCGCCGCTGTTCGGTTATCCGGAAGGCCCCCGGGAAACCAGCTGCGAAAAATTCCTGCAGGCCGTGCACCCCGATGACCGGCAAAGGGTGACCGACGCGGTCGGCGCCTGCGTGCAGCACGGCGCCGAGTTTCAGATCGAGCATCGCTGCCTATGGCCCGACGGCACCGAACGCTGGCTGCTGGAACGCGGTGACGTGCTGCGTGACGCCGACGGCAAACCATTGCATATGCTCGGCGCGGTGACCGACATCACCGACCGCAAGCAGGCCGAGCTGGCCTTGCGGCAAAGCGAGGCCAGACTGGCCGAGGCACAGCGCATCGCCTCCCTCGGCAACTGGCAATGGGACGTCGAGCAGGACCGCCTGTGGTGGTCCGACGAGGTGTACCGCATCTTCGGCCATGCGCCCGGTGCATTCGAACCCAGCATCGCAGCTGTCCATGCCGCCATGCCTGCGGCGGATGCCGCGGCCGCCATGGTTGTGGAGCAACGCATCCTGGCGGGCGATGCTGAGCTCGACCTCGTGCATCGCATCGTCCGTCCCGACGGCAGTGAGCGCATCGTGCAGGAACTGGGGATGGTCGAGTTCTCGCCCGACGGCAAGCCACGGCGCATCAACGGCACGGTGCAGGACGTCACCGAGCGTGCCGAGCTGGAACAACGCCTGGCCAACAAGACCAGGCTGCTGGACGCGCTGCGCCACGCATTTTTGCGCTTTGTCTCGGACGCCCCGTTCGAGCAACTGTCCGAGTCGCTGCTGGACAGCCTGATCGACGTCACCAGCAGCGAATACGGCTTCATCGGCATGATCCAGCACGAGCAGGACGGCACCCCCTACCTGAAGACCTACGCCCTGACCGATATCGCCTGGGACGACAACACGCGACAACTGTACGAGGAAAGCCACGGCCACGGCTGGGAGTTCCGCAACCTCGACACCCTGTTCGGCGTCACCATCCGCAACGGCGAACTGGTGATCAGCAATGACGCGCCCAACGATCCCCGCAGCGGTGGCCTGCCGCACGGACACCCACCGCTGCACACCTACCTCGGCGTGCCGATCTACTACGGCGACCGGATGGTCGCCATGTACGGCCTGGCCAACCGGCCCGGGGGCTATGACGCCGGCATCATCGAACAGCTGGAGCTGTTCAATGCCTCCTACGGGGTGCTGGTGCACGCCTGCGAGGTGGCACAGGCGGAGGCCGACAGCCGCGCCGAAACCGAGCGGGCCCGCCAGCTCGCGGAGAAGGCCAACCAGGCCAAGTCCGACTTCCTCTCCGCCATGAGTCACGAACTGCGTACCCCGCTGAATGCCATCCTCGGTTTCGCCCAGTTGCTGGAGCTGGATGGAGGGAAGCTGGACGACGATCAGCGCGACAATATCAATGAGATTCTGGGTGCCGGCCACCACCTGCTGGAACTGATCAACGAGGTGCTGGACCTGGCCAAGATCGAGACCGGCCGGATCGACCTGTCCAACGATGCCGTGGATCTGGACGACCTGCTGGCCGAATGCTGCCGGCTGCTGGCGCCGATGGCCAGGGACAAGGGACTGCAGATGGACTGCGACTCTGCGCTCAGCGCCACATCGGTGCAGGGTGACTACACCCGGGTCAAACAGGTGCTGCTCAACCTGCTGTCGAACGCAGTGAAGTACAACCGCCCCGGCGGCCGCGTGCACGTCACTCGACAACTACTCGATGGCGAGCGGCTGCGGGTGACGGTGGAGGACACCGGCATCGGCATCGCCGACGACGACCTGCAGCAGCTGTTCCAGCCTTTCCACCGCGTGGCGCAGGACAACAGCGAGATCGAGGGCACCGGCATCGGCCTGGTCATCTCCAAACGGCTGGTTGAGGCCATGGGGGGCAGCATCGGGGTCGACTCCGAGCCGGGCAAGGGCAGTCGCTTCTGGTTCGAACTGCCGCGCAGTATCGCCGAACAGCCGCCCGCTGCCACAGCGCCGCAGGACGCACCCGCATCACAGCTCGCCCAGCCGACTCCCGACACCCTTAAACGCGTGCTGTACGTGGAAGACAACCCCGCCAACATGCGGCTGATGGAACAGATTCTCGCCCGCTACGCACAGGTCGAGCTGCTCAGCGCGCCGACCCCGGAACTGGCGTTGGATCTGGCCCCGAGCTTTTGTCCTGACCTGCTACTGCTGGATATCAACCTGCCGCGCATCTCGGGTTTCGAGCTGCTCGGCCAGTTAAGAGCGCTCGATGAGTTCGCCGCGACACCGGCCATCGCAATCAGCGCCAACGCCATGGCACGGGATATCGAGAAGGGTCTGCAACACGGCTTTTGCGCCTACCTGACCAAACCGCTCGATATCGAGGAACTACAACGACTGCTCGATATGTACTTGCTCAAGCAAGAGGCACCTGTAATTTGATCAAGCTAAGCGACAACCACGCCCAGGCGCAGCTATTGATCGTCGACGACGAGCCGAGCAACGTGAAGCTGCTCGAGCGCATCCTGGCGCGCGCCGGCTATGCCCGGACTCGATCGACCCTGCAGTCAACCGAGGTGACCGGACTGGTTGCCGACAACGACATCGATCTGATCCTGCTGGATCTGAACATGCCGGACCTGGACGGCTATGGCGTGCTGCAACAACTGGCCGACATGAACTTCGACGTGCCACCGGCAGTGCTGGTGCTGACCGCACAGAATGCGCGGGAGCATCGCCAGCGGGCACTCCAGTCTGGCGCCAACGATTACGTCAGCAAACCCTTCGATCACGTGGAACTGCTGGCGCGCGTACGCAATCTGCTCGACTCCCGACTGGCACGCAAGACCTTGCACCGGCAGAACCTGGAATTGGATTCGCGGGTGCGCCAACGCACCCACGAGCTCTACCAGACACGGCTGGAGATCGTCCGCCGCCTTGGTCGCGCCGCCGAGTATCGGGATAACGAAACCGGCATGCACATCCTGCGCATGAGCCGCATGTCGGTGCTGCTGGCCGAAGAGATCGGGCTGGATCCCGAGCAGTGCGACCTGCTGCTCAACGCCGCGCCGATGCACGACATCGGCAAGATCGGCATCCCGGACCGCATCCTGCTCAAACCCGGCAAGCTGGATGCCGACGAATTTGCGCTGATGCAGACCCACACCACCATCGGCGCCGAGATCCTGTCGGGTGCTGACTCCGAACTGATGCACATGGCCCGAGAAATAGCCCTGACGCATCATGAAAAGTGGAACGGCGGCGGTTATCCCAATGGCCTGGCCGGCGAGGCCATACCACTGACCGGACGCATCGTGGCGGTCGCTGACGTGTTCGATGCCCTCACCTCCGAACGCCCTTACAAGCAACCCTGGCCGCTGGCTGACGCAGTGGACTTTCTCAAGCGCAACGCCGGCGAACATTTCGATCCGGCGTTGGTGGACATCTTCGAGCGCCGCCTCGAAGGCTTCGTCACCATCAAGCAGCATCACCCAGACGAAGCGGGCGCCTTGCTCGACGCCACTGAGTCACTGGGGGGGACGACATGACAGCATGTCATGCAACACCTAAGCGGCTATCCGCTCGCGCACCAGGTCGATGTGCTGGCGCAGGTGGTAGAGCTGGTTGGCGAAGGACAGCGGCACCTCGACGCGAACCACCTCGTCCTCCAGGGCCGCCAGGTCGGCCAGCAACTGCTCGCACTCGGACCCTGGCGGATTGGCATGCTGTAGCAGATCGATGCGTTCCAACTCGCGGTACCAGCGATAGATGCGTGCGCGCATGCGCCAGCTGTAGATCGGCGGCATCACCTTGAACAACGGCAACATCAGCACCACCAGCGGCAGCAGCATCACCTTCAGGCGATCCAGCAGCGAGGCCAGCCAGAACGGCATGTAGCGCTGCAGCAAGGGCGGGCCGTACTGATAGTAACGCCGCGCTTCGTCGCTGACGGGCAACTCGGTGTAGGCCGGCGAGGGGAACTGACCCACCGTTTCAAAGGCACCGCCGCCACCATGGATACGGGTCGCAGCCTGCAGCAACAGATCCGCAATGGCCGGATGCAGATCACCGTGACCCACCAATACCGCGGCCGGGGCAATCAGCTTGGTGTCTCTTGGCGGCAGATTCGCCGCCAGGTCCATACCGCCTTCCGGCAACAGCAGTTCGTTAAGGTACTGATAGCGACGGGTATAGGCGGCCGCCCGTTCCAGACTGGCCAGTTCAATACCCGGGCTGCTGATGAGCCCGCTCACCAGTGCCGACTGCGCGCCACTGACCAGGAACAGCGCATCCAGTTCACCGGCGCGCAGCGCCTGTGCCGCCGCACGCCCGGACAAGGGGCTTAGCTGCAACGCATCGTCAGTCACGCCGGTGTCATGCAGCAGCCCGGTGACCAACTGACGTGTACCCGACCCCGCGGCGCCCACTGCCACCCGCAAACCACGCAGTTCATTGAGCCGGTCCAACGACAGACCGGCGCGATGGAACAACCACAGCGGCTCGAAATACAGTGAGCCCAGCGCACGCAGATCTTCCGCTTCATTCGGGGTACGGCTGCCGCCCTGCACGAAGGCCACGTCGACCTCACCACGATCCAGCAGGGTCAGGTTCTCGGCGGAACCGGCAGTGTTACGCAGCACCAGATCGATGCCCTGTTCAGCCAGGATCTGGCGATAGCGCTCGCCGTATCCCTGATAGGCACCACCGGGCGCGCCGGTGGCCATCACAACCCGGCTGGGTGGCGCAGGCTTGATGAACTGGAAGGCCACCACGAAGGCGATCAGCACCAGCACCGTCACCGGACCGAACACCCGCAACAGCTCGCGACGTTCGCGTGGATCAGAGGTCATGGGCAGCATCCTTTGAAACAGGCATCAGACTGGCCGTCAGTCCGGCCAGGTCGGTGAATTGCAGGTCAGCAGCAGGCAACTCATCTGGCCAGACGGCACCGTCGCGATTGACCCAGGCGGTGCGCATGCCCAACGCCCGGGCGGCCGCCACGTCGCGGCGCGGATCGTCGCCCACGTGCAGGGTCGCCGCAGGAGTGACACCCGCCCAGTCGCAGGCTGCCTGGAACATGGCGGGGTCGGGCTTGGCCGCACCCGCGTCGCCGGCATTCAGGTTGTGATGGAAACAGCCCGCCAGCGGGGTGTGTTCCAGTTGCGCATTGCCGTTGGTCAGCGACACCAGCAGATAGTGCTCACGCAGGACCGTCAATGCAGCGACCACATCGGCATAGGGCTGCACCCGGTTACGGGCGGCACGGAAGTGATCGGAGCCGGCCTGCGCCAGGGCCGGGTCATGATCGTATTCGGCCATCAGCAGTTCCAGTTGCACCAGCCGCAGCGCGGTAACGTCGTGGCTCAGCTCGGGACGCGCCTGCGCCAGCGCCAGGCGATGGGCGCGCAGACTGTCGATGTCATGGTCAGCGGCCAGTGCCGGGGCATGGCGTTGCAGCCAGGCAAACAAACTTTGCTCGGCGGCACGAATGACCGGCGCACAGGGCCACAGGGTGTCATCCAGATCCAGGGTGATCAGGCGGAGCTCAGTCATCACCGACGCGCCCCTTCCTTGGTCTTGAGGCCACCACGACGGCGCGCCTGGGTGAGCAGGTGGCGCAGCAGCAGACCCGGCGGCATGCGCAGCCAGTGGGCACGCAGCAGCAGCATGCCCTCGGCCAGCCGACGGCTCGGCGTCGGAGCGTCGCCGGCCAGCGGCAGCAGACAGGTTGCCATGGCTGCCTGCGCCAGTCGCTGTCCCGGCGTGCGGGGCGTGGCGTCGGCCAGTTGCCGGCTGACGGCATCGGGCACCGGGGCGTCCAGCAACGCCGCACTGAAATGGCAGCCGTAGTACAGCGGTCGCAGCAATCCCAGTTCGGTGGCGCGATCGAGCAGTCGTGGCCAGAAGTCAGCCGCCCGGGCGCAGTGGCGCAGCACACCGTCCAGATCCAGCAGTTCACGCAGGCCGTACTGGAATTCACCGTCGTGGAACAGATGGATGCACAGGTGCAGCACCAGGTCCTCGTCGGCCAGCCGCAGGAAGGGGGTATCGCCACCCAGCGGTACGGCACGGGTGAACAGTCCCGCGGCATCAATATGCAACCGGCCGGTGCGTGGGCTCAGATTGTGGTGCAGATCGATGGTGACACCGTGATGGGGGTGCAGCAGCGGCGGCAGCTCGTGCATCCACTCGCGGTAGTACTGCTCGTCGTAGTCGTCGCCGGTATCGGACTCCCAGCCTGCCGCCAGGAACAACTGCTCGGCAGCGGCCAGGTGCTGCTCCGGTACCAGCAGGTCCAAATCAGAGGTCAGCCGTCCCGCCGCATTGGGAAAGCCACCCAGCAGGTAGGCTCCGCCCTTGAGCACAATCACCGGGATATCGCTGCCGGCAAACACCTGCCTTGCCAGGCGCAGGCCAAAGCGCAAACGTCGCTCATGCTCGGCTGCAACCACATCAGCGGCTTTGAAGCGGTCGCATACGCCAGCCGGCAGCACGGCAGGGACCACTGCCAGCCGCCTGCCCAGGCTGGCAACCAGACCACCGCGGACGGCTTGGCGCAGCACCTGGTCTTGTCGCGCTGGGTCAGCGTCGCCCCAAGCCGTGGGTGTGACGAAAATATCGGCAATAGCTGTTGGCGTTGCCGTCATTCGGCTCCTACCTGTCCTGCGGGCATATCAACCACAGATGTCAGATTATTTTACAAAAACGACTCGACGCTAGTCGCTGCTCGCGTACAACTGTACTATCTACAGGCGCTTATACTAACCGGCATGAAAGCTGCTATAGAGGCTTTTGAGTGCGCTGCGTCCATCCCGCGCCCTAATCTATCCGAGTAAGGCAAACATGGTTAAGGACAACACTGACAGCAAAGAACTGCAGGCGACCGACATGCAGCGCAGGCAACTGTTGCGGGGGCTGTCCGCCGTGCCCGTGGTAGCCACCCTGACCCCGGTCAGTGCCAGCACCCTGAGCATGGCGTGCACCGAGAAAGCCCCGCCTGATTTGCCGCCAGACACCTACTCCAAGACCAACAACAACGTGACATACCAGTGCCTGAAAAAAGACGCCAACGTGGGCATACCGGAAGGCTTCAACGCCACGGTGGACGGCAACCCGACCCCGGTCTACACCAAGGCCCCCGGCACCGCCGCACTCGGTGAATACGAATACCGGAAAAACGGCCAAACCCGGCAGAAACAGTGCGTGATCTACATCGACGGCGACTCCCAGCTGACCTTTCAGGCCAAGCACAATAACCCCATCGCCGCTTCCTGCCTGATGTCGCTGGGCATCACCAAGATCACTTAAACGGACGTGCGCGATACCGTTGGCGAGACACCGGCTGCCCTCCCGGTGCGCTGGACCAGCGTGGCCCCCGATGCTCTGCTGTGGGAGCAGTTCGATGACGAGTACTTCGTCTTCAACCCTGCCTCCGGCCATACCCACCTGCTCAACGCCCTCGGCGCAACCGCGCTGCGGCTACTTGACGCCCGGCCCCTGAGCGCAGCGGAGCTGCTCGCACAGCTGCACGCCCAGCTCGGTGGCGGGCACGACGAGCAACTGCAGCAAGCCCTGAGCGACCACCTAGAACAACTGGCAACCATCGGCCTGATCGAGCCGGCGTCGTGACGGCTGCCGCACTCGAACGGGATCTGTGGCAGCGCATGCGCGGCGACGGCCTGCGTTTTCGCAGCGGCCCCTTCAGTGTGCGCCTGTGCGGCGGCACCCGGCCGCTGGCCGCGCAGCTGGCCCTGCTGTACCCGGAACTGCAGCCCTGCACCGGTGACGACGGCCTGCCCGCCGACTTTCACCTGCGGCTGGCGCGGCCGCACTCGGCGCGCCGCTGGCTGCGACCGCAGGTCCGCCTGGTCACCGACCTGGACCTGCCCTACGACCCCTTTCCCCTGGATCACGCCCTGCCGCTGTTCGAATGGGGCATGAACTGGTGCATCGCCATGCAGGCACACCAGTACCTGATGCTGCACTCGGCGGTGGTGGAGAAGGACGGTCACGCACTGGTGATGCCGGCCCTACCGGGCTCCGGCAAGAGCACCCTGTGCGCCGCCCTGATGCTACGCGGCTGGCGCCTGCTGTCGGACGAGTTCGGACTGATTCGCCCGGATGATCCGCACCTGGCCCTGCACCCGCTGCCCAAGCCCATCCCGCTGAAGAACGCCTCCATCGATGCGATCCGCCACTTCAGCCCGGACGCGGTACTCGGCCCGACCTTCCCCAACACCCGCAAGGGCGACGTGGCTCACCTGCAGGCCAACCTGGACAGTCAACGACGGGCGGGCGAAACAGCCCTGCCAAAGCGCTTTCTGTTCGTGCAATACCAGGCCGGCGCGGCAACCAGGCTTGAAGCCCTGTCGCCCGGCTGGACCTTCCTGAAGGTGTCCACCAACAGCTTCAATTACCGCTTGCAGGGTGCAGCCGGCTTTCGTGCCGTAACCCGGCTGGCCCGCAACTGCCCGTCACACGCCCTGCATTACAGCGACCTGGATCAGGCGGTCGCCGCGGTGGAGCAACTCTGGGATCAGGATTAAAGGGCCGGCAGCACCCGGTGGTCGATCAGTTCCGCCAGGCTCCGCAGGGCCGGCTGCCGTGCCGCCGCCGCGACGATGTAACCCAGGGTCCGAGGGATGTCGTTCAGATAGCCCGGCTTGCCGTCACGATGATTGAGGCGGGCGAAGATGCCGGCCGCCTTAAGATGGCGCTGGGCACCCATCAGGTCGAACCAGCGCAGGAAGTCATTTTCGTGTTCGTCGCGCAACACGCCGGACTGCACCGCCAGCTCGAAGTAACCCAACGCCCAGCCATCCACCCGCCGCTGGGGCCAGGCGATGTAGCAGTCCTTGAGCAGCGACACCAGGTCGTAGGTGACCGGGCCGATCACCGCGTCCTGGAAATCGATCACCCCCGGGACCTGGCCGCTGGGCGGCAGCAACAGGTTGCGCGAATGGTAGTCGCGGTGCACGCAGACCTGCGGCTGGGCCAGGGCATTGTCGGTCAGCAGGGCGAAGGTGTCGCTCAGCATGGCGCGCTCGGCTGGGTCCAGCGCCAGGTCCAGGTGGCGATCCAGCAGCCAGTCGGGGAACAGCGCCATCTCGCGCTGCAGCATCGCCGCGTCATAGGGCGGCAGACCGTCCCGCGGCCCGCAGGCCTGCAGCGACAGCAGCGCACCCATGGCATCGCCGTACAGGCGATCGGCGCTGTCCGCATCCAGCACGTCCAGGTAGTGGGTGCTGCCCAGGTCCTCCAGCAGCAGAAAGCCCTGGCTCAGGTCCTGGGCCAGGATGGCCGGTACGTGCATGCCGGCCGCGGCCAGCTGCCCCGCCACCGCCACGAAGGGCCGGCAGTCCTCCTTGTCCGGCGGCGCATCCATGGCGATGCGGGTGCCCCCGTCCGCCAGGGTGACGCGGAAATAACGCCTAAAACTGGCATCGGCGGAGGCGGGCGCCACGCTAAAAGCGGACAATCGGCAGGCATCGGACAGCCACTGCTCCAGGGCAGCGAGGCGTTGCGGCATGAAGTTCTCCCGGGCATGGCGCAGAATGGCGCTCAGTATACGGCCCGGGGCACCACGCTGCGCGTTGATGCGACCGCCGTTCTGTGCGATTTTTAGCCACCTTAATAACAATGCAATGCCGCGCCGCAGGAGCGTCGGCGCGGAGGAATACGTGCCCGCAAGCAAGCCAAGCCGCCGTCTGGCTCCTCTACTCAGTGCCATGAGCCTGTGCCTGTGGAGCCCGATCGCGCCAGCCGACACGGCCTGCGACATCGCCCCCCCGCAGTTGCCCGCCAGCACGTCCACCGACGCCCCCATGCAGGTGGAGGCCGACGCCGCCACCTTCCAACCCGACAGCGGTCAGACCGTGTTTGAAGGTCACGCCGAGCTGACCCAGCCTGGTCGCCGGCTGGAAGCCGAGCGCATGACCTATCAGCGTGATACCGACCAACTGGATGCCGAAGGCGGCGTACGCCTGACCCAGCCGGACCTGATCATCAGCGGCAGCAGCGCCCGCTACCAGCCACAGCGCGGCGAGGGCGAACTCAACGACGCCCGGTTCGCCCTGCCAGGACTGGGTGGCCGCGGTGAGGCCGCCAAGGTCGCGCTGGGCGCCGATGGGCGCATCACCCTGACCGAACCGGCCTACACCACCTGCCCGCCGGAGGATCGCACCTGGGCCATCGAGGCCGAGCACATGGTGCTGGACCGCAGCACCGGCCGCGGCACCGCCCGGGGCGCGCACCTGGACCTGGGCGGGGTGAACCTGCCGGGCCTGCCGGAGTTCAGCTTCCCCATCGACGACCGCCGCCAGTCCGGCCTGCTGCCGCCGAGCATCGGCTACGGCAGCGACAACGGCATCGACCTGACGCTGCCCTACTACTTCAACCTGGCGCCCAACCGCGACCTGACCCTGTCGCCACGGCTGATGAGCCGGCGCGGCGTGCTGCTGGGTGGCGAGTACCGCTACCTGACCCCCAGCTTCCAGGGCGAACTGCGCGCCGAATACCTGCCGGACGACCGCGTCTACGACGGTGACAGCCAGCGCGGCGGCGTGAGCTGGCGGCATGACGGCCGCCCCTTCAGCGGCTGGCGCAGCCATGTGGATGCCAGCTATGTGTCCGACGACGACTACCTGTCCGACCTGGGCAACGACCTGTCCGCCTCCGCCACCCGCCACCTGGAGCGGGTGGCCGAGCTCAGTCGCCTGAGCCAGCGCGCCAACGTGGTGCTGCGGGTGCAGGACTTCCAGACCCTGGACCCGGCGATCCCCGCCACCGACCAGCCCTACAGCCGCCTGCCGCAACTGCTGGCCAGCTTCGACCAGCCGCTGGGCCAGCACAGCCGGCTGCTGCTGGACACCGAATACGTGCACTTCGACCGCAGCAGCGGCGTCACCGGCCAGCGGGTCGACCTCAAGCCCACCGTGGCGGTGCGCTGGGAGCGCCCCTGGGGTTACATCGAGCCGCGTGCCGGCGTGCGCTACACCGGCTACCGGCTGGACAACAATCCCTTCGGCGACGACAACCCGGACCGCTTCACCTCCAGCCTGAGCCTGGACAGCGGCCTGCTGTTCGACCGCCAGGTCGAGTTGGGCGGGCGCGCCATGACCCAGACCCTGGAACCGCGGCTGTACTACCTGTACGTGCCCAACGAGGACCAGTCCGAGCTGCCGGTGTTCGACACCGCACGCTACGACTTCCGCTTCGACAGTCTGTTCCAGGATGACCGCTTCAGCGGCCCCGACCGGGTCGGCGACACCCACCAGCTGAGCGTCGCGCTGACCAGCCGGCTGCGCGACAACCGCAGCGGTGCGGAACGTCTTCAGCTGGGTATCGGTCAGATCTTCTACTTCGACGACCGCAGCGTACTGCTGCCGGGCGAGACCGTGATGGATGACAGCCGCTCCGCCGTGGTGGCCGGTGCATCTGCGCTAATCGCCCCGCACTGGCGCATCGAGAGCGCCGCGCAATGGGACCCGGAGTACGGCGACCAAGGCGACATCACCCGCGGCCTGTTGCGCCTCGCCTGGGACGACGGCGAGGGCAATCGCCTGCATGCCGGCTACCGGCTGCGGCGCGACGAGACCGAACAGACCGACCTGGCCGGCAGCTGGCGCGTCAACGCCCGCACCCGCCTGATCGGCCGCTGGAGTTATTCCCTGCTGCGCAACCGCAGCCTGGAGACCCTGGCCGGCGTGGAATACGGCAGCTGCTGCTGGAAGCTGCGTGCAGTGGTGCAGCGTCACCTGGACAATGTCACCGACGACGCCAACCTGGGTGTGCTGCTGCAACTGGAACTGACCGGCCTGGGACGACTGGGCAAGAACATCGACGATCTAATGAGCGGCGGGCTGGCAGGCTATCGCCCCTACCCGCAGTAAGAGGAATTCATGCGTAAACTGACCCCGATTCTGCTGCTCACCGGCGGCCTGCTGCTGGGCTTGTCCCAGACATCATCCGCCGAGCCGCAAACCCTGGATGCCATCGTCGCGGTGGTGGATGACGACGTGGTGATGGCCAGCGAGCTGCAGCGCGAGATCGCCAACCTGACCGAACAGGCCCGCCGCGCCGGCCAGGCCCTGCCCCCGCCCGAGCAGATGCGCAGCCAGGTGCTCGAACGCCTGATCATGATCAAGCTGCAACTGGCCGCCGCCGAGCGCGCCGGCATTCGCGTCGAGCCCGAGACCCTGGCGCAGGCCATCGACGGCATCGCCAAGCGCAACAAGCTGACCGTGGACCAGCTGCGCGAGGCCCTGGCGGCCGAAGGCATGACCTTTGAGCAGTACCGCGAGCAGCTGTACCAGGACATCCTGCTGTCACGGCTGCGCAACCGCGAGATCCTCAGCCGCATCCAGATCAGCGACACCGAGATCGACGCCTACCTGGCCCAGGAGGCCGGCGGTGCCGCCGGTCGCGAGGCGGTGCAGCTGCGTCATATCCTGGTGGCGGTGCCCGAGGATGCCGACAGCGCCCAGCGCGCCGCCGCCGAGCAGAAGGCCCGGCAACTGCTGGAACGCCTCAAGCAGGGCGAGGACTTTACCAGCCTCGCCCAGGAAAGCTCCGATGGTCGCCGCGCCGAGCTGGGCGGCGATCTGGGCTGGATCAATCTGGATCAGGTGCCCAGCCTGTTCGCCGCGGCCGCCCAAACCCTGAAAAAGGGCGAGGTGGCCGGGCCGCTGCAGAGCGGCAGCGGCTTCCACATCGTTCAGCTGACAGACTACAAGGGCGGTGACCGCAACCTGGTGCCGCAGACCCACGTACGCCACATCCTGATCACCCCCAACGAACTGGTCTCGGACGACGATGCCCGCACCCGCCTGGAGCAACTGCGCCAGCGCATCCAGGGCGGTGACGACTTCGCCGCCCTGGCCCGCTCACACTCGGACGACAAGGGCTCCGCCATCCAGGGCGGCGACCTGGGCTGGGTGAACCCCGGCGACCTGGTGCCGCGCTTCGAGGAGACCATGAACAGCCTGGCCCCCGACCAGCTCAGCGAGCCGGTGCGCACCCGCTTCGGCTGGCACATCATTCAAGTACTGGGCAGCCGCCAACACGACGCCACCGACGAGGTGCGCCGCGCCCAGGCCCGTGAGGTGTTGCGTGAGCGCAAGGCCGAGGAGGCCGCCCAAAACTACCTGCAGCAGCTGCGCAACGAGGCCTATGTGGAGACCCGCCTGGGCGAGGCGGGCTGATCCCGTGCCGACACCCCTGGCCCTGACCCCCGGTGAGCCGGCCGGCATCGGTCCCGATCTGGTGGTGATGCTGGCACAGCAGCCACAGCTGCGCCCCGTGGTCGCCTTCGCCGATCCGGAGCTGCTGGCCAGTCGCGCCGCCGAACTCGGCCTGCCGCTGCGGGTCCGCGACATCGGCGGCGAGATGCCCGGTGAACCCGCAGAACCCGGCGAGCTGTACGTCTACGCGGTGCCGCTGCGCGCGCCCGTGACCGCCGGCCACCTGGACCCGGCCAACGCCGCCTACGTGCTGGAGACCCTGGAGGCCGCCACCCGCGCCTGCCTGGACGGTCGTTGCAGCGCCCTGGTCACCGCCCCGGTGCACAAGGGCGTGATCAACGATGCCGGCATCCCCTTCACCGGCCACACCGAATACCTGGCAACACTGACCGGCGGCGACCCGGTGATGATGCTGGCCTGCCCCGGCCTGCGCGTGGCCCTGGCCACCACCCACCTGCCGCTGCGCCAGGTGGCCGATGCCATCACCCGGCCGCTGCTGGAAAAGGTCATCCGCATCCTGCACCAGGACCTGCTGACCCGCTTCGACATCGCCCGGCCGCGCATCCTGGTATGTGGTCTCAATCCGCATGCGGGCGAAGGCGGCCACCTGGGACGGGAGGAGATGGACGTCATCACCCCGGTGCTGGACATGCTGCGCGGCCAGGGCATGGACCTGCACGGCCCCCTGCCGGCCGACACCCTCTTCACCCCCCGCCACCTGACCGAGGCCGACGCGGTGCTGGCCATGTACCACGACCAGGGCCTGCCGGTGCTCAAGCACATGGGCTTCGGCGAGGCCATCAACATCACCCTCGGCCTGCCCATCGTGCGCACCTCGGTCGACCACGGCACGGCCCTGGACCTGGCTGGCACCGGCAAGGCCGAGCAGGGCAGCCTGCAGGCCGCCATCGGCCTGGCCGCGCACCTGTCACGCTAGACGCGCGCTGCGCCACCGGCAGGCATCAGCGGGGCAACGCGCACAATACGTGTGCAACAAATCCCGGCTAGGATCAGCCGATACCGCAAAAACCCCGTAACACACACCCGAGTCCGAGTTGGTTCGATCCTTGCTCGAAGCCTGTCATCGGATTCATCCGGATTTGCCCGCGTTAGGAGCTTACCCATGGCCAAGACCACCAAGAAGACCACCAGCAAGGCCGCTGAGCCGACCTCCCCCCCCGCAAAGAAAAAGGCCCCGAGCAAAAAAACCGTGGCCAAAAAGGCCGCCACCAAGAAGGCCCCGACGGCAAAAACCGCGGTGAAGAAGAAGGTCGCCGTCGCCAAGAAGACAGCGACCAAGAAAACCGCCGCCAAGAAGGCCGTGGCTAAAAAGACCGCGAGCAAAAAGCCCACAGTCCGCCGGATCAGCGCCGACGATCGCCGCCAGATGATCGCCGAGGCCGCCTTCCTGCGTGGCGAGGCGCAGGGCTTCCTCAGCGACGAGCGCGCCGACTGGCTGCTGGCCGAAACGGAGGTGGATGCACTGCTCGCCAAGGCCAATATCGAGGTCGACGCTTAGGCTGACTGGACGGCCCAAACCTTCCTCCGGCCCTGCGCGCGACAGGTGCCGGAACGAGAAAAGCGGCCCGCTGGCCGCTTTTATGGTGGCTCGACACGGCGGCTTCAGCCGCCCATCGAGGCCTCGATCTTCTCCCGCACCGCGATGGCCACCTCCAGCGCCTCCTGGCCCACGCGGCCGCCCACCAGCGGCTGCTCGCCGGTCTGCACGCAACGCACGAAGGCGTCGATCTCCGCATCCAGCGGCTTGACCGGCTCGATGGCCAGGCGCTCCTGCACGATCTCCGGCCAGTCCTGGCCCGCGCGGGGCTCGGGGTAGACCTCGTCGAGGGTCTGATCGTTGAAGTCCAGTGCCTGGTAGCGCTGGTGCTCGAACACCCGGATGCGGCGCATCTTCTCCCGCGACACCCGGCTGGCAATGACGTTGGCCACCGCGCCGTTGGTGAACTCCAGGCGGGCGTTGGCGATGTCGATGTGGTCGGTCAGCACCGAGCTGCCCACCGCGGAGATGTGGGCGATGTCCGAGTTCACCAGCGCCAGGATGATGTCGATGTCGTGGATCATCAGGTCCGACACCACGTCCACGTCGGTGGCCCGCGCCACGAAGGGACTCATGCGGTGGGCCTCGATGAACTTGGGCTGCTTGATGCGCTCGGCCAGCGCCATGACGCCGGCGTTGAAGCGCTCCAGGTGACCGATCTGCAGGATGGCACCGTTGGCCTCCGCCAGCCGTACTATCTCCTGACCGTCGCTGACGGTATGGGCGATGGGCTTTTCCAGCAGCATGTGGATGCCGCGCTCGAGGAAGGGGCGGGCAACCTGCAGATGCAGCGAGGTCGGCACCACGATGCTGACGGCATCCACCTGGTCGAGCAGGGATTCGATGCTGGCGAAGGCCTGGCAACCGGCCTCGTCGGCCACCTTGCGGGCCTGCTCGGCATTGGTATCCACCACCCCTACCAGGTTGACCTGGGGATGGCGGGAATAGATCAGCGCGTGAAAGCGCCCCAGATAGCCGACGCCCACGACGCCGACGTTGATTCGGTCAGACACCTTGCGGCTCCCGTACTCAACAAAGGGGCCGAATCTAACACAGGGGCATCCCGCTGCACATCGGCGCCCCCCAGACAGGACTCATCGCCGGTCTGGGCCTGGGCCTGCAAAGCCAGCGTGAGCAGCAGGGCAACACCCACCACGAACACCAGCACACTGAGAAAATCGGTGCGTCGATAGCTGACGGCGTGGCGCTGGAACATCGCTCTTCTCCCGAACATAAATTCACTATCATTGACGGCAAGCATGCGCGGCGCTGTAGCGAGTAAGCTTGATGCAGTTCACAGGAATGCCGCCCAGGCGACGGCAAATGCACTAAAACCGTAACCAGATCACGGGCTTGGCGGGACTACTTGGCCTTTTTGGCCTCTGCCACGGCGCCGGCCTGGGTGAGACGCTCCCCGACCGCCTCGTGGCCGGCCAGGGTGGCACGACTGAGGGCACTCTTGCCGGCGGCATTGGTCAGGTTCACGTCGGCGCCTGCGGTGACCAGCAACTCCACCAGGTCCAGATAACCGAATGCCGCCGCGACGATCAGCGCGGTATCGCCCTGGGCGTCGGCGGCATCGACCGTGGCACCGGCCGCCAGCAGCGCACGGACGCTGTGCCGATTGCCCCGATAGGCCGCCATCACCAGCGCCGGCCTGCCAGTGGCATTGGCCGCATTGGCATCGGCGCCCTGGGCCAGCAGGTCCTCCACGGACTGCACACGGCCGGCGGCGGCGGCGGCCAGCAGGGCCTGGGCGGGATCGCCAGGGGCCGCCTGGGCCAGGACGGGCAGCAGGGACAGGGACAACAACAGGCGCTTCATGGCTTCCTCTACAAAATGCGGGGCTCGTTACTACATCGGCAGCTTTGCCCCTGCTTGTAGTCGTCTTGATTTTGACGCCGTCGGGCCGTAGTTTGAACGCCATCGCCGTACCGAGCAGACAGGGATCATGAACGACGAGCAGCACCGCATCCACGTGGGCGTGGAAACCGCCTACATCACCGAGCAGTCCGATCCCGACCAGGACCGTTTCGTGTTCGCCTACACCATCACCATCAGCAACCAGGGCGCGGCCCCGGCCAAGCTGCTGAACCGCCACTGGGTGATCACCGATGCCAACGGCAAGGTGCAGGAGGTGCGCGGTCCCGGCGTGGTGGGCGAGCAGCCCCACCTGCAACCGGGTGAGGAATTCCGCTACACCAGCGGCACCGTACTGGAGACCCCGGTGGGCAGCATGGAAGGCGAGTACGAGATGGTCGACGACCACGGCGACCACTTCCTCGCGCCCATTGCACCCTTCTCCCTGGCCGGCCCCCAGGCCACCCTGCACTGAGCACAGCCCGAACACCTCATGCCGGTCTACGCCTTCGGCGACATCCAGGGTTGTCACGACGAACTGCAGGCCCTGCTGGAGCTGCTGCGCTTCGACCCGGCCGTCGACCGGCTGTGGTTCGTCGGCGACCTGGTCAACCGCGGCCCGAAATCACTGGAAGTACTGCGCTTCGTCAAGGGCCTGGGTGATGCCGCGGTCACCGTGCTGGGCAACCATGACCTGCACCTGCTGGCCCTGGCGGCGGGCAACGACAAGCACAAGGACGAGGCCAGCCTGGACGCGATCCTGCACGCACCCGACCGCGACGAACTGCTGCACTGGCTGCGCCACCGCCCGCTGCTGCACAGCGACGAGACAGTCGGATTCACCATGATTCATGCCGGCCTGCCGCCGGACTGGGACCTGGCCACCGCCAGCGCCTGTGCACGGGAACTGGAGGCCGCCCTGCAGGGCGACGAACACCTGGCCTACTTCCTGGACATGTACGGCAACAAGCCCGACCACTGGGACCCGGCGCTGACCGGCCAGGATCGGCTGCGCTTCATCACCAACTGCTTCACCCGGCTGCGCTACTTGAACAGCGACGGCAGCCTGGCACTGAAGGAAAAAGGCCCGCCCGGCAGCCAGCAGGGCGGGCGCCTGCCTTGGTTCGAACACCCCGCGCGCCTGAGCCGCAATACCCGCATCCTGTTCGGCCACTGGTCTACCCTGGGCTATGTAAACAGCCACAATGTCTGGGCGCTGGACACCGGCTGCCTGTGGGGCGGCACCCTCACCGCACTGCGCATCGACCTGCCCGAGCCGCGCCCGGTGCACATGCCCTGCACCGCACAGCAGGACCCGCGACGCTACCTGTAACGCGACAGGGCATCTCACCGGGACCAGCCGGCCCCACGACAACAAGGAACCCGCCATGGCCAGTCACGACATCAGCTACCAGATCAAGGGCGCCGAACTGCAGCTGGTGGAGGTCACCCTGGACCCCGGCGAGACCGTCATCGCCGAGGCCGGCGCACTGACCTACATGGAGGACGGCATCAACTTCGAAACCCGGCTGGGCGACGGCTCGAATCCGGAACAGGGCATGTTCAGCAAGCTGCTGTCGGCGGGCAAGCGACTGTTCACCGGCGAATCCCTGTTCACCACCCACTTCAGCAATGCCGGCGAGCGCCCGGCCAGCGCCGGCTTTGCCGCGCCCTACCCGGGCAACGTGATCCCGCTGCAGCTGGGCGAGCTGGGCGGCGCGGTGATCTGCCAGAAGGACGCCTTCATATGCGCCGCGCTCGGCACCCGGCTGGACATCACCCTGAGCCGGCGGCTGGGTGCCGGGCTGTTCGGCGGCGAGGGCTTCATCCTGCAGAAGCTGTCCGGCGATGGCCTGGCCTTCATCCAGGCCGGCGGCACCGTGATCAGGAAGGAACTGAGCGGGGGCAAGCTGCGGGTGGATACCGGCTGCCTGGTGGCCTTCACCGAGGGGCTGGATTACGACATCCAGGCGGCAGGCGGGCTCAAGTCGATGCTGTTCGGTGGCGAGGGGATCTTCCTGACCACCATCAGTGGCCACGGCAGCGTATGGCTGCAGTCGCTGCCGTTCTCGCGCATGGCCGACCGCATCCTGGCCCACGCCCCGGCGGCGGGCGGCAAGGAACGCGGCGAGGACTGATCGCCAGCTGGCGGCTGGCCCCGGTCAACTCAGCTTGATGCCGCGGCTCATGTTGCGGCCGTAGAAGATCTCCAGCATCTCGCGGCGGATCTTCTCGATGATGGTGCGCTGCTCCTTGGGCGGTACGTCGTCGGCGTCGACCCCGAACAGGTAGGTATCCAGGTCGAAGTTCTTCAACATCATCTTGGTGTGGAAGATGTTCTCCTGGTACACGTTCACGTCGATCATCTCGTAGCGCTCGCGCGAATCCCGCGCCAGGTAGTTCTGGATCGAGTTGATCTTGTGGTCGATGTAATGCTTCTTGCCGTTCACGTCGCGGGTGAAGCCGCGCACCCGGTAGTCCAGGGTGACGATGTCGGACTCGAAGGAGTGGATCAGGTAGTTCAATGCCTTAAGCGGCGAGATCCGGCCACAGGTGGACACGTCGATATCCGCACGGAAGGTGGAGATGCCGCTGTCCGGATGGCTCTCCGGATAGGTGTGCACCGTGATGTGGCTCTTGTCCAGGTGCGCCACCACCGACTCGGGCAGCGGGCCGGGGGCCTCGCTGTTGGACAGCAGCTCGGCCGCAATCGGCTCCTCGGAGATCAGCATGGTGACGCTGGCGCCGTGGGGGTCGTAGTCCTGATGGGCGATGTTGAGCACGTTGGCGCCGATGATCTCGGTGACATCGGTCAGGATCTGGGTCAGCCGCTTGGCGTTGTAGGCCTCATCGATATAGCGGATATAGCCCTTTTCCTGCTCGGGGCTCGCCGCGTAGTTGATGTCGTAGATATTGAAGCTGAGGGTCTTGGTGAGGTTGTTGAACCCGTGCAGTTTCAGTTTTTTCTGTGCCATGTGTCCGCTCACCCGTCAGGGGGCCAAAAAGGGCCGCCAAAGTACTCCAATGGAACCGATCTGACAAGAAAATCAGTCGCTTAGCGCAGCATCAATTGACCCCGCGCAACCGCTCCCAGTCGCACACCGGCGGGTGATGGATGATCTGCACCACGGTGCCGTCCGGGTCATAGCAGTAGAAGCTCCGCGCGCCGTCGCGATGGGTGCGCGGCTCGGTGCGCATCTGCACGCCGTGCTCGGACAGAAAGCCGAACCAGCCGTCCACGTCCTCGGCGCTCTCCATGAAGAAGCCGATATGGTCCAGCCGCTGGGCGGCCTCGTCACGGGCCTGGGCGGGATCCGCCTGGTGCAGTGCCAGGTTGTCGCTGCCCGAGGACAGGTAGACGTTGCTGTCGTCCGGCCGCCACTCCACCTGCATGCCCAGCAGTTCCACGTAGAAATGCTCGCAGGCGGCCAGATCGCGCACGAACAGCGCCACGTGGCGCATGCCGAAGCCGATGCCCGGTTTGCTCATGTCAGAACTCCACCAGTTCGAAGTCGTGGCTGATCTCGGCCATGGCACCCAGCATGATGGAGGCCGAGCAGAACTTCTCGGCGCTCAGCTTGACCGCCCGCTCCACCGCCTTGTCGGTCAGGTCCACGCCGCCAACCTTGAAGTGGGCATGGATCCTGGTGAACACCTTGGGTTCGGTGTCGGCCCGCTCGGCGGTCAGCTCCACCTCGCAGAATCGCACGTCGTGACGGCCTTTCTTGAGAATGTGGATCACATCGAATTCGCTGCAGCCACCCATGCCCAGCAACAGCATCTCCATGGGCCGCACCCCCAGGTTGCGGCCGCCGTGCTCCGGCGGGCCATCCATCACGATGGCATGGCCGCTGGCCGACTCGCCCACCATCAGAGCCCCTTCGACCCACTTCACCCTGGCTTTCATACGTGGTCCCACGTCACAAAACGACAAGGCGCGAGGCTAGCACAATCGACAATTGCCGACAGCCTGCCTAGAATCCTTGTTTATAACGGGTAAAAAAACATGGCAAAAGAAGCCTCTATGAGCATCATTACGCCACCGCCGCCCGAGCCCGGCTGGCTGAAGCCCTTTCTGGCTCACTGCCACCGCCGGCGCTTTCCGGCCAAGGCGGAGTTCATCCATCCGGGTGACGCCGCCGACTCGATCTTCTACATCGTGGAAGGTCAGGTCACGGTATTGATCGAAGACGAGGAAGGTCGCGAGATCATCCTCACCTATCTCAACAAGGGCGAGTTTGTCGGCGAAATGGGGCTGTTCATGCCCGCGCCCAAACGGTCCGTCATGGTCCGCACCCGGGCCGCCTGCGAACTGGCCGAGATCTCCTATTCCAAGCTGGAACAGTTGTTCACCAGCGACCTGCGCGACTACGCCAAGGACATCCTCTACGCCATCGGCCGCCAGCTCACCGAACGGCTCAGCGCCACCAGCCAGAAGGTCGGCCACCTGGCCTTCCTGGACGTCACCGGCCGCATCGCCGGGACCCTGCTGGAGCTGTGCAAACAGCCCGACGCCATGACCCACCCGGACGGCATGCAGATCCGCATCACCCGTCAGGAGATCGGCCGCATCGTCGGCTGCTCGCGGGAAATGGCCGGGCGGGTGCTCAAGGACCTGGAGGAGCGCGGCCTGATCTTCGTCAAGGGCAAGACCATCGTGGTGTTCGGCACCCGCTGACGAAACAAACGCCAGACAGCGAAAAGCCCGGCAATGCCGGGCTTTTTTGTGCGCGTCTCACTTCAGGCTTAGCTGAAGACGCGGCAGGATGTAGGGCGCAATAAGCGAAGCGATTGCGCCATCCGATATCGATACATCCGTTTGTTTGAACATGCAGGCGCAGGGCCCGTAGCGAGGGCTGAGTAAAACGAAGCCCAACAATCCTGGAGCAAATGCCGGGCTTCCTGCGTCAGCCCAACCTATACCCGCTACTTGAAGATGCAGTGCTTGGCGTAGTCGCCCGCCTCGTTGGCGGTCCAGTCACCCTTGGGCTTGGCATCCATGGCCTTGCACCAGGCCGCACTGCCCACCTCGGGACTGCAGCCCGCAAGCCCGGCACCCAGTGCAAGAACGGCAAACAGGGTCAACAGACGCTGCATGATTTTCTCCTTATCGATTATCCGTAGGGCGCAATAAGGCGAAGCCGCATTGCGCCGATCGGCGCCCCAAGACGCCTCAGGCGAACAGCTCGGCCAGCTTGGCGCCCGGGTCTTCGGCGCGCATGAAGGCCTCGCCCACCAGGAAGGCGTGCACACCATGGTCGCGCATCAGCTGCACGTCCGCCGGGGCATGGATGCCGCTCTCGGTGACCACGCGGCGGTCCGCCGGGATGCTGCCCAGCAGTTCCAGCGTAGTGTTCAGGCTGACATCGAAGGTGCGCAGGTTGCGGTTGTTGATGCCGATCAGGCGGTTCTCCACCTTGAGCGCCCTCACCAGCTCGGCGGCGTCGTGCACCTCGATCAGCACATCCATGCCCAGTTCATGGGCCAGGGCGTTGAGCGCGCGCAGCTGGTCGTCGTCCAGGCAGCTCACGATCAGCAGGATGCAGTCGGCGCTCATCGCCCGCGCCTCGACCACCTGGTAAGGATCGACGATGAAATCCTTGCGGATCACCGGCAGCGCGCAGGCGGCACGGGCCTGCTGCAGATAGTCATCACTGCCCTGGAAGAAATCCACGTCTGTCAGCACCGACAGGCAGGCGGCGCCGTTGTCAGCGTAACTGCGGGCAATCTCGGCCGGGCGGAAGTCAGCGCGCAGCACGCCCTTGGATGGCGAGGCCTTCTTGATCTCGGCGATCACCCCGGCGTGGCCGGCGGCGATCCTGGCGTCGATGGCGGCAGCGAAGCCGCGCGGGGCATCGGCGTCGGCCAGGCGCTCGCGCAGCGCATCGATCGAGACCTTGGCGGAGCGCTCGGCGATCTCCTGCCACTTGCGGGCGACGATCTTCTTCAGGATGTCCGGCGTGTCGGTCATAAGGCGCTCGCGACGGTTCAGTCGAAACTCTGGGTAAGGACGATCAGGTCGTCCAGACGGTTGCGGGCCTCACCGCTGCTGATGGCGGCGTCCGCCCTGGCCACGCCGTCCTTCAGGCTGTCGGCGATCCCGGCGGCGTAGATGGCGGCGCCGGCGTTGAGCATGACGATGTCACGGGCCGGACCGGCGTGGTCCTCCAGCACCGAGCGGATGATGGCCAGCGAGGCCTCGGCGCTGTCGGCGGTGATCCGGCTGATCGGTGTACGCTTCACGCCGAAATCCTCCGGCTGGATGCTGAAGCGACGGATCAGGCCGTCCTTCAGCTCCGCCACCTCGGTCTTGTCGCCGATGCTGATCTCGTCCAGGCCGTCGCGGGCATGCACCACCAGCACGTGACGGGAGCCGAGCTTCTGCAGCACCTCGGCCAGCGGCTCCAGCAGCTCGTCGCTGAACACGCCGAGCACCTGGTTGGGTGCGCCGGCCGGGTTGGTCAGCGGCCCCAGCACGTTGAAGATGGTGCGCACGCCCATCTCCTTGCGCGGGCCGATGGCGTGCTTCATGGCGCCGTGGTGGGCCGGAGCGAACATGAAGCCCACGCCGATCTTGTCCACGCACCGGGCGACCTGCTCAGGGACCAGGTCCAGGCGCACCCCGGCGGCTTCAAGCACGTCTGCGGAACCGGACTTGGAGGAGATGGAACGGTTGCCGTGCTTGGCCACCCGGCCGCCGGCCGCCGCCACCACGAAGGCGGCGGCGGTGGAGATGTTGAAGGTGCCCGACGCGTCGCCGCCGGTGCCGCAGGTGTCGACCACGTGCTCGCCGTGCACCGTCACGCCGCTGGCCAGCTCGCGCATCACCCCGGCGGCAGCGGCGATCTCGGCCACCGTCTCGCCCTTCATGCGCAGGCCGACCAGGAAGCCGCCGATCTGCGCCGGTGTGGCGCCGCCGGTCATGATGGTGCGCATGACCTCGGTCATCTGCCCGGCGCTCAGGTCGTGGCGGCCGATGACCTGGTTGATGGCGTCTTTCATCTCCATGGCGTCGCTCCGCTTACCTGCCGTCGAGGAAGTTCTTCAGCATCTGGTGGCCGTGCTCGGTGAGGATGGACTCGGGATGGAACTGCACCCCCTGGATGTCCAGCGTCTTGTGCCGCACGCCCATGATCTCGTCCATGGCATCGCCCTGCTGGGTCCAGGCGGTGATCTCCAGGCAGTCCGGCAGGGTCGCCTTGTCGATCACCAGCGAATGGTAGCGGGTGGCCTCGAAGGGGTTGGGCAGGTCCGCGAACACGCCGGCATCGGCGTGATAGATCGGCGAGGTCTTGCCGTGCATCACCGCGCGGGCATGTACGATCTTCCCGCCGAAGGCCTGGCCGATGGACTGGTGACCCAGACAGACACCGAGTATCGGCAACTTGCCGGCGAAGTGCTTGATGGCCTGCACAGAGATGCCCGCCTCATTGGGCGTGCAGGGGCCGGGCGAGATCACCAGGTGATCGGGCTTGAGCGCCTCGATCTCCTCAATGCTGATCTCGTCGTTGCGGTGCACCCGCACGTCCGCGCCCAGCTCGCCGAAATACTGCACCAGGTTGAAGGTGAAGGAATCGTAGTTGTCGATCATCAGCAACATGGGAGCCTCCGGCACATTCTGGACGAACGGAGATTGTGATCCATAATGTTCGGGATCAAGGCGCGCGTCGCACGCAATGCCCCAGGGCACCCTCTCTCGCGCCAGCGCGATTCACCTTGTAGCCCGCGATTGCGAAGACTCGCAACGCCGAGCACGGACATTCTGGACACAAGATCCGGGTTCACGAAGGTGCTGGACGCTCCCACAATCAGTCCTCCACCTGCTTGTGCCGGTCCAGGCCCATCTCGGCCAGTGCCACCGCGCGGAACACCGCACGGCCCTTGTTCATGGTCTCTTTCCACTCCAGGTCCGGCACCGAGTCGGCCACCACCCCGGCGCCCGCCTGGATGTGCAGGTGCTGGTCCTTGATCACCGCCGTCCGGATCGCAATCGCCGTGTCCATGTTGCCGTTCCAGGACAGGTAACCGACCGCGCCCGAATAGACACCACGCTTGACCGGCTCCAGCTCGTCGATGATCTCCATGGCGCGGATCTTCGGCGCACCGGACACGGTGCCGGCCGGGAAGGTGGCACGCAGCACGTCCATGGCGCTCATGCCCTCGTTGAGCTGGCCGGTGACGTTGGAGACGATGTGCATGACGTGGGAATAGCGCTCGACGATCATCTTGTCGGTGAGCTTGACGCTGCCGATCTTGGCCACCCGACCGGCGTCGTTGCGCCCCAGGTCGATGAGCATCAGGTGCTCGGCGAGTTCCTTGGGGTCGGCCAGCAGTTCGGCCTCCAGCGCCTTGTCTTCTTCATCGGTGTAGCCGCGACGGCGGGTGCCGGCAATGGGCCGCACGGTCACCTCGCCGTCCTCCAGCCGCACCAGGATCTCCGGCGAGGAGCCGACGATGTGGAAGTCATCCAGATCCATGAAGTACATGTACGGCGACGGGTTCAGCCCGCGCAGTGCGCGGTACAGGTCCAGCGGCCGCGACTGGAAGGGGATGGACAGGCGCTGTGACAACACCACCTGCATGGCGTCACCGTCGAGGATGTACTGCTTGATGCGCTCCACCGCCGCCTTGTAACCGGCCTCGGTGAAGCCGGACACGAAGTCCGCCTCGTCCACCTTTCGGGTCTGCTCGGGCTTGTGGCGCGGCGCGCCGGTCTGCATGCGCTCGACCAGCTCGTCAATGCGCGCCTCGGTGCCCGCCAGGGTCTCACCGGCCAGTGGATCGGCATGGACGATGATGTACATGCGCCCCGACAGGTTGTCGAACACCACCACCTCGTCGGACACCATCAGCAGGATGTCCGGGGTGCCCAGCGGGTCCGGCTTGGCATCGTTGGCCAGGCGCGGCTCGATGTACTTGATGGTCTCGTAGCCGAAGTAACCCACCAGGCCGCCGGAAAAACGCGGCAGGCCGGGCAGTTCCGGCACCCGGTATTGGGCCTGGTAGGCCTCGATGGCCTCCAGCGGATCGCTCACCTGGGTGGACGACACCTCGATGTTGTTCTTGACCTGGGTGACGGTGTGACCGCGCACCACCAGCCGGCAGCGGCTCGGCAGGCCGATGATGGAATAGCGCCCCCACTTCTCGCCGCCCTGCACCGACTCGAACAGGTAGGAGTACGGGCCTGCGGCCAGCTTGAGATAGACGCTCAGCGGGGTATCGAGATCGGCAAGGACCTCGCGGACGACGGGGATTCGGTTATAGCCCTCGGCGGCAAGGGCGGCGAATTTTTCGGGGCTCATGGGCTGCTCCACACAACAGACGGGACGGGATTCACGCGGGATGTCGGCTCAGCGCCACCATCGCGTGCCCGCGTGCTGCATCTGCTTGTGGGAGAGATCGGTCATGTCGGTTTCCGTTGCTGCGCCAAACATACCTGCAAGCCGCCGCCGCGCCAAGCCTGGCGCGACACAGGCGGCAATGCCGGCTGTCAGGCTGCGGCTTCCAGCAGGCCTTTCAACTCGACCATGGAATCGATCACCGCGTCCGGGTTGTAGTCGCGTATGTCCTCGCCGTGGTTGTAGCCGTAGCTCATGCAGACGATCTGAAAGCCGGCGGCGCGGGCGGCCTTCACGTCGCTCATGGAGTCGCCCAGCATCAGCGACTGCGCCGGCGTGACGCCCAGCTGTTCGGCGGCATGCAGCAGCGGCAGCGGGTGCGGCTTCTTCTCCGCCAGGCTGTCACCGCAGACGATGATGGCGAACTCATCGTGGATGCCCAGATCCTTGAGCAAAGGCAACGTGAACTGCGCGGCCTTGTTGGTCACGCAACCCAGCTCGTAGCCCGCGGACTTCAGATAATCCAGGCCCTCGCGCACGCCGGGGTAAAGCATCGAACGCTTGGAGGTGTTGTCGGCATACAGGTCGAGAAAGATCGGATAGGCCTTGGCGAAGTCCTCGTCGGAGGGCTCGCCGTCCAGCTGGCCGACCAGTGCGCGGCGGCACAGGCGCTCCACGCCGTTGCCGACCCAGTTGCGCACCTTGGCCTCGCCGTGGGGCGCGCGGCCCAGCTGTTTCATCATCTCGTCGACGCAGTAGGCCAGGTCGGGGACCGAGTCCACCAGGGTGCCGTCCACGTCGATGAGGATCATTTGGGGTTTCTTGAGCATATTTTCAGACCACTTCTAAAACAGAGGGCGCGGAGGTCAAACGGCCTAGGCCACCTCCGCGCCCCGACCGAGCAGGGCTATGTGCCCCCGATCAGCCGGCCTTGGCCAGCTCGGCACGCATCTGCTTGAGGATGGTGTCGTACTTGTTGGGGTCGTTTTCGTCACGCTTGCCGAAGATGCCGGAGCCGGACACGAAGGTGTCGGCGCCCGCGGCAGCGATCTCGGCGATGTTGTCGGCCTTCACGCCGCCGTCGATCTCCAGGCGGATGTCACGGCCGGAGGCGTCGATGATGGCGCGGGCCTCGCGCAGCTTATCCAGGGTCGCGGGAATAAAGCTCTGACCACCGAAGCCGGGGTTAACCGACATCAGCAGCACCATGTCGATCTTGTCGATGACGTACTTGAGCGCATCCAGCGAGGTGGCCGGGTTGAACACCAGACCGGCCTTGCAGCCCTCGGCCTTGATCAGTTGCAGGGTGCGATCGATGTGCTCCGAGGCCTCCGGGTGGAAGGTGATGTAGCTGGCGCCGGCGGCGGCGAAATCGGGGATGATACGATCCACCGGCTTGACCATCAGGTGCACGTCGATCTCGGCGGTGACGCCATGCTTGCGCAGCGCCTCGCACACCAGCGGCCCGATGGTCAGGTTGGGCACGTAGTGGTTGTCCATCACATCGAAGTGCACGATGTCGGCACCCGAGGCCAGCACGTTGTCCACTTCCTCGCCCAGCTTGGCGAAGTCGGCGGACAGGATGGACGGCGCAATAGCTAAATCTGCCATGGTGGGCTCCCCGGCCGGTCTACCGGCGCGAAATTTGATTTATGGTCCGCCCGGCAGAACCGGGCCGCGAAAAGACAGAACGCCGGACTTTACTCGAAGTCGCTTGAATTTTCAGCCAGCCCCGGCGATATCTAGACCCATGAGGAAAACCATGAAAAAGCTATTCACTGTCCTGCTGCTGCCGTTCCTGCTGACTGGCGGCGTCGCTGCGGGCGCCGATCTGACCCGCGAGGCGCGCATCGCCAACCAGATCCAGGACGCCATCCTGGAGGGCGAGCCGGTGTGGCTGCAGGCCGGCGAGGTGCGCTTCCTGGCCATCTACACCCCGGCCAACACCCCCGAGACCCGCGGTGCCGCGGTACTGCTGCACGGCTCCGACGCCCATCCCGACTGGCCGGACGTGATCTACCCGCTGCGTACCCTATTGCCCGAACACGGCTGGGCGACCCTGTCCATCCAGCTGCCGGTGACCGCCCCGGATGCACCGGCCGGCGCCTGGCAAGCCAACCTGCCGCTGGCCGCACCGCGCATCGCCGCGGCCGCCGCCTGGCTGAAGGCCGAGCACAACATTCTCAATCAGGTGCTGATCGGCCACAGCCTGGGGGCACGCATGGGCGTCGAGTACCTGGGCGGTCTGCACGGCGCACCGGACGAGGCCATCCGGGCCTTCGTCGCCATAGGCCTGACCGCCAACCCGGCGGATACCGGCAGCGGCGCCCTCAAGGCGCTCAGCCAGATCCGCCTGCCGGTGCTCGACCTGTACGGCGAGCGGGATCTCGGCGGGGTGCTGCACAGCGCCGATGCCCGTCGGCGCGCGGCACTTTCGGCCAGGACCGACACCTTCACCCCCGACTACAGCCAGGTACAGGCACCCGGCGCCGACCACTTCTTCCGTGGTGTGGAAGGCTGGCTGGTCGCCCGCGTGCGTGCCTGGCTGGCCAAGACCAGCGACGGTTTCGAGGTGGGCGCGGAAAAGATGGATGCCGCCGCCCCCATGTGACACGCGGCAGTGCCGCCGCGTTCTGCCGCAGATCAGTGACATCCCCGCCCCGTATGCGAACATAAGGACATAGTCCGAACGGCACCGCGCCGACGTCTAGCAACCATCAGGGAGCATCTATGACCCGCATCACGCAACTGGTGCTGGATATTCTCAAACCCCACGATCCGCCCCTGGTGCTGTTTACCCAGCACCTGGCTGAGGCCAGCCCCGGTCTGAGCGTGCTGGCGGACGTGGTGGAGATCGACGACCGCACCCAGACCCTGTCGGTCACCTGCGAGGGCCGGGACATCGACCTTGAGGCCATCAGCGCGGCGATCACCGCCATGGGCGGTTCCCTGCACAGTATCGACCAGGTGCAGGTGGTCAACGACGCCAGCCCGGACTGAGCCGGCTAGGAGATGCCCACCACCCTGATCAAAAGATTGCGGCTGCTGCTGGGCATCTCCGGCACCCATGCCATCGTGCGCCGCTATGCGGTGGTCAACGGCTTCGACGGCGCGCTGACCATGCTCGGCATGCTGCTGGGCTTCTACATCAGTGAAGACGTCCACCTGCCGACGGTGATCAACGCCTGTCTCGGGGTGTCGGTGGCACTCGCGGTCAGCGGCGTCAGCAGCGCCTACATCAGCGAGGCCGCCGAACAGCAGCAGGCGCTCGACGAACTGCGCGGCGCCATGGTGTCGGACATGCAGGACAGCGCCCACCACCGCGCCGCGACCGTGGCACCCGTGCTGGTGGCGCTGGCCAATGGCGGCGCACCGCTGCTGATGGGCCTGCTGATCATGCTGCCGCTGTGGCTCGGCCACCTGGGCATGGATCTCCCGGTGAGCGCCATCGAGGCAGCGCTGGCAACCGCCGTGGTGTTGATCTTCCTGCTGGGCATGTTCCTCGGCCGGGTGCGCGGCAGCTCGCTGCTGCTGTCCGGCCTGCTGACCCTGGTGGTCGCCGCCGTCACCATGGGGCTGATCCTGCTGCTGGGCACCGCATGAGCGAAAGCAGCGCCTGGCATACCCGCACCCCCGAGGCCGTTGCCGCCGAGCTGCACGGCCACCTGGACCACGGCCTGGCCCCCGCCGCCATACCGGAACTGGCCAGCCGCCACGGCCGTAACGAGATCGTCGACACCCACCACCGTCCAACCCTCAGCATCCTGGTCGGCCAGTTCAGCAATCTGCTGATCCTGATCCTGATCGGCGCGGCGGTGATCTCCGGCCTGCTCGGCGAATGGCCCGACGCCGTCGCCATCCTGGTGATCGTGGTGCTGAACGCGGTGGTCGGCGCCATCCAGGAATACCGCGCCGAGCAGGCGCTGGCCGCGCTGCGCCAGCTGGCCGCGCCGTCCACCCTGGTGATGCGTGGCGGCGAGCGGCTGCAGATCCCCGCCAGCGAACTGGTGCCCGGCGACCTGGTGCTGCTGGAGGCCGGCGCCAAGGTGCCCGCCGACCTGCGCCTGACCGAGGTCCACGGGCTGGAGGTCGACGAGTCGGCGCTGACCGGCGAGTCCACCACGGTGAGCAAGCAGAGCGACGCCCTCGACGACCCCGCGCTGCCGGTCAGTGATCGCAGCAACCTGGCCTTCAAGGGCACCCAGGTGACCCGCGGCCGCGCTCACGGCCTGGTGGTCGCCACCGGCATGGTCACCGAACTGGGCCGCATCGCCGGCCTGCTGCTGCAGCGCCGCCCGGCCCGTACGCCGCTGCAGCAGCGCCTGGACCGCTTCGGCCGTCGACTGGCGCTGGTGGTGCTGGCGGTGTGCGCCATCATCTTTATCGCCGGCGTGCTGCGCGAAGAGGCGCCGCTGATCATGTTCCTGACCGCCGTCAGCCTGGCCGTGGCCGCCATCCCCGAGGCGCTGCCGGCGGTGGTCACGGTGTCGCTGGCCCTGGGTGCCCGCAAGATGGGCCGCAACAAGGCCCTGGTGCGCAACCTGCCGGCGGTGGAGACACTGGGCTCGGTCACCGTTATCTGTGCCGACAAGACCGGCACCCTGACCGAGAACCGCATGCGCGCCGAGGTGTTCGTCGCCGCCGGCGAACAGCTGGACACCCTGCCGGATGCGACCCAGGCAGGTCCACCCTGGCAACAGCTGGGCCGCGCCCTGGCGCTGAACAACGACGTCCATGCCGATGCCGAAGGCAAGCCCCAGGGCGAACCCACCGAACTGGCGCTGTTTACGGCAGCCGCCCAGGCCGGCTTCGACAAGCCGGCGCTGTCAGACCAGCTGCCCCGAGTCGCCGAGCTGCCCTTCGACGCCGAACGCAAGCGCATGACCACCCTGCACGCAGTCGACGGCCGCTGCCTGGCCATCGTCAAGGGCGCCCCCGAGGCGTTACTGCCACAGTGCAGGGCGGCGATGAATGCCGATGGACAGGCGAGCGCCCTGGACAGCGCAGCCCTTGAGGCGCAGATCGCCGAGCTGGCGGAGCAGGGCTACCGGGTGATGGCGGTGGCCGAACGCGCGCTGCCCGACTGCCCGGCAGACCCCGACCCCGACCGGATCGAGACGGAGCTGGTCTTCATCGGGCTGATCGCGCTGCTGGACCCGCCGCGTCCCGAGGCCGCCCAGGCGGTGGCCGACTGCCGCGCCGCCGGGATAATCCCGGTGATGATCACCGGCGACCACCCGGGCACCGCGCGCGCCATCGCCCAGCGGGTGGGCATCGCCGACGCCGACACGCCGCTGCTCACCGGCCAGGAACTGGCAGCCATGAGCGACACCGAGCTGGAACGGGTGGTGCTGGACACCCGCGTCTACGCCCGGGTCGATCCGGAGCAGAAGACCCGCATCGTGCAGGCGCTGCAGAACCGCGGCGCCTTCGCCGCCATGACCGGCGACGGGGTCAACGACGCGCCCGCCCTCAAGCATGCCGACATCGGCGTCTCCATGGGCTGCAAGGGCACCGACGTGGCCCGCGAGGCCTCCGACCTGGTACTGCTGGACGACAACTTCGCCACCATCGTCGCCGCGGTGCGCGAGGGCCGGCGCATCTTCGACAACATCCGCAAGTTCATCCGCTACACCATGACCAGCAACGCCGGCGAGGTGTGGACCCTGTTCCTGGCGCCGCTGCTGGGCCTGCCGATCCCGCTGCTGCCGATTCACATCCTGTGGATCAACCTGGTCACCGACGGCCTGCCCGGGCTGGCGCTGTCCATGGAACGGGGCGAGCCCAAGCTGATGCAGCGTCGCCCCAGGCCACCGCAGGAAAGCATCTTCGCCGGCGGCATGTGGCAGCACATGCTGTGGATGGGGCTGCTGATCGGCGGGGTGTCGATCTGGGCGCAGGCCTGGGCGCTGGAACACAGCAGCGCACACTGGCAGACCATGGTGTTCACCGTGCTGGTGTTCTCCCAGCTGGCCCACGCCCTGGTGGTGCGCTCCGAGTCCGAGGCGCTGTTCGCCCAGGGGCCGTTCAGCAACCGATCCCTCAGCGGGGCGCTGCTGCTGACCGTATTGCTGCAGCTGGCGGTGATCTATCTGCCCTGGCTGAATCCCGTATTCCGTACCCAGCCGCTGCCGCTCACCGAACTGCTGATCTGCTTCGCCCTGCCGGCCATCATCCTGGTCGCCGGCGAGACCGAGAAGTGGCTGGTCCGTCACAAGGGGCTGTACGGCAGTGCCTGAGCGCCGTCCGTGGACTAAAGTTTGACGTAACCGCGGCCGAGCATAAGGGCATGACAGCCGTGACCGCATCTGAAGGGGGACCGACATGAGCCAGACCGCCACCCGCCGCATGTTGCTGCCGGGGTTGCTGGCAGCCGGCGCCCTGCTGCTCGCCGGCTGCGCCGGCACGCCGGCGCGGAACGGGACGCCAGCCGCCGCCCCGATCGCCCCCGGCTGGGCCGAAGCCCGCGACCCGCGGCGCCAGCAGGTGGTGCGTACCGCCCTGCAGGCCCTGGGCACGCCCTACCGCTACGGCGGCAATCGCCCCCAGCAGGGATTCGACTGCAGCGGCCTGGTGCAATACAGCCACGCGGCCGCCGGCATCCGGGTGCCGCGGGTCACCGCGCAACAGCGCCGTCACGCCCGCCCGGTAACCCAGGCAAGGCTGCGCCCCGGCGACCTGCTGTTCTTCGAACTGGATGGCAAGGGTCGCCACGTGGGGATCTATCTCGGCAACGGCGAGTTCATCCACGCACCGTCCAGCGGCAAGCGGGTGTCGCGCAGTCGGATCGATCGTCCCTACTGGCGGGGAAGACTGGTCGCCACCGGCAGCTATCTATAGCGCGCTGCCGGCGGCCTCACGGCTCAGTAGCCGCCAGCCGCGGCCAGGGTATAGCCGCCGTCACCATCGAAGAACAGGGAAACCAGGCGGGCCATCACCTCCGGCGCCAGCACCGTGTGGCGGTTGCCCGAATCGGCCAGCGCCTGACGCAGCTGTTGGCGCTTTTCCAGGTCGCCGGTGAGATCGAAGATCACGTCCACCTGCTCACCCATGGCGATCACCGCCAGAGGATCCTCCAGCACCGGCACCCCGCTGTGGGCAAAACCCAGTGCGATGGGTGACTGGGTGTCCGCATCGGACACGGCCACGATCTCCACCGGGCGCTGGCGCTCCTGAATGATCTCCAGAAAATGCTCGGCAAATTCCTGACCGACCTCGCCCAGCCCCAGCAGGGCCACCCTGATATTTTTATTCATTATGGGATATTCCAGAATCTAGTTGTGGAATAGGGGTAACGGCAATGCGGGCTACGACTTTAGATCGCTCGATCCAAACCCGCAGACCGACATGAGCCAAGCCAGCCACGGCACGCCCGGCTGGCAGTGCCGTCCAAACGCTCTAAGCGCGTACTGACTGGGCTTGGATCAGCCGCCGACGTGCTCAGCCGCCGGCGGCGCGGATGATGATGCCGTTCATGCCGTTCTCGGCCAGCCGCGTGCGGGCGGCATCCAGCGACTGGCGGTCCTTGAAGGGACCGACCCGCACCCGGTGCCAGGTATCGCCATCGTCGATCTTCACCCGGCTGACCCGCACCTCCATGCCCAGCAGCGCCAGCTGCGCCTTGAGGCGGTCGGCGTCGGCGGCCTTCTTGAAGGAGCCGACCTGGATCAGCAGGGGCGTGGCGGCCGGCGGCGGGGCATCCGCGCCGGTGCTGGCGGGACGGGGCGGTGGCAGCGCCTCCTCCGGGATCACCACTTCCATCTCGGGCAGGCGGTCGTAGAAGTCGAAGCGCGGCGGCGGCGCGGCCGGGCGGCCGCTGTCAGCGCTGCCCTTGGCCGGCTTGGCGCTGATCCACTGGGGATCCTTGACCGCGTCGGTGCCCAGCTTGAGCCAGCTCAGGCCCACACTGAGCACGCCCAGCAGCAGGCCGGCGACGAACCAGATCCAGCAGCTGGGTGGTTTTTGCTTGGAACGGGGCTGGGCGCGGTGCTTGTAATCGCGGGCCATGATGCCTTGGGTCTGATGGGTGGAAGGGGACCGGCGCCTTTCACCGGCGCCGGCAGGGCTATCTTACATGGCCTCGGGCGCCGAAACCCCGATCAGGTTCAAACCGTTGGCCAGCACCTGGCGGGTGGCCAGGATCAGCTTCAGACGGCCGTCACGCAGGGCGTCGTCCGCCACCAGGAACTGGTGGGCGTTGTAGTAGGTGTGGAAGTCGTTGGCCAGCTCGCGCAGGTAGTTGGTGAGCTGATGCGGCTCCTCGGTCAGCGCCGCAGCCTCCACCACTTCCGGGTAACGGGACAGGGTCTTGATCAGGCCGCGCTCGTGGTCCTCGGCCAGGTGCTCCAGGTTGGTGATGCCGCTCGACACCTCGGTGGCGATGCCCTTGTCGGCCGCCTGGCGCAGCACCGAACACACCCGCGCGTGGGCGTACTGCACGTAGTACACCGGGTTGTCGCTGGACTGGGACTTGGCCAGATCCATGTCGAAGTCCAGGTGCTGCTCGCACTTGCGCATCACGTAGAAGAAGCGCGCCGCGTCCTTGCCGACCTCCTTGCGCAGCTCGCGCAGGGTGACGAACTCACCGGAACGGGTGGACATCTGCGCCCGCTCGCCGCCGCGGTAGAGGATGGCGAACTGCACCAGCAGCACGTCCAGCTTGCTGGCATCGTCGCCCAGCGCGGTCAGCGCCGCCTTCACCCGCGGCACGTAGCCGTGGTGGTCGGCACCCCAGATGTCGATCACCCGATCAAAGCCGCGTTCCAGCTTGTCCACGTGGTAGGCGATGTCGGAGGCGAAGTAGGTGGTCTGGCCGTTGTCACGCACCACCACCCGGTCCTTCTCGTCACCGAAGTCGGTGGACTTGAACCACAGCGCGCCGTCCTTCTCGTAGACGTGCTCGGAATCGCGCAGCCGCTCGATGACCTTGTTCACCGCGCCGGACTCGGTCAGCGAGCGCTCCGAGTACCATTCCTGGTAGTCGACGCCGAACAGCGACAGGTCGTCGCGGATGTCGTCGAGGATGGTATTCAGGCCCAGCTCGAACACATAGCGGTAGCGGTTGTCGCCGAGCAGGTGCTTGGCGTTGGCGATGAGCGCGTCGATGTGCTCTTCCTTGTCACCGCTGCCATCGGCAGCCGCATCGGCCGGCACTTCGTGGAACACCTCGCTGGCGGCATGGCGGTAGTCGTCGCCGTGTTCGCGGTGCAGGGTGGCGGCGATGTCCCACACGTAGTCGCCCTTGTAGCCGTTGGACGGGAAGTCCAGCTCCTCGCCACACAGCTCCAGATAACGCAGCCACACCGAGGTGCCGAGGATGTCCATCTGCCGGCCGGCGTCGTTGACGTAGTACTCGCGATGCACATCGAAGCCGACCGCCTGCAACAGGTCAGCCACCACCGCGCCGTAGGCCGCGCCGCGACCATGACCCACGTGCAGCGGGCCGGTGGGGTTGGCGGACACGAACTCCACCTGCACCCGCTTGCCGGCACCGATGTCGGAACGGCCGTACTGCCCGCCCGCTGCCATGATCGTGGGGATCAGCTGCAGGTAGGCGCTGTCGGCCACGCGGAAGTTGATGAAGCCGGGACCGGCGATCTCGACACCCTCGATGACATCCGAGGCCGGCAACGCGGCCACCAGCCTGTCGGCCAGGTCGCGCGGCTTCATGCGCGCCGCCTTGCAGTTGGTCATGGCGGCGTTGGTGGCGAAGTCGCCGTGGCTGGCGTCGCGAGTGCGCTCGATCACCGGCTCGGCGGTAACGGATTCGAGCACGCCGTCGCTGACGAGCTGGGCGAGGGCCTGGGAAACGAGGTCGCGGATCAGGGCTTTCATGGCATCGGGCCGGCAATGGGATCAGGGGAAAAACAAGCGCGCAAGCTTATCAGGAAACGGCCGGATTCACAGGCCACAACAGGCCCCGTGACCGGTCAGGCCACGTACAGGCTGTACAGCATCTTCACCCCCAGCACCGCCAGGAACACCGCGAATACCCGCTTCAGGGTGGCCGGCGGAATGGTGTGGGCGATGCGCGCCCCCAGCGGCGCGAACAGAGTGCTTGCCACCACAATGCCGGCGAAGGCCGGCAGGTTGATGAAGCCGACGCTGTACAACGGGCGCTCCGGCACGCCCCAGCCGCTGACCAGGAAGCCGATCGCCCCACCCACCGCGATGGGCAGGCCGATGGCCGCCGAGGTGGCCACGGCATTACGCACCGCCATGTTGCACCAGGTCAGGAAGGGCACGCTCATGGAGCCGCCGCCCACCCCCATCAGGCTGGAGATGGTGCCGATGACCCCGCCGGCGACCAGCATGCCGCCCCGGCCGGGCAGATGCCGATGCGGCTTGGCCACGTTGCCGCGGGCCATCTGCGCCGCCACCAGCAGCATGAAGATGGCGAACGCCAGGTGCAGGGTCTCGCCGGCCAGGGCCTTGGCGATGGCGGAGCCGAGCAGGGCGCCGGCCAGGATGCCCGGGGTGATGTGGCGGAACACCTGCCAGTCGATGGCACCGCGCTTGTGGTGGGCGCGGATCGACGACAGCGAGGTGATCACGATGGTGCCCAGCGAGGTGCCGATGGCCACGTGCATCAGCACCGAGTGGTCCACCCCCTGGCCCTGGAACACCAGCGCCAGCACCGGCACGATGATGATGCCGCCACCGATGCCCAGCAGTCCCGCCATCAGGCCGGCCAGGCCGCCCATGCCCAGCAACAACAGCAACTCGTTCAAGATCAGGCCTCCGCGGCCAGCGCCAGCGGTCGATACAGGCGGGACAGCTCCCGGGACAGCACCACCTCGCCCTGTTCGGCGAAGCGCTCGTGATTGACCTCCACCTCGGCGGGGTCGTACAGGTAATTGACCATCACCCCGAAGGAAGCCTTGCGCCGCTCGGCGGAGGGGTCGGCGAACACGTTGATGCGCTCCAGGCGCGCGCCGTTGGACAGGTGGAACATGGCCACCGGGTCGGTCAGGCCACCGCGCTTGTCCGGCAGATGCAGGTAGGCCAGCGCCAGGCGCCGCAGCGGCCCGGCCAACAGCTCGGCATGGGCGTCGGGCTCACCGTCCAGCAGGGCCAGCAGGGCGTCTGCGGGGTCATGCCTGCCGGCGGCCAGACATAACGCATCACCATCCTCGCCCAGCAGGGCGTTGATGCGCGGCACCGGCCAGGCCGGCTCGTCCCCGGCGATGGCGCGGCGCAGTGTGCTGGCGAAACGCGGCATCGGCGACAGGGTGGCGAAGGTCTGGATGCTTGGCAGCACGGCACGCAGCTCGGTCAGCACCTGCTTGATCAGGAAGTTGCCGAATGAGATGCCGCGCAGGCCCACCTGGGTGTTGTTGATGGAATAGAACACCGCCGTATCGGCCAGCGCCGTGTCCAGCACCGGGCTGGCCGGGTCGAGCAGCTCGCCCACCGCCGCGCTCATGCCCTGCACCAGCGCCACCTCGACGAAGATCAGCGGCTCGCCAGGCATCGCCGGGTGGGTGAAGCCGAAGCAGCGCCGGTCCGGCATCAACCGGCGACGCAGGTCGTCCCAGCCACGGATGGCATGCACCGACTCGTAGTTGATGAGCTTTTCCAGCAGCTGCGCCGGGCTGTTCCAACTGATGTCTTCCAGGCGCAGAAAGCCGCGATTGAACCAGGAGCCGAGCAGGTGCTTGAGGTCGGCATCCACCGCCCGCAGCTCGGGATGCTCGCGCAGCAGCGCCAGCAGATCGCCACGCAGGGACACCAGCGCGGCGGTGCCGTTGGGCGCCATGTTCAGGCGCCGAAACAGCTCCTGGCGCGGCGGCTCCACCGCTGCCACCAGGGCGTCCAGGTCCGCCGGGCTGCGACTGTCGGCGTAGCGTGCCAGGGCGGCCTGCATGGGCGCCAGCGGCGGGGAGAACTCATCGGCCAGCAACTGGAAAAAGGCCAACCGCCCGGCCTCGTCCATGGCCTGGTAACGCTGCAGGATGTCCCGCGCCAGGGCGATGCCCGACGCCTCGCCCTGGCCCTTGAGCAGGGCCCGGCACAGGGCGTCTATCGGCTCCGAGGTATCACCGCGCCGCCCCAGCAGTTCCCGGCCACGGTCGGCAATGGCCTCGACGACCTGCTCCAGCCAGCCGTTCATCGCGCGGTGCCCATCAGGTAATCAGGCAGCCAGGTGGCGATCTCCGGGAACACGACCAGCAGCAGGATGCCCAGCACCATCGCCAGCATGAACGGCAGCGCGCCCCACAGGATGGTCGGCAGCTTGATATCCGGGCTGATGCCGTTGATCACGTACAGGTTCAGACCCACCGGCGGGGTGATCAGGCCGATCTCCATGTTGATGGTCAGCAGCACGCCGAACCAGATCGGGTCGAAGCCGGCCTGGGTGATGATCGGCACCAGGGTCGGCGCCGCCATCAGGATCACCGCCACCGGCGGCAGGAACAGCCCGGCCAGCAGCAGGAACAGGTTGACGTAGAACAGCAGTAGCCACTTGTTGACATCCATCGCGGCGATCCACTCGGCCAGCGACTGGGTGATGTACAGGCTGGACATCATGTAGCTGAACAGCGCCGCGGCGCCGATGATCAGCATGATCATCACCGACTCGCGGGTGGCGCCGCGCAGGATCTCCCACAGCACCGTCGGCCGCCACACGCGGTAGATCGCCACCACCAGCAGGATGCACACCATGGCGCCCACGCCGGCCGCCTCGGACGGTGTCGCGATGCCGCCGTACAGCGACCACAACACCAGCACGATCACCGCCAGGAACGGCAGGATCTTGGGCAGGATCACGAACTTCTCGCGCCAGGAATAACTGCGATCGCCGATCTTGAAGCGGTAGCCCTTGCGGTGCGCGTAGAACAGCGACCAGGCCATGAACAGCACGGTCAGCATGATGCCCGGCAGGATGCCGGCCAGGAACAGCCGGCCGATGGAGGTCTCGGTGGCGATGCCGTACACGATCATGGTGATGCTGGGCGGGATCAGGATGCCCAGGGTGCCGCCAGCGGCGATGGAGCCGGTGGCCAGGCTGGCCGGGTAGCCGCGCTTGCGCATCTCGGGGATGCCCATCTTGCCGATCGCCGCGCAGGTGGCCGGCGAAGAGCCGCTCAGCGCGGCGAAGATAGAACAGGCGCCCAGGTTGGAGATCAGCAGGCCGCCCGGCACCCGGTACAGCCAGCGCTCGAGCGCCTCGTACAGATCACTGCCGGCCCGCGACGACGCGATGGCCGCACCCATCAGGATGAACATCGGGATGGACAGCAGGCCGAACTCGTTGAGGCCGCCGAACAGGGTCTCGGCCAGCAGGGCCAGGCTGTCGACCCCCTCGAAGATCAGCAGGTACAACATCGCCACGCTGCCCAGCGAGAAGGCCACCGGCGCCCCCATCAGCAGGATGACAATCAGGGTGAAGGCCACCAGCAGGCCAAGCTCCAGCGGGCTCATGCGTTTTCTCCAGGGGACAGCCCGAAGGGCATGTCACGACCGGTGGCCAGGCTCAGCAGGTCGGCCACGTACTGCAGCGACAGCACGCCGAAGCCGACCGGAATGGCCAGGTAGGGGATCCACAGCCGCACGCCCCAGACGGTGTCGGACAGCCAGTCGCTTTCCCAGGCCTCGTACCACATGTGCCAGCCGGACCAGGTCATCACCAGGCAGAAGGTCAGCGACATCAGCGCGGCGATGAACGCCAGCACCATGCGCCCGCGATGACCCAAATAGATGGGTAACAGATCCACGTTGACGTGGCCGCGGGTCAGCAGCACGTACGGGCTGCCCACCAGGGTGGCGGCCAGCAGCAGATAGGTCACGAATTCGGTTTGCCAGATCGACGATGCTTCCAGCACGTAGCGGACGAACACCATCTGGCAGACGATCAGCACCGATACCAGCACCATCAGTGCGGCGGTTATGCCGCACAGGCGCGAGATCAATGCCACAAGACGAATATAGATTTGCACAAACAGATGCCTGCAAAGGCCGGACCGCCCAGAGGGCGGCCCGGCAGAGTGGGCTTACTCGACGGACAGCGCCAGGTCCAGCAGCTCGCGGCCGCCCTTCACCTTGTCGGCGAAGTTCTTGTACGAGGTCTGGTCGGCAATGGCACGCCACATCGCGGCCTGTTCGGCGGTCATGGTGACCACCTTCACGCCGGCCTTGGTGTAGGTGTCGACCAGGGTCTGGTCGGCCACCTTGGCCTGCTCGTAGGCATACTGCTCGGCCTTCTGGCCGGCGGCGATCAGCACGTCCTGCTGGGCCTTGTTGAGCTTGTTGAAGCTCTTCTTGGACATCAAGATCGGCTCGTACATCACCCACAGGGCATTGTCGCCGGGTGCGGTCAGGCAGGTGACCTGCTCGTAGATGCGGTAGGACACCAGGCTGGCGGAGCTGGTGTTGGCACCGTCGATGACGCCGGTCTGCAGGCCGGAGTAGATCTCGGAGCTGGGCATGCTGGCGATGGAGGCGCCGGCACCGGCCAGCATCTCGTTGAACGCCTTGCCGGCGGCGCGGAACTGCTGACCCTTGGCGTCATCCGGCTCCAGCACGCACTTCTTCTTGGAGGCGAAACCACCGGCCAGCCAGGTGTCGGCCAGCACGATGGCGCCGGCATCGTTGATGATCTTCTTGATACGGCCCATGAACTCGGACTTGTTCAGTCGCTGGGCGTGGTCGTGGTTCTTCACCAGGCCCGGCATCAGGGTCAGGTTGAACTCGGGATGACGGCCGGCGGCATAGGCCAGCGGGAAGGCGGTGATGTCCAGCTGCCCCTTGACGATGGCGCCCCACTGCTCCTTCGGCTTGTACAGGGACTTGCCGGGATAGACCTTGATGTCCAGGTCCACGTTGGCGGCCGCGGCATCCTTGGCGATCATCTGCACCATCTCGTCGCGCAGGTCGCCCTTGCCGCCCGGCCACTGGTGCGAGGCCTTCAGGGACACGGCGCTGGCGCTGCCGGCCGCGAACAGGCTGACGGCGGCCACGGTGGCCGCCGACATCAGATTACGAGTCATTTTTTTCATCACACCCCTCCCGAGGTTCAGGTCGTCTTGTTATCCAGTTCCGCAGGCTGATCGGCGGACATCGCCACCAGCGCCTGCCACTGTTGATTCAGGTGGTCCTGCATGCAGCGATCCACCTCGTCCGGGTCGCGACGGCGGAAGGCCGCCATGATGCGCCGGTGTTCTCCTAATGACTGTTGCAGCCGTCCTGGCAGCGTCAGCTGGGCGTGCCGCGCCAGACGCAGCACCTTGCGCAGATCCGTGATCACCCGCTGCAGGCAGCGGTTGCCGGACAGGTCTTCCACCGCCTTGTGAAAGACAAAGTTGGTCTCATAGTAGGCATCGATGTCGCCGGCCGCCGCCTCGGTCTCCAGCTGGTCATGCAGGCGTTCCAGCTCGGCCAGCTGCGCATCGTCCAGGTGGTGCACCGCCTCCCGGGCACACAGCCCCTCCAGCACCGCCATCACCGGGAACAGGTCGTTCAGCTCCGCCAGTTCCAGTTTGCGGACGAAACAGCCGCGGCGCGGCACCAGCGACACCAGCCCCTCGGAGGCCAGCACCTTGAGCGCCTCCCGCAGCGGCGTGCGGCTGATGCCGAAGCTCTCGCACAGCGCCTTCTCATCGATGGCATCGCCCGGCTGCAACTGGTGACTGTAGATGGCCCCGCGCAGACGGTCGGCCACCTCCAGGTAGAGCGCCTTGTGAACGATGGGTTGGGAGACAGGCATCGGCGCGGCTGATCCTCGCTATTGAGTTCTGTAATTCATAATTATAAATTGCGGGCAGTCTACGAACCGGCGGTTTTGACTGTCAAGCACGCACCCGAGGGGCCCATGTCCAACCACAACATCTACGCCTTGTTCCAGAGCCGCTTCCCGGCGGACCGCCTGCAGCCGGTCATCGAGCTGCCGGACGGCAGCCGCTACAGCTATGCGGAGCTGGAACAGCAGAGCGCCCGCTATGCGCGGCTGCTCAGCGAACAGGGCGTGGTTAAGGGCGACCGGGTGGCGGTGCAGGTGGAAAAATCGCCGCAGGCGCTGTTCCTGTACCTGGGCTGCCTGCGCGCCGGCTTCACCTATCTGCCGCTGAACACCGCTTACCTGGCCAAGGAGGTGGACTATTTCATGACGAACGCCGAACCGGCCGCCGTGGTGTGTCGCCCGCAGGACGAGGCCCGCATCCGTGACCAGGCCACGGCACACGGCATCGACCACGTCTACACCCTGGACGCGGACGGCAGCGGCAGCCTGACGGTGCAGGCCGCCGGAGTGCCCGCCGAGTTCGGCATTACCGAATGCAGCGGCGACGACGTGGCGGTGATCCTGTACACCTCCGGCACCACCGGCCAGCCCAAGGGCGCCATGATCAGCCACGCCAACCTGGCCGCCAACGGCCTGGCGCTGCACCAGGCCTGGGGCTGGCGGCCGGACGACGTGCTGCTGCACGTGCTGCCGATCTTCCACATCCACGGCCTGTTCGTGGCCTGCCACTGCGTGCTGCTCAATGGCAGCAAGATGATCTTCATGCCGCGCTTCGACGGCGCCGAGGCGGTGCGCCTGTTGCCCAGGGCCACCGTGCTGATGGGCGTGCCGACGGTGTATACGCGGCTGTTGGCCGAGCCCGGCTTCGACGCCACCGCCTGCCGCAACATGCGGCTGTTCGTGTCCGGCTCGGCACCGCTGCTGGCGCAGACCTTCGTCGACTTCCACGAGCGCACCGGCCACACCATCCTGGAACGCTACGGCATGACCGAGACCGGCATGAACACCTCCAACCCGCTCGATGGCGAGCGCAAGCCGGGCACTGTCGGCCCGGCCCTACCCGGCGTGCAGCTGCGCATCGTCGACGAGCAGGGGAATCCCGTCTCACAGGGCGAGGCCGGCCAGCTGGAGGTGAAGGGACCGAACGTGTTCGCCGGCTACTGGCGCATGCCGCTCAAGACCGCCGAGGAATTCACCGCCGACGGCTACTTCATGACCGGGGACGTGGCCATGCAGGATGCCGACGGCTATGTGTCCATCGTCGGCCGGGCCAAGGACATGGTCATCACCGGCGGCTACAACGTGTATCCGAAGGAGGTCGAAGGCGTGATCGATGACCTGCCCGGCGTCAGCGAGTCGGCGGTGATCGGCGTGCCGCACCCGGATTTCGGCGAAGCGGTGGTGGCCGCCGTGGTGGCCCTGCCCGGCCAGGCGGTGGCGGATGAAAAGGCCATGATCGCGACGCTGAAGACCGAGCTGGCCAGCTACAAGGTGCCCAAGCGGATCTTCGTGATCGACCAGCTGCCGCGCAACACCATGGGCAAGGTGCAGAAGAACCTGTTGCGCGAGCAGTACGCCGGGACCTTCGCCGGCTGAACACCACCGGTCCTTAGCCCGCAGGTTGGGCTGAGCAAAGCGAAGCCCAGCGAATCGCAGATGCGGCCGGATGTTGGGCTTCCTGCGTCAGCCCGGCTACGCCCGTCCGGTCGAAGACGGCCCGGTCAGTACATATCCAGCGGATCCACATCCAGCGACCAGCGCACCTTACGCGCCAGCTTCAGCTGCCTGATCTGCGGCAGCAGCCAGCCGATCAAGGTGTGCAGCGGTGCCCGCTCGCTGCCCTGCAGCAGCAGGTGGGCGCGGTAGCGGCCGGCGCGGCGCATCATCGGCGCCGGCACCGGGCCCCACAGCTCCACGTCACCGGCATGGGGTGCGGCCAGGCCGTACACCTCGGACAGGAAGGCCTGCGGCGCCTCGGCATCGGTGGCCTCGGCGCGCAGCAACGCCTGAAAGCTGTAGGGCGGCCAGTTGGCCTCGCGACGCTCGGCCAGCGCCACCTCGGCAAAGGCCTCATAGCCGCGGTGCACCAGGGTCTGCAGCAAGGGATGTTCGGGGTAACGGGTCTGGATCAGTACCCGGCCGGGCTTGTCGCCGCGACCGGAGCGGCCGGCCACCTGCAGGATCAGCTGGGCCATGCGCTCGGCGGCGCGGAAGTCGGCGCTGAACAGACCGCCGTCCACGTCCAGCACCCCCACCAGGGTGACGTCCGGGAAGTGATGGCCCTTGGCCAGCATCTGGGTGCCCACCAGGATCATCGGCTCGCCCGTGCGCACCTGGGCCAGCAGCTTGTCCAGGCTGCCCTTGCGACTGGTGGCATCGCGATCGATGCGCACCAGGGTGACGTCGGGAAAGCGCTCGCCCAGCACCTGCTCCAGCCGCTCGGTGCCGGCGCCCAGCGGATTGAGCTCGGTCGAGCCGCAGCTGGGGCAGGTGGTCGGCACCCGCCGCTGCGAGCCGCAGTGGTGGCACCACAGCAGGCCCGATTTGGCATGCAGGGTCTGGCGGGCATCGCAGCGCGGGCAGTCGGACAGCCAGCCGCAACTGTAGCAGCTGAGCACCGGCGCGAAGCCGCGCCGGTTGAGGAAGATCAGCGCCTGCTGACCGGCCGCCAGGGTGTCGCGGATCAACCCGGTCATCACCGGCGACAGCCCGGCATCCAGCGGCTGGCTGCGCACGTCCACCAGGTCCAGGCGCGGCGGCTTGGCGCCGCCGGCGCGCTCGGTGAGCCTGAGGTGGCGATAGCGCCCGTCGCGGGCGTTCTTCAACGTCTCCAGCGAGGGTGTCGCCGAGCCCAGCAGCACCGGGCAGTCGGCGCGCCGGGCGCGCACCATCGCCAAGTCGCGGGCCGAGTAGCGGAAGCCGTCCTGCTGCTTGAAGGAGCCGTCGTGCTCCTCGTCCACCAGCACCAGGCCGAGGTTGGGGATGGGCGTGAACACCGCCGAGCGGGTGCCGATGACCACCGACGCCAGGCCGAGGCGGGCTCGCTGCCAGGCCACCTCGCGCTCGCGCTCGCCCAGCCCAGAGTGCAACACCGCCAGCCGGTCCCCCAGCCGGCGCACGAAGCGCTTCACCAGCTGCGGGGTCAGGCCGATCTCCGGCACCAGCAGCAGCACCGCCTGGCCCCTCGCCAGGGTCTGCTCGGCCAGCCGCAGGTAGACCTCGGTCTTGCCGCTGCCGGTGACGCCATCGAGCAGGAAGCCGGCATAGCTGCCCAGGGCATCACCCACCGCCGCCACCGCCACCGCCTGCTCGGCATGCAGCTCGGGGGCCGCGCCCTTGCCCGGCGTGCCGACATCCGGCGGCAGCTCCACGGCCTCGATATAACCCTTGTCGCGCAAACCACGCAGCGCCGAGGCGCAGTCGCCCAGCGACTCCTTCAATAAGGATTGCGGCGCCCGGCCGCCCAACTCGGCCAGCCAGGCGATCACCTCGGCCTGGCGCGGCGCGCGGCTCAGGGTCGCGGCAGCGAGCTGAGCACCGGTATCGGTCAGCGCCCAGCCCGACTCGCCCAGCGCCACCTGGGCATCCCCCCGACGCAGGCTCACCGGCAGCGCCGCACTGACCACCTCGCCCAGCGGGTGGTGGTAGTAGCGGGCGCTCCAGCTCAGAAAGGCCAGGTCCTCGGCACCGAACAGCGGCGCCTGATCAGGCACCGCAGCCACCGGCTTGAGCCGCGACGCCGGCACGGCCGAACCGTCGGCCAGCGCCATCACCACCCCGCAGCGCTCACCCCGACCAAAGGGCACCCGCACCCGCTGGCCGGGCTGTGGCAGCGGACCGCCGGCAGGCGGCAGGTAATCGAACAGGCAATCAAGAGGCGCCGGCAGGGCCACCTGGAGGGTTGTCGAGTCGGTCAAATCACTAGTGTCCAGGCCGGCCGTGGGGGCCCAAAAAAGGCTTGACTTGGGGCAAGTCCTTGTCGCGAAAGGGGCGCCAAGAGTTCTCCACAGAAGCTGTGGATAACTTTGTGGAACAATGTTGGGAATTGGCCGCCAGGGCCCATAAAACCGACCTTTGTGTTAATTTGATGACTTTTTGCACGACAAGCTTATATTTAATTAAAACAATAAGTTAAAGTATTTCACAAAGCACTAATGTTTTTTCCGGCAGCAACTGCCACCATCCTGTCAACATGCACCGCAAGTGTGCATAACTGGCTCTGCAAATCGTTGTCAACGCTTGACAGGGTTACGCGTTGTATATACGTACGCAAACACTGGCCCTGGCGGCCCGGATACAGCCAGAATGAGCCTACCTTACCTGCACAGCGCGAGCCCCGAGGACTGGACCGACACCGTGGCAGAAAACACCACTGAGGCGGCGCGGCAACGCGCGCTGGATCGCTTTCTGGCCGGCGTGGAACGCCGTGCCTACGTGATGGCGGAGGTCGCCACCCGCAACCGGGAAGAGGCCCTGGACCTGGTCCAGGACGCCATGCTGGCCTTCGTGGCAAGCTATGGCAAGAAGCCAGAGGGCGAGTGGCCGCCGCTGTTCCACCGGGTGCTGCAGAACCGCATCCGCGACTGGGGCCGGCGCCGCACGGTGCGCAGCCGCTGGCAGGTGTGGCTGAAGGGCCCCGAGGACACGCCCGAGGCCGACCCGATCCAGCAGGCCCCCGACCCGGCCGGCCGCACGCCGGAGGAGTTGCTGGCCCTGGCCGATGCCGGCGACACCCTGATCGCCGCCATCGGCGCACTGCCGCTGCGCCAGCAGCAGGCCTTCATGCTGCGCACCTGGGAAGGCCTGGACGTGGCCGAGACCGCCGCCGCCATGGGCTGCTCCGACGGCAGCGTGAAGACCCACCTGTCGCGGGCCATGAACAATCTGCGCGAAAAACTCAAGGGGCATTGGCGATGAACGACGACCAACAGCTCAACACCCGTATCAGCGACGCCCTGCAGCAGCGTGCCGACGCGCTGGACGGCGCCACCCTGTCGAAACTGCGCCAGGCCCGCGCCCATGCCGTGGAGCAGGGCAGCCGGCGGCGCCATCACTGGCTGACCACCTGGCTGCCGACCGCCGGCGTGCTGGCCGCCGCGACCCTGGTGGCCGTCAACGTCTGGTATGTTCAGCCGCAGGAGCTGGTCGCCCCGGACCCCGGCCTGCTGGAAAGCCTGGCGCTGGAAAGCAGCCCGGCCCCGGTCGAAGACCTGGAGTTCTACGAATGGCTGGCCCGTAATAACAACGGTGCCGCATGAAGCCGATCAACCACCTGTATCGTCAACTGCCATGAAACCGATAACTCGTCGCCCAATCATCCTGATCCTCGGCCTCAGCCTGCTGGGCCTGGGCCACGCCGCCGCCTGGGCCGGCGACATCCCCTGGTCCAGCCTCAGCGCCGACGAACAGCGCACCCTGTCCAAGGCCCGCAACAACTGGGACCAGCTGCCCACCGAGCGTCAGCAACGGCTGCTCGACGGCGCCCATCGCTGGCAGGAGATGAACCCACAGCAGCGCGAACAGGCACGCGACCGCTGGGAGCAACGCCGCGAGGAACGGGGCGATCGCCGCTGACGCGATGGCGCGCATGCGCACGCTGTCACCATCACGTCATTGAAACCGCGCGGCCTTCTGTGTCATAACAAGGTCACCTCAACGACGAGTGCGTTAGCGTGGTGAGTCTCGTACAACAGATTCTCCGGACAGACGCTGCAGGTATGCCGTTGGAATGGATCGACTACCGCGAGGCCGTCAAACTCCACTTCCTCGGCCAGATCGCCTACACCTGCGGCATGCCCCTGTTTCGCCTGCGTGGCGGCATCAACGCCCGCTCCCGGCAACGCAGCACCGTCACCGTCAACTCCATCATCGCCACCTTCGGCGCCAGCAAGGCCCGACAGCGGCTGACCGACAGCTACACCCCGCCGCTCAACAACCCCGCCCTGTTCCAGCGCGACGATCACCTGTGCCTGTACTGCGGCGAACACTTCGGCAAGGGCACCCTGTCCCGCGACCACGTGCGCCCACTCAGCCAGGGCGGCCCGGACGTGTGGACCAACGTGGTCACCGCCTGCGTGCGCTGCAACACCCACAAGGCCGGCCGCACCCCCGAGCAGGCCGGCATGGAACTGCTGGCCATCCCCTTCAAGCCCACCCACGCCGAGTACATCTACCTGCAGGGCCGCAACGTGCTGGCCGACCAGATGGAATTCCTGCGCGCCCACTTCCCGCGCAGCAGCCCGTTGCACGAACGCCTGCACCGCTAGTCCTGCGTTAGACTGGCGGCATCGCCATCCGCGGGGACGCCATGACCGACTTCGCCCAGATCGCCGCCCACATCGCCGACGCCAGCGGCGCGCCCTTCAAGCCCGCCACCCCCACCGGCATCGGCGGCGGCTGCATCAACACCGCGCTCAAGCTGTCCGACGGCGACAGCCACTGGTTCGTCAAATTGAACCGCGCCGAACTGCTGGACATGTTCCAGGCCGAGTTCGCCGGACTGGCCGAGATGGCCGCCACCCACACCATCCGCGTGCCGCAGCCGCTGTGCACCGGCACCGCCGGCGCCAACAGCTACATCGTCATGGAATACATCGCCGGCGGCCGCGCCGGCAGCGATGGACAACGCAAGGCCGGCGAACAGCTGGCCGCCATGCACCGCCACACCGCGGAGCGGTTCGGCTGGCAGCGCGACAACACCATCGGCGCCACCGAACAACGCAACGCCTGGCAGGACGACTGGATCACCTTCTGGCGCGACCAGCGCCTGGGCTTTCAACTGCAACTGGCCGAAAGCAATGGCCACGGCGGCCGCCTGCAGACGCTGGGTGAAAAACTGCTCGACGCCTTCCCCGCGCTGATCGACCACGCCCCCGCCCCGTCCCTGCTGCACGGCGACCTGTGGGGCGGCAACATCAGCTTCGACAGCAACGGCGACCCGGTCATCTACGACCCCGCCACCTACTACGGCGACCGCGAGGCCGACATCGCCATGACCGAGCTGTTCGGCGGCTTCAGCAGCGACTTCTACACCGCCTACAACACCGCCTGGCCGCTGGACAGGGGATACAAGACCCGCAAGACGCTGTACAACCTGTACCACGTGCTCAACCACCTGAACCTGTTCGGTGGTGGTTATGGCGCACAGGCGGAGGGGATGATGGAGCGCCTGCTGGGGGAATGCAGGTGAAACTCATACGGCGCAAGGCGGCTATGCCTTATTGCGCCATACGCGGGCTGCCTACATGTAGCCATAATGTGGCCAGATATAGACACCACCTGCATATGCCCAGAAACTGGGCATATGTAGGCAATGGCGTCCTAATACACTGTTATGCAAAAAAGACCGCGATCCACTACTGCAGGCAAAGAAGAGCCTAGTTCTCGCAAGTGGATTCTTTGAAAAGCAGGGGGGCACTGGCTATGCAAGAAGAACCAAACGCAAGTTGCACAGCAATGCCTGTGGTTTATCTGCTGTTGGGCTCCTTATTGCTCCACGCTGTAATTCAGCATCTTGCCGCTCCGCTACCAACATCGAATGCTCTTTCACTCCTGGCATATGCCCTAAGAAGCTTTTTGATTAGTTCAGGGTTGTTTGCCATCTACGCAGCAATTCCCATATGCGTCGCTGGGATTGCTTGGGTGGTCAGGGGTAAAAAGCGGAAACATTGCGTTTCTAGCTACATAAAAAACGGGATCATCGCAGCGCTTCTTATATCTCTAATAATGGTCTACTTCAGTTGGTACGGTTCGTACCGTGCTAGTCAATACAGCAACCACAATCCCCCTACCGAAAATGCGAGTGGCGTGAGCACTAGTCAGGGATATGCATAACAAGTGCCTCAAACCCGTTCGCCTTTGGCTCACTGCGACCCCCGCAAGCGGCGGCGCTTTAGGCAAACGTTAAGCGCCAAAAGGAAAATACATGGAACTACTAACATTCATACTAGGTGCAATTGGCGGCTTCGTTGTGCACAGTCTTAGCATGAAGGTTAGTTTCAAACATCGTACAATAGATAATAAAATTAAGGTCTACGACGCCATCATTGGGCATTGGGTCAGAATGCGAAACATTATTTATTCTGTTCATCCTGGCGTAACTGGCGCATCAGTTCCTACTGAAACAGCCAGGCAATTTGATAAAATCTACGGCGAGTCCCAGCAATTGATTGGAGAAGCAATTCTGATCTGTGAGGACAAGTCCCTAACGAATGATATTAATGAATTAAATGAAAGGCTATTTAGAACTAAATGGAGCGAAATAGGCCTCGACGACTCCAATACAGAAATTGAAAAAATAAAAGTAGATGCTTTCGCCATAGTTGACCGCATGAGAGAAGACATTAAATCAAATACAATTTTGCATTGGAATGACTTTGTCCATGTTTATTCAGGCTTCAAAAAAAGCGCTTAGCAATCAATTCAAGAAGCAATAGGGGACAGACCACATATATGCCCTGCCACTCCTGCCGCCCGCACCCCAGTTCCGTTGACGCAGCCGAGACTAAGCATTTGAGGCCAGATGAAACAATGATAGACAATAATCCCTCCATAAACCTTATGTCCTGGAACGCCACTACAACACTATGACTATGAAGCTAGTACAAAAATCCTTACTTAACGGCACCCGGGAATTCGAGCTGGCTGGTGATGTTGTCAATGTGCGGATCAAGAAACTCTTCAAGGAAGAAAAACTAACGGTGGGGCTTGCAATATTGAATCCCGAGCCCGTTATCAATGGACCCTGTCTTGAGTTTCATGATCGTTACAAAGGTCACCTGCTGCTCTCGCTGTTATTGAATAAACCCAATGCAGTCGAATTCAACGCATTTGTCGATGCGCTGAAGCAAGGCGCGTTGGGCAAGGACACCCCCACTGCAGGCACTGAGACGGCATCCGCCGAGTCTTTGCGCGCTGAAGCCCTTGCCAGGAATGTGTACGAGGAACCACCGGAATTCGCGGAATCCGACCAGGCAGGTGAGAGCATCGACTTTCAGCCCGTTAATCCAGCAAGGCTGGCTGATGACATCACCATGCTGAAAACCTATCTGGATGAGGGTGATATCAAGCCCCTGCTCGATGCGCTTGAAACACTCAAAGCAAAACCTGACAACGAAGCGGCCTATCAGAAGATGCTGGATGCCTTCAACGCTCTGGGCATCACTCAAGGCGCGGTATTGACCTATGCCACTTATCTCAAGGTTTTGCTCTCACAATCCCTTAAGTTATGAATCATGAACGTTTGGGGTCAGAGTAAAATTTTGACCCGCATCTGCCTCACTGCGCCAAGCCTGCCGCACGCACCCCAGATCCCGTTGACGCAGCCGAGCATCGCAGCCGCAAGCGGATCAAGCGAGGGGTGTCTGAGCGAGCGTAGCGAGTGAGTTCCCGAGCGCCGCTTGCGGCGAGAAGCGCAGGACACCCGCAGCGCAGCGGAGGGCAAGTCGCCGGGGGCCCTTTTCTTTGGTTACTCTTCTTTTGGGCAAGCAAAAGAAAGTAACCCGGGCGCGCTCCGGCGAGCGCTTTCCAAAGCAGCCCGTCACGATAGCGACACAAGGCGATCCACAAACATGGACTCAGCACGCATGAACCCCCGCATCAGCATGATCACCCTGGGCGTGCGCGACCTGGCCGCCGCCGTGAAGTTTTACGAACAGGGCCTGGGCTTTCCCCGCATGGACTCACCGCCCGAGGTGGCCTTCTTCACCCTCAACGGCAGCTGGCTGGGCCTGTACGGCCGCGAGGCACTGGCGGCCGACGCCACGGTGTCCGCCCAAGGCAGCGGCTTTGAAGCCTTCACCCTTGCCCACAACGTGCAGTCCGAGGCGGAGGTCGATGCGGTGCTGGCCCAGGCCGTCGCTGCCGGCGCCACGCTGGTGAAACCGGCGGGCAAGGTGTTCTGGGGCGGCTACAGCGGTTACTTCAAGGACCCGGACGGCCACCTGTGGGAGGTCGCCCACAACCCGCTGTTCTGGGTCGGGCCGCGTGACGAAGCCGACGATGCCTGACGGCCAGCCGCTGCATTCGATCAGACCGGGTAGGGCGCAATAAGCGCAGTCGTATTGCGCCCTACGATGGCCTGTGGCTGATCATCAGTGCCTGACCCGAATCACCGCGCTGGCAGCCGTGAGCCCACAGACAGGCAAGCCGCCGCGGGTTAAGCTCGCCGGAGCGCCGCCGGCGCCCACCCAACCGGCACCCGGGACAGCCCCATGACCTTGCCGATCATCCTGACCGCCACCCTGCTGCTGGCCGTCGCCACCCTGCTGCCGCTGTGGCGACACCCGGTGTGGTGGGTGCGCGGCTGGGACTTCCCGCGCCTGCAACTGTTCTGCATCGCCGCGGCGCTGCTGGTGGCGCAGCTGCTGCTCGACCTGGCTCAGCCGATCAACTGGCTGCTGCTGGCAACGACTGGGCTGTGCCTGGCCTACCAGGGCTGGTGGATCGCTCCTTACACCCGGCTGCACCCCACCGAGGTCGCCCGGGTCGACGCTGCGGATAAGGGCCCCGCCATTCGCATCCTCACCACCAACGTGCTGATGTCCAATCGCAATGCCGAGGGCCTGCTGGAGCTGGTCCGCAGCCAACGTCCCGACCTGCTGGTGACCCTCGAATCCGACAGCTGGTGGGAGACCCACTTGGACACCCTGGCAACGGACTACCCCCACGCACTCAAGTGCCCCCTGGACAACCTGTACGGCATGCACCTGTATTCCCGCCTGCCGCTGAGCGACACCCACATCGACTTCCTGGTGGAGGACGACGCACCATCCATGCATGCGCTGGTCGAACTGCCGGCCGGACCACGGATTCGCGCCCATTTCCTGCACCCGGCCCCGCCCAGCCCGACGGAGAACGACAGCTCGTCCGAACGTGACGCCGAGCTGGTCATCGTGGCCCGCAGCGTGGCCGACTGTGATGGGCCGGTCATCGTCACCGGCGACCTGAACGACGTCGCCTGGTCCTACACCACCCGGCTGTTCCGCAAGCTCAGCGGCCTGCTGGACCCGCGGGTGGGTCGCGGCATGTTCAACACCTTCCACGCCCACTACCCGTTCGCACGCTGGCCGCTGGATCACCTGTTCCACAGCCGCCACTTTCAACTGCGCCGCCTGCAGCGGCTGCCGGACATCGGCTCGGACCACTTCCCGCTGCTGACCGAACTGGTCTACGTCGGCGAACTGGATAGCCCGCCCGATCCGTTGCGGGCCGATGCCGACGATCAGGCCGTGGCTGACGCCAAGGCCGCCGACCAGAACGTTGACCAGGACGACGTGCCAACCCCTGGCGCACCCTGAGCCGCCAACAGCAGGAGACCACCGATGCCCTACGTGAACATCAAGATCACCAACGAGGGCGTGACGCCCGAGAAGAAGGCCGCACTGATCGCCGGTGCAACAAAGCTGCTGCAGGAGGTGCTGGGCAAGAACCCGCAGACCACCGTGGTGGTCATCGAGGAGGTCGATACGGATAGCTGGGGGATCGGTGGTGAAAGCATCACCGAAAGGCGCAAGCGCGGCCTGTAATCCTGCAACCGAAAGACGGTTATCCCGTTATCGATTCAGTGATCGCCAAGCAAAACGAAAGTGCGCCATACCCTGCCTTGAAACAACCACCCAAGCTGCCGGCCGCACCCCGGTCCCGTTGACGCAGCCGAGCATCGCAGCCGCGAGCGGGTCAAGCGAGGGGTGTCTGAGCGAGCGCAGCGAGTGAGTTCCCGAGCGCCGCTTGCGGCGAGAAGCGCAGGAGACCCGCAGCGCAGCGAAGGGCAAGTCATCGGGGGCCCTTTTGATTGGTTCCTTTCTTTTGTACAAGCAAAAGAAAGGAACCTGGGTGCGCTCCGGCGAGCGCTTTCAAAACCAACCCGTCGCGCTAGCGACACAACGCCTTTCCCTGGCATCGAGCGAACCACGCAGACCCCCACCCCCAACCCCTTGGCTATCCCCTTATGGGACTACCGGAGGGAGAGGAGGCTACTGGTCGCTGCCAGTGGACCGGCGTGATCAGTGACCGAGAAACTTCTCACCCAGGGTGATGAAGATCTCGATGACGATCAGGATGGTGATATACCACTCCACCCGCAGCGACCGCTTGTCCTGCAGAATCGACAGCACCGTCTCCGCGGTACGCGAGATCAGCTGCAGCTTGCGCTCCACCGCCGCGTGGCGCTCGGTCAGCTCGTACTCGTCCTCCAGACGTACATACAGGCGGTTGTGCTCGGGATGGTCCCACAGCACCTCCGGCTTCTCGGTGACCTCGACCCTGCCGACCATCTTGGCCTCGATGGCCAGGATGTCGCCGATGTGCACCAACAGCTGCTTGCCCTGGCTGCCCACGCCGCGGCCGTGCTTGAGCCGCTGCGCCAACGGTTCGATCTGGTCGAACTGCGCGGCCAGCCGCACCTCGTAGTGGGCCAGCACCACGCTCTTGGCCAGCACGTCGGCCACCACCTGCAAGCGTTCCAGGTCGAAGTTCTGCAGCCGCACCCGGCCCAGCGCCATGCCCTCGGGCTGGTCGGGCTCCAGCTGCACCTCCACCTCGTCACGCTCCGGGGCGTCGAAGGGCTCGCGCACCAGGCGCTGGATGTCGGCCAGGAAGGTGACCTGCTCGGCGGGCTGCAGGCCGATGCACACCACCGCGCCGTAGCGGAACAGCACCGCCAGGCCGCTGGCGCCGGCACGGATGGTCAGCGGGTGGTCGGCCAGCTGGTCGGTGTGCTCGAACACCTTCAGGTCCAGCCGCTGACCGACGTACAGCGCGCGTACCGCGATATGCTCTTCTTCGGGCAGCAGGTTTTCGCCAGCCATCGGGTTATCAGTCTGTTCAGCCACGTCGTCTGTCCTCTATCCGTCGCACCAGCGACTGCATGATCTTTTCGTACAGGGCCACGCCCAGCACGCCATCCTCGACGGTCTCGTCGACGTTGGGGTTGTCGTTGACCTCGATGACGTACACCTTGTCGTCACGCGACTTCAGGTCCACGCCGTAGAAGCCCTTGCCGATCAGCCGCGCCGCGCTGAGCGCGGCGTTGAGCACCGGCTTGGGCACATCGGGGATCGGCAGGGTGGTGAAACCGCCCTCGTCGAATTCCTCGCCGCCCTTGTGATGGACGATCTGCCAGTGCGCCGGCGACATGAAGTACTGGCAGGCGAACAGCGGCTCGCCGTCCAGCACGCCGATGCGCCAGTCGAAGTCGGTGTACAGGTATTCCTGCGCCAGGATCAGGTCCGATTCCTTGAACAGCTTGGCGGTGATGTCGTTGGCCTCCTCGGCGTCCTTGGCCTTGAACACGCCGCGCGAGAACGAGCCGTCGGGGATCTTCAGCACCGCCGGGAAGCCGACCGCCGGCTCCAGGTCCACCGGCTCGCCCTTGCGCAGGATCAGGCTGCGCGGCACCGGCACCTTGTTGTTGATCAGCAGCTCGGTCAGGTACACCTTGTTGGTGCACTTGACGATGGATTCCGGGTCGTCGATCACCGCCATGCCCTCGGCGTCCGCCTTCTTGGCGAAGCGGTAGGTGTGGTGGTCGATGTTGGTGGTCTCGCGGATGAACAGCGCATCGTACTCGGCGAGGCGGTTGTAGTCCTTCTTGGTGATCAGCTCGACATCGCAGCCCAGCTTGCGGCCGGCCTCGATGAAGCGGCGCAGCGCGTCGTCGTCGGACGGCGGCATCTTCTCGTTGGGGTCGTGCAGGATGGCGATGTCGTAGCGCGCCACCGAGCGCGAGCGGGTGCTGTGCCAGCGCTTGGACAGGTAGCCGGACATGGCCTCGGCGAAGAATCCGGTCTGCTCGCCCTTCAGCTGCCCCAGGTGCATCGGCTTGAGGCTGGCCAGCTGCCAGCGCTCGCGGCGGCGGAATTCCACCTTCAGCAGCGGCGCCGGGAACAGCTCGAACACCTGCCGGCCGACGTCGCGCAGCTCCGGGTCCTGGCTGCGGCCGAAGCACACCAGGGTCTCGAAGCGGGTGTCGTCGCTGCCCTTGGCGCGGCGCTCCAGCGCCTTCTGCAGCAGCGCGTCCAGGTCGTCCACGTTGAGGCTGTAGATGGCCTTGCTGGTCAGGTCGGTCAGGGTGTGCACCGACGGGATCACCCGGTGGCGGCGCGCCTCGGCCAGCAGCGAACAGTAGTAGCCGGTGGACAGGTAGCCGTAGCCGCGGCACAGGTTGACCACCCGGGTGCCCTTGGCCTTGTACTCGGCGGGGTTCATCAGGTAATCACGGGCGGAGACCACCGGCACCTCCGGGTACTCGGTGCGCCAGTCCTTGGGGTTTTCGACCAGGATCAGGTGGTTCGACATCAGTGCTTGTCCTGCTTGCGGTTGCGGATGATCAGCGCCGCCTTCTGGGCGGCCTTGCCGTAACGTGCCATGTGTTCGAAGTCCTTCCTCGGGATCGGCATGTTGATGGAGTCCAGGGTGACCTTGTCCTTTTCATAGTCCACGAACGGGTCGTGCACATAGATGTACTGGTCGTCGAAGCCGGTCACCACCACCCAGTGCGGGAATTTTTCCTGGTAGATGCGATAGGAGCTGATCAGCACCACCGGGATGGCGCCGTCGCGGAACGCGGCCTCCATGTCGGCCATGGTCAGCGGCTGGCGGTGGATCGGTACCGGCAACTCGGCCAGCTCGGCCTGGAAGTCCTCCTGCACCAGCCGCATGACCTCCTTCTTCTCCTCGCTGCGCACCGAGTCGATGAACATCACGTCGTGCACGCTCAGGTACAGCTCCACGTCGTAGCCCATGCGGTAGGTGGCCAGCGCCATGCCGTAGGGGCCGCAGCCGCCGTGGCCGGAGGTCATGAAGATGGTGGTGGACTCGCGCCACAGGCGCAGCTCCAGGTGGCGGCTCAGCTCCTGCTCCGGGTCGAGCGCCTTCATGGCCATCATCAGCGAGGCCGGGCCGCAGGTGAATTCCAGGGTCTGGCGGTAATAGGGCACCTTGGCCAGCGCCGGGCGCAGCTGCGGGATCAGCCGCTTCTCGTAGCGCAGTGCCTCCATGTGGTCTTCGTAATAGTCCTTGAGGGTGCCGAACAGGCTGTAGCCCATGCCTTCATAGACGGCGATGGCGCGCGGATTGTCACGCCGCACCTCCAGCCGCAGGCTGATGCAGCCGTGTTCCAGGGCGACCGCCTCGGCGGCCTCGATCAGCTTGCGTCCCAGGCCCTGCCCGGCCACGTCCGGATGCACCGCCAGCGAGTACATGCGCGCCAGCGAGGTGCCGGTATGAAACAGCACGATGACATAGCCGAGCACCCGCCCGTTGTCGTCTTCGTAGACGCGGGTCTGCGCGTTGGCACGGGTCAACAGGTAACGGAAGCTGCGCCGCGAGAAGCGGTCGATGTCGAAGGCAGCGGTTTCGATGGCGACCAGGGCATCGAGGTCCTGGCGACGGGCCGAACGGATCATGGGTGTCCCCGGAGGGTAACTCTCCTAAGCATAAGCGACCCTGAGAGATCCGGCGAACCGCGAAGTTCCCCGGACCGGGACGCGGGCGGACTATACGCCGGCCGCGCTGCACGGCAAGGGGTTTTGCATGCCCCCTTGAGCGGGGACAAGGCTGCTAGCGCCGGCGGTAGCTGAGGAAGCGGTAGGGGTAGGTGTTGCGCGCGTCGGCGGCGTGGTCCTCGCGGGACAACAGCGACCAGTCGGCCGGATCGAATTCCGGGAACCAGGCATCGCCGTCCAACTCGGCATCCACCTCGGTCAGGTACAGGCGGTCGGCCAGCGGCAGCGCCTGGGCATAGAGGTTGGCGCCGCCGATCAGCATCACCTCGTCGCCCAGTTCGGCGGCCAGTGCGATGGCCTGCTCCAGCGAGTGCGCCACCCGGGCGCCCTCGGCCCGGTAGCCGGGGTCACGGCTCACCACGATGTGCGGCCGGCCGGGCAGCAGCCCGGGCAGCGACTCCCAGGTCTTGCGCCCCATGATCATCGGCTTGCCCAGGGTGGTGGCCTTGAAGTGCTGCAGGTCGGCCGGCAGGTGCCAGGGCAGCGTGTTGTCGCGGCCGATGACCCGGTTGCGGGCCATGGCGGCGATGACGGACAGGACGGGCTTGGCGTGGGGCTTGGTATCACTCATGGCGCCGCATGGTACACCAGCGGCGCCGTCCGACTCACAGGGTGCGGGCCACCAGCTGCGCGAGGTCCATCATGCGGTTCACGTAACCCCACTCGTTGTCGTACCAGGCCAGCACCTTCACCTGGGTGCCGTCGATGATCATGGTGGACAGGCCATCGACGATGGACGAGCGCGGATCGTCCTTGTAGTCCACCGACACCAGCGGGCGCGTCTCGTAGCCCAGGATGCCGGCCAGGTCGCCGGCGGCGGCCTCGGCGAAGTAGCCGTTGATCTCCTCGGCGGTCACCGGCCGCGCCGCCTCGAACACGAAGTCGGTCAGCGAGGCGTTGAGCAGCGGCACCCGCACCGCCAGGCCGTTCAGCTTGCCGGCCAGTTCGGGGAAGATGTCGATGATGGCCTTGGCCGAGCCGGTGCTGGTGGGGATCAGCGACTGGCCGCAGGCCCGCGCCCGGCGCAGGTCCTTGTGACCCTTGTCGACGATGGTCTGGGTGTTGGTGATGTCGTGGATGGTGGTCATGGTGCCGTGCACGATGCCGACCTGTTCCTGCATCACCTTGACCACCGGCGCCAGGCAGTTGGTGGTGCAGGAGGCGGCGGTCAGCAGGTGGTGCCCGGCCGGGTCGTAGCGGTCATGATTGACGCCGTACACCACGTTCAGCGCGCCCTTCACCGGCGCCGCCACGATCACCTTCTTCACGCCCTGGTCGAAATAGGCCTGCAGCTGCGCCGGGTCGCGGAACTTGCCGCTGGACTCGATGACGATGTCGCAGCCGGACCAGTCGGTATCGGCAATGGCGGTGTTGCGGCTGTAGGCCAGCGCCTGGCCCTCCACCAGCAGGCGATTCTCCAGCGCGTCGCAGTCGGGCGCGAAACGGCCGTGCACCGAGTCGAACTTGAGCAGGTGGGCGGCGCTGGCGGCGTCGCCGCTGATCTCGTTGACCTGGGTGAACGTCAGGCCCTCGCGACCCCAGCCGGTGCGCAGACCGAGCCGTCCCATGCGGCCGAAGCCATTGATGCCGATACTGGCGCCCATACAAACTCCCGATTGAATCGAAACTGGCAGGATACCGGGTGAATGTGACACAAAAACGGCAGGCAGAAAAAAGGGGCGCCCCCGGAGGACACCCCATCAGTGTGGGTAGGACTTTTATTATTGTCTCGTCATATCCCGGACGTGAGGCCGGAATCACTGCCTGTGCACTGTGCCCGTTTCCCAGTGTGACCCTGAGCTTTTTTCGAAAGGCGCATTGATAGTGCCGATTTCCGAACGTCTGCAACACTGGCATCGACACCAGTCCATCCTAGGGTTGCCCCCAGGTCCGGTCTCAGGCGGTCTCGATGCCGGCCTTGATCGCCAGGCGCACCAGCTCGGTGGCGGTGCGCACACCCAGCTTGCTCATCACGTGATTGCGGTGCAGCTCCACGGTCTTGATGCTGATGCCCAGGTCCACGGCGATGCGCTTGTTCGGGTGGCCGCGCAGCACCGCGCGCATCACCTGGTCCTCCCGCGGGGTCAGCTCGTCGAAGCGCTGGCGCAGCCCCACCGACTCCTCGCGCTCGCGCCACAGGTCCTGGTGCTGGGCGATGGCCGCCTGCACCCGCTCCAGCATGTGCTGATCGTTGTAGGGCTTCTCGATGAAGTCGAAGGCACCGGCCTTCATGGCGCGGATGGCCATCGGCACGTCGGCGTGGCCGGTGACGATGATCACCGGCACGTCCGGGTCGACCTCGCGCAGCATGCGGTGCAGGTCCATGCCGTTGATGCCCGGCATGCGTACGTCCAGCACCACGCAGCCCGGGCTGCCGGGCTGGTAGTGATCCAGGAAGTCCTGACCCTGCTCGTACAGCTTCACCGGCAGCTTCACCGACTGCAGCAGCCACTCCAGGGATTCGCGCACCATCTGGTCGTCATCGACCACGTATACCGTCGTTTCCTGCATCAGCTCTCCTCGGTCACCGGTATCTGAAAGACGAAACAGGCGCCCGGATTATTCGGTCGCACGGACAATTGCCCGCCGTGGGCCTCGATGATGTTGCGGCTGATGGCCAGCCCCAGCCCCATGCCATCGGCCTTGGTGCTGTAGAAGGGATCGAACAGACGCTCGTCGTCGCCGGCGTCGAAACCGACACCCCGGTCCTCCACCCACACCCGGATCTGGCCGCCTTCACGGGCGCTGCCGATGCTCACGCTGCTGCCGGCCGGGCTGGCCTCCACCGCGTTGCGCACCAGGTTCATGATCACCTGCTCGATCTGCATGGAATCGCCGTGCAGCCACAGCGGACCCTCGGCCAGCGCGCCGGTATCCAGGGCGACATCGGCGCGGCGCGCTTCCGGTACCACCAGGTCCAGCACCCGGTGCACCGAGGCGTGCAGGTCGAAGCGCTCCTGTTCCGGTACCCCGGTGGTCAGGAACTCGCGCAGGTGGCGGATGATGTCGGTGGCCCGCTGCACGCCCTGCAGGGCCTTGGCCATGCCGGCCCGCACCGATTCCAGGTCCGGCTCCGGCTCCTGCAGGCGGCGCAGGCTGCCGCTGGTGAAGTTGGCCGCCGCGGTGAGCGGCTGGTTGATCTCGTGGGCCAGGCCGCTGGCCATGCCGCCCATGGTGGTCAGCCGTCCCACCTTGGCCAGATGGGCTCGGTGCTGATCGCGCTCGTCCTCGGCATTCTGGCGCGCCATCTCGGCGCCGATCCATTGCGCCATCAGGCGCAGCAGTTCGCGATCCACCGCACCCAGCGGCAGGCGCTCGCGCAACTCGCCGACAAAGGCCAGCAGGCAGCGTCGTTCGCCATTCACCAGCACCGGAAAGCCCAGCAGGGTGTGGGTGCAGCTGGCGCCTGGCGGCGGGTGGATCTCGATCGGCCCCACCTCGGCACCGAAGCGTGGCAGGCAGCTGGCCACCGCGTCGGCCTGGCCGGTGTCGCCATCGCTGGCGCACAGCGTCAGGCCGCTGTCGGTGATCTCGTGCAGCAGCGCCGACTCCATGTCGAAATGCTCACGCCCCAGGCGCAGCAGCCGGTTGAGCTTCTCGGCATGGTCGAGGCTGGGGTCGACGGAGATCTCGTACAGCCGCTGCAGCGCCTTGCCGCTGCGTTGCAGCGAGGCCTCGGCGCGGCGCCGCGCGGCGATGTCCCGCTCCAGCGCCACGTTGACCCGGCGCAGCTCGCGGGTGCGTCGCCCCACCTCCTGCTCCAGGGTGTCGCGGTGACGCGCCAGCTGACCCTGCGAATGGGCCAGCTGGCGGTTGCTGCGGGTCACCCACAGGGTCGCCACCACCAGCACCACGAACAGGCTGGCGGCCAGCGCCAGCATCAGGCCGTACTCGCGCAGCACGTCGCGCCAGCTGACCTGGCCGAGGTATTCGTAGGGGCCGATGCGCAGCTCGCGCATCAACTCGTGCACCGGGGTGTAATCCAGCGGGATGGTCCAGCCGGCGCCACGGGACGCCGCCGCCGCGGCATCGTCCGGCTGCATGGCCAGCAGCGCCTGCCCCACCTGCTTGGCGAGCCGGTCCGGGGTGTGCTTGAGCTTGGCGAAGGGCCACTCCGGATACAGCCGGGTACTGAGCGCCGGCCGGAAGCCCGCTACATGCTGGGGATTGAGCACCTTCAGTTCGTCCGGGAACACCGCGCCCTCGGTCACCATCCGTTCCAGGATGCCGGAACGCACCACCCCGGCATCCACCTCGCCGTTGGCCACCGCCTGCACGATGGCGTCCTGCGGGAAGCCGGCGAAACGCAGCTCGCGCAGGTCCTTGAAGGGATCGATGCCGACCGCCGCCAGCTCCCGCCAGGCCATCTGGAAGCCGCCGAAGGCCCGTTCGTCCACCGCCATCAGGGTCTTGCCGCGCAGGTCCTGCAGGCGATTCAGCCCCGGCCGGTCGATGCGGGCGATGATGGCGGTGCCAAAGCGGGTATAGATCTCGCCGCCGTAGATCGCCTGCAGGGTGACGATACGGGTGGCGCCGTGCGCCGCCTCCAGCATCACGTAGTGACCGGGGTTGGTCAGCACGAAATGCACCTCCTCCCTGGCGACCGCCTCGCGCAGCGGCTCCAGGTCCAGCGGCCGGACCACGAAATCATGCTCGGGGATGAACCACGACAGGTACTCGGCGGTGGCCGACCAGCGCGCCAGCGCATCATCGGTGCCGCGGTAGGCGAGGGCACCGATGACAATGGTGTCGGCCACCACGGCGGGTGCCAGACAGCACAACAGCAGGGTCAGCCAGAGTCTGCGCAATCTCATCGTCGTTGTAGCGATCCAGGGTCGGCCAGCATAACGCAAAAGCCCGCGGCCCTTTGGCCGTCAGGGCCGGCTGGGCATAATGGGCGCACCACACCCCGATCAGGATCCCGGCCATGAAACTCGGTACCCCGCTGTCCCCTTCCGCCGTCCGCGTAATGCTGCTCGGCAGCGGTGAACTGGGCAAGGAGGTGATCATCGCCCTGCAGCGCCTGGGCACCGAGGTGATCGCCGTGGACCGCTACCCCAACGCCCCGGGCCACCAGCTGGCGCACCGCTGGCACGCCATCGACATGAGCGACGCCAAGGCACTGCGTGCGCTGGTGGAGCAGGAACGGCCGCACCTCATCGTGCCGGAGATCGAAGCCATCGCCACCGACGAGCTGGCGCGCATCGAGGCCGACGGCCTGGCGGAAGTGATCCCCACCGCCCGCGCCACCCAGCTGACCATGAACCGCGAGGGCATCCGCCGCCTGGCCGCCGAGGAACTGGGCCTGGCCACCTCCGCCTATGCCTTCGCCGACAGCCTGGACGAGGTGCGCGTGGCCATCGACGAGGGCATCGGCTACCCGTGCATCATCAAGCCGGTGATGTCCTCTTCCGGCAAGGGCCAGTCCACGGTCAACAACACCGCCGAACTGCAGGCCGCCTGGGACTACGCCAAGGCCGGCGGCCGGGTGGACCGTGGCCGGGTGATCGTCGAGCAGATGATCCATTTCGACTACGAGATCACCCTGCTGACGGTGCGCGCGAACAACGCTGCGGGTGAGATCGAAACCCGCTTCTGCGCCCCCATCGGCCACCTGCAGGTCAAGGGCGACTACGTGGAGAGCTGGCAGCCGCAGGTCATGAGCGAGACCGCACTGGCGGCCGCCCAGGACATCGCCGCCAAGGTCACCACTGCCCTGGGCGGGCGCGGCCTGTTCGGCGTCGAGCTGTTCGTGAAGGGCGACCAGGTGTGGTTCAGCGAGGTCAGCCCGCGACCCCACGACACCGGCATGGTGACCATGGCCAGCCAGCACCAGAACGAGTTCGAACTGCATGCCCGCGCCATCCTGGGCCTGCCGGTGGACACCGCGCTGCGCACCGCCGGCGCCTCGGCGGTGATCTACGGCGGGCTGGATGAAAAAGGCATCGCCTTCGAGGGCGTGGCCGAGGCCATGGCGGTACCGGGCACCGACCTGCGGCTGTTCGGCAAACCCGAATCCTTTACCCGGCGCCGCATGGGCGTGGCGCTGGCCTACGGCGACGATGCCGACGACTGCCGTGACCGGGCCAAGGCGGCGGCCGCCAGGGTCCGTCCGGTCAGTGGCTGACCCGGAACCTGCCGGGATACACCCTGTCGCACCCGAGTAAACCCGCGCCCGCTGCGCGGGCGGTGTGCTTTTCGCCGTAAACCCCGCCTCACGGGGCAAGGAGTCGAACATGGAACTGCTCACCCGCTATATCGAGAACATCGCCTGGGATGACGTCCTGATCACCACCACCAAGGTGCTGGTGATCCTGATCCTGTTCTGGGTGGTGAGCCTGATCGCCAAACTGGCCCTGAACCGCCTGGAACAGCGCCTGGTGGCCAACGAGCAGGACAGCAAGGTGGCCGGCGAGTCGGCCAAACGTGCCGAGACCCTGGTCGGCCTGCTGCGCCAGGGCATACTGATCGTGCTGTGGGCCCTGGCGGTGCTGGTGGTGCTGCAGCAGGTCGGCGTTCAGGTCGGCCCCATCCTGGCCAGCGCCGGGGTACTCGGCCTGGCGGTGGGCTTCGGTGCGCAGAACCTGGTGCGGGATGTCATCTCCGGCTTCTTCATCATCCTGGAGGACCAGGTGCGGGTGGGCGATGTGGCGGTGATCAACGGCACCGGCGGCCTGGTGGAGAAGATCAATTTCCGCACCCTGGTGCTGCGCGACCTGTCCGGGGTGGTGCATGTGTTTCCCAACGGCGCCATCGACACCCTGTCCAACATGACCAAGCAGTGGTCGGCCTATGTGTTCGATATCGGCGTGGCCTACAAGGAGGACGTGGACCGGGTGATCGAGCTGATGCGCGAGGTCGGTGCCGAGATGCGCGCGGACGAGACCTTCGGCGCGCTGATGCTGCAGGACGTGGAGATCTTCGGCCTCGACCAGTTCGGCGATTCGGCGGTGGTCATCAAGGGCCGCCTGAAGACCCTGCCGATCAAGCAGTGGGACGTGGGCCGCGAGTACAAACGCCGGCTCAAGTATGCCTTCGACCGCGAAGGCATCGAGATCCCGTTCCCGCATCGCTCGCTGTACTTCGGCGAGGCCAGCGCACCCTTCATGGCGGAGCTGCTCGGTCCGCGTGAAGCGCCGAAAACCAAGGCCGCGCTGCGACCGGATGGCCAGCGTGCGGCCACCGATCGCTCGGCCCCGCACGAGGCGGAGGCCGACTGAGCGCTCAGCCCGCCTTGGCCGGCGGGTTCTGCGCGATGAAGTCCTCGATGACCTCCGGCGGCACCGCGCCGGCCTGCGCCGCCACCAGCTTGCCCTGCGGGTCGTAGACCATGATGCTGGGGGTGCCGCTGAACCGGGACTGGGTCTGCATCATGTAATACAGCATGGTCGTCTCCGGCTCGCCCAGCAGGTTGGGAAAGGGCAGGTCGTGACGCTTGATGAAGGCCTCGGCGTCGGCCTTCTGGGCCTGGCCATCGATACTCAGACCCAGCATGGTGGCATCCGTGTCCTTGTGCGCTTCGTGGAACTGGGCGTAGCTCTCGGCCTCCTGGTTGCACACGTGACAGTCATGCGCCCAGACCATCACCACCAGCCACTTGCCGCCACCGGCATAGGAGTCGATGCTGCGCTCCTGGCCTGCGAAGTCGGTGAATACGGCCTGCCCACCGGCGGCCAGAGCCCCCAGCGACAGGCAGCCCATCAGTGCCGCCAGCGCGGCCATCGCAACTCGTTTCATCTCGTATCTCTAGTGTCGTGGCATTCAGGGGCAACGGCTGCAAACGCAGCACCGGTCATCCCACCCATGCGGCATTAGACCGACCAAGGCCGGCAAATCTTCCATCCGGGACGAAATCTCCCCCACGCCAGTGCCAAGGCAGGTGCCAGTCGATCAGCCGTAGAGCGCCCACTCCCGGGCGGCCCGGTCGGCATCGGGGTCCGCAATCGCCGCAACGGCCTCGATCAACGCCACATAGGATGCCGGCAACCGATGCTCGGCGGCACCCTGCAGCACGTGGGCCTTGTACCAGTCGTAGGGCCGCAGCGCCGGGTCGATACGGGTGGCGTAATAGCTGAACGCCTGCACGCTGTCGCCACCGGCCAGGGACACCGTCACCGGCTTGATCTCGTAGCCCTGACCGCGGCCCTCGAAACGGTCCAGGACGGCCTGCTCCCCGGCGGCGATATCGAACACCACCCCCAACACCCGGCTCTCGGCCGCCGGCGCGATGTCGCACTTGCCGGAACCGTCGTGGCTGACCTTGTGGAAGGCCAGCCTGTGACCGGCCAGTGTCGCCACCCCGATCTTGCGCATCGACGCGATGCGCGCCGCCAGCCGCGGGCCGGACATGTTGGAGCCGTAGGCGAAGTACAGCAGCCGCCCTGATTCGCCGGCGCGCATGTCAGCCTTCGCCGGCCGGCGCTTCGGCACGGGCCGAATCACGGGTCGGGTTGTGCAGCGTCACCGGCTCGGGCGCTTGCCGGCGCAGCCGCAGGTTGAGCATCTCCACCAGGAAGGAGAAGGCCATGGCGAAATAGATGTAGCCCTTGGGGATATGCAGATCGGCACCCTCGCCGATCAACGCCACGCCGATCAGCACCAGGAAGCTGAGCGCCAGCATCTTCAGGGTCGGGTGGCGATCAACGAAGGCACTGACGGGCCCGGCAGCGATCATCATCACCCCCACCGCCAGCACGATGGCGATGATCATCACCTCGATGTGCTCGGCCATGCCCACCGCGGTGATCACCGAGTCCAGCGAGAACACGATGTCGATCACGGCGATCTGCAGCACCACCGACAGAAAGGAGGCCGCGGCGCGGGGCTTGGTCTCGCCGCCACTGGCCTCCAGGGCGTCATGCATCTCCAGGGTGCTCTTGGCCAGCAGGAACAGCCCGCCGACGATCAACAGCAGGTCGCGCCCGGAGATCTCCTGGCTGAGCACCGTGAACAGCGGTGCGGTCAGGCGCATGATCCAGGTCAATGCCAGCAGCAGGCCGATGCGCGTCACCATCGCCAGCGCCAGGCCGATGAAACGTGCGCGCTCGCGCTGCGCCTCCGGCAGCCGGCTGACCATGATGGCGATGAAGATGATGTTGTCGATGCCCAGCACGATCTCCAGCGCGGTCAGCGTGACCAGCGCGGCCCATGCCTGGGGGTCCATTAGCCATTCCATACGGTACTCCCTGAATTCGATCCGACGATTGATCCATGCCGACTGACGGCGGCTGCCCCGCGACTGACCGGCTACTCCGGCACCAGTTCCTCCACCCGCCACCAGCCGCCGCCGGCATCGCCCAGCCGCGCGGCCAGCCACGGCAGTACGGCGGCCATCTCGGCGCGCAGCGTCCAGGGCGGATTGATCACGACCATGCCGCTGCCGGTCATGCCACGGCCGGCGCCATCCGGCGCGATGGACAGCTCGTACAGGTCGATGTTGCGCATGCCTGCTTCACGCAGCAGCCGCTCCAGCCGGTCGATGCGCTTGCGCTCCACCACCGGATACCACAACGCATAGCTGCCGGTGGCGAAGCGCGCATGGGCCTGCTTGAGGGCCTCCAACACGGCATCGTAATCGGTCTTCACCTCGTAGGAGGGATCGATCAGCACCAGGCCGCGGCGCTCCTTGGGCGGCAGCAGGGCCTTGAGTGCCTTGAGGCCGTCGTCCTTGAGCAGCCTGATGCGGCGGTTGCCGCCGAAGTTGCCGCGCAGTGCCTCGAATTCGGCCGGGTGCAGCTCGCACAGCACCAGCCGGTCCGACTCGCGCAGCCAGTGGCGCTCGAACCAGGGCGAGCCGGGATAGAAACGCCGGCCGCCATCCGGATTGCAGTCGGTCACCACCGCCAGGTAGTCGGCCAGCAACGGCGGCAGGTCGTCGCGACCCAGCAGCCGGCCGATGCCGGTATCGAACTCGCGGTTCTTCTGCGCCTGTGCGTCGCCCAGGTCGTACAGGCCGGCGCCGGCATGGGTGTCGATACAGCAGAACGGCTTGGGTTTCTGGGCCAGGTAGGCCAGCACCCGCGCCAGCACCAGGTGCTTGAGCACGTCGGCGTGGTTGCCGGCATGGAAGCCGTGGCGATAGCTGAGCATGGTGGTTCCGCGGATGGCCGGTCGGGGATGCGGATTAAACCATCAAAGCCGCTTGCAGCCCATCCGTCTCCGGCAGGTCAGCCGCGCTGCTCGATCAACTCGCGCAGTTCGCCCGGCAGATACCCGCGCAGTCGCGCCGCCAGTTGCGCCTCGTGGCGCTGCCACAGGATGCCCAGCCAGATCACCCCGAGGCCGATGGCGGTAAGCGCGAAGGGAAACAGCCAGCTGTCCTCGAACACATCATAGGCCAGGTGGCCCAGGTAGCCGGCCGCACCCAGGCCGCCGAACACCGCGAACACCCGCCGCGCCAGCATCGCGCCCACGCCGATCATCAGCAGATTGATGCTGAAGTAAATGAACCTGCCGAGCTCGCTGTCGGACTTCATCAGCGACAGTCCGCCCCAGAACGCCAGCACGCCGAACAGGTACAGCCAGAAGGCGAAGTCCTTGCGGCTGCGGCGGGCGCGCAGGTCGACGAACAGCGCGAACAGGATCATCGCCAGGCCGAACCACAGCGACACCCAGCGCCGCACGTCCCACAGGTTGTATTCGGGCGCGAATTCCCAGGGACCGAACAGCATCGGCACCAGGTCCATGCTCAGGTACCACAGGGTCACCGCCAGGGGCATCACCGAGAATGGCAAGCGGTAGCGCCACAGCATGATCGCCGCCGCTGCGAGGGTCGCCAGCTCCAGGAACAGCCAGCTCCAGTCGATACGGGTGTGGTACTCGCGGAGCACGTGCTCACCATCCCACCAGCCCATGGCCACCTGCAGGCCGTAGATGGCCAGCGGCGTCAGCACCACCACGAAGGCCGCCATGATGCCGGCCGGGATGCGCAGTTCGCGCTGGTAGAGGAAGTAGCGCGTCAGCCACAGCCCGACTATCGCGTAAGCCACGGCGATGCCGAAGATCCCCCAGCCGCCGAAGCTTTCCCAGCCCAGGGTCATGAACAGCGACATGGCGCCGATGGCCAGCAGACCGCCCAGGTAGTAGAGGATGTGGGTGAAGCTGAAGCGGGGGGCATCGGCATGCCGCTCGACCAGGAATGCCCATAATCCCTCGGCCTGCTGTTCGCTCAGCATTCCCTGTTTCACCGCCTGCCTGAGATCGGACTGGTCTAGCTGCACGGCATTCACCTCGATAATGGCGTACGTGCAGCATAGCCGGACTGGCCGCCAATGTGTCCAATCACCCCGTCATGCCGGGAACAGGATGTGGCGGCGGGCGCCATGGATCACCCGGCATCGGGCTGCCGGGATACAGCGCGGTCGATAGGGACGCGGTGCTCAGGCAGCAGGGTGGGTGACGTTGCCGGTCACCTCGCGGACCAGCGGATAGAGGCGCTCGGTCTCGTTCTGGATGCGGGAGGTCACCATGCCGAAAAACTCTTCGGTCTCCCGTACGAAGCGATCGTAGTCCTTGCCCACCGCGAATTCGGTCTTGCCACGCACGCACCAGCGCTTCTTGTAGTCATCGATGATGTGCTTGATGTCACGTCCACCGCTGATGAAATTGCGTGCGGTGTTGGCGATGCCATGATCCGAATGGGTCAGCAGGGCGCCGTACAGATTGTTGTCCACCACGTCCATGTGCGCCTTGAGTTTATCCATGAAGCGGTAGAACAGTTCGCAGCAGGCGCCGGTGTCACACATCGACCGGTCTCTCAGCAGATAGGTCAGGACGTTGGACAGTTCGACGAGTTCGTGATTCTGAGCATTGAGTTCCTGGTAGCTGATCATGGCCTTCACTCCTGCGATCCGGTTCCCTGTGAAAGTCGCGGCACTAACCCGCGCCATTAGTAAGGATATAGGCGCAGCACAGACGAGCGTCAACCAGCGGAAGTATTACGCCATATAAGGGGGTGCTGATCTGGCCGCCGCCTTACAGCCGCTTCAGCAGCCGCACCAGGTACAGCAACACCATGGCGCCGACGGTGGCGGTGATGATGGCGCCGAGCAGACCGTGGGTGGAGATGCCCAGCACGTCGAACAGCATGCCGCCGACAATGGCGCCGATCACGCCCACCACGATGTTGCCCGGCAGACCGAAGCCGCCGCCCTTCATCACCTTCCCAGCCAGCCAGCCGGCCACCGCGCCGATCAGCAGGAATACCAGCAGTGCGCCAATCTCCATGTCATGCCCCTCTTGATGGTTGTTGTTGATCGCTGTCCGCATCGCCGGCCATGCGCGCCTGGGCCCCTTCCATGTGTTCGATCAGCGTGTCTACCGTGCCGCGCAACAGGTCCAGTTCGTCCAGGCTGAGCTGATCGAGTTGCTCCAGGTTGTACTCGATGGTCTCGATGATGCGCCGGTGCGGGCGCTGCAGCGGCCGCATGAAGTAGGTGGTGATGGTGGCCACGATGGTGCCGAAAAACAGCGCCGAACCGATCACGATCCATACCCCGCCGATCAGCATGCCCCAGCCCGATTCGGCGGTGTGCGCGATGCCTGCCGTGGAGAAGGCCGCCACGCCCCAGTACAGCGCCTCGGCATAGCTGTCGATGCTGGCGCCCGGCGCGTGGCGCTCGGCCAGATACAGCCCGGCGGCGAACAGCAGCCACAGCCCCACCAGCAGCAGCAGCATCTTGATGATGGGCGTGTGCTCCAGCACATCGCTGATGAAGCGGTGCGGTCGGTCCTTGCGGTTCATGGCAGGAGCATCCTCTTGTGGCTTTCAATCGGTCATCGGCAGCGTCACCGACGCTTGCTCACACCGAAAACGGGTAAGCGATCGGATCGTGGTGCCGGTAATCGCTGACCTCGAAATCGTCCATCGTCACCCAGGTCTCGATATCTTCCAGCGAACGGATGTCCGGATTGATGAGCAGCTGCGGTGAGTCGAAGGGCTCACGCTGCAACTGCACGTCCCGCATCAGCGCCAGCTGGTCCTCGTAGATGTGGGCGTTGACGATCTTGTGATAGGCCTGCCCCGGCTTGTGTCCGGTGATCTGCGCCATCAGCTTGAGAAAGGTGAACACCTGCACCTGGTTGAAGTTCAGCCCCAGCGGCACGTCGCAGGAGCGCTGGTAGGAGGTCAGGTACAGGGTGTCACCCAGCAGCGAGAAGGTGTGGGTGTGCATGCAGGGGCGCAGGCAGCCCATGTGGAACTCGCCGGGGTTGTAGAAGCTGAGGATCTCACCGCGATCGTCGATGCCCTTGGACAGATCGTCGACGATCTTGCGCAGCTGGTCCACGCTGCCGCCATCCGGTTTCCGCCAGGCACGGCCCTGCACGCCGTACACGCGCCCCATGTCGTCCTCGCCCCTGCGATGGGGGTTGGCCAGCCAGGCCTGGTTGTCGTTGGCGTTGGCATCCCAGGTCCGGGTGCCCAGCTTGCGGAAATCGGCCGCACTGCTGTAGCCACGGAGGTAGCCGATCAGCTCGGCGATGGCCGACTTCCAGTAGCTCTTACGGGTGGTGATCAGCGGAAATTGATTGGCCGCCACGTCATAGCTCAGGTCGGCGTTGATGACCGTCAGGCAGCGCTTGCCGGTACGTTCATTCTCGACCCATTCGCCTTCATCGATGATGCGTCGGCAGAGATCCAGATACTGTTTCATGAAGACTTTCTTGTATGGGCAAACCAGAACAGGGCGATGCCGGCGAGGACCATCGGCGCGGACAGCAACTGCCCCATGGTGAGCCAGTCAAAAGCGATATAGCCGAGATGGGCGTCCGGCATGCGGACGAACTCGACCGCAAAGCGGAACACACCGTAGCAGATCAGGAACAGCGCCGACACGCTCATGGTCGGGCGCGGACGGGCCGAATACCACCACAGGATCAGGAACAGCAGCACACCTTCCAGCGCCGCCTCGTACAGCTGGGACGGGTGCAGCGGCGGGGTCAGCGCGGTGCCGGGCGGCAGCGCCAGCTTGTCGCGGCACAGCGCGACGAAGGACTCGCACTTGAGCTGCATGGCCCAGGGCAGATCAGCCGCGGCCGGGCCGCCCCACAGCTCGCCATTGATGAAGTTGCCGATGCGCCCGGTTAACAGGCCGATGGGCACCAGCGGCGCAATGAAGTCGGTCAACCGCCAGAAGCCGCAACCCAGGCGGTGGCCGAACAGACCCATGGCCACCAGCACGCCGAGGAAACCGCCATGGAAGGACATGCCGCCGTCCCAGATCTGGAACAGGGTGAGCGGGGAGTCCAGCAGGGTGTCGAGGTTGTAGAACAGCATGTAGCCGACGCGGCCACCGACGATCACCCCCAGCGCGCCGTAGAACAACAGGTCATCCACCTGCTGCGTCGACAGCACGCTGTCGGCGCGACGGGCGCGCATCCGTCCCAGCCACCAGAAGCCGGCAAAGCCGGCCAGGTACATCAGGCCGTACCAGTGCACCTTCAGCGGGCCGATGGCCAGGACCACGGGGTCGATGTCCGGATACAGCATGGGGCAAACCTGGTGATTGAAATACTGGGCACATTGTCGCAGATTCGACGGTATGCCGGCTGCCCCAAACGGGTCCGATTGAACCGCTGCGGGTTATCCCTTAGCCTGCCTGCTCACCGTCTGATATCGAGACCCCATGCGCCACTTGTTCCGCCTGCTGCTGTTGCTGGTCCTGTTGAGTCTGCTGGGCCTGGGCGCGCTGCTGTGGTTCGGCCTGAGCGATGAACCAACCGTGATCGCCGGCACCCGGCTGTCGCATCAGGACATTGCCCGCGCCAAGAGCATCCTCGATCGCGACGATCCGCGCGACCTGCCCGCCGGCACCCAGCGTCAGCTGGAACTGAGCGAAGACGATCTGAACCTGGCGGCCAACTACCTGGCGCAGAAATACGTGCCCGGCGGTGCCCGGGTGGTACTGCACCCGGATGTGGCGCAACTGGACGCCAGCCTGCACCTGCACCGCGCGCCCATCCGCGGCTATCTGAACCTGACAGTGGAACTGCTGGAAACCCCCCAGGGCGCCCGGCTGACCGGACTGCGCATCGGCCGGATCGCCGTGCCGGACGCCATCACCCGGATGCTGCTGCGCGAACTGGCGGCCCGAGTCGGCCGCTCCCGCGGTGCCAGCCTGGCGCTGGCCAGCGTCAAGGAACTGCAGCTGACCGAACACAGCCTGCGCCTGACCTACGAATGGCAGCCCGAGCTGCTGGACGCGGTGCGCGACGAACTGATGCCCGCCGGCCAGGGCGCCGCCATGGCGGTCTATTACGATCACCTGGTCGCGCTGCACGCCGCCGGGCGGGCCCGGGGCGGCAGTCTGGCCGAGGCCTTGTCACCACTATTCGAGCTGGCCGTGGAACGCAGCCGGCAAAGCGACCCGGCCACCGAGAATCGCGCCCTGCTGGCGGTGCTCGGGGCCTGGGCCAGCGGCCGCGGCATGGACCGGCTGCTGCCCCCCGAGCAGCGCAAGGGCCGCCCCGCCCGTTTCCGTCTGAAACTGCAGCGGCGCGGCGACTTTGCCCAGCACTTCCTCACCTCCGCCGCGCTGGCCGCCAATGGCGACACCCTGCTGTCCGACGCCATCGGCCTGTACAAGGAGGTGTCGGACAGCCAGGGCGGCAGCGGCTTCAGCTTTACCGACATCGCTGCCGATCGCGTCGGCACCCGCTTCGGCGAGCTGGCCAGCAGCGAAGACCGGGCCGCCTACCTGCAGCGCCGTCTTGCCGACGGTCTGAGCGAGGCCGACCTGATGCCGCCGGCCCGTGATCTGCCGGAGCATATGACCGCTGCCGAATTTGAGCGTCGCTTCGGCGGCGTGGACAGCCCCGCCTACCTGGACATGATGGCCGAGATCGAGGCCCGCATCGACCGACTGCCGCTGTACCGTTGAACCCTCCCCCTCGGGCACCGGGGGCGAATGCACAGCACACCTCAACACCGCCGTTCAAGTTTTCCCGACACGGGCCGTTAGCCGGTTTCGAACCATGGCTATTCGCGCAACACGCGGGTGAGAGTTGGTATGAGGCTAGATTACATGAACGGTATTAAGACCATGCCGCACCATCTCCGGACTCTGGGGGAGCGGATGCGTTACCGCCGCCGCCAGATGGGCTGGACCCAGGAGCAGCTGGCGGTACAGGCGGGCACCAATCAGGCGGTGATCCAGAAGATCGAGAACGGCAAGTCGCTGCGTCCGCGCAAGATCGACGAGATCGCCTCGGTGCTGGACGTCAACCCGGCCTGGCTGATGTTCGGCGACGACAAGGCATCCCCGCTGCCGGACGAGGCACGCGGCATCGCCGAGTTGTGGCTGCGACTGTCCGAGGCCGATCGCGATCGGCTCAAGGACGAGATCCAGCGCCTGACCGGTCGCCGCGTCTAGATTGCGGCTGAACGCCCGCCGTGCCTGCCGCCGGATCAGAAGGTCGGCAGCACGCGCAGGTAATAGGCCTTCAGATAGGCTGTTTCCATAATCGCGGGGTGAATCGGATGATCAGGACCCTGTTGTCCATACTCGAGCAGCTGAAGGCTGCGATCCACATGCCGCGCCCCCAGCTGCAGCGTGTGCAGCAGCGCATCCCGGTCCATGTGGAACGAGCACGACGCCGACATCAGTAGGCCGTCGCGGCTCAACAGCGACATCGCCACCTCGTTGAGGCGGCGGTAGGCCAGCGTCCCTTCCTTGATGTCCTTCTTGCGCTTGATGAAGGCCGGCGGGTCGACCACGATCACATCGAAATGCTCGCCGGCCTGACGCAACTCCTTCAGGGTGACGAAGGCATCGCCCTGGGCGATGCGCACCTTGTCCGCCACGTCGTTCAGTGCGGCATTGGCCTCCACCTGCTCCAGCGCCCTGGCGGACACGTCCACGCAGGTGGCCGATTCGGCGCCACCGAGCGCGGCACGCACCCCCCAGGCACCCACGTAGCTGCACACGTCCAGCACCCGCTTGCCGGCCACGTATTTCATCAGCCGGTCGCGGTTGGCCGCCTGGTCGTAGAACCAGCCGGTCTTCTGCCCCTCCGTCAGTGACACCTCGAAGCGGGCGCCGCCCTCGACCACCGTGGTGCGCTCCGGCACCGTGCCCTTGGCCACCTCGATGACCTGCTCCAGGCCCTCGGTCCCGCGGCTGGCAACGTCGTTACGCAGCAGGATCACGTTGGGCTTGAGCACCTTGTCCAGCGCAGCCACCACGTCTTCACGCCGCGCATCCATGCCGGCGGTGGTCAGCTGCACCACCAGCTGGTCGTCGTAGCGGTCCACGATCAGGCCCGGCAGGCCGTCGGCCTCGCCGAACACCAGGCGGTAGAAGGGCCCCGGGTACAGGGCCTCGCGCAGCCCCAGGGCGATCTTGATGCGATGCACCAGCAGCGACTGGTCCAGCGGGTGGGCCTGGTCGCGGCTCACCAGCCGGGCGCAGATCAGGGTGTTGGGATTGACATAGCCCGAGCCCAGCCACTTGCCGCGATGGGACACCACGTCCACCGCCTGTCCCGCGGTCAGGTCCTTGAGCGGGGTCTGGGCGATGTCCACCTCATTGGAATAGATCCAGCAATGCCCGGCGCGCAGGCGGCGGTCCTGGTCCTTCTTCAGTTTCAGCGGGGCGGCGTCGGTCATGGCGGTGTCATCCGGTAGCGGGGGCGCGAGTGTACCCGATTGTCGGCAGGGGCTGGGGCACAGCCTAGCAGGCAGCCAGCCACTATTGGCCCGGGCGGCTCAAACCCGTCCTTTCTGCGCGGCTGCTCGGCCTCGCCCATCGCCTATCATGGCGGCATGAACACGCCCCGCAAAAACCGCCTGGCCGACACCACCAGTCCCTACCTGCAGCAGCACGCCGACAACCCGGTGGACTGGTGGCCGTGGTGCGGTGAGGCCCTGCAGCTGGCCCGCGAGCAGGACAAGCCGATCCTGCTGTCGGTGGGCTACTCCGCCTGTCACTGGTGCCACGTGATGGCCCACGAGTCGTTCGAGGACGAGGCCACGGCGGCGCTGATGAACAAGCTGTTCATCAACATCAAGGTCGACCGCGAGGAGCGCCCCGACCTGGACAAAATCTACCAGACCGCCCACCAGCTGCTGTCGCAGCGCCCGGGCGGCTGGCCGCTGACGGTGTTCCTGATGCCGGACGACCATGCGCCGTTCTTTGCCGGCACCTATTTCCCGCCGGAGCCGCGCCACGGCCTGCCGTCCTTCAGCCAGCTGCTGACCTCGGTGGAAAAGGCCTATCGCGAGCAGAAGGACGCCATCCGCGAACAGAACAGCGCCCTGCAGCAGGCGCTGGAACGCATCACGCCGCGGGTTAAGCCCGACGGCATCCTGCTCGACGACGGCCCGCTGAGCGCCGCCCGCGGCCAGCTGGCGCAGCACTTCGACGCCGAACACGGCGGCTTCGGCGCCGCCCCCAAGTTTCCCCACCCCAGCAACCTGGAACTGCTGCTGCGCGACTGGGCCGGCAGCGGCGACGCGCAGGCCGGCCACATGGCCGGCTTCACCCTGGAGCGCATGGCGCTGGGCGGCATGAACGACCAGGTAGGCGGCGGCTTCTGTCGCTACTCGGTGGACGACTACTGGATGGTTCCCCACTTCGAGAAGATGCTGTACGACAACGGCCCGCTGCTGGCCCTGTACGCCGACGCCTGGGCCGCCAGCGGCGAGGCCTTGTTCAAGCACACCTGCGAACAGACCGCCGCCTGGGTGATGCGCGAGATGCAGTCCCCCGAGGGCGGCTATTACGCCAGCCTGGATGCCGACAGCGAAGGCGAGGAGGGCAGGTTCTACGTCTGGACGCCTGACCAGGTGCGCAGCCTGCTGAGCGAAGCCGAATACGCCGTGGCCGCGCCGCTGTGGGGGCTGGACCGCAAGGCCAACTTCGAGGGGCACTGGCACCTGCACGGTTTCCGCAGCGTGGCCGAGGTCGCCAGGACGGCGGGGCTCACCGAGGCCGAGGTCGAACAACGCCTGGCCGGCGCCCGCGCCAAGCTGCTGGCCGCCCGGGAGCGGCGCATCCGCCCCGGTCGCGACGACAAGATCCTGACCAGCTGGAACGCGCTGATGATCCACGGCATGGCCCGCGCCGGGCGGCTGCTGGACCGGCCCGAGTGGATCGCCTCAACCGAGCGGGCGGTGGATTTCATCCATAGCCGCATGTGGCAGGAGGGCCGCCTGCTGGCCAGCTACAAGGACGGCAAGGCCAACCTGCCCGCCTACCTCGATGATCACGCCTACCTGATCAACGCCCTGCTGGAACTGCTGCAGGCCCGCTGGCGCGACGCCGACCTGGCCTTCGCCATCGAACTGGCCGAACTGCTGCTGGGCCGCTTCGAGGACGCAGAGCACGGCGGCTTCTACTTCACCGCCGACGACCACGAACGGCTGCTGCACCGCCCCAAGCCGATGACCGACGACGCCATGCCGGCCGGCAACGGCATCGCCGCTCTTGCCCTGCAACGGCTCGGCCAGCTGCTGGGCGAGCCCCGCTATGAACAGGCCGCAAGGCGCACCCTGCAGACCGCCTGGCACGGCATCCGCCAGATGCCCTACGCCCACGCCAGCCTGCTGATGGCCCTGGACGAACAGCTGAAGCCGCCACAAACCCTGGTGATCCGCGCCCAGCCACCCGCGCTGCAGGCCTGGCAGGCCGAGGCCGCCCGGGGCTATCACCCCCGTCGCGCGGTGTACGCCATCCCGGCCGATGCCGGCCCCCTGCCGGGGCTGCTGGCCGAGCGGGTCGCCAAGGCAGAGCCGCGAGCCTATCTTTGCCAGGGTACCCAGTGCCTGGCGCCGATTGGTGACCTGGACACACTGACGGCGGCGATCAGCACTCCGGTCATGGAAAACACGCTCGTTACGGAATAAAGTTGTCCCAGGTTCCGTCACTATTAGCAACGAAAGACCAGGGTGCCGCATCCCGGGCCGCGCCATGACCGAACAAGGGTAGGAAGCATTAACCTCATGAAGGACATCAAGCCACACGAGCTGCATGCCCTGGTGGACGGCGAGTTGCCGCCCGACCAGCAGGCCGAATTGCTCGATGCTTTGCGCCAATCCCCTGAACTGGCACGGGAGGTCTGCGAGCTGCGCCAGCTCAAGGCCCAGATCCAGTCTGCCTACCCGCTGACCCCGGAGACGCCGGTCAGCAAGCCGTCCCGCGCCAGCCGCGGCGCCATGGCCGCCGCCATCACCCTGGCCATGCTGATCAGCGGCATCTCCGGCTGGCAGCTGCGCAACGCCGCCGAGGCCGAGCGCCTGGTGGTGCTCGACAGCGACGGCCGCGGCCAGGCCCCGGCCGCCGCCCAGTCCGACGAGACCCGTATCGTGGTGCACGTCACCGGTGACGACATGAACAGCGCCGCCGATCTGCTGGACGAGGTGGAGGGCCTGCTCAACGCCTACCAGCAGGAAGGCCGCCCGCTGCGCGTCGAGGTGATCAGCCACGGCAAGGGCCTGGCGCTGCTGCGCGAAGGCCTGTCCACCCAGAAGGCACGCATCCGCGAGCTGTCCCGGCAGCACGAAAACCTCACCTTCGTCGCCTGCCTGAACACCATCGAGCGGCTGCGGGTGGACAAGGGCATCGAGGTACAGCTGGTGCCCGAAGCCGAGGTGACCCGCGCCGGCATCGCCCGGGTGGTCAAACGTCGCCGTGAAGGCTGGACCTACATCAAGGCCTGATCGACTCAGGCGCCCGCCAAACCCATGCATAGGCGCCGTTTTCTGCATTGCCTGTCCCTGCCGGTCGTAGCCATCCTGGCTGCGTCGGCGGATGCTGCGACCAGCCAGCCCAGCAAGCTGGTGTTCCACGTCAACGATGCCACTCCCGAGCACCAGGACACGGTGCTGCGCAACCTGCACAACCACCTGGCGTCGGTGGGCCCTGAGAATCTCGATATCAAGGTGTTGTTGCAGGGTGGCGGGGTCAGCCTGCTGCTGCTGCCCGAGGCCCTGTCCCGGGTGAATAACTTCATATATGCCAACGCCGGCCCCCCCTTTCGCGAACGCATCGATGCGTTGCGCGCCCAGGGTGTGGTCTTTCTGGTATCAGGCCCCACCCTGGCCAAGCACCACATCGATCTGCATCTTGATCTGTACGGCGTCCATCCCCGTGACGTGGTGCCCAACGCCCTGTCCCAGCTGGCCGACCTGCAGAACCAGGGCTACACCTATATCAAGCCCTGACCCTCACCGATCGGCATTCCCAAATGACAGAGCCCGGCAATGAAGCGCCGAGTCACCCGGTCTACACGGACATGGGAGACACAAACCGACAATTCGACGCGCTGATCAAGGCCACCTCGCCTGAGCTGTACCGCTACGCCATGGGCCTGTGCCGCAACACCCACGTGGCCGAGGACCTGGTCCAGGAGACCTTCCTGCGCGCCTGGCGTGCCCAGGAAAAGCTGCGCGACCCCAAGGCCGCCCGGGCCTGGCTGTACACCATCCTGCGTAACGAACACGCACGGCTGTACGAACGCCAGCGACCGGAGGTCCGCGATCCGCACGAATTGCCGCCGGTGCCGACCCGCGGCTATGACACCAGCGCCGAGGCCTTCGTGCTGCGACGCGCCCTGGCCGACCTGGACCTGGACTACCGGGAGCCGCTGATGCTGCAGGTGATCGGCGGCTTCAGCTGCAAGGACATCGGCGAGATGCTCGGCCTCAAAACCAACACCGTACTGACCCGACTGTTCCGCGCCCGCCAGGCCCTGCGCCGGGTGCTGAGCGACGGAGACGAAGACGCCATTGGCGGAGAAAGCTTGTGAAGATGGATTGCCTGACCTTTCGCAGACAACTGCTGGAAGACCCCAGTCGTAAAGACGCCGCGCTGCTCAATCACCAGGCGGCCTGCGCTGCCTGCGCCGGCTTCGCGCGGTCGCTGCACGCCGACGAGGCCAAGCTGCGCGACATGCTGAATATCGATCCGCCGTCCGAACTTGCCGAGCGCATCCAGCTGGCGGTGAGCTTCGGCCCGGAACCGGCCAAGACCTCGCCCAGCCGCTGGCTGGCCATCGCCGCCAGCGGCCTGCTGGTCATCGGTGCCGCCACCCTGGGCTGGCTGAATTTCCACAAGCCCTATGAAGACCTCAGCCTGGAACGCAGCGTGCTGCACCATGTGGCCGACGAGACCCGTCATCTGTATGACCCCGGTCCGGCCGATGACAACGAACTGCGCAACGTATTCGCCCGCTTTGGCGCCACTGTCAGCAGAGATGAGCTGGGGCAGGTCAACTTTGCCGGCATCTGCATGATGCGCCGCGACAAGGGCGTACACTTGGTGCTGCGCGGTGAGCATGGCCCGGTGACGGTGTTTTTCATGCCCGGCGAGCAGATCACCAAGCCCATGGAACTGGGTTCGGAGCGCTTTGCCGGGATGATCGAACCCACCGCCTGGGGCAGTATCGCGGTGGTCGGTGAACAGGGTGAGGAACTGGCGCCGGTGCTGGCGCGGGTCCGCCATGCAGTGGCCTGGCCCAGTGCACAGATCAGTCAGGTGGTGAAGCTGCGCGCCATCGCGCCGCGGGCCTGAAGGACCTGTCAGCCGTCGGCCAGGCTTTCCCCCTGGTCATCGGTCTTGCCGCTCAGCCACAGCACCCTGGTGCGGCAATGGCGGCAGATGAAGTACTGACTGCCACTGATCCAGCGCATCCAGAAAAACCGGCGGCGGCGGGTGAAATCGATCCCGCCACAGGTCGGGCAGCGCTTCTTCCTGACGATGCTGGGCACCAAGCCAACTCCTTTGGCGATGTGACGAACCCCAGTTTAGCCGAACTGACCATCCACGGACATGAAACCTCAGTCCTGCCAGCGGGCTTCGGCCTGCTGATCGCTGTCACGGGCATCCACCCAGCGTTCGCCGGCCGCGGTCTGCTCCTTCTTCCAGAAGGGTGCGCGGCTCTTCAGGTAATCGATGACGAATTCGCAGCCGCGAAAGGCCTCGCCCCGGTGCCGACTGGCCACAGCCACCAGCACGATGGGCTCCTCAGGCGACAGTTCACCCACCCGGTGCACCACGTTCACCGCCTCCAGGTCCCAGCGCTGCATGGCCTCTTCGGCGATCTTGTGCAATGCCTTCTCGGTCATGCCCGGATAATGTTCCAGAGTCATGCGGCTGACGTTGTCACCTTCGTTCAGGTCGCGCATCAGGCCCAGAAAGGTCACCACGCCGCCCACGCCCGGGTTACCGGCGCGCACCAACCGGGACTCGGCGTCAGGGTCGAAGGGTTCGCACTGTACCTTGATCGAAATGCTCATGGGGCAACTCCGGGGACTGAACCGCCATTATGACCCAGACCCGGCCGTGACCCGAAACCGGGGGCGTGCTAGCGTTTCCTTTCGGGAACACCATTCGGGAGACGCAGGGACGATGGCCACTTATACCGTAAAGGCTGGCGACACCCTGTCGGGCATTGCCGCCAAGTGCTTGGGCGACTCCGGCAAATGGCGACTGCTGATGGAGCTGAACCGGCTCGCCAACCCCAACCGCCTGCGGGTTGGACAGGTGCTGCAAACACCGGACCCCGCCGAACCCGTCCCCCAGATACGCAACACCGCCGACGGCACCCAGCCCGCCGGCACCACCCAGGTAAGGATCGTCGAACAGGGCAGGGTGGTTTTTGCCATCGCCGACAACGACCAGTGGTTCAAAATCGGCACCCGCCACCGCGGTGGGCTGTACCGGGTCGGCCGTTACGCACCCGAAGCCTTCATCCAACAGTCCGGCTTCCTGCTCAGCGAGCTGGCACTGCGCCCCACCGAGGTCCGGGTGATGGCCGCCACCGCCAAGAACGAAGGCAACCTGGACGCCGTCAACACCTGGGACAACCAGTTCCTCAGCTTCGGCATGTTCCAGTGGACCACCGGCAGCCCCGACCGGCCGGGCGAGTTGCCGGCCCTGCTGGCAACCATCAAGCGCCACTATCCGGACGACTTCCAGCACTACTTCAGCCGCTTCGGCCTGGACGTGGTGGACACCGGCGAAGTGACAGGCTGGTTCAGTCTGGACGGCGAGGTTCTCAAGAGTCGCGAACAGAAGGAACGCCTGCGCAACGACCTGTGGGCCTACCGCTTCGCCCTGGCCGGCGCCGACGCCCAGGTGCAGGCCGCCGAGATTGCCCACGCCGTGGCGCGCATCCGCCAGTTCTACCCCAAGCCCTCGGCCAAGCTCGGCGGCTATGCCCTGGCCGACCTGATCACCTCCGAGTACGGCGTCGCCCTGCTGCTGGACAATCACGTTAATCGCCCCGGCTATGTGCACGGCTGCGTCGCCGACGCCATCAACCAATGCGGCATCACGCCACAGAAGCTGGCCGAAGGCGATCTGGCCGACGAACTCGCCGTGATCGACGCCTACCTGGACATCCGTCAGGGCTACGGCCGCTCACCCATGACCGACGCCGCACAGCGCGCCCGCGTCACCGCGGGCTACCTGGCCGCCGGCAAGGTATCGCAGGACCGGGGGTCGTTTGCGTGAAATGGTTACAACGGTTCGGTGAAAGGCTGGGCGCACATACGCGCAGCCCAACTGCTGTCCCAGGACGCCATGCTGGGCTTTCTTCGTCAGCCCAACCCGCATTGATGACGACGAAGCCGCGGGCGGGCCAGCTCGGTCGCCGGGCTTAGCGGCCCTTGCCGATGATGGATCCGAGAATGCCCCGCACGATCTGCCGGCCCAGTCCGGAGCCGATGGAGCGCATCACCGACTTGGCGAAGGCCTCGGCCATGCCCTGACGGCGGCTGCCGCTGCTCCTGGGTTTGCTGGGGGCTTCGTCACGGGCCTGCTGCTCGATCTGGGCGCGCTTCTGCTCCAGTTCCTCACCGCGCTTCTTGAGCAGCTCGTAGGCCGATTCGCGGTCGACGCTGGTGTCGTAGATCCCCTTCAGCGGCGAACGCTCGAACAGGCGCTGACGGTCCTCCGCGTCCAGCGGACCGATCTTCGACCGCGGCGGCGCCACCAGGGTGCGCTGCACCATGCTGGGCACGCCCTTGCCGTCGAGGGTGGAGATCAGCGCCTCGCCCACGCCCATCTCCATGATGGCCGTGACCGTGTCGAAAGCGGGGTTCTGACGGAAGGTCTCGGCGGCCACCCTGACCGCTTTTTTGTCGCGTGGGGTGAAGGCCCGCAGCGCATGCTGGATGCGGTTGCCGAGCTGACCGATCACCTCATCCGGCACGTCATTCGGGTACTGGCTGATGAAGAACACCCCGACGCCCTTGGAACGGATCAGACGCACCACCTGGGTGATCTTTTCGATCAGCGCGGGCGGTGCCTTGTCGAACAGCAGGTGCGCCTCGTCAAAAAAGAACACCATCTTTGGCAGCGGCGCGTCGCCCCGCTCGGGCAACTCTTCCATCAACTCCGACAACAGCCACAGCAGGAAGGTGGCGTAGATGCGCGGGTTGTTGGACAGGGAGGTGGCGTCCAGCAGGCTGATTACGCCACGACCGGAGAAGTCGGTCTGCATCAGATGCTCGATGCGGATGGCCGGCTCGCCGAAAAACCTGTCGCCGCCGGCCTGCTCGATCACCAGCAGCCGCCGCACAATAGCCGCCACGCTCTGCTTGCTGACGTTGCCGTACTCGCGGCTCAGCTCCGCGGCGTTGTCGGCCACCCAGTTGAGCATCGCGCGCAGGTCCTTGATGTCGAGCAGCAGCAGGCCTTGTTCGTCGGCCAGCCGGAAGGCGATGTGCAGGATGCCTTCCTGGGTCTCGTTCAGTTCAAACAGATTGGCCAGCAGCACCGGCCCCATCTCCGACACCGTGGTGCGCACCGGGTGACCGTGCTCACCATAAACATCCCAGAACAGCACCGGGCAAGGCTCGAAGCCGTGATCAGTGATACCGATCTTGTCGATACGCTCGGTAACCTTGGGATGAGCACGGCCCGGTGCGGCAAGGCCCGACAGATCGCCCTTTATATCGGCGCTGAACACCGGTACCCCGAGCCGGGAGAAGGACTCGGCGAGCAGCTGCAAGGTGACGGTCTTGCCGGTACCGGTGGCGCCGGTGATCAGTCCGTGGCGATTGGCCATGGCCGGATCCAGCAGCAACTGCCCCTGGTCACTGCCGCCCAACAAAATACCGTTTTCCATCGTTTACGCTCCCTGTAGTTCCGCCAGACTCAGACCCACGCCAAATTGATCTTTTGCGAACTGCACCCTGGCCGCAATATCCGGCAGGCCGCTGGCTGCAGCCTCCGCCGCATCCAGGCGCGGCACCAGTCCGGCCTGGTTGGCGATCTGGATGTTCAAACCGGGGCGGGCGTTCAGCTCCAGCATCAGCGGACCCAAATCGCGGTCCAGCACCATGTCCACCCCCTGGTACCCCAGGCCGGTCAACTCGTAGCAACGCGCGGCAATATCCAGCAGCTGATCCCAGGCGGGAATCGCCACGCCGTTGACCGGACTGCCGGTGTCCGGGTGCTCCTCGATCACCTCGTTGTGCCACACGGCGCGCAGGGTGCGCCCGGTGGCCATGTCGATGCCCGCACCGATGGCGCCCTGGTGCAGGTTGGCCTTGCCGTCGGACTGGCGGGTCGGCAGGCGCACCATGGCCATCACCGGCACCCCCAGGAACACGATGATGCGCACGTCCGGCACGCCCTGATAGCTGATCGCCTCGAACACCGGATCGAACTTCACCCGGTACTCGATGATCGCCTTGTCCTGCTGCCCTCCCAGCGAATACATGCCGCTGAGGATGTTGGACAGGTGGTGCTCCAGGGCACTGTGGCTGACCAGTTCACCGCCGATCTTGCGGTAGCTGCCCTTGGCCTGTCCGGCGAACACCAGGATGCCGTCGCCGCCGCTGCCCTGTGCAGGCTTCACCACGAAGTCCTGGTGTTCGGCCAGCAGCTGGTGGACGGCGGCGATCTCGTGCTCTTCCTCGATCACACCGTAACAACGGGGCACGGCGATATTGGCCGCGTTGGCCAGTTGCTTGGTGGTCAGCTTGTCGTCCACCTGTGGCAGCAGTCGCCGCGGATTAAACTCCAGCGTGTAGCGAGCGTTGCGGGCATTTAGCCCCAGCACTCCGGCCCGCTTAAGCGCCAGCCAGCGTCGCAGCATCTACTTGCCCTCGACCAGCGCCTTGAAGCGCTTGAGCTCGAGCAGCCGGTAGCCCGAATAACGGCCCAGCAGCAGTATCACCGCCAGCAGGATCAACAACAGTTCCGGGAACACGAATACCAGATGCTCCATATGCGGCTCATTCATGACCAGGTAGGCGATGGCCGCCACAGCCAGACTGCCCATGGCCTGGGACAGGGCCTCAGCCGCGCCACGCTCATCCCACACGATGGACATCCGCTCGATGGTCATGGTGATGATGACCATCGGGAACAGTGCTATGGACAGGCCCTGCGGCAGTCCCATGCGCTGACTGACCATGGTGATCAGGGTCATCAGCATGACCACGATCACCACCACCGCGGCCAGGCGCGGCACCAGCAGCAATTTGAGGTGTTCCAGGTAGAAGCGGATGGCAAGCCCCAGACCGACGATGACGCAGAACAGCATGACGCCCCACAGCAACTGGGTTTCGCGGAAGGCCAGTGCGATAAGCACCGGCATGAAGGTGCCGAAGGTCTTGATCCCCACCAGGTTGCGCAGCAACACCAGCACGAAGATGCCCAGCGGCACCATCAGCAGGATGCGGTATACCACCTGGGTGTCGATGGGCAGCGCGGCCAGTGAGATCAGCGACATGCCAGGGGCAAATGCCACGGCCCGCGCACCGGCGCCGCTAAGTGCCGATTCGGTGTGCATGGTAGTGGCGATTTCCACCTTGAGACTGCTGCCGCCGGTCAGGCTGGCGATGGGATGCTCGCCGCGCCACCAGGTGAAATAATCACCCGGCACCCACGCCTCGCCGGTCTCCGGATTGAAAGAGCGCCACAGCCGGCCGTCATACACCTGAAACCAGGCAACCTGCGGAACCTTGCGGCTCAGCGTCTTGAGTTGCACACCCTGCACCAGCCGCGCCGGAATGCCCATGAAGCGCATGACCTTCACCGCGACGCGGATACGTGCCTTGCCTCCCCGTTCCTCGCGCAGCAGCAGGCTGACCTCTTGCGAGGGCTCCGGGGCATTGAGCCTGGCGATCAGTAACGAAACCATGGTGGCGACGTCGGCCGACTCCGCATTGATTGCGGCAACCAGGGTCTCCATGGCCTGCCGCTGCAACTCGGACAGCTCCGGTTTGATCACCTCCGGCCGCTCCCCGGCCTCGGGTTCGCTGGCGCTGCTGATGGCCCGTACCGTGGCGCGATAAAACAGCACCTCCTGCCCCTTGGCCCTACGTACCGACCAGGTCACCTGGCGGTTCGGCCCGGGCCGGCTGGTGGCCAGACCATAGCCGACCGATACGAAGTTCTCGTCCACCAGCTGAAAGCGCCGGGTGTCCTTGGGGATGAGCAGGCTGAGCTTGGCCGGCCCGCCATCGGCCAGGAAGCTGGCCTTCACCTCGATATCCCACAACGCGCTCTGCTGTTGCGCGGCGAGCGGGTATTGCAGGGCCAGCAGCTTGAACAGGAACAGGCCGAAGCCCAGCGCAGCCAGGCCGCCGGCCAGCCAGTAGAGGTGTGCCTCAGTTCTGCGCTGATACATTCGCGCAGGCTGAGCTTTGCAGGTACTGGGCGCCGGGGTCGACCACAAAATCTCCGGCCAGGAAGTTACGCCCGATCAGCAACTGGTACTCCAGGCCACTACGGTCCACGACATTGACCTCGCGTTCCTTGAGGATGCCGCCGAGGCAGATCGGCAGGCTGATGACCAGCCGCTCCTGGCTGCCGCCGAAGTGACGTTTAATCTTGGTTCGGCGCACGACCTCGCGCTCCATCTCGACCTTCTCTTCACGCCAGTTGGCCACCGTAAAGCGGACCCATTCCTTGCCGTCCCTCTGGTAGGTCGAGAAACATTCGCAATGCAGCGAAGTGGTCTCTGCGCCGGTATCCACCTTGGCGCGGACCTCCAGGTTGCCGGGCTGGATCATGGCCATCTCCACCCAGCCGACGACCTCCTTGGCAACCGCTGTCAGCGGCGTCGCAACCACGCACAACAGCACCACAAAGATCGCCCAACGACGCCCGAATGACACATCACACATGGACCCTTCCTCCTCAGGACAGCCGCCCGAATTGTTGCCGCCGAGCCTCGACGGCGCGCAAGTGTAGGACCACTTGCCAGCCCTGCATAGCGCTGTGATCAGCCCCCGGTGACCGGCGGAAACAGCCCGATCTCGTCGCCATCGGCGATGCTATCTTCGGCCCGCGCCATCTCCTGGTTGATGGCCATCAGCACCGCCTGCGGATCGCTCAGCACCTCCGCCCAGACACCGCCGCGACCACGCAGCTCCCCGAGCAGTCCGGCCAGATCATTGACCCCCGTCGGCAGGGTCACCGACTCGCGGTCCACGCCCAAGCGCTCACGCAGGCTGGCGAAATACAGTACCTCTATAGCCATTACACAGACTCCGTAAACGGCAGGAAGGTCACCATATCACCCTCGTGGATGACCTGACCCTCGGGGATGACCACCAGGCCGTTGGCCCAGGTCACCGAACTGAGCACGCCCGACGACCGGCTCGGATGCACGCTGACCCGTGTCTGACCATCGGCATCGCGCCACAGCCGCGCACGCTGAAATTCTCGGCGCTTGTCCGGACGAGTCCAGTCAAAGGCGGCCTGCGCCTGCAACTGCAGGGGTTCGACAGCGTCCACGCCTTGGCGCTTGAGGATGAAGGGCCGGGCAAACAGCAGGAAGGTCACGAACAGCGACACCGGGTTGCCGGGTGATCCGAGGAAGTGGGCGTTGCCGATGCGACCGAAGGCCACCGGCTTGCCGGGGCGGATGGCAATCTGCCACATGTCCAGCGAGCCGAGGCGCTCCACCGCCGGCTTGACGTGATCCTCCTCGCCCACCGACACCCCACCGGATGCCAGCACCAGGTCGGCCAGCTCGCCGGCATGGCGCATGGCATCAACGGTCGCCTCCAGATCGTCCTCGACGATGCCCAGATCGATGACCTCGCAACCGAGCGCCTGCAGCAGGCCGGTGGCTGTATATAGATTCGAGTTGTAGATCTTGCCCGGCGCCAGCGGCTGGCCAGGGGTGAGCAGTTCGTCGCCGCTGGTGAACACAGCCACCTTGAGGCGGCGGTACACGGTCAGTTCGGCGACGCCCACCGAGGCTGCCAGGCCCAGGTGCTGCGGCGCCAGCTTGGTACCGATGGCGATGATCTCGGCGCCGCTGGCGATGTCCTCGCCGCGACGGCGGATATTCTGGTCCGCCGCCACCTCGGCATTGATGGTCACGGTCTGGCCGTTCCCCTCACACACCTCCTGGATGACCACGGTGTCGCAGCCGGCCGGAATCGGCGCACCGGTGAAGATGCGCGCGGCACTGCCCGGCGCAAGCGGCTGCGGGCTGCTGCCGGCAGGGATACGCTGGCTGATCGGCAGGGCGGTGCCGGGCGCCGGCACGTCGGCGGCACGCACGGCATAGCCGTCCATGGCGCTGTAGTCCCAGCCAGGCACATCGATCAGGCTGCTGACCGGCTCGGCCAGCACCCGTCCCAGGGCGGCGCTCAGCGGCACGCGCTCGATCTGGCTGACCGGCTCGGCATGGGACAGCAGCAGATCGAGCGCCTCTTCATAGGACTTGAGGCCGGACAGCGTGGGGGTGCAGCTGGGCGCGCTCATGGGCTTACCTCTCGTTCAGCCGGGGCACCAGCATGGCGAAGTTGCAGGGCTTGGTGCGCAGGTCCAGCTGCGGCTTGAGGATCTTGTCCCAGCCGGTGCGGCAGGCGCCGGAGGAGCCGGGCAGGCAGAAGATGAAAGTGGCATTGGCCAGGCCACCGACGCAGCGCGACTGCAGTGTGGATGCGCCGATCTCCTCGAAGCTGACCTGGCGGAACAGCTCGCCGAAACCCTCGATGTGCTTGTCCAGCAACGGCACCACCGCCTCCGGAGTGCTGTCGCGGCCGGTCACGCCGGTGCCGCCGGTGGACAGGATGACCTGCACATCGGGGTCGGCGATCCAGCGCGAGAAGGTCGCGCGCATCTGGTAGACGTCATCCTTGACGATGCATTTTTCAATCACATGGTGCCCGGCCTTGATGACCGCGTCGTACAGCCAGTTGCCGGACTTGTCATCGGCCTCGCTGCGGCTGTCGGAGATGGTCAGGACCGCGAATTTCAGCGGCATGAACTGGTCGTCGCTCATTGTTTTTATCCTTACAGGCTGCGGCCGTAGGCCTCTTTGAAGCGCTCTTCGAAGTCGCTGCGGGTGAAGCTGTGATTCTGGGTCCCGGCATGCTCGATCTTGATCGCGCCCATCAGCCCGGCGACCCGGCCGGTGGTCTCCCAGTCCATGTCGTTCTGCAGACCATAGATCAGGCCGGCACGATAGGCGTCACCGCAGCCGGTGGGATCGGCCAGCTGCGCCACCGGTGCGGCGGGTATCTCGATCACCTTGCCGTCGGCGTGGATCAGCGAGCCTTCGCCACCGCGGGTGACGATCACCGCCTTGGCGTTGGCGGCCAGCTGCTCGATGCTCTTGCCGGTGCGCTCGGTCATCAGCTTGGCCTCGTAGTCATTGAAGGCAAGGTAGCTGGCCTGGTCGGCGAAGCGGTTCAGATCATCGCCGTTGAACAGCGGCATGGCCTGGCCCGGATCGAAGATGAAGGGCGTGTCCGCCGCGGCAAACAGCTCGGCATGCTGGATCATCCCCAGCATGCCGTCCGGCGACACCAGCCCCAGGGTGACGCCGTCCACCTGGTCGACGCGACACAGCTGGGACTCGTTCATGGCACCGGGATGGAAGGCGGTGATCTGGTTGTCGTCCTGATCGGTGGTGATGTAGGCCTGCGCGGTGTAGGCACCGTCCACCGTCACCAGATGGGCACGGCTGACGCCCTGCTGGTCCATCCATTCTGCATAAGGCGCGAAGTCGCTGCCGACGGTACCCATGGGCGCACCGTCGCCACCCAGCAGCTTCAGGTTGTAGGCGATGTTGCCGGCGCAGCCGCCGAACTCGCGGCGCATCACCGGCACGTGGAAGGACACGTTCAGGATGTGCACCTGATCCGGCAGGATGTGATCCTTGAAGCGGCCCTGGAAGACCATGATGTTGTCGAAGGCAAAGGAACCGCAGATCAGTGCAGACATAGAAATACCAAACCCTTTAGGAAACCAGGCCGCACCGGCTCACAGCCAGTGCGGCAGCAATACCAGCAGCCACACGGAGGATGCCATCACCAGGCTGGAGAATACCGCCGCCGAGGCGATGTCCTTGGCCCGGCCGGACAATTCGTGACGCTCCAGACCCACCCGATCCACGTTCGCTTCTATGGCGGAATTGAGCAACTCGACGATCATCACCAGCAACCAGCTGCCGACCAGCATGGCGCGCTCAATCCCCGTGTCGCCCAGCCACAGCCCCAGCGGGATGAACAACAGCGAGGCGAACACCTCCTGACGGAAGGCCTCCTCATGCTGGAAACACTGGCGAAAGCCGGCCATGGAAAATCGAAAGGCATTGACCAGTCGAGCCATGCCACGCGCGTTCTGATAGGCCATTGAGGACCCCGTGGTGCGTCAAGGTTCTCGATTGTATCGAAATGCGTCGACCGATTGCGGCGTTTCGCATGACAACTTACAGGAAGGCTGAAAGATCGATACCGAGCTCAGCGGATGATCGAGCGGCCACGATGCGGTCCTGCTTTTCCTTGGCAAGATCGAGCATGGCGACCCGGGTGTAATGGCGACGCTTGGCATCGTAGATGATGCGCAGCTGCGGACGCAGCATCTCCTCGCCCTGCTCGGTGACGATGCCGACGCGGCCCGACGCCAGCTCCACCAGTGAGCCCAGCGGGTAGATCCCCAGGCACTTGATGAAACGCTGCACCAGTTCGCCGTTGAAGTGATGGGGACTCCACTCCAGCAGCTTCTTCAGAGTCACGCTGGGCTGCCAGGCCTCCTTGTAGACACGCACAGAGGTGAGCGCGTCGTAGACGTCGACGATGGCGGACATCTGGCCGATCAGGCTGATCTGGTCCCCCTTCAGCCCCAGCGGGTAACCAGTGCCGTCCATGCGCTCGTGGTGCATCATGGCCACGTCAACCGCCGCCTGGCTCAGGCCCAGGTGCTCCTTGAGCAGTTCGCCGCTGTGATCCACGTGGCGCCTCATCACCACAAACTCGTCGTTCTCCAGCTTGCCGGGCTTGTTCAGCACCGCATCCGGCACCAGGGTCTTGCCGATGTCGTGCACCATGCCGCCGATGGCGACCTGATGAACCAGTTCCTCGTCCAGGCCCATCTCCACCGCGAAGGTGGTCATCAGCCCCGCCACGCTGACGCAGTGCATGAAGGTGTACTCGTCCTTGGTCTTGATGCGGGTGATGCCGCTCAGCGCATGCGGGTTGCGGAAGGTGGACTGCACCATGCGCTCGGCCAGCGGATCCAGGCATTGCACGTCCACCTGCTTGCCCAGGCGGGCGTCCTCCATCATGTTCTTGATGATGCTGGTGGCTTCACGGAACAGCACCGCGGCGCGGGCACCTTCGTCGGCGGCCGAACTGCGCGCTGGCTTGGCGGCAGCCATGTGAGGCTCATTTGCCGGCTCCAGTACCGGCAGCTGCTCCACGTCACGCCCCTTGTCGGTGTCGATCTCCACCTCGCGAATGCCGGCGCTGGCGATCTTCTGGATGGTCTGCGCGTCCTTGACGGCGAACTTGCTGACCACGAACGGATGCTGCATCCAGCCGCAAGCCAGATCGTGCACGTACATGCCGACCCGCAGTTCACTGGTGGAGATTTTTTTGATCATCGGTGCTTCCGGCAAACGACAATTGGCGCACGCTTATTAGCGGCCCTGGCGCACCGGACTTGAGTTGCCTGAGCGAACCTCACCCTGGCTAAACAACTGTTCTGAAACAAAAAAGCCCGGACAAAACGTCCGGGCTTTTGACTGAAGGGCTGGCCCGCTCAGCCAGCGGGCTGCTGCCAGCGCAGGTCCAGTTCACGGGCCGCACGCACGTCGTCCAGGCGACGCACCGGCAGGGTGTGTGGCGCACCCTTGAGGATTTCCGGGGTCTGCTGGGCCTCTTCACGGATCTTGGTCATGGCGGCGATAAAGCTGTCCAGTGCGTCCTGGGCCTCGGTCTCGGTGGGCTCGATCAGGAAGCACTCGGGCACCAGCAGCGGGAAGTAGGTAGTGGGTGCGTGCATACCGTAGTCCAGCAGGCGCTTGGCGAAGTCCATGGCGTTGCAGCCCAGCTCCTTCGCCTCCTTCTTCAGGGTGACGATGAATTCATGGGTGGCGCGACGCTCCGGGAAGGCCAGGGTGAAACCGGCCTCGGCCAGCTTCTTCATCAGGTAGTTGGCGTTCAGGGTGGAGTACTCGGACACCCGCACCATGCCCTCGCGGCCCAGCATACGGGCGTACACATAGGCACGGATCAGCACCCCGGCATTGCCGGCGAAGGCGGACAGCCGGCCGATGCTCTCGGGGCGGTCGTCCTCGGTGATCCAGTGATAGCGCTGACCGTCGAAGCCGGCCATGGGCACCGGCAGGTAAGGGATCAGGCGCTCGCTCACGCCCACCGGGCCGGCACCGGGACCACCACCGCCGTGCGGGGTGGAGAAGGTCTTGTGCAGGTTCATGTGGATGACGTCGAAGCCCATGTCGCCCGGGCGCACCTTGCCCAGGATGGCGTTGAGGTTGGCGCCGTCGTAGTACAGCAGGCCGCCGGCGTCGTGGACGATCTTGGCGATCTCCTTGATCCTGCGCTCGAACACACCCAGCGTGGACGGGTTGGTGAGCATGATGCCGGCGGTGTGCGGACCCACCGCTGCCTGCAGCGCGTCCAGGTCGACGTCACCGTTGGCCAGGGTCGGGATCTCCTTCACCTTGTAGCCGCACATCACGGCGGTGGCCGGGTTGGTGCCGTGGGCGGCGTCGGGCACCAGCACCTCGGTGCGGGCATCGTCCTTACGGGAGTCGTGATAGGCCCGGATCATCGCCATGCCGGCGAACTCGCCCTGGGCACCGGCAGCCGGCTGCAGCGACACGGCCTTCATGCCGGTGACTTCCTTGAGCATCTCCTGCAACTCGTACATGCAGCCGATGAAACCCTGCGAATGGGTGTCCGGCGCATGCGGATGGCGGTCCACGATGCCCGGCAGCATGGCCAGGCTGTTACAGGCGCGCGGGTTGTACTTCATGGTGCAGGAGCCGAGCGGGTAGAACTCGGTATCGATGCTGAAGTTCTTCTGCGACAGCCGGGTGTAGTGACGCACCGCCTGCATCTCGGACACCTCCGGCAAGCCGGGCACGTCGTCACGCCGGAACTCGGCGGGAATGCCGGCCAGTTCGGGCTTGGCCTTGGGGGCCTGCGCGGTGGCACGGCGGCCGGGTTTGGACTGTTCGTAAATCAGCATCGAATTAACTCTGTTTTAGATATCTGGGACACAGCGATCGCGCAGCTCCGCCAGGGTGGCAAAGACAGCCAGCCCTGAGGACCTGCGCGCCCCGCTGCGGATCAACCCAACGCGGCAATGGCAGCGGCGTAGTCGGGTTCCTGGGCGATCTCGGGCACCAGCTCGGCGTGCAGCACGGTGTTGTCGGTGTCGAGCACAAGGGCGGCACGGGCGGTGATGCCGGCCAGCGGGCCGTCCTCGATCAGCATGCCGTAGTCCTTGGCGAAGTTACGCGAACGCATCATCGACAGCACGGTCACGTCGGCGGTGCTCTCGGTGGCGCAGAAGCGGCTCATGGCGAAGGGCAGATCGGCAGAGACGATGATCACGGCCACGTCGTCACGACCACCCAGCTTCTCGTTGAAGACCTTGGTGGACAGCGCGCAGGTCGGCGTGTCCAGGCTCGGCACGATGCTGATCAGCTTCTTCTTGCCGGCAAAGTCGGCCAGGGTCTTGTCGCTCAGGTCGGCGGCCACCAGGCGGAAGTCGGGCGCCACGGTGCTGACCGCGGGCAGTTCGCCGTTGGTGTGGATCGGGTTGCCTTTCAGGGTGATCTGGGCCATTTGTGCTTCTCCTTGAGTGATCGGGTTTTGTCGGCGCGACCTGCCAGGTTGCGTCGGGCACTAGGATTGCGTGCGCGCATCGATGATGCGCTTGAGCTTGCCGGCGTAGTCGTCCATCTCCACCTCGGTGCGCAGCTCGGTGGCGCAGATCAGCACCGCCTCGCCCAGCTCCGGGTATTCCTTGCCCAGGTTGTAGCCGCCCAGCACGTTGTCTGCGGCCAGTGAGCGCAGCACTTCGTTGGCCGGCGCCGGCAGGGTCAGGGCGCATTCATGGAACATGGGGCGATCGAAGATCGGCTTTATCCCGTCGATGGCAGCCAGCTTGGCCACCAGCCCGCGGGTGTTCGCATGGCACGCACCGGCCGCACGGGCCAGGCCTTCACCACCCAGCAGCGCCATGTGGATGGTGGCGGCAGTGACCAGCAGGCCCTGGTTGGTGCAGATGTTGGAGGTCGCCTTGGAGCGGCGGATGTGCTGCTCGCGGGCCTGCAGGGTCAGGGTGTAGCCGACCTTGCCATCCAGGTCGACGGTCTTGCCGATGATGCGGCCCGGCATCTGCCGCACCAGCGCCTCGGTGGCACACATGAAGCCGAAGTAGGGACCGCCGGAGGACAGCGGCGCGCCCAGCGGCTGGCCCTCGCCGCAGGCGATGTCCACGCCGGTGGCGCCCCAGCGGCCGGGCGGCTTGAGCACGCTCATGGCCAGCGGGTTGACCACGCCGATCACCAGCATGCCGTTGTCGTGAGCCCAGTCGGTGAGCGCGTCCACGTCTTCCAGCACGCCGAAGAAGTTCGGCTGGCCGATCACCAGCGCGGCGAAGTCCTCACCGGCATACTGCGCCAGCGCGGCCGGATCGGTGTGACCGCCCTTGAGGTCGAACGGCACCTCGACCAGCTCGATGCCCTGGTTCCTGACGATGTTGTTGGTGACCCGGCGATACACCGGGTTCAGGCTGCGCGGCACCAGCACCTTCTTGGACTTGGACTTGCGATTGCCGCGCACCGCCATCAGCACCGCCTCGGCCAGCGCCGAGGCGCCGTCGTACAGCGAGGCGTTGGACACGTCCATGGCCATCAGCGCGGTCATCATCGACTGGTATTCGTACAGCAGCTGCAGGGTGCCCTGGCTGGCCTCGGCCTGGTAGGGCGTGTAGGCGCTGTAGAACTCGCCACGGGTGGTGATCTGCCACACCGCCGCGGGGATGTGATGGTCATAGGCGCCGGCGCCGATAAAGCAGGTCGCCTGGCCGTCCTGGCGGGCGCGCTGGGCCATCAGCGCGCTGATCTCCATCTCGCTCATCCCCTCGGGGATGGCGGTCAGCTCGCCGCAGCGCAGCGCGGCGGGGATCTCGTCGAACAGGGCATCGATGCTGTCGACGCCGATGGCATCCAGCATGTTGCGCACGTCATCTTCGGTGTGCGGGATAAAGGGCATGACAGTTCTCTTGGTCTGTAGACACGCGCATCAGGGCCAGGGTCGCAGGCAACTGCAACGCGTGCCCACAGGTAGCGGCTCGCCCCCAACACGGGGACAGCACCGCTACCGTCAGGGATCAGTGATCGTCGTTTTCGGCGTGCTCGGTGTAGGCCTCGGCTCCCATCAGGGCGTCCAGCTCAGCGGCATCGGACAGCTTCAGCTTGAACATCCAGCCGTCGCCATAGGCATCCGAGTTGATGGTCTCGGGCGCGTCGGCCAGCTCCTCGTTGACCTCCAGCACCTCGCCGCTGACCGGCGCGTAGACGTCGGAGGCGGCCTTCACCGATTCCACCACGGCGCAATCGGAGCCGGCGTCCAGGCTGGCACCGACCTCGGGCAGTTCGACGAACACCAGGTCACCGAGCAGCTCCTGGGCGTGGTCGCTGATGCCGATGGTGACGATGCCGTCACCCTCGTCGCGCACCCACTCGTGGCTCTTGGTGTATTTCAGGTCGCTGGGCACATTGCTCATGTTGTTCTCTCTCTCAAAGAATGCTGTTTGCACGGGCGGACGCGGCGACGCATCCCCACACTTTCTATTCAGTCTTACAGCTCGATGCAGGCCTTGCCGTTGCGCACGAAGGGCGCCTTGACCTTGATCAGCGGCAGCCGCTTGCCTCGCATGTCCACGGTGAGGTTATCACCGGCATCGCCCGCCACGCGCGCCAGGGCGATGGAACGCTCCAGGGTCGGCGAGAATCCGCCGGAGGTGATCTCGCCCACCTCGCGCTCACCGTCGTAGATCTTCTGGTGGCCGCGCAGCACGCCGCGGCCTTCCAGTACCAGCGCGACAAACTTGCGCAGGCCGCCCCTGGCCTTCTGTTCGACCAGCACCGGCTTGCCGATGAAATCGCGTTCCTCGTCCAGCGACACGGTCCAGCCCAGGCCCGACTCAAGCGGGCCCACCGACTCGTCCATGTCCTGGCCGTACAGGTTCATGCCGGCCTCCAGGCGGAGGGTGTCGCGCGCGCCCAGGCCACAGGGGGCGACGCCGGCATCGGCCAGCGCCTTCCAGAAGGCCACCGCCTCCGGCTCGGGCAGCACCACCTCGAAACCATCCTCGCCGGTGTAACCGGTGCGGCCGACGAACCAGCTGCCGGAGGCGGCGTTGAAGGGCTTGAGCTCGGCGGCGGCCGCGCGCACGTCCTCGGGCAGCAGCGGCAGCGCCTTTTCACGGGCATTGGGGCCCTGCACGGCGATCATCGCCAGCTCGTAACGGGGCATGACGCTCACGCCGAAGGCCGGGGCGTGTTGCTGCAGCCAGGCAACGTCCTTTTCGGTGGTGCCGGCGTTGACCACCATGCGGAACCAGGACTCGTTCATGAAGTAGACGATCAGGTCGTCGATGACCCCGCCGTCTTCCTTGAGCATGCAGGAGTACAGCGCCTTGCCCGGGGTCTGCAGCTTGGCGACGTCGTTGGGCAGCAGGTGGCGCAGGAAATCGCGCACCCGCTCGCCTTCCAGGTCCACCACGGTCATGTGACAGACGTCGAACATGCCGGCGTCGCGGCGCACCGCGTGGTGTTCCTCGATCTGGGAGCCGTAGTTGACCGGCATGTCCCAGCCGCCGAAGGGCACCATGCGTGCGCCCATGTCGCGATGGGCCTGGTTGAGTACGGTCTTCTTGTCCACGTCGGTGTTCTCCCGTCAGAAACGCAAAAGGGCGGCGCAGACTTCCTGGAGTGGAAACCCGCGCCGCCCCTCTGTCCTGAACCTGAGAGTTTGAAACGGCATGCCGCTCCTGCCCCGTCGGTGGGCGCTCCAGGATTGGGCGCCGCTCTCCAGAGACGATCCGAAGACGCTGGCGTCTTCCTTCCCCGCGGTCCTTTTGCCTGAGCGATTCCGGGCGGATTTGCGCCTTCGGCGCCGACAGCCTGAACTGCCGGTCTCTCCCGCGGGGGTTGGGATCGAGTGCGGTATAGTAGTCGCCTGCCTGTCAGGTGCCAAGCATGGATCGCCCCGTTTTGGATGCCGTTTCTTCCCAAGCTGCCACCGGCCTGGTGTGGAAATTGATCACCCGCACCCTGGCCATCGCGCTCCTCGGCCTGTGTGGCGCCGTGGCCTGGACCTTTCCGGTCGGCGCCCCCTGGCTCAGCGCCGCCCTGCTGGGCTATCTATTGTTACTCTGGCGCTGGCCCAGCGCCTGGCTGGTGGTGGTCCCGGCCGCCCTGCCGGTACTGGACCTGGGATTCTGGTCCGGTCGCTTCTTCTTCAATGCCTACGACCTTGTCGTGCTGACCACCATCGCCGCCGGCCTGTGGCGCGGTGGGGCCTGGCGGGCCCAGTTCGATCGCGGTACCGCCGGACTGGCCTTGCTGCTGCTGCTCGCGCAATCACTGGTAACCCTCAATGGCCTGCTGCCGCTGTACACCCCGGTGCCCGGCGCCTGGACCGACTACTTCGCCTCCACCAACGCCCTGCGTGAATTCAAGGGTGTGCTGTGGGCGCTACTGCTGTGGCCCATGCTGGCGGCGAGCCGCGCCCGCGGCGAGGACCTGCAACGCTGGCTGAGCATCGGCATGCTGGCCGGCCTGGCTGGCGCCATCGCCACCATCGCCTGGGAACGGATCTTGTTCACCGGTCTGTTCAATCTCACCAGCCCCTACCGGGTATCCGGCTGGTTCTCGGTGATGCTCACCGGCGGGGCGGCCATAGACGCCTTTCTCGCCTTGAGCGCCCCCTTCATCGCCGCACTGCTGCTGTTGTGGCGGGCACGCTGGGCGCAAATCCTGGGGTTGCTGCTGGGCCTTGGCGCGCTATACGCCCTCTACGTGACCTATTCGCGCGCCAACTATCCGGCGCTGGCAGTCATGGCCGTAGTATTCCTCGGCGGCCTTTGGCTGGGCCGTCCGATCGGGCATCGCCGGCTGCCGCGGCCAGCCTTTATCGCAGCAGCGCTTGCCGGGCTGATGCTGGTCAGCCTGCTGGCTCTGAGCGGCCGCAATATTCAGGCGCGCTTTGAGACCACCACCCAGGATCTTGCGGTGCGCTTCAGCCACTGGAGCCAGGTCCTGGACATACTGAATGACACGCCTGACGGCTTTTGGCTGGGTGCGGGTAAAGGCAGCTTCCCGCGGGACTACTACCTGCATCATGAACTGCAAGGCCAGCATCTGGCCCTGGCGCAGCGCCACCAGGAGGATGACCAGAGCTTCATCCGCTTCACCCCAAGCGACAAGGCCGGCAACCTGTTCCTCCAGCAGCGCCTTAGCCCGGTAGCCAAGGGCGGCCATAAACTGGTCCTTCGTCTACGCGCCCCTCACGGCAAGGCCGAGGCCTTGCTGGTGGAGCTTTGTGAACGTCACATCCTGAAGTTTCGCAGCGAATGTCGCTGGTACAAGGTCAGAATCCCGGCCGGCAACGGCGACTGGCAGACCTTTTCGACCGCCATCGATCTTAGCGGCCTCGGTCTCCCCCGCCTGGGGTCGCTGGCACGCCCGCTGGATATCTCGCTGATGAACCGCGGCATCCACAACGGCCTGGACATCGGCTCGGCGCAGATCATCGGCCCGGGCAACCGCATGCTGCTGCAGAATCCCGATTTCACCGACGGCTGGGATCACTGGTTCCTGTCCTACGGCGATCACCTGCGCTGGCATATCAAGAATGTCTTCATCTACTGGCTATACCAGGGTGGCGCACTGGGACTACTGGTGATGCTGGCGGCCTGTACCTACATCGGCCTGCGCCTGGCCCGCGCCGCGGCTCGCGGCGACCGCTTTGCCGTGCTGGTGGCCAGCGCCCTGGCCGGCTGCCTGATGGTCGGTCTGTTCGACAGCCTGTTCGACGAACCCCGCATCGCGTTGCTGTTCCTGCTGCTGGCCGGTGCCGGACTGATTGGCCGCCCGTCTGCGCAGACGCTCGCTGCAGCGGCCCAGCCAATCAGCCTGCTGACCGCGCAGCAGTGGCGACGACTGGCCTTGCTGGCGGGTGCAGGGCTGGCCTTGCTGCTGGTGGTTGCGACCGTGGCATCACGCCTGTCCACCGGAGTACAGCTACGCCTGCTGGCCTGGGCTGAACAGAGAGTCCCGGTGCTGACGCCGCTGTTCGACAGCGAAGACCGCAATAGCGCAGTGGCCGATCTGCGTGCCGCAATGCCTGCCTGGCAGGCCTGGGCAGCGGATGGGCTCGGCGACAATGAAATCCGCATCGGTGAACGCCGCTTCACCTCGCTCAAGGCCGCGTCGAGGGCCCTGCGTAACGGCGACCAACTGGATATCGGCCCGGGGATATATCGCGAGCCTCTGGTGATACGCGCCAACGGCGTACATGTCCTCGGTCATGGACGGGTGGTCATCGAGCGCACCAGCGCCGAGGGCAAGGCGGCCATCATCACCAAGGGCAATGACATCCGCATCAGCAACATCGAGTGTCGCCACATCAGCGTGTCCGATCAGAACGGCGCCTGCATCCGCCACGAAAGACAGAACCTGACGCTGGATCACGTGTACTTCCACGACGCCGAGCAGGGTCTGCTCAGCGGTGCCAAGCCCGGCAAGGTGCACATCCTGCGCAGCCGCTTCGAACAGCTGGGCAAGCTGGGCCAGGCCCACGCCATCTATGTGGGTGGCGGCCAGTTGATCATCGAGGACAGCCAGATCCTGTCGTCGCGCAACTGGGGGCACGAGATCAAATCACGGGCCTTGGAAACCACACTGATACGCAGCGTGGTTGCCTCGCTGGGTGGCAACGACAGTCGCCTGCTGGACCTGCCTCACGGCGGCATCCTGGAAGTGCGCGACAGCGTGCTGGAGCAGGGACCGGCATCCAGCAACGAGGGCGCTATCGGCTTCGGCCTGGAGGGCAGGCGTCACCCCGAGCAGCGCCTGACGCTTAGCGGCAACATCATCATCCTGGAGCGGCCGGGCACCAACCTGTTGTTTCAGTTGGCCGACGGCCTGCCCGCGCCACAGCTGTCACGGAATCTGGTGATCAGCGAAGAAGATCCCCAGCTGGGCGGCGACAACCTGTGGATGGAAAGCCGTGCCGTCCTGGGAATGGGCGACTACCCGGTCCTGCCACCGGTCCCGGCGGACTGACTCAGCGCGCTGACTTGCGCACCAGCAGGATCACCGGCAGCAGCCCCACCAGCACCAGTGCGATGGCCGGTAGCGCGGCGCGCTGCCACTCGCCCTCCGAGGTCAGCTCATAGATACGTACCGCCAGGGTGTCCCAGCCGAAGGGTCGCAGCAGCAGCGTGCCGGGCATCTCCTTCATGGTGTCCACCAGCACCAGCAGCGCTGCGGTGAACAGGCCGGGGCGCAGCATCGGCAGGTAGATGCGCCGCACCAGCTCCCACTGACCGGCGCCCAGGCTGCGTGCGGCGTCGCGGATGCTGGGGCGGATGCGCTCCAGCGCCGCCTCCACCGGGCCGAAGGCGACGGCCAGGAAGCGGGCGAAGTAGGCCAGCAGCAGGCCGACCACGGTACCGCCGAACAGCAGGCCGGGCTCGTGGCCGGTCAGCGCCAGCCAGGCGTCAGCGATGCGCTGGTCGATCCAGGTCAACGAGATCATCACCCCCACTGCCAGCACCGAGCCGGGCAGTGCATAGCCCAGGGTACCCACCCGTACGCCCAGCCGGGTGAGCGGGTCAGGGTAGTACTTGCGGCTGAAAGCCAGCACGAAGGCACCGCCCACCGTCACCACTGCCGCGCTGCTGCCCAGCATGAAGGTGTGCAGCAGCAGATCCCAGTAACGGCTATCCAGATGCGCAACTGACTCCAGGGCCCATAGCAGGAGTTGCAGCACCGGCGCGGCAAAGGCCAGCAGGAAGATCAATCCGGCATAGCCGCTGGCCGCCAGCGCCTTCCAGCCGGTCAGTTTGAAGCGACGGGCGCGACCGCCACGGCCGGTCTCAGCAAAGCGGGCTCGGGCACGGAAGTGCCGTTCGGCGACCAGCGCAATGAGCACGATACCCAGCAGCAACGAAGCCAGCTGGGCGGCGGAGTTGAGATCGAAGAAACCGAACCAGGCCTTGTAGATGGCGGTGGTGAAGGTGTCGTAGTTGAACACCGCCATGGCGCCGAAGTCCGCCAGCGCCTCCATCAGCGCCAGGCTGAGGCCGGCGATGATGCCCGGCCGCGCCATCGGCAAGGACACCCGCAGGAAGGCCTGCCAGGGATTCAACCCCAGACCGCGCGCTGCCTCGAAGGCGCTCTGCCCCTGGCCCAGAAAGGCCACCCGCGCCAGCATGTAGACATAGGGATAGAGCACCAGGGTCATCACCAGGATCACCCCACCGGCGTTGCGGATCTCCACCGACCAGTTGCCGGGCAGACCGAACAACTCGCGGATCCCTGATTGAATAGGGCCGGCAAAATCCATCGCCCCCAGAAACACGAACGCCAGCACATAGGCCGGCACCGCAAAGGGCAGCATCAGCGCCCAGTCCAGCCAGCGTCGACCGGGGAAGTCGCACAGCGCGGTCAGCCAGGCCAGGCTGACCCCCAGCAATACCGTGCCGACGCTGACGCCCGCCACCAGGATCACGGTGTTGGCAATCAGCCCCGGCAGCACGGTGCTGAACAGGTGCTGCCAGATCTCGGGGTCCACCGTCAGCCAGGCCGCGCTGATCACCACCAGCGGGATCAGCACACCCACCGCCAGCAGCCTGGTGGCCCAGCGCCAGAAGCGCCCGGCCGGGTCCCCGGCCGGCAACAGTGGCAAATCGATATTTAAGGTATTGCTGCTCATCGCAAACTCAAACGCACAAAACCGCCGGTGCCATTATCGACGCCGGCGGCCAGACGGACCTTGCGGCCAGTCAGTCTTGCCGGGAAATCAACGGTAACCGGCCCGATCCATCAGCTTGATGGCGGCGGTCTGCAGACGACCCGCCTCGGACACGTTCAGCTCGTCGGCCTTGAAATCACCCCACGCCTTGACCACCGGATCGGCCGCCACCGCGGGGTTGGCCGGGTATTCCATGTTCACCGCGGCAAAGATGCCCTGTGCCTCGTCAGAGGACAGCCACTCCAGCAGCGCCCTGGCGGCAGCCGGGTGCTTGGCATGGGTGGTGATGCCGGCACCGGAGACGTTCACGTGCACGCCGCTGGTCTGCTGGTTGGGCCAGAACAGGGTCACGTTCAACGCCGGCTTGGCCTTCTTCAGGCGACCGTAGTAGTAGGTGTTGACGATGGTTACGTCGCACTGACCGGCGGCCACTGCCTCCAGCGCCTTGGTGTCGTTGGAGAACGGCGGCGCGGCCAGGTTGGCCACCCAGCCCTTGACGATCTGCTCGGCCTTTTCCTCGCCGTGACGGGCGATCAGGCTGGCGACCAGCGACTGGTTGTAGACCTTCTTGGAGGTGCGCAGGCACAGCCGGCCCTTCCACTTGGGATCGGCCAGGTCCTCGTAGCTGACCAGCTCGGTCGGCTTGATGCGATCATTGGCGTAGGCGATGGTGCGGGCGCGCACCGACAGGCCGAACCAGCGCTTGCCCGGATCACGCAGATGGGCGGGGATGTTCTGCTCCAGCAGCGGCGAGTCGACCTCGGCCAGCACGCCGGCATTGGCAGCGGTCCACAGGTTGCCGGCGTCCACGGTGATCAGCATGTCGGCGGGGGTGCGCTTGCCCTCGGCCTTCAGCCGCTGCAGCAACGGGCCTTCCTTGTCGGTGATGTAGCGGATCTGCACGCCGGTCTTGGCGGTGTACTGGTCGAACAGCGGCTTGATCAGGTGCTCGTTGCGGGCGGAATACACCACCACCTGGTCGTCAGCGGCGGAAGCGACCACAGGGGTCATCAGGGTGCTGGCCAGCAGCAAGGATACTAAGCGACGCATTTTTCACTTCCCCGGGTTGGTAGGGTCTAGGCCCAAAAGCTAACTGTAATGATAATGATTCGCAATTTTCTAGTTGTTGCGAATCATTGTCAACACGTTTTTTTGGCGGGGGGGGGGAAGTCCACAGTGCGAGGTGTGGCTCAATAATGCCCGTAGGTTGGGCTGACGGGGGAAACCCAACATCTGCCTGGGTGCTGTCGGGCTGCGCTTTGCTTGGCCCAACCTACGGACGCCAACTAACGTGCCAGGCGCGGCAGTTCACCCAGCAGGGTACCCATGGCGGCGCGGGCAAAGATCCGCTTCACCGGCCCGGCCCGGTCGGCCAGCGTCAGACCGATATTGCGCGCCAGGCGCAGCGGCGCCGGCACGTCACCGAACAGCTCCTTGAACACGGTCATGGTCTGTTGCATGGCCAGGTTGTCGCCGCGCCGGGCGCGCTCGTAGCGCCGCAGCGTGGCCAGCGCGCCCAGCGGCCGGCGCGCGACACGCGCGGCCACCAGCACATCGGCCAGCTCGGCGGCATCCAGCAGGCCGAGGTTGACGCCCTGCCCCGCCAGCGGATGGATCTGATGGGCGGCATCACCGACCAGTGCCAGCCCGGGCAGCACGTAACGCTCGGCATGCTGGCGCTGCAGCGGGAAGGCCGCGCGCGGACCCTCCAGTTGCAGGTTGCCCAGGCGCCCCTCGCTGTCCACGGTCAGCGCGGCACTGAATTCATCCGGCGCCAGCGCCAGCAGCTGTTCGGCCCGGGCCGGGCTGGTGGTCCAGACGATGGACACGTGCTCATCACCCAGCGGCAGCAGCGCCAGCGGACCCTTCGGCAGGAAGCGCTGCCAGGCGGTGTCGGCATGCGTGGTGCCCACCCGGATGCTGGCCACCACTGCCTGCTGTTCATAGGACGCGGCCTGCACCGGGATGCCGGCCATGTCGCGGATGGCGGAGCGGGCGCCGTCCGCGGCCACCAGCAGATCGGCGCGGATCACGCTGCCGTCCTCCAGCTGCAGCTCGCTGCCCTGCTCGGTGGTGCTGATGCCCGTGACCCGGGTCGGGCAGCGCAGCTGCACACCCAGCTCGACCGCCCGCTGCCACAGCGCGGCGGTGACCACGCGGTTCTCGACGATGTGGCCCAGCGCCGCCTCGCCCAGCTCGGCGCTGTCGAAGTGGATCTCGCCACGGCCGCCGGCATCCCACACGCGCATCTCGCGATACGGGGTGACGCGCTGCGCGCGCATGGCATCCCACACACCCAGGTTCTCGAAGATGCGCTGCGAGGCGCGGGTGATGGCCGACACCCGCAGGTCGAAACCGGACCATTGATCGGGCCGGACGGGTTGATGCGCCTCCACCAGGGTCACCGCGAAGCCGGCATCGGCCAGCGCGCAGGCCAGCGCCGTGCCCACCATGCCGCCGCCGACGATGGCGATGTGTGATCGCTGCTCAGCCAAGGGGCAGCCCCCGCGCCAGTCTTGGCAGTTTGCCGGTCAGGCCCATGGCGGCGCGCGCCAGACGGTGCCGCGCGCCAGGCAGCAGGTCCAGCGCCAGCAACCCCAAGGTGCGGCCGATGCGCAGCGGCGCCAGCGGGTTGGCGAACAGCCTCGCCAGGCCGTCGGTGGCCAGGGACACCAGCTGCTGGTCGCGGCTGCGCCACTTTTCGTATTGCCTGAGCACCGCCATGTCGCCGATGTCCGCGCCGGCGGCGATGGCGTCGGCCAGCACGTCGGCCAGCGCCGCCACGTCGCGCAGACCCAGATTGAAGCCCTGGCCGGCGATGGGGTGCAGGGTATGGGCGGCATTGCCGATCACCGCCACCCGCGGCCGGATCGACTCGGTGGCGCGCACCATCGCCAGCGGATAGCCCTGGCGCGCACCGACCCGGGTGAAGCGACCCAGCCGATGGCCGAAGCGCTGCTGGAACTGCTCAAGGAAGCCGGCGTCGTCCAGTGCCAGCACCTGCTCCAGCTCATCGTCAGCCACCGTCCACACCAGGGCGCAGCGTTCGTCCTGCATCGGCAGCAGCGCCACCGGGCCACTCGGGGTGAAGCGCTCGTAGGCGACGTGCTGGTGGCCGCGCTCGGGGGTGATGTTGGCCACCACTGCGCTCTGGCCGTACTGCCAGCGGCGCACCGGAAACTGCAGCGCCTCGCGGATGAAGGACTTCACGCCGTCGGCAGCCACCACCAGTCGAGCATGGACGCAACGCTCGCCGTCGGCCTGCTGGAGGGTCAGTTGCGCCTGCTCGTCATCCACCTTGATGGCCGTCACCTGCGCCGGGGCGATGATCTCCAGGTCCGGCAGTGCCGGCAGCTGCGCCAGCAGGGTGCGGCCCAGTTCGCGGGCGGTGATCACATAGCCCAGCGCCGGCACACTCTCTTCGGCAGCGTCGAGCCGGGTGACGCCGAACTGGCCACGCTCGGAGACATGGATCTTCTCGATGGCGCCGGCCTGGGTTGCGATCCGGTCCCACAGCCCGAGGCCTTCGAAGATGCGCCGGGTACCGTAAGCCAGCGCCAGGGCGCGGTCGTCGTAATTGGGTTGGGTGTCGGCCGAGGGCTCGGCCGCCTCCACCAGCGCCATGCGCAGGCCGCGGCCGGACAGGGCGATGGCCAGGCTGGCGCCCACCAGGCCGCCGCCGACGATCACCAGGTCGTAGTTGTGGGTGGTATCGCTCATGGCTGGATGGTGGTTGGCAGCGTTCGTCCGGTCAACGGCTCAGGCACGCCGCGCCATCAGCGCCTCGATCTCGTCGACGGCCTTGGGCACGTCGCGGCTCAGTATGTCCGGGTCGCCCTTGGTGACCAGCACGTCGTCCTCGATGCGGATACCGATGCCCTGCCATTTCTTGGCCACGCCGCGGGCACCCTTGGGGATGTACAGGCCCGGCTCCACGGTGACCACCATGCCCGGCTCCAGCTCGCGCCAGTGGCCGTCGATCTTGTAGCCGCCGACATCGTGCACATCCAGGCCCAGCCAGTGGCCGGTGCGGTGCGGGTAGAACTTCTTGTAGCCCTCGTCCTTGATCAGCTTGCCGACCGAGCCCTTGAGCAGACCCAGCTTGACCAGGCCCTTGACCAGCACCTTCACCGCCGCGTCGTGGGGATCGTTCCAGTGGTTGCCGGCGCGCACCTTGTCGATGGCCGCCAGTTGCGCGTCCAGCACCAGCTCGTAGAGCGCCTTCTGCTCCTCGCTGAAACGGCCGTTGGCCGGAAAGCAGCGGGTGATGTCCGAGGCGTAGCAGTGCAGCTCGCAGCCGGCATCCACCAGCACCAGGTCGCCGTCGTTCACCACCGCGTTGTTGTCGATGTAATGCAGCACGCAGGCGTTGTTGCCGCTGCCGACGATGGCGGGATAGGCCGACTGGCGGGCACCGCGCATGGCGCATTCGTGATTGAACACCGCCTCCAGCTGGTACTCGGCCATGCTCGGCTTGCAGGACTGCATCATGCGCTTGTGGGCGGCGGCGGAGATCTTGGCGGCGCGGCGCATGGTGCTGATCTCGGCGCGGCTCTTGTACAGGCGCATGTCGTGCAGGTAGTGGTCCAGCGCCAGGAATTCGGCCGGGCCGTTGATGCCGGCGCGGGACTGGCTGCGCACCTGGGCCACCCATTCGGACATGTGCTGGTCCAGGACGTGATCGCAGCCCATGGCATAGAACACCCGCTCGCAGGACTCGAGCATGTGCGGCAGGATCTCGTCGAGATCGGCGATGGGGAAGGCGTCATCGGCGCCATAGACGTCCACCGCGCCCTCCTGACCCACCATCGGACCATCCCACTGCTCCTTCTTCGGGTCTCGCTCGCGGCAGAACAGAATGTACTCGCCCTGCGGCCGGCCGGGGATCAGCACCGCCACCGCGTCCGGCTCCGGGAAGCCGGTCATGTAGTAGAAGTCGCTGTCCGGGCGATAAGGGTGGTAGACGTCGTTGTTGCGCACCGCCTCCGGGGCGGTGGGCAGGATGGCGATGCTGCCGGGACCCATCATCTGCATCAGCTGACGACGGCGGCGTTTGAATTCGCTGCTGGTCATGGTGGTACCGCTCATCGGGTTTGCTTGGGCTGCGTGGACAGGCGGTCCTGACGGATGGTGAGGGCGGCGATCTTCAGATATTCCTCCACCTCGGCCAGCGCGGCGGCCTCATCCTCGCCGCCGTGCACCGCGCTCACATCCAGCTTGCTGATCTCGCTCATGTCCTTGAGCGCCTCGCGGCCCTCTTCGGACAGGCTGGCCTGGGCCTTGGGTGCGGCCACGCCGACGCCGTACAGGAAGCCCTGGCACCAGTCGCTCAAACCGCCGGCATAGGCAGGCAGGTCATCCTCGTCCGGCAGGCACAGGCCGAAGGTGAAGGCCTCGTCGTCGCGCAGCTGTTCGGCGCTCGCCTGCAGCAGGGCATCGGTGGCGGCGCGGCATTCCTGCACCAGCACATCATTGAGGTCCAGCTCGCTGTACAGGGCCTGTTGCCAGTGGCCCTGCACGTCATCCGCAAGGCCGCACAGCAGGCCGCAGGCTATGCCGTGCACCTCGGCCGCAGTCATCGGCACGCCGGCGCGTTGCAGTTGCTGCGACAGCTGTTCGGGATCGCAAAGTGGATGGTCATTCACGGGGCTTGCTCTCTTTGCCGGGACGGCACAAACGGGCGGCATGAAGTGGCCAAATGTTAGCACGCAGCCGCGCCGTTGACCCCTGCCAAGGCGGCCTCTATAGTCGCGCCATGGGCACTTCCGAACCTCAGGGCATCTCTGAACAGGACCTCCAGGCACTGGAGGTGCGAGTGGAGGAACTCATTCGGGCATGCCAGCACCTGAAGACGGAAAACCGCTCGCTGCGTCTGCGCGAGGCAACGCTGCTGGAAGAGCGCGCCGGCCTGATCGAAAAGAACGAGCTCGCACGCGACCGTGTCGAGGCTATGATCAACCGCCTCAAATCCCTCGAGGCCAGTGCCCAGTGAGCGATCAATCCCCCAAGGCCATTTCAGTCCGCCTGCTGGAAAAGGACTACCGCATCGCCTGTCCGGAGGGCGAAGAGGACCAGTTGCTGGCGACCGCCCGCTATCTGGATCGCCGCATGAAGGAGATCCGCACCAGCGGCAAGGTGATCGGGACCGAACGGATTGCCGTGATGGCCGCCCTGAACCTGGCCCACGAACTGCTCACCAGCCAGCAGGGACAGAACGAACAGGCCGATGCCGCCGCCCGTCGCGTGCGCAGTTTGCGCGAGCGTGTCGAGGCTGCCCTGAACGAAAGCGCCCAACTCGAACTGTAACGGCGCTGGCAAGTCAGCCGATTTGGCGCTAGCCTGTGCACGTGGCATCCCCTGCAGTGTTCGTCACCCGGTCGGACATACCCCTTGAGCCTATGAGCAATACCCCCGGGGGCTAACACCTGCGTTGGTGTGCATGTCCGCCTCGTAGCGGAAAGCCTGATACGCAACTCCAGCCCCCACTTGAACCCTCGGTTCAAGGACCCACGACCGGAAACGGCACAGGTGGGGGATGTCACACCCCCTCACTTGAAACGCCATGAACGATCGCACCTCTCTGCGCCGCAACATCCGTCAGCAACGGGCCAGCCTGTCCCGTACCCAGATCGCCCACGCCAGCCTGAAAGCAGCCACGCAACTGATCGCATTGCCCGGCTATCGTCGTGCCAAGCGCGTAGCCGGCTATATCGCCAACCAGGGTGAACTCGATCCATTGCCAGTACTGTTGCATGCAGTCAGTCAACACAAGCAATGCTATCTGCCTCGCCTGCATCCCTTCCTCAAGGGCCGCATGTGGTTCATCCGTTGGCGACCTGGCGATCGACTGATCGAAAACCGTTTTGGCATACCCGAGCCTGTACTAACGTCCGGTTCACGACTGCCCGCTTGGATGCTCGACTGGGTCATCATGCCCTTGGTCGCCTTCGACCAACAGCGCAATCGACTGGGCATGGGACAAGGATTCTATGACCGCAGCTTTGCCTTGCGTCGTTATAGAAAACGCTGGAAACGCCCTGTTTTATGCGGTTTCGCGCATCACTTCCAACAAAGCGACACGCTGCAATCAAATTATTGGGACGTACCCATGGACGTGATAATTACCGATCGCTTTGTTATCTCAGATCAAAGTCATTGATCGCTTATTCGACATCGCGTTGCTGCATGCGCACATGCTGGTCGCCAAAACTTTTTATTTAGCGCTCAAGTAATCCCCAAACAAACCGAATAGATACGGCGACTTAACTAGTTTTTTTGAAAGACTTGTTTATACTCCGGTTTGACACTAGCACTCACATGTGGAGGGGAGCTCATGGCAGTCAAGAAAGCCGCCAAGAAAAAGGCAACCGCAAAGAAGAAGGTCGTTGCCAAGAAGTCAGCAGTTAGCAAGAAGAAGGCAACCGCAAAGAAGGCCGTTGCTAAGAAAAAGGCAGCGCCTAAGAAGAAGGCTGCTGCTAAGAAAAAAGCCGCACCCAAGAAGAAGGCTGCTGCTAAGAAAAAAGCCGCACCCAAGAAGAAGGCTGCTGCTAAGAAAAAAGCCGCGCCCAAGAAGAAGGCTGCTGCTAAGAAAAAAGCCGCGCCCAAGAAGAAGGCTGCTGCTAAGAAAAAGGCCGCACCCAAGAAGAAGGCTGCTGCTAAGAAAAAGGCCGCACCCAAGAAGAAGGCTGCTGCTAAGAAAAAAGCCGCACCCAAGAAGAAGGCTGCTGCTAAGAAAAAAGCCGCACCCAAGAAGAAGGCTGCTGCTAAGAAAAAAGCCGCACCCAAGAAGAAGGCTGCTGCTAAGAAAAAGGCCGCACCCAAGAAGAAGGCTGCTGCACGCCCGCGCAAGGTAACCCCGCGCAAAAAGGCCGCTGCCAAGAAGAAGTAACGGGCTCTAGGCTCCGTAAAAAATAAGGCCCGGCATTGCCGGGCCTTATTTCGTTTCGCTGAAAAGAGTTTGCTCAGCCGCCTGAAGCGAACAGGCGATAGGCAGGGTTATCTGTCTCTTCAGAATACGCATAACCGTGTTCGGTCAGGAAGGCGATGAACTGTTTCACCTCGGCGCTCGTCAATTGCAAACCGACCAGCACGCGACCATAGGCTGCGCCATGGTTACGATAGTGGAACAAGCTGATGTTCCAGCCGCGACTGAGTCCGTTTAGAAATTCCAGCAGTGCGCCCGGGCGTTCCGGAAACTCGAACCGGAACAGCCGTTCGTTTTTGGCACTGGGCGCGTGACCACCCACCATGTAGCGGATGTGCAGCTTGGCCGTCTCGTTGTCGGTCAGGTCGACCACCGCATAACCCTTGCTGGCGAGACGCTCACGCAGGCTTTCACGCTCACCTGCCTCCTGCAGCTCCACCCCGCAGAATACCTGCGCCTCCTGCTTGTCGGTATAGCGATAGTTGAACTCGGTGATGCTGCGCCGACCCAGCTGCTTGCAGAAGCCCAGGAAGCTGCCCGGACGCTCGGGGATCTGCACTGCGAACAGCGCCTCGCGTTGCTCACCCAGTTCCGCCCGCTCACTGATATGACGCAGCCGGTCGAAATTGACGTTGGCGCCGCTGACGATGGCCACCAGGTTGGCACCGGTCGTACCGTGCTCGTTCACGTAACGTTTGATACCGGCCACGGCCAGCGCACCGGCAGGTTCAGCCACGCTGCGTGTGTCGTCGTAGATGTCCTTGATGGCAGCACAGATCTCATCGGTGGAGACCAGCACCATCTCGTCCACGTACTTGCGAGCCAGCCGGAAGGTTTCCTTGCCGATCTGGCGCACGGCCACCCCGTCTGCGAACAACCCCACCTGCTTCAGCGTCACCCGGCGACCCGCCGCCAGCGCACGCTCCAGGGTTGGCGCATCCACCGGCTCAACACCGATCACCTTGATCTCCGGCCGCACGTGCTTGATGTAGGCAGCCACACCGGCGATCAGGCCACCTCCGCCAACCGGCACGAAAACCGCGTCAATGGGGTCGGCATGCTGGCGCAGGATCTCCATCGCCACCGTACCCTGACCGGCGATCACCTCGGGGTCGTCAAAGGGATGGATGAACACCAGGCCCTTTTCCTGCGACATGGCCAGCGCATAGGTATAGGCATCGTCGTAGGAGTCGCCATGCAGCACTGTCTTGGCGCCCAGGCTGCGTACGCTCTGCACCTTGATCGGCGGCGTGGTCTTGGGCATCACGATGGTCGCGGCCACGCCCAGTCTACGTCCCGCCAGCGCCACACCCTGGGCATGGTTGCCCGCCGAGGCTGCGATCACGCCACAGGCGCGCTGTTCCTCGCTCAGGTGAAAGATCTTGTTATAGGCACCGCGCAGCTTGAAGGAGAACACCGACTGGGTGTCCTCCCGCTTGAGCCACACCTGGTTGTTCAGGCGGGCACTGAGACGCGGTGAAAGATCGAGGGCGGTTTCGCGCGCCACGTCATAGACGCGGGCGCGCAGGATACGTTCGAGATAATGGCTGGGCATGGGAGCAGGTTCCGGAATGTCGAACGATTAACGCCCGCGAGGGATGCCGGTGTCAACGGCCATCCCGTAGTCAACTTTCATCGTTAGTGGTAAGTTCCGCCTTCGCCTTTAATTCGGGACACCGCCGCGCGGTGCACCCAGCCTGCTGGACGGAGCGTCGCATGAGCATGACCCAGGATGAAATGAAACGGCTGGCCGCAGAGGCCGCCCTGGCCTATCTGCCGGACAGCGGCATCATCGGTGTCGGCACCGGCTCGACGGTGAATCACTTTATCGACCTGCTGGCGCCCATCAAGGGTCGCTTCGAAGGCGCGGTGTCCAGCTCCGACGCCTCCACCGAGCGCCTCAAGGCCATCGGCATGCACGTCATCGACCTCAACGCCGCCGGCCCGCTGGAGGTGTACGTGGACGGCGCTGACGAGGCCAACAAGCACTTCCACCTGATCAAGGGTGGCGGTGGCGCACTGACCCGCGAGAAGATCATCGCCGGCGCCAGCAAGAAGTTCGTCTGCATCGCCGACGAGACCAAGCTGGTCGACGTGCTGGGCAAGTTCCCGCTGCCGGTGGAGGTCATCCCCATGGCGCGCAGCTTCGTCGCCCGCGAGCTGACCAAGCTGGGCGGCACCCCGGTGTGGCGCGAGAACTTCGTCACCGACAACGGCTGCCTGATCCTGGACGTGCACAACCTGGAGATCATGGAGCCGACCAGGCTGGAAGACCGGATCAACCAGATCCCCGGCGTGGTCACCGTGGGCATCTTCGCCCACCGCCCGGCTGACGTGCTGATCCTCGGCACACCCAACGGTCCGCGGATCATCGACTGACGCTGCCAAGCTGGAGCACAAAAAAGGCCGGGGATAACCCGGCCTTTTTTTGTGCCCGGCATCCGGACGGCACAACTGTCTCTGATGCCGAACAACAAAAAACGGGGCCCGAAGGCCCCGTCTTCAACTTCACACTGATTCGAAAATCAGATTAGAAGCTGTGCATCATGCCCAGGGAGAAACCGGAGCCAGCAGCATCGACGAAGCCCTTGTCGGACTCGCCATGCAGCTTGTTCTCGGTGTCGGTGTACAGGGCGTACACGCTGGTGCGCTTGCTCATCTTGTGATCTGCACCGATGGCCCAAGCGTTGCCGCCGGAAGCTGCATCGTTGTCACCGTACATGGCCTTCAGGGTGTTGTTACCCATGCTGTAGGCAGCGGAGACCTGCCACATGGCGCGGTCAGCACCGGCCACGCCACCGCGGTCGGACTGGTCTTCGTACACGGCGGCTACCTTGAAGGCATCCATCTTGTAGCCCAGGCCAACACGGACCTTGGTCTCAGCCTTACCGTCGAAAGCGGCACCAGCTTGAACGTGGTCGCCCAGATCTTCGTAGGCGATGGCGGCGGTGATGCCGGCGTTGTTGTAGGTCACGGCAACGGAGTAGGCGTCGACCAGGCCATCGTTACCAGCATCAGTCTCACCAGCGACGGTAGCAGCGGAGAACTGCATGCCGCTGAACTTGGGAGAGATGTAGGCGATAGCGTTAGAGGCACGGTTGTCCTCGGTGCCGACGGTGCTGTTCTGGTCAGCCAGGGTGTCGGCGAAGAAGTCCAGCTTGGCGGTGGAGTTCTTGTACGGGGTGTTCACACCACCGGCCAGCAGCACGGTACCGAAGTTGCCAGCCAGACCCAGGTAGGCGTCACGGCCGCCGCTCAGGCCGGAGCTGCTGTCCACGTTGATGCCGGACTCGAACTTCCACACGGCCTTCAGACCATTGCCCAGGTCCTCGGTGCCCTTGAAGCCGATGCGGGAAGCGCGGCTGGTGATGGTCTGGCCATTGTAGCCGCCAGCACCGTCTTCATCGACGCTGTCAACAGACATGTGAATCTTGCCGTACACGGTGACGTCAGCCATGGCGGCAGGTGCGGAAACGGCGGCAGCGATAGCTGCGGCGATAAGCTTTTTGTTCATGGAGTGAACTCCCACTTTAGGTTTGGTTGAAAAGAAAAGCTGTGCGGGAAGGATACTAGTAGGGTTTTCCCCGACCTGCAACACCTTTTTGCGAAAAAAACCACATGATGTTGTTTTGTTGCAAAAACGCTACAGTTTTCTCAGGAACAATAAGTTAGCGCCGATAGCTCGAGACGATTCTCTGGGTTGAGCAGAAACACACGCGCGCCAAATCAAAACGGGGCCCGAAGGCCCCGTTTTGCATTGCCACCCAAAAGAGGCGGCTCGACAAGCAGCTGAAATCAGCGCTTGGAGAACTGCGGACGCTTACGCGCCTTGTGCAGGCCGACCTTCTTGCGCTCGACCATGCGGGCGTCGCGGGTCAGGTAGCCGGCCTTGCGCATCGGGCTGCGCAGACCTTCGTCGAACTCGACCAGGGCACGGGCGATGCCGTGACGGATGGCACCGGCCTGGCCGTTGTTGCCACCACCGGCGACGGTCACGTTGACGTCGACCTTGTCGAGCAGGTCGCTCACTTCCAGCGGCTGGCGCACGATCATGCGCATGGTCGGGCGGCCGAAGAACTGGTCCAGCGGGCGGCCGTTGATGACGATCTCGCCCTTGCCCGGGCTCAGGAATACGCGGGCTGCGGAGGTCTTGCGACGGCCGGTACCGTATTGGGTCTGCTGTGCCATTGTCAGAATCCGATTTTAACTTTAGATATCGAGCGTCTGGGGCTGCTGCGCGGCGTGCTGATGCTCGGGGCCTGCGTAGACCTTGAGCTTCTTCAGCATGGCGCGACCCAGCGGGTTGCGGGGCATCATGCCACGCACGGCGGTCTCGATGACACGCTCCGGGGCCTTGACCAGCAACTTCTCGAGATTGATGGACTTCAGGTTACCGATGTAGCCGGTGTGATGATGGTACATCTTGTCCTTCATCTTGTTACCGGTCACATGGACCTTTTCCGCGTTGACGACGACGATGTAATCACCGGTGTCCACGTGCGGGGTGAAGATGGGCTTATGCTTGCCCTTCAGGCGAGTTGCGATCTCGGTGGCCAGGCGGCCCAAGGTTTTGCCCTCGGCATCCACTACAAACCAATCTCGACGAACTTCAGCTGGCTTTGCACTAACTGTTGTCATTCGACCTGCTCCCGACACGGGGTCCTGTCAGTCATATCCACGAAAGGGCGCGAAGTTTACCCGACCCATTCCCGACACACAAGCCCAGTTTGGCCCACGGTCAAAAAAAAAGCGCAGCGGGGGACGCTGCGCCATAAAAAACCACCAAAGGAGGATGGAGGAGTACTGAGCCCAGAAGACTGGGTGATCAGTATGTTTGTAATTTAGAATATGCGAATATTCTTGTCAACCCTTTCCATGCGACTGATTGCTCACGGCTGGCTGTCCAGTAGCAGCCGCTCGACCACCCGGCCATTCTGCAGGTGCTCGCTGATGATCTCGTCCAGGTCTTCGTGATCGACATAGGTGTACCAGGTCTCCTCCGGGTACACGACGATCACCGGCCCCTGGGCACAGCGGTCCAGGCAGCCGGCGTTGTTGATACGCACCTGACCGGGACCGTGAATCCCCAGCGCCTTGCAGCGTTTTTTGACATAATCGCGCGCCTCCTGGGCGCCATACTGCGCACAGCACTGGCTGCCGTCGGCACGGTCGTTGGTACAGAAGAAAACATGGTGCTCAAAGAAGGACATGGCCGCTAAGACCTCCGCCGGTGCTGATGAAACCCTGGACCATTATATAAGGCATGACCGAGATTAGCCGCCCAGCGGATCGAATACAGGGCCTGATCAAGGAGGCCGACCGCTGCGTCAAGTGCGGACTGTGTCTGCCGCACTGTCCCACCTATGGCCTGACCCGCAACGAGGCCGAATCACCCCGCGGCCGCATCGCCCTGGCCGAGGCCCTGGCGCGCGGCACCCTGACCGCAGATGCCGGCCTGATGACGCACCTCGATCACTGCCTGCTGTGCCGCGCCTGTGAACGGGCCTGCCCGTCGGCGGTGAACTTCGGCAAGCTGATGGATCAGACCCGCGCACTCACCCTGGATCGGCAGCCGCGCTGGCTGCGTTGGGCGGCCGACCTGATGAGCCACCGGCGCCAGGTAAGAGTCGCCTTGCGCCTGGGTCGACTGCTCCCGGCACGCTGGCTGCCCGGCGGATCGGCGCTGGTGCTGGCCGCCCGGCGCCTGGCTGATCGCAAATTGCCCACCATCGCAAAATACAAACCGCCAGGCGACGGACCCCGGGTCGGGCTATTCCTGGGCTGTGTCGGCGGTGCGGTGCAGGCCAGCGCCGTACAGGCCACCCGTCAACTGCTGGAAGCGGCCGGTGCGACCGTGGTTGTCCCGCACAGCCAGACCTGTTGCGGCGCCATGCACAGCCACCTGGGTGACGCCATTGCCGGTCAACAGCGGGCGATGCGCAATCACGATGCCTTTGCCGGCCTGCAACTGGATGCCGTCGTCAGCCTGGCCAGTGGCTGCGGCTGCCAGTTGAATGAACAGTCGCCCGCATTGCCGGCCAAGCACTGGGACGTCAGCCACTATCTGCTGGAAAGCGGCCTGTTGGAACGACTGCGCCTGGCCCCGCTACCTGCCCGGGCAGTGCTGCACACGCCGTGCACCCTGCGCAACAGCCCCGACAGTGCCGCGGCGGTCGCCACCTTGCTGGCACGAATTCCACAACTGACCGTGCTGCCACTGGATGCCGGCGCCCAGTGCTGCGGTGCCGGCGGACTGCATCTGCTCAGCCATCCAGAACAAGGCGTGGCGCTACGCGCGCCCAAGCTAACGGCAATCAACGCGGCCAACGCAGACTACCTGGTTACCAGCAATCCCGGCTGCGCCCTGCACATGGCCGCCGGCCTGGGGGCAGCCGGTGCCGAGGTCGTCCACCCGGTGGAACTGCTCGTGCGCCAGCTGCTGCCGGCATAACGGGATGTAACCCGCCGCGAAGACGCCTAAAATGCATTACGGACCGCGTCGTAGAAGGAGCCGGCCATGACCACCCGCAAACTCAGCCCCACCGATCACCTGGTCAGCAATCTCGATCAGGCGTTGCGTACCCTGTTCGGCCAGCCCAAGATCACCGAGCGCCCCAACCCGGCCAACGGGATGGAAGAAGCAGACCTGGACGAGACCGCGCGCCAGCACACCGCAAGGCTGATGCGCATCAACCATACCGGCGAGGTCTGTGCTCAGGGCCTGTACCAGGGCCAGGCACTGACCGCCCGCGATCCCCAGGTGCGCGACAGCATGGAGCGCTCCGCCGCCGAGGAAAACGACCACCTCGACTGGTGCGAGCAACGCATCCACGAACTGGGCGATCGCACCAGCCTGCTCAATCCGCTGTTCTACCTGGGATCCTTCACCATGGGCGCCATGGCCGGGCTGGCCGGGGACAAGTGGAGCCTGGGCTTTGTGGGCGAGACCGAGCGGCAGGTGGAGGGCCACCTGGAAGAGCATCTGGCACAGGTTCCAGCGGATGATCAGCGTACCCGCGCCATCCTCGAACAGATGAAGGCCGACGAGATCGCGCACGGCGAGAAGGCCATGGCCCACGGCGGCGCCGAACTGCCCGCGGCCATCAAGAAGGCCATGACCCTGACCTCCAAGCTCATGACCAAGACCGTGTACCGGGTCTGACCCGCCGGGCCGGCTGCGGTAACTGCCAGCGCGCGTGGGGCGCCTCGTTACTCGATCTGCGCAACGGCGGCCTGCGCCGCCTCCACCAGACAGCTATCGGCACTGGTGAGACGCGCAAACAAGGACATTTCGGCCAAGGGCTGCAAGGCCGCCAGCGCACGCCGGTCCTTGAGCGCGCCCAGTCGCTGTACCGCCTCGCGACGCTTGTCGCAGTTCTCGCCCTCCTGCAGATCCAGCAAGGCCGCGTCCACACGCTGTATGCGCTCACCCTGGCCGATGGCAGCCAGTGTCACACCGGCATGCAGTCGCCCCCAGTAACCCGGCTGCGCCGTGCGCTCGGCCAGCGCATCCACCATCGCCTTTGAGGCATGCCGCTCCAGCAGGTCCCGCGCCAGCTGGGTCTCCCAGCCAAGGGCGCTGACCAAATTCTCCGCCAGACGCGGGTTGTCAGCCAGCTCCGGTGCCAGCTCCAGTGCCTTGCGATAGGTGTCCACGCCCGTTTCGCGATGCTTGGTGGCGAAGGCCAGATGGCCCTGGGCGAGCAGGATGGCAGCGGAGGACTGGCTGGCCGCCAGCACGTCATTGAGTGCCAGCTGGGCCGCGTCCACCTCGCCCATGGCGAGCAGGGACTCGATCTTATGCAGCCGCGTATCAGGATCATCCGCGACTGCGGCTGCAGGCTCGTCCAAGACCGGGGCCATCTGCACCTGGCTGCCCGCCACCATCGGCTGCCCGGGCATGAATTGGAACCCGCTCATCAACCAGGCCAGCACGGTCGCAGCGATCAGCAGCAGACCTGCCAGCACCCACAGGCGACCCGCGCCCAGCATGCTCCGCCAGCCGGCGACGGGCTCAAGATTCTGCTCGCCATCCAGATCTGCGGTGACGTGAAAGCGACCATCCTCGCCCTGAGGCAGCACCCGATAAACCTCGACCGGAAAAGGGATACCCTTCAAGTCGTGATTGCCCATCATTTCGGCGCTGATCTCGGCCTTGTTCATCGCCAGGTAAACAGAGGCCGCAAAGTAGATCTGGTCCGGCGGCGTTATGGTTTCGATGCGTGAAGCGATACTGACCGCCTCGCCGAATACGTCGCGTTTCTGCAACTGCACGTCGCCCGATGCCAGCGCAATCCGGATACGCAACTGCTCAGATTCCGGCTGTGCGGCATTGAACCCTGCCAGCGCATCCTGCATGGCCATGGCACAGCGCAACGCCATAGTGGATGCTCGAAACGTCACCAGCAGTCCGTCGCCCATGGACTTGACCAGCGTGCCGCCAAACTGCCGAATCAGTGGCTGCAGCAGCCGATCATGCTGCTGCAACAATGCCACATGCTCCGTGCGCGACTGCAACGCCGCACGCTCGGTGTAACCGACGATGTCGGTGAACATGATGGTCAGGTTGCGGGTAGTCAGCATTGCGGTACGGATCCCGGGCACAAGGTCACGGGACCAGGCCCTCTAGGCGGACTGCGCGCCCGGCATGCGGCACGGCAGACACCGCCAGCAACGAAGCCATGCGGTGGAAATACGAGTGTGGCAAGTCAAATTCGACCATCAGCCGAAGTAAAAGTGCCTTTCCGCTAGTCTCAACGGCACTGCAGACGACATCAGCGCTGCCATTCTGCAGGCGCCATGCCCTCTCTGCGGCGCCACGACTCATGGCTATCTGTACCGCAACAGGGCATCACCGTTGTGCAAAAGAGTGTCACTGTCCAATCGGCCGTTGCCCGCGCGACCGGACACCGCCATTACTGGTGGTAGGGCCGGCTGAGCTCGTGCACCGCTTCCACCATGGCCGCCGGGTGTGCCGGGTCGATATCCGGGTGAATGCCGTGACCGAGGTTGAACACGTGCCCGGCACCCTTGCCGTAGCCCTCCAGGATGCGGCCGACGGACTGGCGGATGGTCTCGGGCGAGGCATACAGGGTGCAGGGATCCAGGTTGCCCTGCAGGGCCACCTTGTCGCCCACGCGACGGCGGGCGTCGGCGATGTCGGTGGTCCAGTCCAGACCCAGGGCATCGCAGCCGGTGTCGGCCATCAATTCCAGCCATTGGCCGCCGCCCTTGGTGAACAGCACCACCGGCACCTGGCGGCCGTCGGCCTCGCGGGTCAGGCCCGCCACGATGCGCTGCATGTAGGCCAGCGAGAATTCCTTGTAGTGGTGCGGCGACAGGGTGCCGCCCCAGGTGTCGAAGATCATCACCGCCTGGGCGCCGGCGGCGATCTGGGCGTTCAGGTAACTGGTCACCGAGTCCGCCAGCTTTTCCAGCAGCAGATGCATCATGTCCGGGCGGTCGAACATCATGCCCTTGGACTTGGCGAAGTTCTTGGTGCTGCCGCCCTCCACCATGTAGGTGGCCAGGGTCCAGGGACTGCCGGAGAAACCGATCAGCGGCACCCGGCCGTGCAGCTCGCGGCGGATGGTGCGCACCGCGTCCATCACATAGCCCAGCTCCTGCTCGGGATCGGGCACCGGCAGGGCCTTGATGGCGGCCATGTCGCGCAGCGGGCGCTCGAAGCGCGGGCCTTCGCCTTCCTCGAAGTACAGCCCCAGGCCCATGGCGTCGGGCACGGTGAGAATGTCGGAGAACAGGATGGCCGCGTCCAGCGGGTAGCGCTCCAGCGGCTGCAGGGTGACCTCGCAGGCAAGCTCCGCGTTACGGCACAGGTCCATGAAGCTACCGGCCTTGGTGCGGGTGGCGCGGTACTCGGGCAGGTAGCGGCCCGCCTGGCGCATCATCCACACCGGGGTGCAATCGACGGGTTGGCGCAGCAGGGCGCGCAGCAGACGGTCATTCTTCAGCTCAGACACCAGGCTTCACTCTTGTAGTCAGCGGGCTCAATAACGGCCCATTGTAACGGCAAATACGCTCCGGGTAGGCCCGATGCCCAGGCCGGATACGACAAGGGCGGCTGACGCCGCCCCTGTCGATGCTGCTTCGGCCGGCCCTTAGCGCGGCAGGTCGGTGGTACCCATCAGGTACTCGTCCACGGCGCGGGCGCACTGGCGACCCTCGCGGATTGCCCACACCACCAGGGACTGGCCGCGGCGCATGTCGCCGGCGGCGAACACCTTGTCCACCGAGGTGTAATAGGCCTTGGCGCCCTCGGTGGAACCCAGCACGTTGCCGCGCGGGTCCTTTTCCACCGCCAGCTCGGCCAGCATGCCTTCGTGTACCGGGTGCACGAAGCCCATGGCCAGGGTCACCAGGTCGGCGGGGCGCTCGAACTCGGAGCCTTCGACCTCGGACATCTGCCAGCGGCCCTGCGCATCCTTGTCCCACTGCACCAGCACGCAGCGGATGGCCTTGACGTGGCCGTTGTCGTCACCGATGAATTCCTTGGTGGCGACATTCCACATGCGCTCGCAGCCTTCCTCTTGGGAGGACGAGGTGCGCAGCTTGTTGGGCCAGTCGGGCCAGGTGACCAGCTTGTCTTCCTTGACCGGCGGCTTGTCGAGGATCTCGATCTGAGTCACCGACTTGGCGCCGTGACGGTTGGAGGTGCCGATACAGTCGGAGCCGGTGTCACCGCCGCCGATGACGATGACGTGCTTGCCCTCGGCCGAGATCAGGTTTTCCTCGGCACCCTTCACGCCCTGCACCACCTTGGAGTTCTTGGTAAGGAATTCCATGGCGTAGTGGATACCCTTCAGCTCGCGGCCGGGCACCGGCAGGTCACGGGGCTGCTCGGAACCACCGCTCAGCACCACGGCGTCGAACTCGTCCATCAACTGCTGGGCCGGGATATCCACACCGATGTGGCTGTTGGCGTGGAACTCAACACCCTCGGCACGCATCTGGGCGACGCGGCGGTCGAGCAGTTTTTTGTCCAGCTTGAAGTCGGGGATGCCATAACGCAGCAGGCCACCGAAACGATCGGCCTTCTCGTACAGCACCACGCTGTGGCCGGCACGGGCCAGCTGCTGGGCTGCGGCCAAGCCGGCCGGGCCGGAGCCGACCACCGCGACCTTCTTGCCGGTCTTGTGCGGCGCGATCTGCGGCTTGACCCAGCCTTCGTCCCAGGCACGATCGGCGATGGCGCACTCGATGGTCTTGATGCTGACCGGGAGGTCCATCAGGTTCAGGGTGCACGACTCCTGGCAGGGCGCCGGGCAGATGCGGCCGGTGACCTCGGGGAAGTTGTTGGTCGAGTGCAGGACCTTGGTGGCCTCCTCGAAATCACCCTTGTAAACCAGGTCATTCCAGTCCGGGATGATGTTGTTCACCGGACAGCCCTGATGGCAGAAGGGGATACCGCAATCCATGCAGCGCGCACCCTGCGTAGCCAGTTCGGCATCGGACAGGGGAATCACGAATTCCTGGTAATGGGTGACGCGATCGGCAACCGGCGTATAACCGCGATCGACCCGATCAAACTCCATAAAACCCGTCGGCTTACCCATGGCTTGTTACCTTGTTCTCACTGCTGCGGGCCGCGCATCTGGCGTGCGGCCCGCAGGTTACTTTCTATAGACGTTGAAAGGCTGGACTATGACATCAGGCGGCGGACTTTTCCGCGGCCTGCTGTGCCTGCATCTCTTCCAGCGCGCGACGATAGTCCACCGGCATGACCTTGACGAACTTGGCCAGGTAGTCGGCCCAGTTGTCGAGGATACGCTGCGCGACGGCAGAGCCCGTGGCATCCAGGTGCTTCTGGATCAGACCTCGCAGACGCTGCGCGTCATAGCGGGTCATGTCGCGGCTGATATCCACCTTGCCGTGGGTCTCCAGATCGCCACCCTGATGCTCGGTGGCCTCCAGCACATCGTCCTCGGCGGCGATGGGCTCCAGCTCCACCATGGCCAGGTTGCAGCGGCTCTCGAAGTCACCGGCCTCGTCCAGCACGTAGGCGATGCCACCGGACATGCCGGCAGCAAAGTTACGGCCGGTGGGACCCAGCACGGTGACAATGCCGCCGGTCATGTATTCGCAGCCATGATCGCCGACACCCTCGACCACCGCGGTGGCGCCGGAATTACGCACCGCGAAACGCTCGCCGGCCACGCCGCGGAAGTAGCACTCGCCACCAATGGCGCCGTACATCACGGTGTTGCCGACGATGATGTTGTCTTCGGCCTTGTCGATCTTGGACTCTGCCGGCGGCGCGATGATGATCTTGCCGCCGGACAGGCCCTTGCCGACATAGTCGTTGCCTTCACCGCTCAGCTTGAGCGTCACGCCCTTGGCCAGCCAGGCGCCGAAGGACTGACCGGCAGTGCCCTTGGCGTTGATGGTGATGGTGTCGTCAGGCAGGCCCTTGTGACCGTACTTCTCCGCTACCCGGCCGGACAGCATGGTGCCGAAGGTGCGGTTGAAGTTCTGGATGGCGAAATCGATGCTGACCTTGTCGCCCTTTTCCAGCGCCGGCCTGGCCTGCTCGATCAGCAGATTGTCGGCAGCCTTGTCCAGACCATGGTTCTGGGTCTCGTTGCAGTAGACGGTCTCGTCCGCGGCACTGGCCGGCTTGGTCAGCAGGCGACTGTAGTCCAGACCGCGCGCCTTCCAGTGATCGATGGCCTTGCGCATCTGCAGACGGTCGGACTGACCGATCATCTCGTTGATGGTACGGAAACCCAGCTTGGCCATCAGCTGACGCATCTCTTCGGCGACGAAGAAGAAGTAGTTGATGACGTGCTCGGGCTTGCCGACGAAACGCTTGCGCAGTTCCGGGTCCTGGGTCGCCACGCCCACCGGGCAGGTGTTCAGGTGGCACTTGCGCATCATGATGCAGCCTTCGGCGATCAGCGGCGCGGTGGCGAAGCCGAACTCGTCGGCGCCCAGCAGTGCAGCGATCACCACGTCGCGACCGGTGCGCATACCGCCGTCGGCCTGCACCACGATGCGCGAACGCAGCTTGTTCAGCACCAGGGTCTGGTGGGTCTCGGCCAGGCCGATCTCCCACGGCGATCCCGCGTGCTTGATGGAGGTCAGCGGCGAAGCACCAGTGCCGCCGTCGTAGCCGGCGATGGTCACGTGGTCGGCGTGTGCCTTGGATACACCCGCGGCCACGGTGCCCACGCCCACCTCGGACACCAGCTTCACCGAGATGCGCGCGGCGGGGTTCACGTTCTTCAGGTCGTGAATCAGCTGCGCCAGGTCTTCGATGGAGTAGATGTCGTGGTGCGGCGGCGGCGAGATCAGGCCGACACCCTGGGTGGAATGACGCACCCGGGCGATCTGCTTGTTGACCTTGTGGCCGGGCAGCTGACCGCCCTCACCGGGCTTGGCACCCTGGGCCATCTTGATCTGGATGTCGTCGGCATTGACCAGATATTCGGCGGTGACGCCGAAGCGGCCGGAGGCCACCTGCTTGATGGCCGAACGCTCCGGGTTCATGGAACCGTCAGCCAGCGGCAGGAAGCGCTCGGGCTCCTCACCACCTTCACCGGTGTTGGACTTGCCGCCGATGGCGTTCATGGCGCGCGCCAGGTTGGAGTGCGCCTCGTACGAGATACTGCCGAAGGACATGGCGCCGGTAGCGAAGCGCTTGACGATCTCCTTGGCCGGCTCCACCTCGTCCAGCGGGACGGGCTGATCGGCGAATTTGAAGTCCATCAGGCCGCGCAGGGTGAGCAGCTTTTCGGTCTGCTCATTGATGATGCGGCTGAAGTCGGCAAAGGTCTTGGCATCGTTGGCGCGCACCGAGTGCTGCAGCTTGCCGATGGTATCCGGGGTCCAGATGTGCGACTCGCCACGGATGCGGTAGGCATAGTCGCCGCCGACATCGAGGTGCTTCTTGTAGATCTCGGCATCGCCGAAGGCATCACGGTGCCAGCGCACGGCTTCTTCGGCCACCTCGGCCAGGCCCATACCCTCGATGGTGGTGGTGGTGCCGGCGAAGTAGGTGTCCAGGAATTGTGAAGACAGACCGATGGCGTCGAAGATCTGCGCGCCGCAGTAGGACTGGTAGGTGGAGATGCCCATCTTAGACATGACCTTGAACAGGCCCTTGCCCACCGCCTTGATGTAGCGCTTCTGGGCCTTGGCGAAGGTCAGCTCGTCGTCCAGTTCCGGCAGCAGGTGCTGGATGGTCTCGAAGGCCAGGTACGGGTTGATCGCCTCGGCGCCATAACCGGCCAGGGTCGCGAAATGATGCACTTCCAGCGCAGCGCCCGTCTCGACCACCAGACCCGACGAGGTACGCAACCCCTTGTCGATCAGATGGTGATGCACGGCGGAGGTGGCCAGCAACGCAGGGATGACCAGGTTGTCGGCATCGACGCTGCGATCGGACAGGATGAGGATGTTGTAACCGGCGTGCACCGCGGCCTCGGCGGCCTCGCACAGCGCGGTCAGCGCAGCTTCCATACCGGCGGCACCGTTGGCGGCCGGGTAGGTCATGTGCAGGGTATTGGTGCGGAAGGCGCCGGAGGTGGAATCCTCGATATTGCGGATCCGCTCCAGGTCCTCGTTGGTCAGCACCGGCTGGTGTACCTCCAGGCGCATGTTCTCGCCGCCGCTGGCCAGACCCAGCAGGTTGGGGCGCGGGCCGATCAGCGACACCAGCGACATCACGATCTCTTCGCGGATCGGGTCGATGGGCGGGTTGGTGACCTGGGCGAAGTTCTGCTTGAAGTAATGCGACAGGTGCTTGGACTTGTTCGACAGCACCGCCGGCGGGTTGTCCGCGCCCATGGAGCCGATGGCCTCCTGGCCGGTCAGCATCATGGGGTGCAGCAGGAACTTGATGTCTTCCTGGGTGTAGCCGAAGGCCTGCTGGCGATCCAGCAGGGTGGCATCATCCGGGGCCATGGTGCCGACCGCGGCCGGCAGCTGGTCCAGGTGGATCTGGCTCTTGGTCAGCCAATCCTGATAGGGCTGGCTGGAGGCGAGCTGATCCTTGATCTCGGCATCGTCGATGATGCGGCCCTGCTCCGTATCGATGAGGAACATCTTGCCGGGCTGCAGGCGCCACTTCTTGACGATCTTCTCTTCCGGGATCTGCAGCACGCCCATCTCGGAGGCCATCACCACCAGGCCGTCGTCGGTGATCAGGTAGCGGGCCGGACGCAGACCGTTACGATCCAGGGTGGCGCCGATCTGGCGGCCGTCGGTGAAGGCCACCGCGGCCGGTCCATCCCAGGGCTCCATCAGGGCCGCGTGGTATTCGTAGAAGCTGCGCCGCTTGGCGTCCATCTGCTTGTTGCCGGACCAGGCTTCTGGGATCAGCATCATCATGGCGTGGGCCATGGAATAGCCACCCATCACCAGCAGTTCCAGCGCGTTGTCGAAGCAGGCGGAGTCGGACTGGCCCTCGGGGATCAGCGGCCAGACCTTGTCGAGATCCGCACCCAGGATGTCGGAGGCCATGGAATGACGGCGCGCCGCCATCCAGTTGACGTTGCCGCGCATGGTGTTGATCTCGCCGTTGTGGGCGATCATGCGGAACGGATGGGCCAGATCCCAGGTGGGGAAGGTGTTGGTGGAGAAACGCTGGTGCACCAGCGCCAGCGCCGACACCATGCGCTCGTCGTTCAGGTCCTGGTAGTACTCGCCGACCTGGCCGGCCAGCAGCATGCCCTTGTAGAGCACGGTACGGGACGACATGGACGGGATGTAGAAGTACTCCTTGTCCGCCATGTCGGAAACGCGCACCTGGTTGCCCACGATCTTGCGGATCACGAACAGCTTGCGCTCGAAGGCCTGCTGGTCGGCGCAATTGGCGCCGCGACCGATGAACACCTGGCGGATGCGCGGCTCGGTGGGCACCACCGAGTAACCCAGACCGCTGTTGTCCACCGGCACGGTGCGCCAGCCCAGCAGGGTCTGGCCTTCGGCGGCGATGGTCTGGTTGATGAAGGCTTCCATGGCCTCGCGCGAGGCATCCACCTGCGGCAGGTAGACCACGCCCACGGCATAGTCACCCTCCGCCGGCAGATCGAAATCCACCACGGCACGGAAGAAGGCATCCGGCATCTGCAGCAGCATACCCGCGCCGTCGCCGGCCTTGGGGTCTGCGCCGACGGCGCCACGGTGGTGCAAACGCTCGAGAATGGTCAGACCTTGCTGAACAATCTCGTGGCTTTTCTCGCCCTTGATATGGGCAACGAAGCCAACGCCACAGGCGTCATGCTCGTTTGCGGGGTCATACAACCCCTGTTTCGGCGGCAGGGCACCGTAACTCATCGCAAACCTCATCAATCTGAATTCGGGGTCAACGGCCCCGAAGGACGTCAACCAGGCAAGACAAACCGGGCCACCGGGGCCACCCGCACGCAAGGAACCCGGCAGGATACTGGAGTTCTACGCGTCCGGCCAGTACCGGACACGGGTCAAGGCACCGGCTTCCCGGCTGCGGGCTCAGCGGGGGCCGGTCGCCGCCGGCAACTGCTCCCATACGGAGGCGAAGGTACGCGGCCAGACATTAGCCCGGCGCAGACTTGCCGGCAGGGCGGCACGCCCCCGGAGCGCAGCGTCGCGATCCGGATAATCACCGTACACCAATGAATACCAGGGTTTACCGTTTAGATCACGCGTAAAAACCGCGTATTTCCCTTTCAAACCGTGGACACGGATGAACTGCTCGATCGCCGCCCGCTCCCGGACCCCCAGCAACTGCAGGGTGTAATGATCCGGCTGGCGACTGCGCAGCCAATCCAGATCATCGGTCGCGGCCGGTTCAGACACGACCGGCGCCTTGAACTGCGCGGCCGGCTTGGGCGATTCCGGCACTACAACGGGCTGCGCAACACGTTCAGCCGGTGCGGGGGGCGGCGGCGCCAATTTGACCATCGGCACCGGCTCGGCAGGCAGCGGTTCTGTCGGGACCGGCTCCGGCGTACGGACTATCGAAAATGGAGTCTCCTGCACCTGTACCGGCATCGGCTCAGCCTCAGGCGCCAGTACAGACGATGGCGGCGGCTCGCTAGCCACGGACGGTGTCGCCGGTAGTTCCACAGGGACCGCTGTGGCGACGGATTCCGCCACCACTTGGACTTCCGGCGCCACTGCTGCGGGCACGTCTTCGGCCGCAAGGCTGGACTGCGACTGTGCGGGCGCGGTCACCATCGGCGCGGGTGGCGCGCTCGGGACAGGCGCAGGCGTCGACTCAAGCGGCAACGGCGGAATGGCAATTTGGCTATCTGGCGCGGAGGCTTCTGGCGCCGTTGCTTGCGGGGCATCCGCCAATGAGGGCTCAGGTGGCGAAAACAGGCTGTTGATGCGCTCCTGCTGCCACAGCACCAGGATCACCAGAGCCGCGGCAGCGCCCCCCAGCAACCACTTCCAGGGCGGCCCGGCGGGCATCTCACCCACAGTCCCGATGCTTTCACTTGCATGACCAGCCAACAGCGCGCCAGGCTGGCCACCGGCTTGCTGATGCAGGCGATGCAACGCAGCATCACTGAGCAGTGCCGCCTCGACACCGCCGGTAAAGGCCAGAAAATCCCGGGCCTGTGCCTCGGTCAGGGGCGGCAGATCGATGAACTGGATCGGCCACTCTTCTGACAGGGGCGCCGGATCACCACCACCCAGCAGCACCAGGCGAGCACCACCTGCCTGCAGGGCCAGCAAGTCAGCCTGAGCCTGCAGATCCAAGCCATCGGCGTCATCCACCAGAACGATCAGCGCGGGCGCGGGCTGCGCATCCAGCACCACAGCCGGCCAGTCACCCTCTGCCATACCCAGCGCCTGACAGATCGCCGCCGGCACATCGGCACAACGAGGACCGTCCAGTAACACGACGCTCGCCTCGTCATGCAGACTATCCATCAGGCGGCGTGCAAACCGACTCTTACCCGCCCCGGTCTGACCGCGCACATAGGGCACCAGGTCAGTATTACGCAGCAGATGTGCGACCAGTTGCAGGCGCTCAGTAAGCTCGGGGGTTTCGAAATAGGCCGTGGCTGTCTGCTCGGTCACAGCCCGACTGCCTCGCGCAGGCACTGGGCGTCGAAGTCGGCAGTCACCACGGACCGGCACATGCCCTTGAGCAGCACCAGCCGCAGCTGACCGTCAAGCACCTTCTTGTCCACCGCCATCAATGCCAGAAAGCGCTCGCCGGTCAACTCAGATGGCGGCGCCACCGGCAGGCCTGCACGGGCAATCAGTTCGGTAATCCGGGACAGGTCGGCAGCTGTGATCCAGCCCAGCCGGCACGACAGGTCAGCGGCCATGCACATGCCGGCGCCCACTGCCTCGCCATGCAGCCACTTGCCATAGCCCATACCCGTCTCGATGGCATGGCCAAAGGTGTGACCCAGGTTGAGCAGGGCGCGTTGGCCCGCTTCTTTTTCATCGGCCGCCACCACTCGCGCCTTGTCGGCACAGGAACGTTCGATGGCATAGGCCAGCGCCTCGCGGTCACGGGCCACCAGCGCATCCATGTTGGCTTCCAGCCAGTCAAAGAATTCAGCATCGTCGACCAGGCCGTACTTGATGATCTCAGCCAGGCCGGCGGACAATTCACGGTCCGGCAGGGTCTCCAGGGTGGCGGTGTCGGCAATCACACACATCGGCTGGTGAAAGGCGCCGATCATGTTCTTGCCCAGCGGGTGGTTGACGCCGGTCTTGCCGCCCACCGAGGAATCCACCTGCGCCAGCAGGGTAGTCGGTACCTGGATGAAGTTGACGCCCCGCTGGTAGGTGGCAGCGGCAAAGCCGGTCATGTCGCCCACCACGCCACCGCCCAGTGCCACCAGGGTGCAGCGGCGGTCGAAATGAGCGGTCAACAGGGCGTCGTAGACCTGGTTCAGCACCTCCAGCGTCTTGAATTGCTCACCGTCCGGCAGCACTACGGTTTCGACCCGATAGCCGTCCAGCGCGGCCAGCACCTTGTCCAGATACAACGGCCCCACTGTTTCATTGGTAACCACCATCACCTGGCTACCGGCGATGTGCCGCCGATACAGCTCAGGATTACCGATCAGATCAGTGCCGATATAGATGGGGTAGGCGCGCTCGCCCAGGTCGACGGTCAGATTACGCAAGGTATTGGCCATGGAGGTAAAGCATCCGACGATTTTTTCAGAGCGGCCGGGGGGGACGCAAGGGTCAGTCTTCGTCCATGTGGCGAATGATGTCCCGGGTTACCGCCGTCGCTGAACGTCGTTCGGTGGAAACCTCCAGGTCAGCAGCTTCGCGATAAAGCGGGTCACGCACGGCCATCAACTCTTCCAGCCGACCCCTTGGATCCTCAGTCTGCAACAGCGGGCGATTGCGATCACGATAGGTGCGCTCGTACTGCTGTTCCGGCGTGCAGTATAGATAGACCACCAGGCCACGGGCCGACAGATTGCGCCGGTTGTCCGGATCCATGATGACACCACCACCTGTGGCCAGCACCAGATTGTCCAGCTGTGTCATATCGTCCACCACTTGGCGTTCGCGGGCACGAAAACCATCTTCGCCCTCGTACTCGAAGATAGTGGGGATATCGACGCCGGTGCGGCGCTGGATTTCCACGTCGGTATCGGCGAACTCCAGGCCCAGGGCCTCTGCCAACTGACGGCCAATGGTGCTCTTGCCGGCGCCCATGGGGCCGACGAGAAAAATACGGGAGGAACGACTCATGGACGGAATTTAGGGGAAGCCATGCCGGCCCGCAAGCGGGCCGGCATGAAAAGCGGACGTCAGCGCCTTAGCGTGAGGGTGTCCTTGAGTATCTTCGGAGTGACGAAGATCAGCAGTTCGTTGTTCTTGTCCTGAGTCTGGGTCTGGCGGAACAGCACGCCAACGCCAGGCAGTTCGCCGAAAAACGGCACCCGCTCGACGCTCTTGCTCTTGTCACGCTCGAACACACCGCCCAGCACAACGGTCTCGCCGTTATCCACCAGCACCGAAGTCTCCAGGGCGCGGGTATCTACCGGCGGCACACCCAGCACCGAGCGCGAGAAGTCGGGATTATCCTTGTTGACCTTCAGGTCCATGATCACCCGGTCATCCGGGGTGATATGCGGGGTCACTTCCAGTTGCAGCACGGCTTCCTTGAAGGACACCGAGGTTGCACCGCTGGATGAAGCCTCTTGATACGGGATCTCCACACCCTGCTTGATGATGGCGCGGTTCTGGTCTGCGGTAATCACCCGCGGACTGGACACCACCTCACCACGACCTTCCTGTTGCATGGCCGACAACTCAAGTCGCAACAGGTGCGCGCCGACCTTGCCCAGCAGGAAGTTGATCGCGCCGCCGCGGCTACCGCTAAGCGTTTGCGGCAGGTTGACCAGCAGGCCCTGATTGCCATCCGGGATCTCAACCCCCTGATAGCCGACACTGCTGGCATCCAGGTCACCAGTCCGGCCACCACCAACCACGAAGGTATTGCCGTCCAGATTATCAGGGAGAATACGTCCGCTGAGGCCCAGCTTGACGCCCAGATCCTTAGCAAAATCGTCGTTGGCAATGACGATGCGCGATTCGATCAAGACCTGGCGCACCGGGATATCCAGCTTGCCCACCAGGTCGCGGATCTCGTCCAGCTTGGCGGCAGTGTCCTGCACCAGCAGGGTGTTGGTGCGCTCATCGATGGTGACGCTGCCACGCTCGGACAACAGCTTGTTCTCGCTCGACTTGAGCAACGCGGCCAGCGTTGCGGCCTTGGCGTAGTTCACCTGCACCAACTCGGAACGCAATGGCGCCAGCTCGGCGATCTGCTGCTGGGACTCGAGCTCCAGCTTCTCCCGAGCAGCGATCTCCTCGGTAGGTGCAACCAGCACCACATTGTCGGTGCGGCGCATGGACAGACCTTTGGTCTTCAGGATGATGTCCATGGCCTGGTCCCAGGGCACGTTGCGCAGGCGCAGCGTGATGCGACCGGCGACGGTGTCACTGACCACCATGTTCAGGCCCGTGAAGTCAGCCAGCAGTTGCAGTACCGCGCGCACCTCGATGTCCTGGAAGTTGAGCGACAGGCGCTCACCCTCGTAGACACGCTCGGCGCGGCGACGAGCATCCTGCTCCTGACGGCTCAGCGGGCGGAACTCCACCGTATAGGTGTTGTTAGCCTGGTAGGCCAGGTGCTCATATTCGCCGCTGGCGGAGATCACCATGCGGGTGTTGTTGCCGTCCGGGCGGGTCTGCACCTCAGTGACCGGGGTAGCAAAATCGGTCACATCCAGGGTCCGCGCCAGCTCGCCGGGCAAACGGGCGTCGAGGAAATCCAACACCACCTTGTCGCCCTGCTGACGCATGTCCACCACCACGTTCGGGTCGGACAGTGTGACTTCGATGCGACCCTCACCGTCCGGGCCACGCTGGAAGTCCACGTCTGCGATCTGTACGCCCGGGCCAGCGCTGACCTGGCCGCTGTCGCTCCCGACACTGGCCGCAGCCGTGGCGCTGGTCGCTTCAGAGGCACTGCCGGCTCCTGCGCCACCACTGATGGATACCACCAGTTGGTTGCCGTGCGAGCTGATTGTGTGCGGGACGGCATCCAGCAGATTGACCACTACCCGGGTGCGCCCCTTGCCCTCAATGGCCACCACGCTACGCGCAGCACCGATTGAGATTGGCTTGGTTTTGTTCGCCAAGCCGCTGGTTGTATCCGGCAGATCGATGGCGATCCGGGCAGGGTTGTCCGTGGTAAAACTCAGGGGATTCTCAATGGGCTCGGCGAGGGTCAATACGACCTCTACCCGATTGCCTGGAAGCGCAGAGAAACTGATGTCCTGCAGCACGTTGGCCAACACGCTGGCCGGCATGGCAAGCCCCATCAGCAACAGGCTCGACAATCCCTTGGCCAGGGGCGCGGTTAGCTTTGTTCTAAACATCTCGGCGTCTCCGTCTCACTCTTCACCCAGGCCCAGTGCAGCGGCATTTTCAACATAGCCGCCAGCACCGTCCTGTAGCAGTTCGGACAGTTCAATCTTGTCCTCACCAATCCGGACAATGCGTCCATGGTTGAGGCCCATGTAATTTCCACTACGCACCCGATGGATGGTGCCGTCCTGGGTCTGAACCAGCCCCCAGATATCACCCTCCTGCTCGAGGGTGCCGACCATCCGCAAGGTATCCAGCGAATAGTTTTCCAGCTCTTCCTTGCGTCGGTTGAAGTCGGGCGTGGGGCCGCTGGTCGGTTTGCTGACCGGAGCCTCTACAATCGCCTCCTGCGGACGGAAGGGATCACGACGACCGTCAGGCAGATACAGATAGGGTTCGACCTGACGCAGTTCCGGCAGCGCCGGTAAGGGGCCTGGCTGGCGCCCCTTGACCTCGGCCACAAAATCCCTCAGGTCGGACATGTCCTTGTTGGCGCAGCCCGCCAGGATCACGGCACCGAAGAGCAGTGCAAAACGCTTCATCGGCCCTCCTCGTCCAGGTAGCGATAGGTCTTGGCGGTGGCCTCAAGCACCAGGGCCTGATTAGTGTCGCCTGTCTTGCCCTGGGGGCGGATACGCACGTCGTGAATGGTCACGATGCGCGGCAGGGCCGCCAAGCCACTGATGAATTCACCAAACTCGTGATAAGTGCCCTTGACCCGCAGCTTGATGGGTAGCTCGGCGTAAAATTCCCGCGGCACCTCCCCCTGCGGCTGGAACAACTCGAATTCCAGGCCAGCCGCCAAACCGGTCTGGGACACATCCACCAGCAAGTCGGCCACCTCTGTGCTGTCGGGCAGCTGACGCCGCATAGCGCCGAAGGATTCCTCCATCAGGGCCAGCTGCTTCTTGTAGTTATCCAGATTTGCCGCACGGTCCTGCTTGCTTTCGAACTCCTTGCGCAGTTCCACTTCTTCGCGCTGGACCTTGGCAAGGCGATCCTCCTCATCGGTGATAAGGCCGAAGTAGCCACCCACGCCAACCAAGGCACAAAGGATGAGTACGATCACCAGCTTGACCGCCAACGGCCAATCGCCGACGTTGCTGAAGTCGAGTTCGTTCAGATCCTCGAGGTTCACGGCTTGGCACCCTCCTTCGGGACCACCTGGGTGGCGCTCAGCGTGAACTGGCTGCCACCCTGCGCGTCCTTACCCTTATCCTTGTTCTCAATGATGCTGAGCTTGGGTGCACCCAGCCAGGGGCTCTGCTCGATGTTGCGCATATAGGCCGACACCCGGGCATTGGACTGTGCGCGCCCCAATAAGGTGATGCCGCTGCCGGACTGGGTCAGTTCGGACAGATAGACGCCGTCGGGGACGGTGGACACCAGTTCATCGAACAGATGCACCACCTGTGGCCGGCTGGCCTGAAGGTCCTGGATGACGTTCATGCGGCCGACCAGCTGCTTGCGGGTCTTTTCCAGCTTGTCGATCTCTTTGATCTGCTTGTCCACCGCCTTGATCTCGGCCTGCAGATAAGCGTTTCGCTTGTTCTGGTGGTCGACCAGACCCAGGGCGAACCAGTACCAGTAACCCACCAGCAGACCGGCGATGATGACGCCGCCGATGAGCATGAAGCCGAACTCACGCTGACGTTCCGCTCGCAGGGTTTCTCGCCAGGGGAGGAGGTTAATGCGCGCCATGTCAGTCGAAGCTCCTCAGTGCCAGGCCACAGGCGATCATCATCGCCGGCGCATCATTGCTGAGCGCCTGTGGGTTCACCCGCGAGGCCACCGACATATCGGCGAAGGGATTGGCCACCATCACGTCTACGCCGAGCCGTTCCTGCACCAGTTCATCGACACCCGGTATGGAGGAGGTGCCGCCGGCCAGGATCACCATGTCCACCGCACTGTGGTTGGTGGCGGAGAAAAAGAACTGCACCGAGCGGTTGACCTGCTGCGCCATCGCCTCTTTGAAGGGCTCCAGCACCTCGGCCACATAGTTGTCGGGCAGGCCGCCCTGGCGCTTGGCCATGCCGGCCTCTTCCATGGACAGGCCGTAACGACGCTGGATCTCCTCGGTCAACTGGCGACCGCCGAAGTTCTGCTCGCGGGTATAGGTAATTCTATTGTTGTAGAGCACATTGAGCGTGGTGGTGGTGGCACCGATATCGGCCACCGCGATGGTCTGGTCTTCACCGCCGCCGGGCCAATTCACTGCCAGCAGGCCGCAGGCCCGCTCCATGGCGTAGGCCTCAACGTCCACCACGACGCATTCCAGTCCGGCCACTTCCAGCGCGGCCACCCGGTCGTCGACATTCTCGCTACGGGACGCTGCCAGCAGCACATCGACCATCTCGGGGTTTTTCTCGGAGGGCCCCAGGACCTCGAAGTCCAGGTTCACCTCTTCGAGGGGATAGGGGATGTACTGGTCTGCTTCCAGTTGGATCTGGGTCTCCATCTCCCGCTCGGAGAGAGACACCGGCATGGAGATGACCTTGGTGATCACCGCCGAGCCCGACACCGCCACCGCAGCCTGACGCGCTCGGGTGCCGCTCTTGCGCACCACCTCGCGCAGCGCCTTACCTACGGCGTCCACATCGGCGATGTTCTTTTCCACCACCGCATTGGAGGGCAGCGGCTCCACCGCGTAGCTCTCCACTCGATAGCGACTGCCACCCCGTGCGGAGTGACGACTGAGTTCCAACAGCTTTATCGCTGTGGAACTGATATCGAGGCCGAGCATGGTCGGCGCTTTGCGAGAGAACAAGCCCATACGCGATGCAGATTCCATTTCCCGGCCGTGAGGCCTTGGTGATTATTAAGCTGCCCCTTGGAGCCGCTGTCCGATCTTATAGTCGACTTAGCGTCATGTCCGAGGATTATCTTTAATTGTTGCGCATAAGTATATAACAGGCTGTGGGTTTTTTGTGAAGGGCTTCGCGCAAAAGAGATGATAAAGCATCTGTGCCCTGCATCCGCGCAGTGGACCGGGCTCACATGCACTAGAACAGGAGTCTGTTAGTATAGCCAGCCCGTTACCCCCGCTTTAGTGATCCGCTGCGGGCCCGACTAGAGATTTTGTGAACTGGCGCATGAAGTGGCTCGCTAAGCTGTTCAAGTACGGCTTTCTTCTCACCCTGCTCGGGGCATTGCTCGGTACCGGCGCCATCTTGGCCGCCTATTACTACCTGGCCCCTGAGCTGCCAGCCACCGACAACCTCAAGGACATTCGCTTCCAGGTACCGTTGCGCGTGTTCACCAGCGACGGTCGCCTGATCGCCGAATACGGTGAGAAACGGCGTGAACCGCTGTCCTTCCAGCAACTGCCCCCCTCACTGGTACATGCCTTCCTCGCCGCTGAAGACGATGCCTTCTACACCCACCCCGGTGTCGACTACCGCGGCCTGCTGCGCGCAGCGGCACAACTGCTGCTCACCGGCGAAAAACGTCAAGGCGGCAGCACCATCACCATGCAGGTTGCGCGCAACTTCTACCTCAGCAACGAAAAGACCTATCTGCGCAAACTCAACGAGATCTTCCTGGCCATCAAGATCGAGCAGGAACTGAGCAAGGACGAGATTCTTGAGCTGTACCTGAACAAGATCTATCTAGGCCATCGTTCCTATGGCGTTGGCGCCGCGGCGCAGGTGTACTACGGCAAGCGCATCAACGAGCTGGACCTGGCGCAGACCGCCATGATCGCCGGCCTGCCCAAGGCGCCGTCTCGCTACAACCCGGTGACCAATCCTGAGCGGGCGCTGATCCGCCGCAATTACGTGCTCGGCCGCATGCTCGAGTTGGGCTACATCACCGCCGATCAGCACCGCCAGGCCGTGGCCATGCCGTCGACTGCAGCCATCCACGCCGCCGATATCGAGGTTGAAGCCCCTTACATCGCCGAGATGGTGCGCGCCTTTCTCGTCGAGCGCTTCGGCGACGACGCATACACCGGCGGCTACAACGCCTACACCACCCTCGACAGCCGTCTGCAGGACAGCGCCAACGCCGCGTTACGCAAGGCACTGGACGACTATGATCAACGCCACGGCTACCGCGGCCCCGAACAACGCCTGGGCCAACTCCCCGCAGCCGAGGAATGGGATCGCCTGATCAACGAACAGACCCGCGTCAGCGGCCTGCCCGCCGGGCTGGTCACTGCCGTGGGCGAGCAACTGGCACAGGTCTACCTGGGCGATGCCCAAAGCATCCAGATCCCCTGGGCCGGGCTGGCATGGGCACGCGCTTATTCGGACGAGGATCACCGCGGCCCGTCCCCCAAGGCCGCCGGGGACATCCTGCAAGTAGGCGATCTGATTCGGGTGCAAGCCACCATCGATACCGACCAGCAGCCCAGCTGGCGCCTTGCACAGCTGCCCGCTGCGGCCGGTGCCATGGTGTCGCTGTCACCCCGTGACGGCGCCCTGCTGGCACTGGTCGGCGGCTATGACTTCCGCCTGAGCAAATTCAACCGCGCCGTACAAGCCGAGCGCCAGCCGGGTTCCGGCTTCAAGGCCTTCATCTATTCCGCAGCACTGGAGGCCGGCTACACCCCGGCCAGCCTGATCAATGACGCGCCGGTGGTGTTCGAGGACAAGGGCCTGGAGGCTTCCTGGCGACCTGAGAATTACAGCGGCAAGTTCTTCGGCCCAACCCGGCTGCGACTGGCACTGACCAAATCCCGCAACCTGGTATCGATCCGCCTGCTGCGCGCCATGGGCGTCAACCATGCCCTCAAGCACGTAGCGCGCTTCGGTTTCGATACCCGCAAGCTGCCGCATGATCTGTCGCTGGCGCTGGGCAGTGGCACCGTCACTCCGCTGGAGATGGCTCGCGGTTACGCGGTGCTGGCCAACGGCGGCTACCTGATCGAGCCCTATTTTCTGCACCGGGTGGAGCAGGATGGCGAGACCATCTACGAAAACACACCGACCACGGTATGCGAGAGTTGCACCCCCAGCCTCGATGACGCCGAACCGGTCAGCAGCCCTGACGGCCTGCCGGTGGCTCCCCGGGTGATCTCTCCGGAAAACCGTTACCTGATGTATTCAATGATGCAGGACGTCATCAGCCGCGGCACCGCCACCCGTGCCCGCGTACTTGGCCGCACCGACCTGGCCGGCAAGACCGGCACCACCAACGACCAGCGTGACGCCTGGTTCAACGGCTACAACCAATCGCTGGTGACCATCGCCTGGGTCGGATTCGACGGCAACCACAAGCTGGGCCGCGGCGAAGTCGGCGGTCGCGCCGCCCTGCCGGCCTGGATCGACTACATGAGGGTGGCGCTGCGCGGCATCCCCGACGTACCGCCGCGCATGCCCGACGACATGGTCACCGTGCGTATCGACCCCGAGACCGGCCTGCGCGCACCCACCGGCAGCCCGGACAGCATCTTCGAGGTGTTCCGCGCCGACCAGGTGCCCGCGCTCTCCGGTTCCACCGCGCCCGGTAACGACACCACCCCCGGCGGCGCCCCTGTCAGCGGCGGCGGTGCGGTGGTGGAAGAGCTGTTCTGAGGCCGCGGTATTGGCCAGCCGAAGAGACACCGGCCTGACCCGCGCCATCGCCAGCGAGGCCGCTCGTCTGCTGGCAGAGGGCCATTGCCACGACAGCCACAGCGCCTGCCGCAAGGCCGCCGCACGGCTGGGCGAGAGTAATTCCAAACGCTGGCCGGACGCAGCCGCCATAGAGGCGGCATTGCACGAATACCAATCGCTGTTTCAAAGCGACAGCCAGCCGGTGGCACTCGACCGGCTGCGCCGGCTCGCCCTGGATGCCATGCGCGACCTCGCCGATTTTGATCCACGACTGGTGGGCCCGGTGGCCAAGGGCCTGGCCGACCGCCACACCCCGATACGCCTGCTGCTGCGCGCTGATACCCCGGAGCAGGTCGCGCTGACCCTGGAGGACAGGCGCATACCGTGGCGTTCGGCGGAGGTGGAGCTGTTGTTCAGCCGCAACCGGCGCATCGCACGCCCGGCCTTTCGCTTTCAGGCCGGTGACACGACCATGGAACTGGTGGTGCTGGCGCCAGCCGACCGCCATGATCCGCCCCGTGACCCCGCCGACAACAGTCCGTTACGCGGGCTGTCCATAGCCCAGCTGAAAGACCTGCTGACAGCGGGCTGACGGCGCTGGGCGCCGCCCCCTAGCGACGGTCCAACGGCACGAAGTCGCGGAACGGGTTACCGGTGTAGATCTGGCGGGGACGGCCGATGCGATGCGCCGGATCGGCGATCATCTCCATCCAGTGAGACACCCAGCCGGCAGTGCGGGCGATGGCGAACATCACCGTGAACATGGTGCGCGGAATACCCAGCGCCCGGTAAATGATGCCCGAGTAGAAGTCCACATTCGGGTAGAGCTTCTTCTCCACAAAATATTCGTCCTTGAGGGCGATCTCTTCCAGCCGCAGCGCCAGCTCGAACAACGGATTGTTGGTGTCAGCCAGCTCGTTGAGCACCTCGTGGCAGGTCTCACGGATGATGGTCGCGCGCGGATCGTGGTTCTTGTAAACGCGGTGGCCAAACCCCATCAGGCGGAACGGATCGTTCTTGTCTTTCGCCTTGGCGATGTACTTGTCGATGTTGGACACGTCGCCGATCTCTTCCAGCATGTCCAGCACCGCCTCGTTGGCGCCGCCATGTGCCGGGCCCCACAGTGAGGCAATACCCGCCGCCACGCAGGCGAAAGGGTTGGCGCCGGAGCTGCCGGCCAGCCGCACCGTGGAAGTCGAGGCATTCTGCTCGTGATCGGCGTGCAGGATGAACAGCAGGTTCAGCGCCTTCTCCGCTATCGGATTGACCTGGTAGGGCTCGCAAGGCGTGGCGAACATCATCTGCATGAAGTTGCCGCAGTACGACAGGTCGTTACGCGGATACATGATCGGCTCGCCCATGTTGTGCTTGTAGCAAGCAGCCGCAATGGTCGGCATCTTGGCGATCATGCGATGGGCGCTGATCTCCCGATGACGCGGATTCTGGATATCCAGCGAATCATGGTAGAAGGCTGCCAGTGACCCGGTCACACCCACCATCATGGCCATCGGGTGCGCGTCGTAGTGAAAGCCCTCGAAGAAACGCAGCAGCGCCTCGTTGATCATGGTGTGGCGGGTGATGTTGGTATCGAACTCCGCCATCTGCTCGGCGGTCGGCAACTCGCCGTACAGCAGCAGGTAGGCCACCTCCAGAAAGGACGACTGCTCGGCCAGCTGCTCGATGGGATAGCCCCGATAGCGCAGGATGCCTTGCTGGCCATCTATATAGGTGATGGAGCTGTCGCAGCTGGCCGTAGACACGAAGCCCGCGTCGAAGGTAAACACGCCCATCTTCTTGTAGAGGGTGCTGATGTCCACCGCGTCCGGGCCCACCGATCCGGAGCGCACCGGCAGCTCGATGCTCTCACCGGTGGTCGGATTGGTTAATAGCGCTTTCTTGTCGGACATCTCACTCTCCCGTGTATCACTGGCGGGGCCTGTTGTTCATTCGGATATCGGCCTGGGGGCGATGCCAAGGCTAGCACAAGCCCCTGGCTGCTCATCGCGGGAAAACCCGTCCAGCCCGCGAGCCTGATCGGACTGCAGCCAGCTCAGGGCTGCGGCGGATAGTGTGCCGGCCAAGGAGCCCGGGCCACGCCGCTGTCGATAGCCGCCTTGGCGACGGCGGGCGGCAGCAGCTTGGGCAAGCACGGATCCAACGGGGTCGGCAGGATGTATTCCGGCCCAAAGGCCATGGCATCGCGACCGTAGGCCTTCAACACCTCTGTCGGTACCGGCTCGTGGGCCAGGTCCTTGAGGGCCAGGGCGGTGGCAATCTTCATCTCTTCAGTAATGCGGCGCGCACGCACGTCCAGCGCACCACGGAAGATAAAGGGAAACCCCAGCACGTTGTTCACCTGGTTCGGGTAATCCGAACGGCCGGTGGCCATGATCAGGTCATCACGCACTGCATGGGCCACCTCGGGCCGGATCTCCGGCACCGGGTTGGACAGGGCAAACACCACCGGCTTGGGTGCCATCGAAGCCAGCATCTCGCTGCTGAGCAGATCAGGGCCGGACAGGCCGATGAAAACATCGGCACCGGCGATGGCCTCGGCCAGGGTGCGCCGATCGGTGTCCACCGCCACGCCCTGTTTGGAGGGATGCAGTCCCTCGCGGCCGGCATGGATCACGCCCTGGCGATCCAGCGCCAGGATGTTCTCGGGCTTGGCGCCCATGGCCACCAGCAGGTTGATAGAGGCGATACCGGCCGCGCCGGCACCCAGCACCACCATGCGCGCGTCGGCCAGGGTCTTGCCCTGTAGCTCCAGGGCATTGAGCAAGCCGGCGGCGATGATGATCGCGGTACCGTGCTGGTCATCGTGGAACACCGGAATGTCCAGCGCCTCGACCAGCGCCGCTTCGATCTCAAAGCAGTGCGGCGCGCCGATATCTTCCAGGTTGATGCCGCCGAAAGTCGGTGCGATGCGCTTGACCGTGTCGATGAAATCAGCCGGCGCCTTGGCATCCACCTCGATATCGAACACGTCGATGCCGGCGAACACCTTGAACAGCACGCCCTTGCCTTCCATCACCGGCTTGCCGGCCAGCGGGCCGACGTTGCCCAGGCCCAGCACTGCGGTGCCGTCGGTGATAACCGCCACCAGGTTGCCCTTGGCGGTGTACTTGTAGGCGTCCTCAGGGTCTGCGGCAATATGGCGCACCGGCTCGGCCACCCCCGGCGAATAGGCCAGCGCCAGATCCCGCTGGGTGGCGGTGGGCTTGGTCAGGGCGATGCTGATCTTTCCGGGCACCGGCTTGGCGTGATATTCCAGTGCAGCCTGGTTGAGGGAAAAATCGGCGTCCTGCGTATCCGGGGACTGGCTCATGAAAGGGGGAGCTCCAGGGGTGATTCGAAAAGGCTTGGCGAGAAGCCCTCATTCTAGTCAGCGACCGGGCGCCGCGCAAAACTACGCATAACAAAAAAAGGCGCCCGAAGGCGCCTTTTCTGGTCCGACCGTGGTCACCGTACTAGCGGCTGTACCGCTTACGGAACTTGTCCACACGACCGGCGGTGTCCATGATCTTCTGCTGACCGGTATAGAAGGGATGGCAGGCAGAGCACACTTCCACCTGCAGATCCTCACCCATGGTGGAACGGGTGCTAAAGGCGTTACCGCAGCTGCAGGTCACCTTGATCTCAGTATATTGGGGATGGATTTCCGCTTTCATCGGGGCTCTCCGGCTTTCGCCGCTAATCCTGTTACCAGGGTCATATCCTGAACGCATGCACCCTATCCGGGCACAGAAGGGCGGCAATACTAAACGAGCCTGCGCCCCTTGACAAGGGGGCCGCGACGATTCAATCCACGGCGCGGGAAAATGCCAACACCTGGGCGCTGCTGGTTGGCTGAGCGGCCGCTGCGGCTTCGCCCTGTGAATCGCGACTCATGCCGCCGGCCAGATCCAGCAAGCGATCACGCAGACCGCCTTCACCCAGCAACTGCCGCCACATCATCTTGGATAACCGCAGGCAGGAGCCCATCGGCGATTTGGCCAGGCGACGCTCCTGGTCGATGCGCCATTGCAGCCGACGCATGCGGTCACGGTTTGCGGGCGAAAAACTCTCTATCAGTTCCTCGATAGCCGCCACGCGGGTCGCCTCGAAGGATTCCAGATCCTCTTCAGCCAACCGCATCCAGCGGTCGAAATCGAGGTCGCGCATATCGGTTTGATCGATTTTTGACACGACGCTGTACCTTTTCCCCACCCGGCCAATGCAACCGAGTTTTGCTAGACACATAAGCAACCTAGCACAGCAAAAAACATCCTGTCTTGCCGAATTAAAGGCCCTGTAAGGCATTTAATTCTTCATGCCTGACAACAGCGAAACAATGACTTATGGCCGAATATCAGGAATGGTCGGAAATTTGACGTCCGTCTGCCAGGCGCATTCCCCGCACCCGGTCCAGCCGGCATGAAAACCGTTCGCCGGTAGCGCTCTGTAGCTCCAGGTACTCAGCTCCGTTGCGGGTACGCACGTCCAGCACCCGGCACATCAGGCCCTGAACCGCACCTGCAGGCAGCAGCGCATCCAGGCTCACCCGCGCCTGCCGCATCGCCAGCAGTTCGTACTGGGAGTGCAGGTCGCAGGAGATCGGCCGGTATTCAGTCGTCGTCACGGCGCACCTCCAGCCGCCACTCGGTGCCTTCAGCCAACACCCGGCATTCGATGGGCCGGCAGCACACGGCGCAGTCCTCCACATAGGCCTGCTCGCCCGCGCTGGTATCCAGCAGCAGGTCCAGCGGTTCGCCGCAGTAAGGGCAGTCCACCGGCCAGGTCAGCAACAGCTCATCCATGATCGCCCTCGAAAATCGCCAGCAGGTCGTTGAGGAAGCGTCGCCCCGGCTCGGTCGGCGCCAGCCGCTGCGGATCCTGCTCCAGCAACCCGCGGACCCGTGCCGCCGTCAGCAGTGGGGCGATGTCTGCCAGGGACGCACCGGTCAGCGGCGCATAGCTGGCCGCACTGACGCCCTCGTTGAGCCGTAGCGCATTCATCAGGAACTCGACCGGCAGGTCCTCGGCGGCCAGCGTGCGCTCACCAGCGATCCCGGCTTCGCTGCCCGCCCCCGACAGGTAGGCCTGCGGGTGGCGCTGTTTCCAGCGGCGCAGGATGCGGCCATCGGCCAGGGTAAGCTTGGCATGGGCACCGGCGCCGATGCCCAGGTAATCGCCAAACGACCAGTAATTGAGGTTGTGCCGGCAGCGGTGGCCCGGTCGGGCATAGGCGGACACCTCGTACTGCACCAGGCCGGCATCGGCCAGCAGCTGCTGGCCGGCCTCCTGCATGTCCCACAGCAGGTCGTCGTCGGGCAGCGGCGGCGGGGCATGGGCAAAACGGGTATTGGGCTCGAGGGTGAGCTGATACCAGGACAGGTGCGGCGGGGCCAGCGCCAGGGCCTGGCGCAGGTCGTCCAGTGCCTGTGCCACGTCCTGCTCGGGCAGGCCGAACATCAGGTCCAGGTTGAAGGTGTCAAAACCGGCCTCGCTGGCCTGTTTGGCGGCGGCCACCGCCTCCGCCGGACCATGGATACGCCCCAGGGCGTGCAGCTTGGCCGCGTCCAGGCTTTGCACGCCGATGGACAGCCGGTTGACGCCCGCCGCCCGATAGCCGGCGAAGCGGCCGGCCTCCACGGTGCCGGGATTGGCTTCCAGGGTCACCTCCAGGTCATCGGCCAACGGCAGCCGCTCAGCCACACCGGCCAGCAGCCGGGCGATCTGCGCCGGCTCGAACAGACTGGGGGTGCCGCCGCCCATGAAGATGGTCCGCACCGGCCGATCGGCCACCAGCGGCAGATCGTGATCCAGGTCCGCCAGCAGGGCGTCCACATAGGCGGACTGGTCCGGGGTCTCGCGCACCGGATGCGAGTTGAAGTCGCAATAGGGACACTTTTCCACGCACCAGGGAAAGTGCAGATAGAGGCTGAGGGGCGGTTGAATCATGGACATCGCCGTTCAGACAAAAAAACCGCCCAATAGTACATCGGCCGCGAAATAGCCGAGGACCGTCACAGGGATCACGCGTCGCGGGCCGCCACGTAGGCAAGCTCGGTGATATCGGTGTAGGCGCGGGACGTGGTGAGGAAGCCCATGTAGGCGTCATAGACCTTCTTGCTCATGACATCGGCATTGGCCACATCGGCCACCACCTCGGCAGACACCTTGCGCAGCGCCCTGGACACGTCATCAGGATAGGGCCGCAGCTGCACACCGTGCTGTTCGATCAGCTGCTTGAGGGCAACCGGATTGCGCGCGGTGAACTCCGCCAGCATGTCCTGATTCGCCACCTTGCAGGCGTTCATCACGATGGCCTGCAGGTCCTTGGGCAATGCCGCCAGGGCCTGCTGGTTGATGATCGCCTCCAGGCAGCTGCCCGGCTCGTGAAAGCCCGGGTAGTAGTAGTACTTGGCGGCCTTGTACAGGCCGAAGGCCAGGTCGTTGTACGGACCGACCCATTCGGTGGCATCGATGGTGCCGGAGGTCAGCGCGGTATACAGCTCGCCGCCGGGCAGGTTGACCGGGGTGCCGCCGAGACGGTTGAGCACCTCACCACCCAGGCCCGGGATACGCATCTTCAGGCCCTTCATATCGGCCAGCGAGTTGATCTCGCGGTTGAACCAGCCACCCATCTGCACGCCGGTGTTACCGGCCGGTGTACCAATCACGCCGAACGGGGCATACACCTCGTCCCACAGCGCCTGGCCGCCGCCGTGATAGATCCAGCCGTTGAATTCCTGGGCGGTCATGCCGAAGGGCATGGCGGCGAAGAACTGCGCCGCCGGCACCTTGCCCTTCCAGTAGTAGGCCGCGCTGTGACCCATCTCGGCGGTGCCCCGTGACACAGCATCGAACACCTCGAAGGCCGGGACCAGTTCCTGGGCGCCATACACCTTCACCAGGATCCGGCCGCCGGACAGCTCACCGATCAGCCTGGCCAGATTCTCGGCACCCGTGCCCAACCCCGGGAAATTCTTCGGCCAGGTGGTGACCATCTTCCATTTGAATTCGGCCTTGGCCTGCGCGGCGGTGGCGCCAGCCAGGCCCGTGCCAACGGCCAGGCCACCCAGGCCGGCCTTGGTGATGAAATCACGGCGTTTCATACGCGTGCCCCTTCAGAATGCATGATGGTAGTTATTAATTTTTGAAAATTTCCATAATCGCGGGCGCCCAGCACAGCGCCTCAGGTGCAACAGACCTGCATGGACGCTCAGGCCGGCGACAGATTCGCGTAGGCCACCACCAGCCACTTGGCTCCGGCCGCAGCGAAGTTCACTTGCACCCGGGCGGCCGCGCCCTGACCCTCGGCGCTGAGCACCACGCCCTCGCCGAATTTCGGATGCGTCACCCGCTGGCCCAGTTCAAAGCCGGTTTCTTCCACCGGGTTGGACCAGCCGCTGCCGCCGCTGGCCGTGTAGGGGCGCGACACCGCCGGGCGGGCGCGCACCTCTTCCATCACCGCCGGCGGGATCTCGCGCAGAAAGCGCGATGGCTGCGGGTAGGTCTCCTGACCGTGGATGCGACGCTGCTCGGCGTGAGTCAGGTAAAGCTGCTGCATGGCGCGGGTCATGCCCACGTAGCAGAGCCTGCGCTCCTCCTCCAGCTTCACCGGGTCGTCGGCCGACATGCTGTGTGGGAACAGGCCTTCCTCCACGCCGCCGACGAACACCAGCGGAAACTCCAGGCCCTTGGCCGAGTGCAGGGTCATCAGCTGCACGCAATCCTCGTAGGCATCGGCCTGGGTGTCGCCGGCCTCCAGCGCCGCGTGGGACAGGAAGGCATCGAGGTCTGATAGCTCCTCGCCATCCTCGGCCTGATACTCGAAGCTGCGCGTGGCGTTGACCAGTTCCTCCAGGTTTTCCACCCGGTCCTGACCCTTGCCGTCGCGACTCTTGTTGAAGTGCTCGACCAGGCCGCTGCCGGCCACCACCTGGGCGGTCTGATCCATCAGGCTCATGCCGGCGCTGCCGGCCGCCATCTCCTCGACCAGTTCGACAAAGCCTTTCAGTGCCCCCGCAGCGCGGGTGGTCATGCGGCCACCGCGCAGCAGGTCCTCGCTGGCCTGCCACAGCGAGCAGGCGAAGTCGCGGGCGTGGGCGCGGATCGCCTCCAGCGTCTTGGCACCGATGCCGCGCGGCGGCTGATTCACCGCCCGCTCGAACGATGCATCATCCTGACGATTGGCGGTCAGACGCAGATAAGCCAGCGCGTCCTTGATCTCGGCGCGCTCGAAGAAACGCAGCCCACCGTAGACCCGGTAGGGGATGCCATTCTGGATCAGCGCCTCTTCGAACACCCGCGACTGGGCGGTGGTGCGGTAGAGGATTGCGCACTCCGCGCGACGATGGCCACCGTTGATGTGGTCCTGAATACGCCCGATGACGAAGCGCGCCTCGTCCAGGTCGTTGAAGGCGCCGTAGACGCGGATCGGCTCGCCGTCGCCATCATCGGTCCACAGGTCCTTGCCGAGGCGGGTCGGGTTGTTGGCGATCACCGCGTTGGCGGCCTTGAGAATATTACCGGTGGAGCGGTAGTTCTGCTCCAGGCGGACGGCGAGGGTACCCGGGTGATCCTTCTCGAAATCGAGGATGTTCTCCACCCGCGCGCCACGCCAGCCGTAGATGGACTGGTCGTCGTCGCCCACCACGAACAGGTTGTTGCGCTCGCCGGACAGCAGCCGCAGCCAGCCGTACTGGATGCTGTTGGTGTCCTGGAACTCGTCCACCAGGATGTGGGCAAACCTTTCCCGGTAGTGATGCAGGATGTCCGGCCGGTCGCGCAGCAGCTCATGGGCGCGCAGCAGCAGCTCGGTGAAATCCACGTTGCCGGCCCGCTCGCAGGCGGCCTGGTATTCGGTATAGATGCGGATCATCTGCTTCTGGTAGGGATCGCCACCGGCATCCAGGTGATCCGGACGCAGGCCTTCCTCCTTCTGCGAGTTGATGAACCACTGCGCCTGGCGCGGCGGCCACTTGGCGTCATCCAGATTCAGCTCGCGGATGATGCGCTTGACCAGTCGAAACTGGTCGTCGGAATCGAGGATCTGGAAGTGCTGCGGCAGCTTGGCATCCTGCCAGTGGGCCCGCAGCAGGCGGTGCGCCAGGCCGTGGAAGGTGCCCACCCACATGCCGCCCAGCGGCTGGCCGAGCAGTTCCTCGATGCGGTGCTTCATCTCCCGCGCGGCCTTGTTGGTGAAGGTCACCGCCAGGATGCCCCAGGGCGAGGCGCCCTCCACCTGGATCAGCCAGGCGATGCGGTGCACCAGCACCCGGGTCTTGCCCGAGCCGGCGCCGGCCAGTACCAGGGTGGAATGTTGGGTGGGGGCGGTGACCGCCTCGCGCTGGGCCTCGTTGAGGCCTTCGAGAATGTGGGATACGTCCATGGGCGGATTTTACGCGATCCGTCCATGCATCAGGGGATCAATCCGCGCCTAATCGCGCCCCGGCCCGTGCTCGGCGAACACCTTGGCGGTGCCGTCCAGCTCCAGTGTGACCACCGCATAGTTGTCGCGGCGCTCACCCTGCTCCATGCCCGGTGAGCCGACCGGCATGCCCGGCACGGCGATGCCGATCACCGCCGGACGTTCCTGCAGCAGACGCTCGATGTCCGCCACCGGCACGTGACCCTCCACCACGTAGCCGTCGATCACCGCGGTGTGGCAGGACGCGTACGGCGGCTTCACGCCGCTCATGGTCTTGATGAAGCGCAGGTCCGGCATGTCCTGGGTTTTGACCTGGTAACCGTTGGCTTCCAGATAACTCACCCATTTCTTGCAGCAACCGCAGGTGGGGGTCTTGTAGACGGTGATCTGCTGCGCGGCCTGGGCAGCGGTGGCCAGGCCCAGGGCGAGCAGGACGGCAGTTACGAGGTTTCTCATCGGCCCGGCACGCCTTGTTTGGATGTGACGTCTATCTGATGCCAGGCGTCGTACACCTCGTCGGACCACAGGGATTGGAAATAGGCGATGACGGCCAGCGCCTCGGCCTGGGACAGCACCCCCTTGAACGCTGGCATGTTGCCGACGCCCGGCGCGCTGCCGGTCATGATCTGGCGATACAGCACGGCCAGCGGGTGATGCCAGGCATGGGCGCTGCCGTTGAGCGGCGGCGGGGGCAGCAGGCCGTTGGCGTCGCGCTGGCGCCATTGGGCGGCACCCACGGCACCCGGCCTGTGGCAGGCGGCGCAATGGGTGTCGTAGAGCGCCTTGCCGGCTTCGGCATGACCGGGCTTGTACCAGCGCTCGGCGGCTGCGGCGGTGCCAGCGGCGAGCAGCGCGGACAGGATCATCAACAGACGCATGACAGTAGGACCGGTCGTGAGCGCGCCGCGTTTCATCGACGTTCAGCCATCCAGCCGCAGCCGCTTGAGCCGTGCCGCGTTGGAAACGACGGTGACCGACGACATGGCCATGGCCGCTCCCGCGATCATCGGGTTGAGCAACAGCCCGCTGAAGGGAAACAGGATACCGGCCGCCACCGGGATGCCCAGGGTGTTGTAGACGAAGGCGCCCAACAGGTTCTGGCGGATGTTGCGCATGGTGGCCTTGGACACGGCAATGGCGTCGGCGACGCCGTGCAGCGAACCCCGCATCAGGGTCACGTCCGCCGCCTCCATGGCCACGTCGGTGCCGCTGCCGATGGCGAAACCCACGTCGGCCTGTGCGAGTGCGGGCGCGTCGTTGATGCCGTCGCCCACCATCGCCACCACCTGGCCCGCGGCCTGCAGCGCGGCCACCCGGGCGGACTTGTCCGCCGGCAGCACCTCGGCAATCACCTCGTCGATGGGCAGTTCGCGGGCCACCGCGGCGGCGGTGCGGGCGCTGTCACCGGTGATCATCACCAGCCGCAATCCCAACGCCTTGAGCCGCGCCAGCGCCGCGGCACTGTCGGCCTTGATGGGATCGGCGATACCGATTACACCTACCAATCGATGTTCGCCAGCCAGCCAGATGGCGGTGGCGGCCTGATCGGCCAGCGCGTCCGCGGCCGCCGCCAGGGCTCCGGTGCTCACCCCGGCCTGCTCCAGGTAGTCGCGCTTGCCCAGCCGCCAGGCCTTGCCGTCCAGGGTCGCGCTGACGCCCTGGCCGGTGTGGCTCTGGAATCCCTGACTGTCCGGCACGGCAAGACCGCGCGCACGCGCCTCCGCCAGCACCGCCTGGGCCAGCGGGTGTTCCGAGCCACGTTCCAGCGCCGCGGCGGCGCCGAGCACCGTGGCCTCATCGAAGCCGCTGGCTGGCGTGATGGCGATGACCGCCGGGTGACCCTCGGTGAGGGTACCCGTCTTGTCCAGCACCACGGCGGTCAGCTTGCTGGCCTGCTGCAGGGCATCGCCGTTGCGGATCAGCACGCCCTGCTCGGCGGCGCGGCCCACGCCGACCATGATGGAGATGGGCGTGGCCAGCCCCAGTGCGCAGGGGCAGGCGATCACCAGTACGGTCATGGCGGTCACGATGGCATAGGCGCCGGCCGGTTCCGGACCGAACAGGTACCAGATGCCGAAGGTCAGTGCAGCAATGCCCAGCACCGCCGGCACGAAGATGGCCGCCACCCTGTCAACCAGCCGACCGATGGCCGGCTTGCTGCCCTGGGCCTGGCGCACCAGCTCGATGATGCGCGCCAGCGCGGTGTCGCGGCCGATGCGCCTGGCCTGCATCAGGAAGGTGCCGCGGGTGTTGAGGGTGCCGCCGGTGACCTCGTCACCCACGGCCTTGCGCACCGGCAGTGGCTCGCCCGTCAGCATCGATTCGTCGACGTGGGATTGGCCCTCGATCAGCCTGCCGTCCACCGGGATCTTCTCGCCGGGGCGGACCCGCACGGTCTCTTCCAGGCCGACCTCCTCGATGGCGACGTCCATTTCCTGGCCGTTGCGGATCACCCGGGCGGTCTTCGGCTGCAGGCCGATGAGCTTGCGGATGGCCTGGCCGGTCCTGCCGCGGGCGCGCATCTCCAGTGCCGAGCCCAGCGACACCAGCGCGATGATGATCACCGCGGCCTCGTAATAGATGTGCCGGCCGATGCTCGGTACCGCGTCCGGGAAGAGCACCACCGCGGTGGAATACAGCCAGGCGGCGCCGGTGCCCATGGCCACCAGGGTGTCCATATTGAAGCTGCCGCGGCGGGCGCTGTTGAAGGCGCCGCTAAAGAAATGACCACCGGCATAGGCCATCACGAACAGGGTCAGCAGGCCGGCGATACCCCAGGCAAGCTGGCCGCCCGCTGCGTCTACCGCCGGCAACCAGTCGAGCATACCGGCCAGCATCAACGGCAGACCGATGGCCATGCCCACCAGGGTGCGCCGCAACAGCCGACGGTAGTGCGCCAGCTCCGCAGCCTCCTTGTCGGCCTCGGCGGCCATGCCGATCATCTCGGCGGCGTCATACCCGGCGGCCTTGACCGCCTGCACCAGGGCATCGCCTGTGACATCGCCGTCCACCAGCGCGGTACGGTCCACCAGGTTGACGCTGGCACTGGTCACCCCGGGGACCGCTGCCAGGGCCTGCTCCACTGAGGACACGCAGCCCGCGCACATCATGCCGACGATGGACAGGCGGATGGCCATGGTGCTCAGTCGGCCTTCAGGCTGGCCGGATAGCCTGCGGCGGTGAGGGCGTCGATGACCGCCTGCGGATCCGCCGCGCCGGTGACGGTGCCGCTGGCACTGTCCAGGTCGAAGCTGGCGGACACCACGCCAGGCAGCTTGCACACCGCCGACTCGGCCGCGGCCACGCAGCTACCGCATTTCATGTTCTTGACGTCAAAAACCAGGGTGTTGCTCATGCGCTGAAACTCCAGCTGCTCAGGGTCGGATCGCGGGGCCTATGGTAACGGCATCAACAGGGCTAAGCGGCTAAAAGGTGGCTTGCGCCTTGACCCTTTTGCTCACAATCCTCGGCTGGGCAGATCGCAAGGAGCAGCAAGGCTGCCTGAGCCGAATACGCAACAGGAATGAGCTCAGGCGTCGGGGCGCTCGAAGGCGCCGCGTAACGCCTGCGTCTCCTGTCCACCGAACGCGCTGCGCAGATGCAGATCGCGCTGCGGGAAGGGGATCTCGATACCGTATTTGCGAAACGCGCTCTCGATCTCCCACAGGTAAGCTGCCTGCACGGCGCCGGGACGCTTCACCGATTCGCTGCGCACCCATACCACCAGTTCGAAATCCAGGCTGCTGTCGCCAAAGCCCACCAGCCATACCTGGGGCTCGTGGTGCGGTTCATCCGCCAGCGTGTGGGACACCGCCACCGCCGCTTCCAGTACCGCTTTTTTGACCAGCTCCTTGTCGCTGCCGTAGGCCACGCCGAACGGCACGTGGATACGGCGAATGGTCTCGCGCAGGGTCCAGTTGGTGACCCGTCCGGCGATCAGCTCGCCGTTGGGCACGATGATGTCGACGTTGTCGTTGGTGTTGATCAGGGTGCTGCGCACGTTGATCTCTTTGACGATGCCGGTGACGCCGGAGTCCAGCTCGATGAAATCACCCACCTTGACCGTGCGCTCGAACAGCAGAATCAGTCCGGACACGAAGTTGTTGACGATGGACTGCAGGCCAAAGCCGATACCCACCGACAGCGCACCGGCCACCAGCGCCAGGTTGGAAAAATTCAAGCCGATGGAGCTGAGCGCCACCATCAGGCCAATCACCATGATGAGGTAATGCAGCACCCGCGACAGGGTATAGAGCGTCGCCTGGTGCAGCGCGAAATGCTGATTGGTCAGCCGCGACAGCGCGCGGCGCAGCAGCCGCGAGGCCAGCGCGGACAGGGCCACGATCAACGCCACCCGCAGCAGTCCATAGCTGGTCACTGCGGTGTCACCAAGGTGGAACAGGGTAGTGGCGAAGGCCTGGTCGATTTGCGCAGGCAACTCTCCCAGTCCTTCCACCAGATCGTGCCATTGTGTGGACAACCAGCCGGCATCCTCGGCGGCCGAGGCCGCCGGTACCCAGGCGGCCATCAGCAGGGCCAGCAGTCGATTTACAGCCATCGCATTTTCCTGAACAGGGCCAGCAGGCTGAAGGCGATGGTCACCATGGCAGCGAGCAGTATCTGATAGCCGTGCTCGGCCTTCAGTTCGGGCATGTACTCAAAGTTCATACCGTAGATCCCTACCAGCAGGGTCAGGGGCACGAACACCACGGTCACCACGGTGAGCACCTTCATCACCTGGTTGAGGTGGTGACCGTTGAGCGAGATATAACCGTTCACCAGGTCCGAGATCAGCTCCTGATAGAGTCCGGCCAGGCTGGCGTAGCGCTCCATCTGCTCGTGGACGTCGATGAAGGCATGGCGCAGCGGGCTGTCCGCCAACAGGCCCTCCTCCCGGCTCATCTCGCGAAATATCCCTTCGTGATAGGCCAGAATCCGGCGCAACTTCTTCACCCGGGTGTTGTAGCCGACCAGTTCCTCCATCAGGGTGTCCGTGCGGCTGGTGAACAGCTCGTCCTCGATCTGGTCCAGGCGCTCTTCCAGCCCCAGCAGCACCGGGCCATAACGATCGGCAACGGTGCGGGATATCTTGTAGGCCCAGTGCAAGGGCCCCTTATTGGCCTCCCTGGCGCCATGGGTCAGGCGGTCCCACTGTTTATTGATACTCAGCGAATCGGCGGTGTGGCGGGTGACCAGGAAATCCTCGCCCACGAACAGGGCGATCTGGATGGTGGTGAAGCGGATATTCTCGGTCTGCGCATCCAGCCCCTTGAGTAATAGAAACAGGTGACCGTCGAAGGCCTCCAGCTTGGGCGGGTGACGGTCCCGCTGCGCATCCATGATGGCCAGCGGATCCAGGCCAAAGTGTTCCTGCAACAGCTTGCGCTCGTCCTGCTTCGGTTCGTCCTGCAGGTCCAGCCACAGCCAGCCCCCGGCACCGCGTTCCTGGTCCAGCAGTTCCTGGCCACCGACCGTGACAGCACCGTCTGGCGAGATGCGCATACATCTGAGCATGGGACGATTCCCTGATTTATGATGCGCACAAGGTAGCCCGAATCGGGCCTGTCCACCAACTCCGGAGATCGCCCCCCGCCATGCTTGAGAGGACCATCGAAAAGCTGTTGTTCGCCAGCCGCTGGATCCTGGCCCCGGTGTACCTGGGAATGTCCCTGGCGCTGATCGCGCTGGGTATCAAGTTCTTCCAGGAGGTCTACCACGTGCTGGTGCACATCTGGACCATGCCCGAAACGGAGATGGTGCTGACTATCCTGGCGCTGATCGACATGGTGCTGGTAGCCAGCCTGGTGATCATGGTGATGTTCTCCGGCTACGAGAACTTCGTGTCGCGCCTGGACATCGACGAAGACACCGAGAAACTCGGCTGGCTGGGCAAACTGGATGCGGGCACGCTCAAGCTCAAGGTGGCGGCCTCCATCGTGGCGATCTCATCCATCCATCTGCTGCGTGCCTTCATGAACGCGCAACAGATCGAGAACGACAAACTGATGTGGTACGTGATCATCCACCTTACCTTCGTGGTGTCTGCGGTGCTGATGGGCGTGCTCGACCGTATGGCCTTCTCCGCACACCGGGAACACACCCATGAGTAAGCCGACGCTGCCATTACTCGGCTGGCGTGAATGGCTGACCCTGCCTGAGCTGGGCATGCCTGCCATCAAATGCAAGGTCGACACCGGCGCACGCACCTCGGCGCTGCATGCCTACTTTCTCGAACCCTTCGAGGAAGACGGGACACGCAAAGTGCGTTTCGGCGTGCATCCGGTGCAGGGGCGTACCGACGTCTTCCACGAGTGCATCGCCAACGTGGTGGACCAGCGGCCGGTCACCGACTCCGGCGGTCACCGTGAAGAACGCCTGGTGATCAGCACCCCGATACGTCTGGGCGACCACGAGTGGCCCATAGAGATCACCCTGACCAGCCGCGATAACATGCGCTTTCGCATGCTGCTGGGACGTACCGCCATCAATGGCCGCTTCGCCGTGGATCCGGCCGCCTCCTACCTGCAGGGCAAAGGCCCCGCCAAGGACAAGCCATGAAGATCGCCATCCTGTCGCGCAACAAGAACCTCTATTCCACCCGCCGACTGGCGGAGGCCTGTGAGAGCCGTGGCCATGAGGTGCAGGTGCTTGACGTGCTGCGCTGCTACATGAACATCACCTCGCTGCGTCCCTCCATCCACTACAAGGGCGAGCTGCTGGACGGCTTCGACGCGGTGATCCCGCGCATCGGCGCCTCGGTGACCTTCTACGGCACCGCGGTGCTGCGCCAATTCGAGATGATGGGCGTCTACCCGCTCAACGAATCGGTGGCCATCTCCCGCTCCCGCGACAAGCTGCGCTCGCTGCAGTTGCTGGCGCGCGACGGGGTAGGCCTGCCGGTCACCGGCTTCGCCCATCGGCCCGACGATATCCAGGACCTGATGAAAATGGTCGGCGGCGCACCGGCTGTGATCAAGCTGCTGGAAGGCACCCAGGGCATCGGCGTGGTACTTGCCGAGACCCGCAAGGCGGCCGAGTCGGTCATCGAGGCCTTCATGGGCCTTAAAGCCAACATCCTGGTGCAGGAATTCATCAAGGAGGCCGGTGGTGCAGACATCCGCTGCTTCGTGGTCGGCGGCAAGGTGGTGGCTGCCATGAAGCGGCAGGGCAAAGAAGGCGAGTTCCGTTCCAACCTGCATCGCGGCGGCAGCGCTGCGCTGATCAAGATCACGCCGCAGGAACGGGCCACCGCCGTGAAGGCCGCCAAGGTGATGGGGCTGAACGTATGCGGGGTGGACATCCTGCGCTCCAACCATGGCCCCGTGGTCATGGAGGTCAACTCCTCACCGGGCCTGGAAGGCATCGAGCACGCCACCGGCAAGGACGTCGCCGGCCTGATCCTGGACTACATGGAGGCGGAGATCGCCGAAAGCGGCAGCAGAAGCAGCAAGTCACGCACCCGCACCCGCGGCAAGGGCTGATCCGGCATGCGTGAACCCTTCAGCATCGGCGACCGCAACGTAGCGCCAGGTGAACGCGCCCTGGTGGAGTTGCCGCTGCCACGGCTCTACACCCACACCCCCATGACCATGCCGGTGCACGTGATCCATGGCAGGCGTGAAGGTCCGCGACTGTTCGTCAGCGCAGCCATCCACGGTGACGAACTGAACGGCGTTGAGATCATCCGCCGCCTGCTGGCCAGCAAACGGCTCGGTAACCTGCGCGGCACCCTGGTGGCGGTGCCCATCGTCAATGCCTACGGCGTACTCAACCATTCGCGCTACCTGCCGGACCGGCGTGACCTGAACCGCTCCTTTCCCGGATCCGAAACCGGCTCCATGGCGGCCCGCCTGGCAGACGTGTTCATGACCGAGATCGTGGCCCGCTGCACCCATGGCATCGACCTGCACACCGGCGCCATACATCGCACCAACCTGCCACAGATCCGTGCCGACCTCGACGATGCCGAGACCAACCGTCTGGCCCATGCCTTCGGTGTCCCGGTACTGCTGGACTCCAGTCTCCGCGACGGTTCACTACGCGAGGCCGCCGCCGAACACGGCGTGCCCATGTTGCTGTACGAGGCTGGCGAGGCGTTACGCCTGGACGAACTGTCGGTACGCGCCGGCCTGCGCGGCGTGATCAACGTGATGCGTGCCATCGGCATGCTGACGGCCAGCAAGAAACCCCAAAAGTTGCCGGAACCCTTCATCGCCCGCTCCAGCCTGTGGCTGCGCGCCCCGGAGAGCGGACTGTTCCGCAACCTGGTGCCGCTGGGCGCCAAGGTGAAAAAAGGTGACCTACTCGGCATGGTCAATGATCCGTTCACCGGCGAGGAAAATCCGGTACTCAGTCGTGTATCCGGCATCGTCATCGGCCGCACTCACCTGCCGCTGGTGCACGAGGGCGAGGCGTTGTTCCATGTCGCCCGCTTCCAGGCGCCGGTGGCTGACGTCGCCGAGCAGGTGGAAGCCTTCCATGCCGATCATTCGCCTGCCGTGGGCGACCTTGAAGGGCCGATCATCTAATCCCGCTCCAATTGCCAGACACAAAAAAGGCGGCCTGCCGGCCGCCTTTTTCTTATATAGCGCTGAGCCTAACTCAGTTCAGAGGTGCAATGCGGGCAACGCACGGCCTTGATGGGAATCTCGGTGAAGCAATGCGGGCATTCCTTGGTGGTCGGTTCTGCCGGCGGAGCCTCTTCCTCTTCCCGCTTCAGCTTGTTCAGGCCGCTGATCAGCATGAACACGGCGAATGCGACAATGATGAAGCTGATCACAGTGTTGATGAAGGAGCCTACATTGATGGTAACCGCACCGGCAGTCTGGGCATCCTTGAGCGTGGCATAGGGCGCTGCGACCTTGGCGCCTTCCTTGAGCGTGACGAACAGATCGCTGAAGTCGACGCCGCCAAGCATCAATCCGATAGGCGGCATGATCACATCCGACACCAGGCTCTTGACGATGGTGCTGAACGCCGCACCGATGATGATACCGACGGCCATGTCCACGACATTGCCGCGCATGGCGAATTCTTTGAAGTCCTTGAGCACGTCGATCCCTCCGGCGCTTTTCCATGTTGAGAGTAACTGCAGGCCGAAGCGTACACCGCAGGGCAGCATCCGGTCACCCATTGCACAACCACAATCAGACCAATGTCGAATTGTTGCCGCCGCCGGCAGCAAAAACCCTTGTTGGTATCCGGCTATTCAATGCGGCGCACCCGGCTTACAGGTGCGCCAGCATGGCGCTATGAAGGTACTGCCTACTTGTCGTGTGTGGCCTCAACCACATGCGCAAGCTCCCGCTCAACCTCCTCATCCAAGTGAACGTCCTCGGTGTGGATGACGCCGGCTTCGGGGTTATTGAACACAGCCAGATTCAGTTTGTTTTCACTCTTGGCAACCACCGCCGACACCACCGCATCACCTGATACGTTCACCGCTGTACGGATCATATCCAGCAGGCGGTCCACGCCAAGGATCAGTCCGATGCCTTCCAGCGGCAGACCGACCTGCACGAACACCATCGACAGCATGATCAAGCCCACCCCCGGGACGCCCGCGGTGCCGATCGATGCCAGTACCGACATGAGAATAACGGTGAGGTAACCCGTCATGCCGAGATCGACATTGTAGAGGTTGGCAATGAACACCGTCGCCACACCCTGCATGATGGCCGTGCCATCCATGTTGATGGTGGCACCGAAGGGAACCGTGAATGAAGCGACCGAATTACTCACCCCCATCCGTTCGGTTACCGTCCTCAGGGTCACCGGAATGGTTGCATTCGAGCTGGAAGTGCTGAAGGCAAACACCTGTGCATTGCGGATCTTCCTGATGAACATCATCGGGCTCAGGCCGGAGAAAACCTTCAGCACAACCTGCAGCGTAAAGAACAGGTGGAACAGCAATACTCCGATCAGCACCGCGACATAGCCGATCAGTTGCGCGAGCAGATCCATGCCCAGTTCCGAGATGGCCTTGGCGATCAGTGCGAACACCGCGTACGGCGCCAGCACCATGATAAGACCCACCATCTTCATCATCACTTCATTCATGATCTCGATGAATTCAATGACACTCTGGGCCTTTTTGCCCACCATCAGCAGGCTGATGCCCAGCAGGATGGCGAAGAAAATGATGGAGAGCATCTCGCCCTGCGACATCGCGTTGATGGGATTGCTTGGAACGATATTGATCAGCACCTGGGAAAGCGCCGGGGCCTCTTTGCCGGTGAACGCCGCACTGGTCGTCGCGTTCATCCCTTCGCCGATACCCAGGCCTGCGGCAATGACGATGGCCGTGGCAATCGCGACCGCCGTGGTCAGCATGTACAGGCCGAATGACTTGCTGCCGATACGACCCAGCAACTTCACATCGCCGATGCCGCACACGCCGCAGATCAGCGAGAACAAGACCAGTGGAACAACCATCATCTTCAGCGCGTTAACGAACATTTTCCCGACCACGTGGAAAACACCGTTTACGACGAACTCGTTGATAAATGAGCCGGCGGCGTTCAAGCCTCCCAGGTTGATCACCAGGCCGACGATGATGCCGAGCACCATCCCGAGTATCACTTTGGCAGTCAGATTCATGGCTTCCTCCTTTTTCTTCACGCCAACATAGCACGTGAAACGATTTCGCTTGTGCGCGCCCTGGTCTTGCCATCAATTCACGCCTATTGCTGAACTCAGGCAAACAGCTGCCCTGCCAGCTGCATCTAGAAAGCAGCAGACGGCATTACGCAGCCAGGGATTTCATATGGATGGCCTAGGGCGTCACTCGACGGTGACTGACTTCGCCAGATTGCGCGGCTGATCGACATCAGTGCCCTTGAGCACGGCGGCGTGATAGGCCAGCAGTTGCAGGGGCACGCTGTAGACGATGGGTGCTGTGCCGGGGCAGATGTCTGCCAGGGTGAGGTTCTGGAAGTGATCCAGCTCGATTCGAACCTTCTGGTCACTGAACAGGAACAACTCGCCGCCCCGGGCTCGCACTTCCTGGAGGTTGGACAGCACCTTGTCGAGCAGCGGGTCGTCGGGGAGCGCGCAGACCACCGGCATGTTGGCGTCCACCAATGCCAGCGGGCCGTGCTTGAGTTCGCCGGCGGGATAGGCCTCGGCGTGGATGTAGGAGATTTCCTTGAGCTTGAGCGCGCCTTCCATGGCGATGGGATAAAAACTGCCCCGGCCAAGGAACAGGGCATGCTGCTTGTCGCCGAAGGAGCTGGCCATGGCCTCGATGGCGTCATTCAGCTGCAGCACCACCTCGACCTGGCGTGGCAGCGCCTCCAGCTCTTCCACCATCTCGCGCTCGGCATCAGCGCTCAGGCCATGACGCCGTGCCAGCGCAACCGTCAGCAGCCGCAGAGCCACCAATTGGGTGGTGAATGCCTTGGTTGAGGCCACACCGATCTCGGGGCCGGCACGGGTCATCAGCGCCACGTCCGACTCGCGCACCAGAGAGCTCTCAGGCACGTTGCACACGACCAGACTGCCGATGTATCCCATGGCCTTGGCGGCGCGCAACGCGGCCAGGGTGTCCGCCGTCTCGCCGGACTGAGAGATGGTGACGAACAGGCAGTCCTGTGGCACCACTACCTTGCGGTAGCGGTATTCGCTGGCGACCTCCACCTGGCAGGGCACACCGATCTCCTCCAGCCAGTAACGTGCCACCATGCCGGCGTGATAACTGGTGCCGCAGGCGATGATATGTACCGCGCGGGCCTTGTCGAACAGGGTCTTGGCCTCGTGACCGAAGCTCTCTTCCAACAGTCGTCCCTGATAGATGCGCCCTTCGAGGGTCTCGGCGATAACGCCGGGCTGCTCGAAGATCTCCTTTTCCATGTAGTGCCGGTAGGGACCCTTGTCGGCCGTGGCGGCGCTGATAGCCGAAGTCTGCACCGCACGTTCGACAGGGTTACCATCGCGGTCAAACACCCGCACCTGCTCACGGGTCAGCTCGGCCAGGTCGCCTTCTTCCAGGAACATGAATCGCTGCGTGACCGGTAGCAGGGCGAACACATCGGAAGCGATGAAGTGTTCTCCCACACCCATACCGATCACCAACGGACTGCCGGCACGAGCCACCACCAGACGGTCGGGATGCGCCGGGCTGACAACGGCCAAGCCGTAGGCACCTACCAGTCTACCGATGGCCTGGCGTACCGCGGCCAGCAGGTCCGGTTCGGAATCAAGGATATGCGCCAGCAGATGGGCGATAACCTCGGTATCGGTCTCGGAAGTAAAGCTGTAGCCAGCGGCCGTAAGTTCGGCGCGCAGCTCGGCGTGGTTCTCAATGATGCCGTTATGCACCACCGCCACAGTCTCGCCACTGACGTGCGGGTGGGCGTTGCGCTCCGACGGTATGCCATGGGTGGCCCACCGGGTGTGGGCTATGCCCAGACTGCCACTGAGGGGGCTGGTCTGCAGGCGGGCGTCCAACTCTGCCACCTTGCCGACGGAACGCACCCGTTGCAGGCCGTGCTGATCGGTGAGCATGGCAACACCGGCGGAATCGTAACCGCGATACTCCAGACGCCGCAGACCTTCCATCAGGATAGGCATCACATTCCTTTGCGCCACAGCACCGACTATCCCGCACATCGTTACGACTCCTTGGGTTGATTCTTTTTAGGCCGCTGCCAGCCATCGACGGTGACCTGCTTGGACCGCGACAGGCTCAACTTGCCTGCCGGCGCATCCTTGCCGATCACCGAACCGGCGCCGATGGTGGCACCCTCCCCGATGTTCACAGGTGCCACCAGGGCGGTGTTCGATCCGACGAAGGCATTGTCACCGATCACGGTACGATGTTTGTTGGCGCCGTCGTAATTGCAGGTAATGGTACCCGCGCCAAGGTTCACGCCGGCGCCCACCTGGCTGTCGCCCACATAGCTCAGGTGATTGACCTTGGAACCCTGGCCGATGGTGGACTGCTTGATCTCGACGAAGTTGCCCACGTGTGTCTGGCCCAGCAATTCAGCACCGGGGCGCAGACGGGCGAAGGGCCCGATGCGGCTGCCGTTGCCAACCTTCGCACCGTCCAGCACGCAGTTTTCATGGATGGTCACATCATCGCCCACGCTGACGTTGCGCAGCACGGTATTGGGGCCGATATGCACCCGGTCACCCAGCACCACGTCGCCTTGTACGATGACGTTCACGTCGATGCTGACGTCATGCCCGCAACGCAGACTGCCACGCAGGTCGAAGCGGGCAGGATCGGCGAAACTCACGCCCTCGGCCATCAATTCATTCGCAGCGCGGGCCTGGTAGGCGCGTTCCAGGGTGGCCTGCTGCTGGCGGTTGTTGACGCCCTCAGCCTCGATGGCGTCATCCGGCTGGGCGGTATGCACCGCTACGCCTTCGGCCACCGCCATGGCAACCAGATCAGTCAGGTAGTACTCCTCCTGGGCGTTATCGCAGGACAGGTCAGCCAGCCAGCCAGCCAGCCGCGCACCGGGCAGAGCAAGAATACCGGTGTTGACCTCGCAGACGGCACGCTGATCCGCACTGGCATCCTTGTGTTCGATGATCGCCGTCACGTGCCCGCCGGTGTCGCGCAGGATGCGGCCGTATCCGGTCGGGTCAGGCAAGGTCATGGTGAGCAGGCCCGCGTCGCCACCCGCGGCATCGAGCAGGCGGGTCAATGTCTGGGCACGGATCAGCGGGACATCGCCATACAGCACCAGGACACGATCCAGACCCGCCAGATGCGACATGGCCTGTTGCACCGCATGTCCGGTACCCAATTGCTGGGCCTGCTCGGCCCACAGCAGATCGGCGTCGGGGATTGCGGCGCGCACCTGCTCGCCACCGTGGCCATAAACCACCACGATGCGATCCGGGTTCAGCGCGCGGGCGCCATCAAGCACATGGGCCAGCATCGGCCGACCGGCGATGGGATGCAGCACCTTGGGCAGTGCCGAACGCATTCGGGTGCCCTGACCGGCGGCGAGGATAACGATTCCGAGTGACATGTACGGACCCAGCAGGTGGTGGGGACGACGGTTGACCGTATTATGCCGGCAAGCAGCTGACCGGTCAGTTGATGGTGGCGGAAGGAGCGGCCATGTTCACGGCGTGGATGCCGCTGATGCGATCCTCACCGGCCTGTGCATCGCGCACCTCGTGAATCTTGACCGTGACCTTCAATGACTGACCCGCCAGCGGGTGATTGCCATCCACGGTGAGCTTGCCGTCCTCGATATGGGTGACGTAGAAGCTGCGACTGTCGCCCTGATCGTTCTGCATCATCACCTCGGAACCGATACGACGGAACTCAGGTGGCACGTTTTCAATGTCGTCGGTGAAGGTCAGGTTTTCATCCCGCCGACCAAATGCCTGGTCCGGCGGCAGGGACAACTGCATCTGCTCACCCACGCGATGACCGGCGATGGCCTTATCCATGTCGCCGAGCAACTGGGTGTCCCCGCCATGCACATACCCCACCGGCAGATCATGCTGCTCAACCACCTGGCCGGCCTCATCGACGATAGTGTAGGTAAGGGACACGTATTTTCCGTTGCGAACCACGTCTGTGCTCATGAGTTGGCCTCAGCAGGGATAAAAAAACGGCCCAACCGTTGCCGGATGGGCCGTTTGATTCTAGCAGAGCGACCGCCCCGCAGGGCGGCGATACTCAGCTGTTCCTGTCGCGAATACGCTTGATGGCACGCAGCTGGGCAACGGCCTCGGCCAGTTCCGACTGGGCCTTGGCCATCTCCATCTCCGACATCTTGTTGGTGATGGCATCCTCGGCACGACGCTTGGCTTCCAGCGCGGCGGCCTCGTCGAGATCCGCGGCGCGAACCGCGGTGTCGGCCAGCACGGTAACCACGTGCGGCTGGATCTCTATCATGCCGCCGGACACATAGAAGTGCTCCATCGGCTTGCCGTCACCCGGATCGACACGGACTTCGCCCGGCTTCAGCTGGGTGACCAGCGGGGTGTGGCGGGGCGCGATACCCAGCTCACCCATCACCGCCGGCGCATAGACCATCTCACCCTGTCCGGAGAACAGGTGGCCTTCAGCACTGACGACGTCGACGTGAATGGTCATAGACATAGTCTAGCTCCCGATTGCCGATCAGGCCGCTTTCGCGCCCTTGGCAACGACTTCTTCGATGCCGCCGCACATGTAGAAGGCCTGTTCCGGCAGGTGGTCGTACTCACCGGCCAGGATGCCCTTGAAGCTGGCAATGGTGTCCTTCAGGGACACGTACTTGCCGGGCGCGCCGGTGAACACCTCAGCCACGAAGAACGGCTGGGACAGGAAGCGCTGGATCTTACGAGCGCGCTGCACCACCAGTTTGTCTTCCTCGGCCAGCTCGTCCATACCCAGGATGGCAATGATGTCCTTCAGCTCCTTGTAGCGCTGCAGTACACCCTGCACACCGCGGGCAACCTCGTAGTGCTCCTGACCGACGATGTGCGGGTCGAGGATACGGGAGGTGGAGTCCAGCGGATCCACGGCGGGGTAGATGCCCAGCTCGGCGATGTTCCGGGACAGTACCAGGGTCGCGTCAAGGTGAGCGAAGGTGGTCGCCGGGGACGGGTCGGTCAAGTCATCCGCAGGCACGTACACGGCCTGGAAGGAGGTGATGGAACCGGTCTTGGTGGAGGTGATGCGCTCCTGCAGCACACCCATCTCCTCGGCCAGGGTCGGCTGGTAACCCACCGCGGAAGGCATACGGCCCAGCAGGGCGGACACCTCGGTACCGGCCAGGGTGTAACGGTAGATGTTGTCAACGAACATCAGTACGTCACGGCCTTCGTCACGGAAGTACTCGGCCATGGTCAGACCGGTCAGCGCCACGCGCAGACGGTTGCCGGGAGGCTCGTTCATCTGGCCGTAGACCAGGGCCACCTTGTCGAGAACGCCGCCTTCGGACATCTCGTGGTAGAAGTCGTTACCTTCACGGGTACGCTCACCCACACCGGCGAATACCGAGAAGCCGGAGTGCTCAACGGCGATGTTACGGATCAGCTCCATCAGGGTAACCGTCTTACCCACGCCAGCGCCGCCGAACAGGCCGACCTTGCCGCCCTTGACGATGGGCATGACCAGATCGATAACCTTGATGCCGGTTTCCAGGATCTCGGTGGCAGACGCCTGATCTTCCAGCTTCGGTGCCGCACGGTGGATGGGCATGCGATCTTCGGTGGCGATGGGGCCAGCCTCGTCGATCGGATTGCCGAGCACGTCCATGATGCGACCCAGGGTTGCCTGGCCGACCGGCACCTGAATGGCGGCACCGGTGCTGGCGACCTCGACACCGCGGCGCAGGCCGTCGGTGGAACCCATGGCGATCGCGCGAACCACACCGTCGCCCAACTGGGCCTGGACTTCCAGCGTCAGACCCGCGGACTCGATCGTCAGTGCATCGTAGACCTTTGGCATGTCGCCACGGGGGAACTGGACGTCCACCACGGCGCCGATGATTTCCACCACATTACCCGTGCTCATTGGCGTTTCCTCTTCGCTGCCTTGGGCAGCTATGAACGTTTAAGACTTAAAAACTGTTTAACCGACTATCAAACCGCGGCGGCGCCACTCACGATCTCGGAGATCTCTTGAGTGATGGCTGCCTGACGCGCCTTGTTGTAGATCAGCTGCAGTTCGTCGATCAGGCTGCCTGCGTTGTCGGAGGCGGCCTTCATGGCGACCATCCGCGCAGACTGTTCGCAAGCGGCGTTTTCGACCACAGCCTGGTAAACCAGCGACTCGATGTAACGCACCAGCAGGCCTTCGAGCACGTCCTTGGCGTCCGGCTCGTAGATGTAATCCCAGTGGTGCTTCAGCTCTTCGTCGTTCTCGTCGGCGGGCAGCGGAACCAGCTGCTCGACGGTCGGCTGCTGGGTCATGGTGTTGACGAATTCGTTGTAGGCAATACGAATCTCGTCGACCTCGCCAGCCGAGAAGGCGTCCAACATGGACTTCACGGTGCCGATCAGATCATCCAGACGTGGCGCGTCACCCAGGTGGGTGGAGGTGGCCAGCACCTTGCCGCCCACCCGGTTGAAGAAACCGACCGCCTTGTTGCCGATCAGGCAGAACTGGACCTCTTTACCTTCACCCTTCAGCACCTGGATGTCTTTCACCAGGGCACGGAACAGGTTGTTGTTGAGGCCGCCGCACAAACCGCGATCGGAAGACACGATGATGTAACCGACGCGCTTCACATCCCGGGTCTGCATGAAGGGATGCTTGTACTCCGGGTGGGACATGCCCAGGTGACGGATCACGTTCTTGATCTTGTCAGCATAAGGACGCGTGGCCCCCATGCGGTCCTGGGCCTTGCGCATCTTCGAAGCGGCGACCATTTCCATCGCACCCGTGATCTTGCGGGTGTTTTTGATGGAAGCGATCTGGGTGCGTATTTCTTTCGCGCCTGCCATAGTCTGCTCGCTTTGCTCGCTAGTCAGCGGCAGCTACCGGCCTAAGCCGGCAGCTGCTGCGGATTGCTTACCAGGTGTGGTTTGCCTTGAAGTCCTTGAGGGCTTCGTGGAATGCGTTGGCGACGTCATCATTGTAATTCGCCTCTGCATTCACCTTGGCCACCAGCTCGGCCTGGCTGCTCTTGATGTAGTCGTGCAGCGCGGCCTCGAAGGCGACAATCTTGTTCACTTCCACGTCATCGAGGTAACCCTCGTTGGCGGCGAACAGAGAGAAGGCCATCTCGGCGGTGGACAGCGGCTGATACTGCGGCTGCTTCATCAGCTCGGTCACACGCTGACCACGCTGCAGCTGCTTGCGGGTCGCCTCGTCCAGGTCGGAAGCGAACTGCGAGAACGCAGCCAGTTCACGATACTGGGCCAGGGTCAGACGTACACCGCCACCCAGCTTCTTGATGATCTTGGTCTGAGCGGCACCGCCGACTCGAGACACGGACAGACCAGCGTTGATAGCAGGACGGATACCGGCGTTGAACAGGTCGGCCTCGAGGAAGATCTGACCGTCGGTGATGGAGATCACGTTGGTCGGAACGAAGGCGGACACGTCACCACCCTGGGTCTCGATGATCGGGAACGCGGTCAGCGAACCGGTCTTGCCCTTGACCTTGCCACCGGTGAACTTCTCGACGTAGTCGGCGTTCACGCGGGCGGCGCGCTCCAGCAGGCGGGAGTGCAGGTAGAAAACGTCACCGGGGTAGGCTTCACGACCAGGCGGACGACGCAGCAGCAGGGAAACCTGACGGTATGCCCAGGCCTGCTTGGTCAGGTCGTCGTACACGATCATGGCGTCTTCGCCGTTGTCGCGGAAGTACTCACCCATGGTGCAGCCGGCGTAGGGCGCCAGGAACTGCATGGCGGCAGAGTCGGCGGCGGGAGCAGCAACAATGATGGTGTGCTTCAGCGCGTCGTTCTCTTCCAGCTTGCGCACGATCTGCGCAATGGTGGAGTTCTTCTGACCGACTGCGACGTAGATACACTTAACGCCGGAGTCTTTCTGGTTGATGATCGCGTCGATGGCGATGGCGGTCTTGCCGGTCTGGCGGTCGCCGATGATCAGCTCACGCTGACCACGACCAACCGGGACCATGGCGTCGATAGCCTTGACACCGGTCTGTACCGGCTGGTCAACCGACTTACGCTCGATAACGCCGGGAGCAACCTTCTCGATAGGCGCGGTAGCTTTGGCGTTGATCGGGCCCTTGCCGTCCAGCGGGTTACCCAGCGCGTCGACCACCCGACCCAGCAGCTCGGGGCCGATGGGCACTTCGAGTACCTTGCCGGTGCACTTGACCGGGTCGCCTTCGGAGATGTGCTTGTAGTCACCCAGCACCACGGCGCCCACGGAGTCACGCTCCAGGTTCAGGGCCAGACCGTAGGTGTTGCCGGGGAACTCCAGCATCTCGTAAGACATAACGTCGGCGAGACCGTGGATACGCACGATACCGTCGCTGACGCTGACGACCGTGCCCTCGTTGTGGGCCTCGGTGGACAGATCGAATTTCTCGATCCGGCTCTTGATCAGCTCGCTGATTTCAGAGGGATTCAGTTGCATGGTTGTTTACCCGCTTAGATTCCTAATTCGTTCGCCAGCTGTGCCAGCTGTCCGCGTACGGAGCCGTCGATGACCATGTCGCCTGCGCGGATGCGCACGCCGCCGATCAGTTCGGGGTCCTGTTCGCTGGTGATGCGCACTTCGCGTCCCAGCTTGGCCTTGAGGGCGTCTGCCAAGGCAGTCTCCTGGGCACTGTCCATGGGGAAGGCAGCCGTGACCTGGACATCCAGGGTGCCCTGTTGGGCGTTCTTGGCTGCTTCGAACAGTTCAGCCACGGCGGGCATCACGATCAGACGATCGTTTTCCACCATGAGCTTGACCAGGTTCTTGGCCTCGTCGTCCAGCTTGTCGCCGGCGATGTCGAACACCAGTTCCACCAGCTGAGACTTGCTCAGCTTGGGGTTGGCGATCAGCCCGGCCATGGCCGGGTCTCGCACGACAGCCGCCAACAGACCGAGCGCGTCGGACCATTGTCCCAGCTTGTCGCCTTCGACTGCGCGCTTGAACGCAGCGTCGGCGTAGGGACGGGCGATGGTTGTAGCTTCTCCGGCCATGTCGGTGCCTTAGATCTGTTTCGCCAGTGCAGTGACGATGTCCTGATGCGCCGCAGCGTTGATCTCTTTACGCAGGATCTTTTCAGCACCAGCAACAGCCAGCTCAGCAACCTTCTCGCGAAGGACTTCACGGGCCTTGTTGGTCTCCTGCTCGATCTCCGCACGGGCTGCGGTTACCAGACGATCACCCTCGGTACGGGCGTCGGTCTTGGCTTCCTCGACGATCTCGCTGCCACGCTTTTCAGCCTTGGCAATGATCTCGGCAGCCTGTTGCTTGGCCTCGTGCAGACGCTCGGCAGCTTTCTTCTCTGCCAGCTCCTGCTCGTGCTGACCGCGCTCGGCGGCAGCCAGACCATCGGCGATTTTCGCTTTACGCTCTTCGAGCGCCTTGACGATAGGCGGCCAGACAAACTTCATGGTGAACCAAACGAACACCGCGAAGGAAATCAGCTGCGCAATCAATGTCAGGTTAATGTTCATCCCATTACCTCGGTAACATTCGAGCCGGTAATGTTCTTTCGAACAATGATGTCGATTAGCCTGCCAGGGCGAACAGCACGTACATGCCCAGACCAACAGCGATCATCGGCACGGCGTCGGTCAGACCCATAACGATGAAGAACTGGGTGCGCAGCATGGGGATCAGTTCCGGCTGGCGAGCGGCGCCTTCCAAGAAGCGACCACCCAGAACGCCGATACCGATGGCGGCACCAACGGCGCCCAAGCCCATCATGATAGCAGCGGCGATAACCAGCAGTGCTTGTGCCATTTCCATGAGTGTCTCCCGTAAATCTCGAGGTTTAATTTAAGACGAAGAAATCAGTGATGTTCGCTGTGTGCCATGTCCAGATAGACAATGGTCAGCGTCATAAAGATGAATGCCTGCAGCGTGATGACCAGGATATGGAACACCGCCCACACGAACTGCAATGCGCCACCAAAGGCGCCCAACAACGCACCGCCGCTGTACATCAAGGCGATGAGAATGAAGATCATCTCGCCGGCATACATGTTGCCGAACAGACGCAGCGACAGCGAGATCGGCTTGGCGATCAGGTTGACGCCTTCCAGCACCAGGTTGATGACGGTGAACACCGGCTTGAGCAGCGGGTTCTTGGTTTCGAAAGGCATGCCGGTAAGTTCACCGATAAAGCCGCCGAAGCCCTTCATCTTGATGCTGTAGAAAAGGATCAGGAAGAACACGCCGAAGGCCATCGCAAAGGTGACGTTCGGGTCGGTGCTGGGCACCACCTTCATGAAATGGATACCCATCATGCCGGTGATCCAGGGGATCAGGTCCACCGGCACCAGGTCCATGAAGTTCATCATGAACACCCAGGCAAAGGTGGTCAGCGCCAGCGGGGCGACCATGTTGTTCTTGTGACTGAACGACCCGCGCACGGAGCTGTCGATGAACTCGATGATCCACTCGACAAAGTTCAGCAGGCCGCTCGGCACGCCGGCGGTCGCCTTGTTGGCGGCCTTGATGAAGAAGAACAGGAAAATCGCAGCCAGGCCGATGGACCAGAACATGCTGTCCACGTGGATGGCCCAAAAGCCCATGGCCTTGGCTTCCGCTGCGCTATGCGCCATGCCCCAGCCGCCCTCAGGCAACTTGCCGAAGGTCAAGTTGGTGAGGTGGTGCTGAATGTACTCGCCGGAGGTAATCTCGGTTGAAGCCATCTTTATCCGTCTCTCACTCGTCAGTCAGCGCAGCTGTGCGCCAGCAGCGGGGGCAATACCTGAACCGTAAAAAACGCTCCGAAGAGCGCCAGCAGGTTCAACGGCGCAACCCAGAAGAACGTGGCGGCAAACATCAACACCACGAATCCGAGCTTCAACAGCTCTGCACCGTAAAACCTAAAAACCAACTTTCCCGCGTCCTGCGCACGGTAGCGGCCAAACACCACCACCGCGAACAAGCCGTTGGCCAGCGTTGTGATGACGCCGCCAAGCAGGGCCGAAACACCCGCAGCGCCGTCATACAAGGCAGCAGCACCAGCCAGAACCAAGGTCAGCACAACCTGAATCATCAGGATGCGTTTCGCTCGTCGAATATCCAGATTCTGCATAGAGGCTGGGCGACCCGCAGAGGGTCAGACTTGCCGAAAGCGCGCGAAGTATAAGAGCTCTCGAATATTAGGTCAAACCGCGTGCCCGGTTTTATCCACTTGGGGAAACTAGGACATCAATGGATGTGGCCCAGGATCCCGTCCAGTTCGTCGAGGCTATTGTAGTCAATGATCAGCTGGCCCTTGCCCGCGGCGCGCTGCTTGAGTTGCACCTTGGCCCCCAGCTTGTCGGACAGCTCGCCCAGCAGGCGCTTTACGTCCGGGTCTTCGGCAGGTGGCTTGGCCGCCGCGGGCTTGTCCTGGGGCTCGGCGGACAGCTTGCGCACCAGCGCCTCGGTTTCGCGCACCGACAGGCCCTTGGCGGCCACCTTGGCGGCGGCCTCGCTCTGCACCCCACCCTTCAGGGTGAGAAGGGCACGGGCATGGCCCATCTCCAGCTGGCCCTGGTCGATCAGGGCCTTAACCTCGGGGTTCAGTTCCAGCAGGCGCAGCAGGTTGGACACCGATGCCCGCGAACGTCCCACCGCGTCGGCCACCTGCTGGTGGGTGAGGGCGAATTCCTCGGTCAGGCGCAGCAGCGCCTGGGCCTCCTCCAGGGGATTGAGGTCATCGCGCTGGATGTTCTCGATCAGGCCCATGGCCATGGCGGCCTGGTCATCCACGTCGCGGATCACCACCGGGATATCGGACAGCCCCGCCAGCTGCGCGGCCCGCCAGCGCCGCTCGCCGGCGATCAATTCGTAGCGATCTCCGGCCACCGGGCGCACTACCACCGGCTGAACCACCCCCTGGGCGGAGATGGAATCGGCCAGTTCACGCAGCTTGTCCTCGTCGAAATTGCGACGCGGCTGATAGCGGCCGCGACCGATCAGGTCGACGGGCAGGGTGCTGGCCTTGGCCGTTTTTGCCGGTTCCGAGTCGTCCATGCCGCCCAGGAGGGCGTCCAGACCACGGCCGAGTCCACGCTTTTTCGCTGCCATAGTGTCTTATGCGGGGGTTGCGGCCGCCGGCTTGTGCCGACGCGCCATCTCACTGGCCAGTGCCATGTAACTGATGGCACCACGGGAGGTTTTATCATACAGCATGACCGGCAACCCATGACTGGGCGCCTCGGCCACCCGCACGTTGCGCGGGATGACGGTGCGATACACCTTGTCGCCGAAGTGCTGGAGCAGCTGGTTGGAAACCTCGTTGGCGAGGTTGTTGCGCGGGTCGTGCATGGTGCGCAGGATGCCCTCCACCGACAGCCTCGGATTACGTGACTGGCGGATCTGCTGGATGGTCCCCATCAGGGACGACAAGCCCTCCAGTGCGTAGTACTCGGTCTGCAGCGGCACCAGCACGCCATCCGAGGCGACCAGCGCGTTGACGGTCAGCATGTTCAGCGACGGCGGGCAGTCGATCAGCACGTAATCGTACTCTTCCCTGATCGGCTCGATGGCCATGGCCAGACGCTTCTCGCGCAGGGTGGCATCCATCAGCCCCACCTCGGCAGCGGTCAGGTCGCTGTTGGTGGGCAGGATGTCGAACAACCCCTCGGCCGCCTTGGCCAGGCCTTCGCGAATACGCGCACCGCCCATCAGCACCTCGTAGCTGGACACCGCCAGCGTGTGCTTGTCCACACCGCAACCCATGGTGGCGTTGCCCTGCGGATCCAGGTCGATGAGCAGCACCTTGCGCTTGAGGCCGGCCAGTCCTGCGGCCAGGTTAACGGCGGTGGTGGTCTTGCCGACCCCACCCTTCTGATTGGCGATGCTGATGATGCGTCCCATGATGGTTACCGTTGTGACCCGGCCCTCGTCCGACAACGCCCAGGCGGGCGGCCCACTATCATAGCCGAAGCCGCTCAAGTCGGGGTGGAACGGATTCGCACCGCCTGGCGGCTGGCCGTTTCGCCGGGCACATTCAGTTGCAGCAGCTCGATGGACAGCCCCGCCGGCAGTGCCCGGCTTTCCTCACCCGCCAGCACCGCCTTCATCGCCAGCCACTGGCCGCCAGGGGCCAGCAACGGCGCGGTCAGGCTGACAAAGTCCTTCAGCTCGGCAAATGCCCGTGAGGTGATGGTGTCGAACGGGGCGGGCGGGTGGAATCGTTCCACCCGCTGCTGCTCGGCGCTGATGTTGCTCAAGCCCAGCTCAAGGATGGCCTGGCGGACGAAGCGCACCTTCTTACCGTTTGAATCGAGCAGGGTGAAGTTCAGCTCCGGCCGGGCGATGGCCAGCGGGATGCCGGGCAGGCCGGCGCCGGTGCCCACATCCAGCACCCTGGGCCCCTGCAGCCAGGGCAAAATGGACAGTGAATCGAGCAGCTGGCGCGACACCATCTCGGCGGGCTCGCGCACCGCGGTCAGGTTGTAGGCGCGGTTCCACTTGAACAGCAGCGCCAGGTACTGGATCAGGCGCCGGCGCTGCTCAGCCGTCAGGTCCAGCGACTGCGCCGCCAGGCCATCGTCCAGCTGGCGGGTCCACAGGTCGATATGGGCAGAGGGATCTTGGCTGGCCATCACGGGCTCTCGTCTTGGGGGCTGCTATTATCCGGCATCCCTGCCGCAACGCGAGCCCGCCATGCTGACCATCTACGGGATTTCCGCTTCCCGCGCCTTTCGCAACCTGTGGCTGCTGGAGGAACTCGGCCTGGACTACCGGCACGAGCCGGTGGAATTCCGCAGCGGCGCCACCGAATCGCCCGAGATGCTGGCGCTCAATCCCAACGGCCACATCCCGGTGCTCACCGACGATGACCTGGTGCTGTACGAGTCCATGGCCATCAACCTGTACCTGGCCAGCCGCTACGGCGGTGACGGCCCGTTATGGCCAGCGGACCCCGGGCAGCAGGGGCTGGTCTACCAATGGTCCTTCTGGGTGATGACCGAGGTGGAACTGCTGCTGCTCAGCGTGCTGATGCACAAGCGGGTGATGCCCGAGGCGCAGCGGGACCCGGACAAGGTCAGCCGCAACACCGGCATCCTGCGCAAGCCCTTCGGCGTGCTGAACCAGGCGCTGGAGAAGCGGGACTGGCTGCTCGGCGACGCCTTCAGCCTGGCGGACCTGAACGTCGCCGCGGTGGTCAGCTGGGCGCGTGCGGCACGCATGGACCTGGCCGATTATCCGCGGCTGGTTGACTGGGTGAAGGCCTGCATGGCGCGGCCGGCGTTTCGCACCGCCAGCCGCAAGTAACGACCTGTTTCAGGCGGCGTTGCTGGCGCGACGCTTCTTCAGATGCACCAGCAGCAGTGACAGTGCCGCCGGGGTTACCCCGGGGATGCGTCCGGCCTGACCCAGGGTGTCCGGGCGCTGGCGGCTGAGCTTCTCGCAAACCTCTTTCGACAACCCCTTCACCTGGCCATAGTCGAAGTCGGCCGGCAGCGCGGTCTCCTCGTTCGAGCGGGCCCTGGCGATCTCGTCCCGCTGGCGATCGATGTAGCCGGCGTACTTGGCCTGGATCTCCACCTGCTCGGCGACCTTGTCGTCAGCCACGCCCGGACCGACGCCCGGCAGCAGCATCACCGATTCATAGCTGGCTTGCGGCCGGGCCATCAGGTCCAGGGCGCGGGCCTCCTTGCGCAGCTCGTCGCCGATCAGCTCCACCGCCTGCTCGGCGGTCACCTCGGCCGGTCGCACCCAGGTGTCGCGCAGCCGCTGCGACTCCCGCTCAATGGCCTCGCGCTTGGCGCTGAAGGCCGCCCAGCGCGAGTCATCCACCAGCCCCAGTTCGCGGCCCTGTTCGGTCAGGCGCAGGTCGGCGTTGTCCTCGCGCAGCAGCAAGCGGTACTCGGCGCGGCTGGTGAACATGCGGTACGGCTCCAGGGTGCCGCGGGTGATCAGGTCGTCCACCAGCACGCCCAGATAGGCCTGGTCGCGGCCGGGGCACCAGCCATCCAGTTCCCGCACCAGACGTACCGCGTTCAGTCCGGCCAGCAGGCCCTGCGCGGCGGCCTCCTCGTAACCGGTAGTGCCGTTGATCTGGCCGGCGAAGAACAGGCCGTGGATAAACTTGGTCTCCAGGCTGTGCTTCAGATCCCGCGGATCGAAAAAATCATACTCGATGGCATAACCAGGCCGGGTGATGCGCGCGTTCTCGAAGCCCTGCATGGAACGCACGATCAGCCACTGCACGTCGAAGGGCAGGGAGGTGGACACACCGTTGGGGTACAGCTCGTTGGAGGTCAGCCCCTCCGGCTCGACGAAGATCTGGTGCGAATCCTTGTCGGCAAAGCGCACCACCTTGTCCTCGATGGACGGGCAGTAGCGCGGGCCCACGCCCTCGATCTCGCCAGCGTACATGGGCGAGCGGTCGAGGTTCGCCCTGATCACGTCGTGGGTCTTTTGGTTGGTGCGGGTGATCCAGCAGGACACCTGACGGGGGTGCTGCTCGACCCGGCCCATGAACGAAAACACCGGCAAAGGCGTGTCACCGGGCTGTTCCTCCAGCCGGGAAAAATCCACGCTGCGCGCGTCGATGCGTGGCGGGGTGCCGGTCTTGAGGCGCTCGACGTTGAACGGCAGTTCGCGCAGGCGGCGCGACAATGCGTTGGACGGCGGATCGCCGGCGCGCCCGCCCTGAAAGTTTTCCAGGCCGATGTGGATGCGTCCGCCCAGGAAGGTGCCCACGGTGAGCACCACGGCAGGGGCGCGAAACTTCAGCCCCATCTGGGTGACCACGCCGGTGACGGTGTCACCCTCGACGATCAGGTCGTCCACCGATTGCTGGAAGATATCCAGGTTGGGCTGGTTCTCCAGGATGGCGCGGATGGCCGCCTTATATAAGGCACGGTCGGCCTGGGCGCGGGTGGCACGCACCGCCGGGCCCTTGCGAGCGTTCAGCGTGCGGAACTGGATGCCGGCCAGATCGGCGCCGTGACCCATGGCCCCGCCCAGCGCATCCACCTCTTTGACCAGGTGGCCCTTGCCGATGCCGCCGATGGCCGGGTTGCAGCTCATCGCGCCCAGGGTGTCGATGTTGTGGGTCAGCAGCAGGGTACGGGCACCCATGCGCGCAGCCGCCAGCGCGGCCTCTGTGCCGGCATGGCCGCCACCCACCACGATCACCTCATAGCTGTCTGCATGAAACATCGGTCGCCACCTCTTGGCTGCGGCATCGCCCGCGTAAGGGCGCGTATTCTAAAGCATTCTAGCGGGTCCACGATCCCCTGATCCGCGCCGGGTATACTCAGAGCTGGTTTAGCGAAGCGAGTTCCCCTCATGCGCCGAATCTCCCTGGCCCTTGCCCTCTGCCTGACACCCCTGGCCGTGCCTGCTGCCGACACAGACAGCCAGGCCCTGATCGACGAACTGCGTCAGCTCAGCGACAAAGCCCGCGAACAGCGTGCTGCGGACCGCTGGCTGCAGCGCGCCCTGGACGACCTGGTAGCCCGCTACGACTGGCCCTGGCGCAAGGAAATGGTGTTCGACGACTTTTCCGATGGCGATTACGAGCAGCATCCCAGCTGGCAGATCATCAGCGGCCGTTTCTGGGTCGCCCGGGGCCGCGGCCTGCGCAGCCGCGCCGATGGTCGCAGCAGCACCACGCCGAGCAACACCGGGCAACCGGCCAGCATGGAACAAGCCGTCATCGGCGCCCTGCTGCAACAGGCACTCGGTGGTGGCGACCGCGGCAGCACCGGCGCCACGCCGACAGGCGGTGAGCCCAATGAAATCCGCCTGAACAGCGCCATCACCAACGCCTTCGCCGTCGAGACCGAGTTCAGTCTGGAGACCCCGGATGGCGACGGTCGTATCGCGCTGTCCCTGATGCAGGGTGACGCCGGTCGCTACGGCTACCGGCTGCAGCTGCAAACAGGAACCGGCGGCTTCGTTGAACTGGAACAGGTTCGCGCTGGCCGCGCTGCCGTGGTGGAACACGCCCCGCTGCCGTTGGATGCTGGTGACGGCGCCCAACACCGGCTGGCTTGGCGGCAGGCACCCAACGGCGATGTGACGATCGAGCTGGATGCCCAGCCCTTGATTACCGTACGGGACAAGGCCTTTCGGGACGGGTACCAGCAGCTGGTGCTCAGCCATTCAGCCGGCGACCTGACTTTGCACAGCATCCGCATCAGCGGGACCGACTGAGCGGCGGCTTGCCCGGCAGTTAGTCGAGCGACACCCGCTTCCCAGGTGATATACCTGTGGGAAATCACCCCCGGCACTGCCAGCGCGATCCAGGATCTGCTGGTCCTTAATGAACTCGGCAATGATCTGCCTGTTGGCCAGATGGGCGATCTCGTTAATGGTCCGCACCATGCCGTGGTTTACCGGATCGTTGCCCATGTCGCGCACAAAAGCGCCGTTGATCGTCACCATGCCCAGCGGCAGCTGTCTGATATAGGACAGTGACGACACGCCGGTATCGCAGTCACCGATCGCAAAGCGCACACCCAGGCCCGACAGTCGCTGTATAAACTCTCCGGCCTTGCCCAGGCTCTTGATGGCTGCACCCTCAGCGATCTCGCATCAACAATCTGTATGGCCGGATCGCTCAGGTGGTCCAGTATCCAGTCCTTTTCCACCAACACCGCAGCTTGAGAAGCCCCGCAATGTCCCAGCAATATGCTGGCGAGCAACAGCATTTGCACTGCCTTGGATCGGCAGCTTGATCAGGTAACCTTGATTTGCACTGATTTCATGACTTAGGCACCTGCAAGCACCCTCCAGAGTGCCAGTGGCTGCCATAAGGATGATTAAGCAATCCGGACTCAGGGTAAGGCTCGTGCCCTTGCGGTTGTCCCCAGCATCTGACTGAGCCGGTTCGACGCGTCGGCATCCTGACGGCTGCTCCACAGCCGCACGCCACCACTGCCGTTTACCTGCTGGCCAAGCTTGCTGGCCAGGTGTGCGGCCACCGCTGGTGCCGGATCAATCAGCTCCACGTCGGGCCCTGCCACTTCACGTATCAGCGGTGTCAGGAAGGGAAAATGGGTGCAACCGAGTACCAGGGTGTCGGCACCGGCCTGCAGCAAGGGCAATACCTCGGCAGCCACCAGCTCCCGCGCTGCTCCACTGTCGAGTGCATCCGATTCAACCAGCTCGACCCAGCGGTGACAGACGCGCCCCAGCACCTGTACCTGACTGCCGTGGCGAGCCAGCAGTTGCCGGTAGCGCGCGCTTTCCAGGGTGCCCGCGGTAGCCAGCACGCCGATCACGCCGCTGCGGGTGGCGGCAACCGCCGGTTTGACCGCCGGCTCCATGGCAACGATAGGCACATCGAACTGGTCTCTAAGCTGGTCCACCGCCATCGCTGTCGCGGTGTTGCAGGCAACCACGATGGCCGTCGCGCCCTGCTCGAGCAGGAACTGCGTGATATGGCTGGCCCGCTGGCGGACGTATTCCGGTGGCTTGCTGCCGTAAGGCGCGTGGGCGGAATCGGCTACATACAGGATGTCCAGTTGCGGCAGCAGCGCTCGCATGGCACGCACCACGCTGAGACCGCCAACCCCTGAGTCAAAGACTCCAACTGGTAAGTAAGTACTCATTTACCTATACAGAAACTGGAGAAGATCTCACCCAGCAGGTCATCGGCGCTGAAATCGCCAGTGATCTCGGACAAGGCATTCTGCGCCTGACGCAGGTCCTCGGCGAGCAGTTCGCCAGCGGCGCCACCGAGCAGTGCGGTCTGACCTGCGGCCAGGTGGGCCTGGGCGCGCGCGATGGCATCCAGGTGGCGGCGCCGGGCGATGAATTCGCCCTCGCCGCTGCCGGTATAACCCATCACCTGCTTGAGATGATCACGTAGCGCATCCACCCCGGTACCGCCCTTGGCAGACAGGGCGATCTCGGTGCCTTCGGCCAGTCGACGTTCGCCGGGGATTTCACCGGACAGATCGGCCTTATTGCGCACGAAGGTGACCGGCACGCCCTTGGGCAGGTCCGCCGGATCGAAGCCCGTATGGTCGGGGTCGGCATGGCCATCGTAGACCCACAGCACGCGGTCGGCCCTGGCCATCTCGGCGCGGGCACGCTCGACGCCGATCCGCTCGACCGCATCGCCGCTGTCACGCAGGCCGGCGGTGTCTATCAGGTGCACCGGCATGCCATCGATCTGGATGCGTTCACGCAGCACATCGCGGGTGGTGCCGGGGATATCGGTGACGATGGCGGTCTCGGCCCCGGCCAGCGCATTAAGCAGGCTGGACTTGCCGGCATTGGGCAGGCCGGCGATGACCAGGGTCATGCCGTCGCGCAGGATGCGGCCGACCGTGGCGCTGGCCTGCACCTGGGCCACCTGTGCGATGACTGCAGCCAGGTCCCCGGCCACCTTGCCGTCGGAGAGGAAGTCGATCTCCTCTTCCGGGAAATCGATGGCCGCTTCAACGTACATGCGCAGGTGGATCAGCTGGTCCACCAGGTCCTGGATGCGACGGGAGAACTCACCGTCCAGCGAACGCACCGCCAGGCGCGCCGCCGCCGCGGTCTCCGAATCGATCAAGTCGGCGATGGCCTCGGCCTGGGCCAGGTCCAGTTTGTCGTTGAGGAAGGCGCGCTCGGAGAATTCGCCGGGCCGCGCCAGGCGTACACCCAGTTGCAGCACTCGGCTCAACAGCAGGTCCATGACCACCGGACCGCCATGGCCCTGCAGTTCCAGAACGTGTTCGCCGGTAAAGGAGCCCGGGGCAGGGAAGTACAACGCCAGGCCCTCGTCGATCACCTGATCATGCGCATCACGGAACCGTGCAAAGCGGGCAAGGCGAGGGGAAGGCAGGCTGCCGAGCAGGGCCTCTGCCACCGCAGGCACTGCCGCGCCGGACACTCGCACGATGCCGACGCCACCGCGGCCTGGCGGCGTGGCAATGGCGGCAATGGTATCCGTGACCGATGCTGTCACGGCATCACTCCGGTTCAGTCCTTGGCGCCCTGCTCGATGCGGCGCGTGATCACGTATTGCTGCGCAATGGACAGCAGGTTGTTCACGAACCAGTAGAGCACCAGGCCGGACGGGAAGAAGGCGAACATGGCGGTGAACACCACCGGCAGGGCCATCATGATCTTGGCCTGCATGGGATCGGGCGGCGCCGGGTTCAGCTTCTGCTGGATGAACATGGTGACGCCCATCAGCAGCGGCAGCACGAAGTAGGGGTCCTTGATGGACAGGTCATCCAGCCACAGGATCCACGGCGCCTGACGCAGCTCGACGCTCTCCAGCAACACCCAGTACAGCGAGATGAAGAACGGAATCTGTACCAGCATGGGCAGACAGCCGCCCAGCGGGTTGATCTTCTCCGTCTTGTACATCTCCATCATGGCCTGCTGCATGCGCTGCTTGTCGTCGCCGAAGCGATCCTTCAGCGCCTGGATGCGCGGACCCAGCTTGCGCATGTTGGCCATCGATTTGTAGCTGGTTTCGGACAGCTTGAAGAACACACCCTTGATCAGGATGGTGAAGATGATGATGGTCCAGCCCCAGTTGGCGACGATGCCGTTGATCCAATCCAGTACCCAGTACATGGGCTGGGCGATCACGGTCAGGAAGCCGTAGTCCACCGTCAAATCCAGACCCTCGGCGATGCCGGCCAGTTCTTCCTGCAGCTTGGGACCGATAACCAGGTCACCCGCAAAGGTATGGCTGGCACCCGGCGCCACGCTGGCGCCCGGGCCATAGCTGCCAATGACGTAACGGGCACCTACCGACTTGCCATAGAAATGGCTGGTCTCGCCGCGAGTCGGCACGATAGCGGCCATGAAGTAATGCTGGATCATTGCCACCCAGCCATCGCTGGTGTCGCGGTCCAGTTTGCCCTCGGCCAGTTCGTCGAAGGCGTACTTCTGGTACTTGTCAGTCTGGCTGTATATGGCGCCGCCGGTATAGGTATACATGAAGGCGTTGCCGGTATCGGCAGGCTCGCCTCGCTGCAGCTGGCGATAGTCACGGCCGGCCCAGACGCTGGCCGAACCGTTCTCGACAATATGACTCAGGCCAACCTTGTGAGTGCCGCGGATGAAAGTATAGCGCTTGGTCACCTTGACGCCGTCGGCGCTGTTCCACACCAGGTCCAGGCTCAGGCTGTCCTGACCATCGGCCAGGTCAAAGCGATCGCCCGACACCTGGTAGACCGCTTCATGCGTCGGCGCACGGGTCTTGTCGCTGCCGAGCAGACCCGACTGGGCAATGAAGAAGTCCTGCGGGTTGGTACCCATCAGCTGGAACTTGATATCAGGCGTCTTCACCGACACCGGGTAATCCGCCAGCTTGGCCTCGACGATGGAACCGCCGCGGGTATCGATCTTCAACCACAACTTGTCGGTACGTACCTCGACCAGCCGTGCACCGGGTGCCGCAGGTTGATCGCCGGTATCGGGCAGGGTGGCGCCTGCAACAGGCACAACATTCGGCGTATCGGGTACTGCGGAGGGTGCGCCGGTGCTGGACTGTTCCGTCGCGACGGGATGCTGGCCATAGTCTTCCTGCCAGGATTGGTAAAGCAGCATCCCGGTGAAGGCCAGGGCGAGAAACAGAATCAGGCGTACGTTATCCATCGGCGATCGAAGACTCTTTCAGCTGCGCAGGACAAAAATGGCGGATCGAAAGGGCGGCAGTGTAAGCCAGCCGACAGGTGCTGTCATGCAGCTGGCTGTGACAGCAGGTTCTGCCATAGCATCGCCAGGGAGGCGTGGAGTTCGGCATTGGTGCATTCAACCGCGCGGGTGCGCGCCATCACTACCAGATCCAGGCCATGCAATTCGGCCCTGCGATGACGAAAACTGTCACGAATGATGCGCTTGAGGCGGTTGCGGTCCACTGCCCGGCGGACCTGCTTGCGCGCTATGGCAAGGCCCAACCGGGCCTGTTCGCCGTCATTGGCACGCGCCAGAATGGTGAGATTGGCATCTTGGGCGCGGCGCGCCCGCTGGAAGACTCGCCGAAACTCGGCGGGCTTCAACAGTCGGGCAGTTCGCGGAAATCCCTGGCCCAGGTCAGCCAAGCAAGGAACTTACTGGGGGGTCAGGCGGGCGCGGCCTTTGGCGCGACGGGCCTTGATGACCTTACGGCCGTTGGCGGTGGCCATACGAGCACGGAAACCGTGGTTACGGGCGCGCTTCAGGCGGCTCGGCTGAAATGTGCGTTTCATGATGCTGTACCAAAGTCCGATGGTGGTGGATGCCCATGGCTGGCCAACAAGACTATGACCCAGCCAAAAAGGCCGGGCACCATAATTGATCGCTTGGCCACTGTCAATGATTTGGCCGGTATGCAGCCCATCCTGGCTATATCACGCATCGATTGAAATCCTGACAAAACTACGCAAGTATTTGTTTATATTATCTTTATTAATCTATCATCAAGACCACGCCCAATATCACCACTGTCCTGTCGGAAGCCTGTGTTTCCTGTGGATAACTTTACCTTCGCAGGGTAGACTTCCGCTCTACTGACGGGTCCTGAACACGGCCCATTTGCAGTCCGGTTCATTGCCGGCAGGCAAATCCTAAATTCAAACTGGCTTGCGCCGCACCCCAGAGCTGAAGCCGATTCCTCTCCAAGGCGGGCATGCCAACAGAGCGGGATCGCTACCGCCACGGCGCGCTAAGGAACCAATCCTTTGGACGTCTGGAATCACTGCCTCAACCGGCTCGGCGCAGAACTGCCGACCCAGCAATTCAATACCTGGATACGTCCGCTGCAAAGCGTTCATGACGCCAGTCGTCTGCGGCTATTGGCGCCTAACGCCTTCGTGCTCGACTGGGTCAAGAAACATTACCTGGAACAACTGACCCGTTACGCCAGTGAGGCGCTGGGTACCGACAATCCGGCAATCAGCCTGGAAATCGGCAGCGCACCACGCACGGATGAAAAGACCTCGTCATTGACGCAACTTCCCGGTGTCCGTGAGCGCAAGGGCAACTCGCCACCAGCCGAAACGGTGATATCCAATATCAACCCGGCCTTTACCTTCGATGCATTTGTTGAAGGCAAGTCCAACCAACTTGCCCGCGCCGCCGGCATGCAGATCGGCGAAAATCCCGGTACTGCCTACAACCCCTTGTTCATCTACGGCGGTGTAGGCCTGGGCAAGACCCACCTGATGCACGCGATCGGCAACACCATCGCACAGCGCACCCCGGGCGCACGGGTGCTGTACATGCACTCGGAGGGTTTTGTAGCGCAGATGGTCAAGGCCCTGCAGCACGGTACCATTGACGAGTTCAAGCGACGTATGCGCTCGGTGAATGCGCTGCTGATCGATGACGTGCAGTTCTTTGCCGGCAAGGAACGCTCCCAGGAGGAGTTCTTTCATACCTTCAATGCGCTGTTCGAATCACAGCAGCAGATCATCCTGACCTCGGACCGCTTTCCGAAGGAAGTGGATGGCCTGGAGGACCGGCTCAAGTCCCGCTTTGGTTGGGGCCTGACGGTGGCCATCGAGCCACCGGACCTGGAGACCCGGGTCGCCATCCTGATGAGCAAGGCACAGCAGTTGTTCAATGTCGAACTGCCTAACGAAGTTGCCTTCTTCATGGGCAAACGAGTGCGTTCGAATATCCGTGAACTGGAAGGCGCGCTACGCCGCATCATTGCCAACGCCCAGTTCACCGGCCGCCCCATCACCTTGGATTTCGCCAAGGATGCGCTGCGTGACATGATCGCAGCTCAGGACAAGCAGGTGACCATGGAGAATATCCAGAAGACCGTCGCCGAGTACTTCAAGATTCGCACCTCGGACCTGAAATCAAGCAAGCGCAGCCGCATGGTGGCACGACCCCGGCAGATCGCCATGGCCTTGTCCAAGGAACTGACCAATCACAGCCTGCCTGAGGTCGGAGAGGCCTTCGGTGGCCGTGATCACACCACCGTGTTGTATGCCACCCGCAAGATCAAGGAATTGCGCGAAACCGACAACCGGGTCGCCGAGGACTACAACAACCTGTTGAGAACCCTGAGTCACTGATGTGGATAAGCTGTGTGCCAAATAGCATGCTACCGTGAAGAGCAAGTTATCCACAATTTGTCCACTGCCTACCAAGCTCAGGAAGCAGTATGTTTCGTACTACGTTAAGACACTCTAACCAGCTGAATTATAAGTAAAATATTAAAGTTATCCCCAGATGGGGTGCTGCCTTACAATAACAGTAAGCTTTAAATATCCACTATTTAATATAGTTAAGCCGAGGGGAGCCAGAGTCCATGAAGATCACCACCAGTCGGGATGAATTGCTCAAACCGCTGATGCAGATAGGCGGCGTTGTCGAACGTCGTCAAACCCTGCCCATCCTGGCCAACGTGCTGATTTCAGCCAATACCGAGCAACTCGTACTGACCGCCACAGATCTCGAAGTGGAACTGCGTACACAGGCTGCGGCACATTGCGACGGTCAGGCCGAATTCACCTTGCCTGCTCGAAAGCTGATCGACATCTGCAAGGCGCTGCCTGACGGTGCCGATATCGAACTGTCCGTCGACGGGGAAAAGGCCACCCTCAGATCCGGTCGTGGTCGTTATACCTTGGGCACCCTCCCCGCTCAGGACTATCCCAACATCGACCCGGCAGCAGCGACAGATGTGCTGGAGTTATCCGAAAGGGTTCTCAAGCGCCTGATCGACAAGACCATGTTTGCCATGGCTCAACAGGATGTTCGCTACTACCTGAACGGCATGCTGCTCGAAGTCAATCCTGGTCGGATTCGTACCGTCGCAACCGACGGCCATCGACTGGCACTGTGCGATGAACCCTTCGATAGCGACAGTACCCTGAATATCCAGGTTATCCTGCCACGCAAGGCTGTCCTGGAATTGAGTCGATTGCTCAGTGACAGCGACGATCTGGTGAAATTGGAGCTGAGCAGTAGCCATGTACGGATCAAGCTGGCCAAGGCCAGCTTCACCTCCAAGTTGATCGATGGTCGTTTTCCGGATTACGAGCGTGTCATGCCGACGGGCGATCCGCAGGTGGTCATTGCCGACAAGGACGCATTGCGCCAATCACTGACCCGGACTGCCATTCTCTCCAATGAAAAATATCGGGGCATCCGTTTCCGTCTCAGCCCTGGGTTGTTGTCCCTGCAGGCACATAACCCCGAGCAGGACGAGGCCGAGGAAGAGGTCGAGATCAACTACGCCGGCGACGAGATGACCATCGGCTTCAACGTGGGCTACCTGCTCGACGTGCTTGGCACCATCGATAGCGATGACGTCAAGATCGCTGTCGCCGATGCAAACTCCAGCAGTCTCATCACTAATGCCGACAGCGATGGCTGTCGATACGTGATCATGCCGATGCGGCTTTAGCCGCAGGTTGCATAATCATACAAGGGGCCGGTTCAGGCCCCTTTTTCAATGCAGCGGCATATGATTATCGAATCCGTTTCCATCACTGACTTCCGCGTTCTTGCCGAACTGAACCTGAAACCAGCACCAGGGCTTAACCTGATCTGGGGTGACAATGGCGCCGGCAAGACCTCGATCCTGGAAGCGCTGTACCTGGCGGCGCGGGGTCGTAGCTTTCGTCACCGCGAGGCTGGCCCATTCATCAGAAGCGGATCCAGCCAGGCGAGGGTGATCGTAAAGACGCTGGATGAGCACGGTCGTGGCCATGTTCTCGGTGTCGAACGCAGTGCTCGTGAGCAAACGGTGAGACTGGATGGAGAAACCCTGCAGCGTCGCTCAGAGCAAGTTCGTGCATTGCCGCTACAGATATTGACGCCCAACTCGCACGCACTGATCGAAGGCCCCCCCGAGCTACGCCGTCGTTATCTTGATCTCGGCTTGTTCCACGTGGAACACAACTATCACCGTTGCTTCAGCGATTACCAAAGAGCCCTACGCCAACGCAATGCTGCGTTGCGTACACAGCCACGCACGGCTAAGACCTGGGATCACACCCTGGCGACACTGGCTATTCAATTGCACAAATTCCGTCATGACTACATCAATCGCTTGGCGGTGGCAGCGGGTGATGCTCTTGTTCGTATTTCACCTGGCATCCAGGTTGCCCTTACTCATCGGCCTGGCTGGGACCCAGAGAACGACCTGGCATCTCAGCTAGCCGACCGTTTCGTGATGGATTGTCGTCAGGGGTTCACCGGTATTGGCCCCCACAGGGCGGATATCCAGATTCGTGCGGAACAGGCTGATGCGGCAAAACGCTTGTCACGTGGCCAGCAAAAAATGGTCGTGACTGCATTGCTGCTGGGTCAGGTGGTCGTGCAAAAGGCCATGGCTGCAACTACACCGGTTCTGTTGCTCGATGACTTGCCGGCAGAACTTGACCGCGCTCACCGTGAACGGGTTACCGCAGAACTACAGACGCTGGAAGCCCAAGCGTTTATCACCAGCGTAGACCCTGACAGCCTGCCTGTCGGGATGGATGCAGGCGTGTTCCACGTGGAACACGGGGGCAAACTTGGGAGCTGACACCTGTGTATAATGGTGCAAATGTAACTAGCCCCCATGGGGACCCCTGAATGACTGATAGCTCCGGTTACAACTCCTCCTCGATCAAGGTCCTTAAAGGCCTGGACGCGGTCCGCAAGCGCCCTGGCATGTACATCGGCGACACCGATGACGGTACTGGCCTGCACCACATGGTTTTCGAGGTGGTGGATAACGCCATCGACGAGGCCCTGGCTGGCCATTGTTCAGAGATCCAGGTGCTCATCCATTCGGATGGCGGTGTTACCGTGACCGATAACGGTCGCGGTATCCCCGTGGATATGCACCCGGAAGAGGGCAAGTCAGCGGCAGAGGTCATCATGACCGTGCTGCACGCCGGAGGTAAGTTCGATGACAACTCCTACAAGGTCTCAGGAGGCCTTCACGGTGTAGGGGTATCGGTGGTCAATGCCCTGTCTGACAATCTGGTGCTTACGGTCCATCGCGGTGGACACACCTACCAGCAGACCTATCATTTGGGTGTGCCAGAGGCCCCGTTGGCGGTGGTTGGCGATACCGACAAGACGGGCACGCAGGTTCGTTTCCATCCCAGTCCGGCGATCTTCGCTGATGTCGAATACCACTACGACATCCTGGCGAAAAGACTGCGTGAACTGTCGTTCCTGAACTCCGGTGTACGCATCCGTCTGCACGACGAGCGCAGTGATAAAGAGGATGTGTTTGAGTACGAGGGCGGTATCCGCGCCTTCGTGGAGCATCTGAACCGCAACAAGACGCCACTGCACCAGAAGGTCTTTCATTTCACCGCTGAGCGCGACGACGTGGTGGTCGAGCTGGCCCTGCAGTGGAACGAGTCTTATCAGGAAAACATCTTCTGCTTCACCAACAACATCCCGCAGCGGGATGGCGGCAGTCACCTGTCAGGTTTTCGCGCCGGTCTGACCCGTACGCTCAACAGCTACATCGAGCAGGAAAGCCTGGCCAAGAAGCAGAAGGTCAACACCACCGGTGACGACGCCCGCGAGGGTTTGACCGCCGTACTGTCCGTGAAGGTGCCTGATCCCAAGTTCTCCTCACAGACCAAGGACAAGCTGGTGTCGTCCGAGGTGAAGGGGATTGTTGAGGCGCTGTTCGTCGAGAAGCTCAACGAGTTTCTGGCTGAAAACCCGGGTGAGGCAAAGGCCATCGCCGGCAAGATGATCGATGCCGCCCGTGCCCGCGAGGCAGCACGCAAGGCCCGCGAGATGACCCGCCGCAAGGGCGTGCTGGATATCGCCGGCCTGCCCGGCAAGCTGGCCGACTGCCAGGAAAAGGATCCCGCCCTCTCCGAGCTCTACCTGGTGGAGGGTGACTCCGCCGGGGGCTCCGCCAAGCAGGGCAGGGACCGGCGCTCCCAGGCCATCCTGCCGTTGAAAGGCAAGATCCTGAACGTGGAGAAGGCCCGCTTCGACAAGATGCTGTCTTCCGCGGAGGTAGGCACCCTGATCACCGCGCTGGGCTGTGGCATCGGGCGCGAGGAGTTCAATCCGGACAAGCTGCGCTACCACCGCATCATCATCATGACCGATGCGGACGTGGACGGCGCTCACATACGTACCCTGCTGCTGACCTTCTTCTATCGCCAGATGCCGGAACTGATCGAGCGGGGACATATCTATATCGCCCAGCCGCCGCTGTACAAGGTCAAGAAGGGCAAGCAGGAGAATTACCTGAAAGACGACGTGGAGCTGAATGCCTACCTGCTGCGCACCGCGCTGGATGGGGCCTCACTGCATGTCACCGAAGCCGCGCCGCCGCTCGCCGAAGCCGCACTGGCTGCCTTGGCAGAGCGTTTTGTAACCGTCATGTCGCTGGTGAACCGTCTGTCCCGTCGCTATGACGATCGACTGATGGAACAGCTGGTCTACATGCCAACCGTTGGCGAGGAAATGCTGACGAGCGGCACCGGTATGGATAGCTGGTTGGCTGAGTTGTCCGGCCGTCTCAACGCCGATTTGGGTGTGTCGGATAGCTATATGCTCGAGCGTATTGCCGCCACTGATGAGCACCCTGAAGCGTTGCGTATGGAACGCCGTACCCACGGTATCGCCAACGAGCGATTCCTGCCGCTGGAATTCTTCCGCGGCACGGATTACCGCCGCATGCGCGAACTGGGTGAGCAACTGGATGGCTTGCTTGGTGCGGATGCCGTCATTCGCCGCGGCGAAAAACAGCGTCCGGCAACCAGTTTCCGCCAAGCTCTGGAATGGCTGATGGAAGAGGCCAAGCGTGGCCAACACATCCAGCGTTACAAGGGTCTTGGCGAGATGAATCCGGAGCAGCTGTGGGAAACCACCATGGATGCCTCGGCGCGGCGATTGCTACGGGTGAATATTGAGGACGCGGTGGGTTCAGATGAGATATTTACCACGCTGATGGGCGATCAGGTGGAGCCGCGTCGCGAATTCATCGAGAAAAATGCCCTTACAGTGGAAAATCTCGACGTTTAAGCCTCGCTGGCTAATCGGCACTAAAAACCCCGCTGTGGCGCTGCTGCAGCGGGGTTTTTAACAATGTTATCCACAGACTGGCACGTGCTCAGGATGGTTGTGCGCGGGCTTCCTCGATCGACTTGGGCAGGGTCTCCTGAACGCCCTCTATCCAGGCCTCCACCTCAGCCATGATCTGGCTGGCGTTCTTCCCCTCGGTGCTGATGGGCGGACCGATCACCATCTGGATGGTACCCGGGTATTTGCGTATTCCGCGACGTGCCCAGAACACCCCCGCATTATGAGCGATGGGTATCACCGGGACCCGGGCCTTTTCGGCCAGCATGCCGCCACCGATCCCATAACGTTTGTGCTCACCCGGTGCCGTACGGGTGCCTTCCGGGAAGATGATGATGTTTCGTCCCTCGGCAAGGCGTGCCTTGCCCTGCTCGATGATTTGCCTGATCGCCTTGCGGCCTGCCTTACGGTCAATGGCGATGGGATGCACCATGGCCAGCGCCCAGCCAAACACCGGTACTGACATCAACTCCCGCTTCAAGACCCAGGCCTGCGTTTTTGGCATAAGGCCACGCAAGGCAATGGTCTCCCAGGTCGATTGATGCTTGGACATGAGGATGGATCCACCAGAAGGTATATGTTCCATGCCGCTTATCTTGTAAGTGAGTCCACACACCCATTTTTGCATCCAGAGGTTTACAAGACCCCAGGCGTTGGCCATGGCGTGGCGCCAGGACATAGGCATCAACCATCCCAACAAGGCTAATGGCAGACCAATCATCACCACTGAAAGGGACATGAGCAGGAAGTAGCTCAATGAGCGGATCAACAACATCGTTATTCCTCTACCAGCAAGGCACTGGCTGCATGGGCCAAGTCGGTAAAGCAGGGGATCTGGTCTTCGCCAAAGTCACTGGTAACTTGGGGATGATGTCTGGTCATGACCATCATGGCTTTGGCGCCAATGGAGACGGCAGCCGCCATGTCGGCATGTTGGCTACCAATCACGGTAACGCTTTCCAACGAAACGCCAAACCGCTCGGCTAATTGCTTGTAGAGGCCGGTGGCGGGCTTGCGGCAGTCGCACGCCTCATCCGGAGCATGGGGGCAGAAGGCGATGGCAACCACATGTCCGCCAAGGCGGTCGAGCAGATCATGCAACTTGTGGTGGATGGCATTCAGCGCATCCAGGTCCAGAAGACCCTGGGCAAGTCCGGGCTGGTTGCTGGCGATGGCGACGCGGTAGCCGACCTGGCTCAATCGCGCGATGGCCTCCAGGCTTCCGGGGATAGGTACCCAGTCATCTGGGCTGGCGATGGCATGGCCGGGATCGTAATTGATTACGCCGTCTCGGCCCAGAATGACCAGTTTGCTCAAGGCGGTATCCGTTGAATGGCAGGGAGGGCAAGGTTACCGAAAGCCCTGCTCGGCGACCAGTAGAGTGGTTGCCAGGGCAATTTCATATCCCTGAATTCTGACACCCGGATTGGTCCTTCCACCATGCGCGCCTGGCGCTGCATCAGCGTGCTCATCTTTTCCCACAAGGCACGGTTCAGATCTATTCAGCAGCGATACCGATACCTAACAGCAGAACCAGTAAGTCTGGGACTTCTTTGATAGTGAGTATTTACTATTATCCTTGGTCACACAGGTCGAGAGCTCACCCAGTTCCTCGGCCATCAATGCAACCAGATAGGTGAGTTCCTCTCCGCCATTGTCACGAAAAAGGTGCTTGTCGTGAAAGTCCTGTACGGCAGCCAGCCTGGCGGCCCAGGAATCATGATCGATTGGCATGGGTAGACCTGGTCGTGTGGGATACCGCCACCATAACCGAGCCATGGCATAGGGTCACCGAACCGGCACGATGGTGAGGCAAACCGAGGCGACAGAGTTTGGTACAAGGTATGCCGCAGCATTGACCGGATTAGCCGTACCCTTCTGATCCAGGGTGGTCCACGTGCCTAGGGTCAGGAGATCGTCTTGCGCGGTGATTCAGGCCAGCAGTGGCTGGACCTAGGTCAGCGGGATTAGGCTGTTATTGCTGAGCAGCAGGCACACACGCTTGTCCGGCAGCGCATATACAGATCCTTCAAACAGTTACCGCCCGTCGGAATCGGCACCCGTCTAGCTGTCCAGCAACGCAAGGGTCGAACCGGGCGCAGCCGCCTTGTTACCGTGGCGACAGAGCGGTGATCAGCTTTGTAGTCGTGACACGTCTGCAACGTGCAGGAACAGACTGGCCAGGTCGGTGAGCAACCGCAGCCGGTTGCCACGCACCTTCTGCTCTTCGGCCATCACCATCACGTCATCGAAGAAGCTGTCCACCGGACCACGCAGGGTGGATAGGGTCTTGAGGGTGGCGGTGTAGTCACCGGCGCTCAGCAACGGGTGGATCTCTGCAGCCGCAGCCTTGATCCGCTTGGCCAGCTCCTCCTCGGCGATGTGCTCGAACAGGTTGCTGTCGACGGCGTCCGGGATGGTCTCGTCGGTCTTTTTAAGGATGTTACGGATCCGCTTGTTGGCGGCTGCCAGGGCCTCGGCCTCCGGTAGCTCGCGGAAGGCAGACACTGCCTGGATGCGGGCGTCGAAGTCGGCCACGCTGGCCGGACGCAAGCTGGCTACGGCATCAAACAAGTCAGCGCCGATGCCCTGGTCGGCATACAGACCCTTCAGACGTTCGAGCATGAAGTCATAGACCTGAGTGAGGGCATCGGGTGTGGTGAGCATGTCGCCCAACTGATTGACTGCCTGCTGCAGCAATGCGTTCAGGTCGAGGTTCAGATCACCCTCACGCAGGATGCGCAGGGCGCCGAGTGCAGCGCGGCGCAGGGCAAAGGGATCCTTGTCGCCGGTGGGCTTCTGGCCGATACCAAAGATGCCGACCAGGGTGTCCAGCTTGTCTGCCAGGGCGATGGCCTGTCCGGTCTTGGTCTCGGGCAGCCGGTCGCCGGAGAAGCGCGGCATGTAGAACTCGTCCAAGGCCTCAGCCAGTTCCGGCAGTTCACCGTCGCGGCGGGCCTGGTAGCGGCCCATGATGCCTTGCATTTCCGGGAACTCGAACACCATCTCGGTCATGAGATCACAGCGCGACAGGCGACCGGCGCGCTTGGCAAGCGCCATATCGCCGCCGATCTGCTCGGCAATGTGCCCAGCCAGTGCGGCAACCCGCTCGGACTTGTCGTACATGCTGCCCAGGCCGTGCTGGAAGACCACCGTGTTGAGGGATTCGGTGCGTTCTTCCAGACGTTTTTTGCCGTCCTGATTCCAGAAGAACATGGCATCGGCCAGTCGCGGACGAACCACCCGTTCGTTGCCTTCCTTGATCAGCTCCGGGCGCGGGCTGTCTATGTTGGCGATGGTGATGAAGTGGTTCATTAGCGCGCCGGCGCTGTCGAACAGCGGGAAGTATTTCTGGTTCTGCTTCATGGTCAGCACCAGCGCCTCGTGTGGCACCGCCAGAAACTTCTCCTCGAAGCTGCCGGCGATGGGTATCGGCCACTCGTTGAGCGCCGTGACTTCATCGAGCAGTGCGTCGTCAAGGTCGGCGCGGCCACCCAGGGCGTCAGCGGTCTTGATCACCTGTTCTCGCACACGTTCACGACGAAGACTGAAGTCAGCGATGACGTGGCCAAGGTTGGCCAGACTGTCGGCATAGTCGGCAGGGTGGAACAGGGTGATGGCCTGCGGATGATGGAAGCGGTGGCCATAGGTCTGATTGCCGGCCACGGCGTCGAGGATGGTGCAGGGCACAACCTCGCTGCCGTGCAGGAACAGCAGCCAGTGTACGGGACGGACGAACTGCGCCTCGGAGGCGCCCCAGCGCATGCGTTTGGGGATGGGCAGCTTGTTCAGCGCGTGCTCGGCGATGCCGGGCAACAGTTCGGCAGCGGGCCTGCCGGCCTCCTTGACGTTGAAGACCAGCCAGCTGCCCTTGTCGGTTTCCTGCTTTTGCAGTTGGTCGACGGTGGTGCCGCATGAGCGGGCGAAGCCTTCGGCGGCCTTGGTGGGATTGCCGTCGGCGTCGAAGGCGGCTTGCACGGCGGGGCCGCGACGCTCGGACTCCGTGTCCGGGGTGCCGGTGGCACAGCCCTTGACCAGCAGCGCCAGTCGACGGGGTGCTGCGAATGACTGCACCTCGCCGTGTACCAGGCCGGCCTGGTCGAGTCCGGCGATGAATTCGCGGGTCAGGGCATCGGACAGGCGTTTCAAGGCGACCGGAGGCAGTTCCTCGGTGCCGAGTTCGAACAGCAGATCGGCACATTCAGTCATGGGCCACCTCCGCGGCATCGGTCAGCATCGGGAAGCCCAGTTTTTCGCGGGCATCGAAATAGGCCTGCGCGACGGCGCGGGACAGGGTACGAACACGCAGGATGAAGCGTTGCCGCTCGGTGACCGAGATGGCATGGCGGGCATCGAGCAGGTTGAAGGCGTGGGAGGCCTTGAGCATCTGCTCGTAGGCGGGCAGCGGCAGGCCGGCCTCGATCAGCTTGGTCGACTGGCTCTCGCACTGGTCGAAGAAGCCGAACAGGTAGTCCACGTCGGCGTGTTCGAAGTTGTAGGCTGACTGCTCAACCTCATTCTGGTGGAACACGTCGCCATAGGTCACCGGGCCATTCGGGCCGACCGTCCACACCAGGTCGTAGACGCTCTCGACCCCCTGCAGGTACATGGCGATGCGTTCCAGGCCATAGGTGATCTCGCCGGTAACCGGGCGACAGTCCAGGCCGCCGACCTGCTGGAAGTAGGTGAACTGGGTGACCTCCATGCCGTTCAGCCACACCTCCCAACCCAGGCCCCAGGCGCCGAGGGTGGGCGACTCCCAGTTGTCCTCGACGAAGCGCACGTCATGCACCTTGGGGTCGATGCCGAGCATCTCCAGCGAACCCAGGTACAGCGCCTGGATGTCCTTGGGCGACGGCTTCATCGCCACCTGGAACTGGTAGTAATGCTGCAGACGGTTGGGGTTCTCGCCGTAACGGCCGTCGGTGGGGCGGCGCGAGGGCTGCACATAGGCAGCGCTCCAGGGCTCGGGCCCGATGGCACGCAGAAAAGTGGCGGTGTGGAAGGTCCCGGCCCCCATCTCCATGTCATAGGGTTGCAGGATCACGCAGCCCTGGTTGGCCCAGTATTGCTGCAGGGCAAAGATCATGCCCTGAAAGGTGGTGGGGTCGGCGCCGTTGTTCATATGGGAATCGCAAACTAGGTGGGCAAGCTCGGAAGCCAGCAATTATAAATAGGTCATCGGCTTACCGCGACAGTCGCAGGGCAGAAAGCCCGGGCTGATTCGCTATAATGCGCCGTTTTTCACCCGACCAATGCCTATGAGCACCCAACGCAAAGCCGTCGCCCTGATCTCGGGCGGACTGGATTCCCTGCTGGCGGCCAAGACCGTCATCGACCAGGGCGTTCACGTGGAAGGGATCAACTTCTTCACCGGTTTCTGCGTGGAGGGGCACACCCATGCCATCCGCAAGCAGGATCAGAAAAAGACCAAGCGGAACAATGCCCTGTGGGTGGCGGAGCAGCTGGGCATCAAGCTGCACATCGTCGATATCGTGGAGGAGTACAAGGACGTCGTCATCAATCCCAAGCACGGCTACGGCGCCAACTTGAACCCCTGCCTGGACTGCAAGGTGTTCATGGTGCAGAAGGCCAGGGAATGGATGGAAAAACGCGGCTTCGACTTCATCATCACCGGCGAGGTGATCGGCCAGCGCCCGATGTCGCAGCGCAAGGACACCATGCCGGTGATCCAGCAGGAATCGGGCATCGACGACCGCCTGCTGCGCCCGCTGTGCGCCAGGAACCTGCCCGAGACCCTGCCCGAGCGCGAAGGCTGGGTCGACCGCGAAAAGCTGCACAGCATCACCGGCCGTTCGCGCAAGCCGCAGATGGCCATGGCCAAGGCGTTCGGCTTCGAGGACTATGCCCAGCCTGCCGGCGGCTGCTGCTTCCTCACCGACGAGCAATACTCGGTCAAGCTGGCCGACCTGTGGCAGCACCGCGGTGAAAAGCGCTACGAGCTGGACGACATCATGCTGCTGAAGGTGGGGCGGCATATCCGTCCGGCCGACAACTTCAAGCTGATCATCGCCCGCGAAGAGGGCGAGGGTAAGTTCCTGCAGGGCTACCGCAAGCAGTTCGTCAGCCTGCTCACCACCAGCCATGGCGGACCGCTGGCACTGATCGAGGGTGAGGCATCAGAGACTGATATCGAGCTGGCCGCGCGCATCATCGCCCGCTACAGCCAGGGTCGCGATGCCGATGCGGTGGAAATTGAGGTGCGTAAGCGGAACGGCGAGACCTACCCGCTGACGGTGGCGCCGCTCAAGGCTGAAGAAATACCCAGGAAGTGGGTCCTGTAGTCCGGATACCAGGCTGCAGGCCAGCACTTGGCATGACAGCGTTTGAGTACAGTTCAGTGCATGCGGCTCACCTGGACTGACGCGCCTGCCGTGCCGAGGTGTATCTGATCTATCGTTGCGATGACAGCCGGCGACGGAGCCAGCGCAGCACCGGGCCTAGCACTGGCAGCGCCTCGTAGAGCTGTGCCGCCGGGTCCCAGAAATCCACGTGTTCCGTAACGCGTCCGTTGTTATCGAAAACCACGCGACTCATACCCGCGATGGTGCGCCGACTACGGTTGGCGCCGTCCGCAAATTGAAACTGCCAGTGCAGGTAGCCGATGCATCCGTTGCATCCCTGGTCCAGCACGATGAAGCGAGGCTGTTCCAGGGTCTCGTACATGTGCCCGAAGACCTGTCGTATGGCTGCGGTGCCACGCACATCGTTGAAGGGGTCCTTGAAGCGGGCATCCGGGCTGAATAGCCGCTCGATGCCATCGAGTCTTTGCGGCGTCAGCTGAGTGAAGAACTCGGCATAGGCCGCCAGGGCATGTGCGGTATTCATCGCCCGGTCATCCGTGCGACGACGGGGAAGTACAGCCGGTAGGGCAGCAGTCGCAGCAGCTTCATCAGCCAGGCCATACGACGTGGATACGCTATCTCGAAGCCGTTGTTGGCCAGTGATTTGACGATATGCCCGGCCACCGCCTCCGGAGTGGTCAGGAACGGCATCTTGAAGTCGTTGCGGTCGGTCAGGGTTGAACGCACAAAACCGGGATTGATGAGGCGCAGCTTTATTCCGGCCGCGAGGCACTCGTTGCGCAGAGATTCCGCCAGACTGATCAGGGCCGCCTTGCTGGCGCCATAGGGCGCGGCCAACGGCAGACCGCGGTAGCCGGACAGGCTGGCGTTGATGAGGATCTGGCTATTGCCGTGCTGCCGCATGTGCGGCAGCACGGCATCCAGGGCATGCACCACGCCGAGATAATTGACCTCCATCAGGCGACGAAACAGCCCGCTGTCGAAGGCGTCCAGGGCCATGGGCTGGTAGTCGCCGGCATTGAGGACGACCAGCTGCAGCGGCCCGTGATCCAACTCGAGGACATCGACCACGCGATGCACGGCGTCGGGGTCGGTGACGTCCAGCGGCATGGCGATCAGCCGACCGGCTGGATCGGCCGCACAGCAGTCGGCGAGCTTGCCCCTATCGCGACCTGAAATTGCCACCAGCCAGCCCGACCGGCTCAGTGCCAGTGCCAGGGCACGACCGATGCCGCTGCCGCCGCCGGTTATCCATGCCAGTGGTAGCGCCTTACTGGACGGGTTCGCCGACATCCAGGCCCTCCATCTCCAGCAATTGCGCCAGCGCCTCTTCCATCAGCGATCGGGCGCGTGCCGTGGTGCCGTGCAGATAGGCATGCAGCTCCGCGTCCTGTTCATTACGGTTCTCGCATTCGGCGCTGTAGCGCTCGAAACGGCCCAGCGCGATGATCAGATCGGCCAGGTGGTGCGGGCATTCGCATTTGATGGCGGTGCTGATCATGCCGGCGCGCGCCAGCTGCCCGTCGTCAAAGCGCCGGGCCGGCAATGCGGTGGCGATGCCGGCATCCCTGTCCTGCATCGGTCGGCCCGGGCGCGATACATCGGCCGGCTTGTCGGGCAGACAATGCTGCCGCACGGCTTCCCAGCCGACCGGGAAGCGCAGCAGCACGGCGCCCTCGGCTTCGACGGCGGCCAGGGCCTCGCGCGGGGCGAAGCCGTAAACCACCAGCAGCCGGCGGGCGCCGCTCAGGCGCCGTACACGGCGCAGGCGCTGGGCGCTGCGATCGTCGAGGGTGGGGCACTCGATCAGCAGCACGTCGGCCTGCAGATCCGTTTGTTCCAGTGCATCAAGGCCGTCGAAACTGCCGATCACCTGTAGCTGGGTGGGGTCTTCGGCATTGGCGGCGGCAGCCAGGCGCAACGGCAGGGTTGGCCCGGCGAGAATCAGTCGTGTGGCTTGATCGGGCGGGAGCGCAGTCTCCACCCCCTCCAGTTGACTGCCGCGGGTCTGCAACTCGGCCAGGCTCAGTGATGCCACGGTGCCGATGGCCTGCCCGGCGTCCACCAGTCGCTTGATCAGCCGAAGCCGCGCGATGTCCTGCTCGCTGTACAGCCGGGTGCCTGAGGGGCTGCGTTGCGGACTGATGACCTGATAGCGCCGCTCCCAGGCGCGCAGGGCGTCCGGACTGATACCGGTCAGCCGGGCCACAGCCCCGATGCGGAACCCCTTGGTTTCGGTGGATAGGTCGGTCATTGCGCTGCTGCTCCGAAACATCTGCAAAGGTGCGCAGTCTTTGTCCAGGCACTGTCCAGGTCAAGTCTGCGAGCCGCCGATCTCACAGTCGCGCCTCGATGGCGGCGGCCAGGCGCGGGTCATCGGGACGCACGTGGCTGGGGAAGCTGCCCACCAGTCGACCCTCGCGATCGAGCAGGTATTTGTGGAAGTTCCAGCTGGGGTACTCGCCCGCCATTTCGCCCAGCGTGCGGTACAGCGGGTCGGCAAGCCCCTGCCGCGCATGGGTCTTCTCGAACATCGGGAAGTCCACGTTGTAGGTCAGCCGGCAGAAATTCTGGATCTGCTTTTCGCTGCCCGGCTCCTGGGCGCCGAAGTCGTTGCTGGGGAAGCCCAGCACCACCAGGCCCCGGTCGCGGTAGCGGGCGTAGAGCCTTTCCAACCCATCGTACTGGGGTGTGTAGGCACAGCGGCTGGCGGTATTCACCACCAGCACCACCTGGCCCAGGTACTGCTCGCAGAGATCGACCTCGGTTTCACCGGCCAGCATCCGCTTCTGGTGGGCGAGGGTGGCAGGACAGTCCTGCGCTGCGGCATGGGCGCCGAACGACAGCGTCAGCAGGCTGATGACTAGCCGGGTAAGCATGGACATATCCTCAATACCGTCCTGGACAATGATTTGCCATGTAGTCTTGACAATGCTTTGTCTTGTGTCAAGATCTGGACAATTCTGCGAATCGCGGGGCATGTATGTTAGACGGTACCTCGACAAATCAGCGCGTTGCCGTGATCGGCGCCGGCGTGGCGGGCCTTGGCGCAGCCTGGCTGCTGGCCCGCCGCCATCAGGTCACGCTGTTCGAACGCAACCGTTACCTGGGCGGACATACCAACACCCTCACGGTCAAGGAAGACGGCTTGCCGCTGGCGGTGGATACCGGCTTCATCGTCTACAACGAGCCCAACTATCCCAATCTCACGGCACTGTTCGCCGAGCTGGGTGTGGAAACGCGCGACAGCGAGATGAGCTTCGGCGTGTCGGTGGGCAATGGCGAACTGGAATATGCGGGTTCCGGCCTGAACGCGCTGTTTGCCCAGCGGCGCAACCTGGGGTCGGCGCGTTTCATGGGCATGCTTGCCGACATCCTGCGTTTCAACCGCGCCTGCAAGCGGCGCCTGGCCAGTGGCGACTTCGGCGACCAGACCCTGGGCGAGCTGTTCGATGAGCTGCGCCTGGGGCAGGCGTTCCGTCACCACTACCTGCTGCCCATGGCAGCGGCGATCTGGTCCTGCCCGGTATCGAGCATGCTGGCATTTCCCGCCGCCAGTCTGGCGCGCTTCTACGCCAATCACGGCCTGCTCAACATCGTCGATCGTCCGCAGTGGCGCACCGTGGTTGGTGGCAGTCGGCAATATGTCGAGCACATGCTGGCCAGCTACCGTGGCGATGTCTTTACCGACAGCCCGATACGCTGGGTCAGCCGCAGTGGTGACGGGGTGGAGCTGACGCTGGCAGACGGCAGCAGCCGGCTCTTCGACCAGGTGGTGTTCGCCAGCCATGCCGACGAAAGCCTGGCGCTGCTGACCGATGCGTCGCCGACCGAGCGCAGCCTGCTGTCCGCCTTCTCCTATCAGCCCAACCGTGCGGTGCTGCACAGCGATGTACGGCTGATGCCGCAGCGCCGCGCGGTGTGGTCGTCCTGGAACTACCTTGCAGAGACCGCAGGATCGCGGATGGCGGACCCGCAGGTGTCGGTGACCTACTGGATGAACCGACTGCAGGGCCTGACATGCCAGCGCGACTATCTTGTGTCGCTCAATCCGCTGCACGAGCCAGACCCCGCCCTGGTGCACGCCGAGATCGAATACCACCATCCGGTGTTCGATGCCCGTGCCATGGCGGCACAGCAGCAATTGACCAGCCTGCAGGGCAAACGCCGTACGTGGTTCTGCGGCAGCTACTTCGGTTACGGATTTCACGAGGACGCTTTACGTTCCGGCGTGGAGGTTGCTCGTGCCCTGGGTGTCGACCCTGGCTGGGCCACGCATGTCGCGCCACAGCCTCATATGCATGGCGAGCCCGGTTTGACCGCCGGACTGCCGCAGCAGGCCTGAGTTGATGGACGGCGTGCTCTATCTCAGCCAGGTGATGCATCGCCGCGTCGGTCGACCGGCCTACCGGTTCGTCTATCCGGTATTCAGCCTGCTGCTGGACATCGACCGGCTGGATGCGCTGCATCATCGGCTGCGCTGGTTATCGGTGGACCGCTGGAATCTGCTCAGCATCCGTCGCCGTGACCATGGTCCCCGTGACGGCAGCGACTGGCGGCCCTGGGTCGAGAAGCAGCTGGCTGAGGCCGGCATCCGCCTGGATGGCGGCCGCATCCGGTTGCTGTGCATGCCGCGACTGCTTGGTTACGGCTTCAATCCAATCAGCCTGTGGTACTGCGAGCACCGCGACGGTGGCCTGCGCGCCGTGATTGCCGAGGTGAACAATACCCTTGGCGACCATCACAACTACGTGCTGCATGCCGGCGGCGCGCCCTTGGCCTGGCCGGTGCGCGGCATCGCGGCTAAGGCCATGTACGTGTCGCCGTTGATCGACATGGATTGTGAATACGTCTTCCGTCTCGCCGAACCAGGCGAGCGACTCGGCGTGTTTATCCGCCAGTACCGTGCCGGACGTTTCCTGCTGGCCGCCAGCCAGACCGGCGAGGCCAGGCCACTCGATGACCACCAGCTGCTGCGTGCCCTGCTGCGTACCCCGCTGATGACCTTCAAGGTCATGGCAGCAATCCACTGGCAGGCGTTGAAGATCTGGCTGTGTGGCGGCCGCTTCCACCGTCACACCCCACCACCCTTGAAGGAGGCGAGTTTCCATGGAACTGACGCGTAACCGTACAACCGAAGCGGGTCTGCCATTGGCCGTGAGCGCGCTGGTTTCACAACTGCGCCGTATCCGCAAAGGATCGCTGGATATCGAGCTCGGCGACCGCACCCTGTCACTGGCCGGTGAGGAGGCCGGGCCGATGGGTCACATGCAACTGCACCGCCCCAACCGCCTGGTGTCCAATCTTGCCACCCGCGGCGACATCGGCTTTGCCGAGTCCTACATGGACGGGGACTGGGACAGCGAGGATCTGGCCGACCTGCTGTTGAACCTGGCGGAAAATCAACCGGCACTGAAGACGGCAACGCGCAGCTCCTGGCTGTCACGCATGCTGCAGCGACTGCTGCATGCGCGCAATGCCAACACGCGCAGCGGCAGCCGACGCAACATCGCCTACCACTACGACCTGGGTAACGACTTTTATCGTCTGTGGCTGGACGAAGGCATGACCTACTCGGCGGCCTGTTTCGATGAACCCGGACTGGATCTTGCGGCGGCGCAGGAGCGCAAGTACCAGCGCCTGCTGGATCTGGCCGGGGCCCAGCCGGGCGACCATCTGCTGGAGATCGGCTGTGGCTGGGGCGGCCTTGCCGAAACGGCGGCACGCCGCGACATGCATGTCACCGGCGTGACCCTGTCCAGCGAGCAATTGGCCTGGGCGCAGCGGCGCTTGCAGCAGGCGGGCCTGGCTGATCGCACCGATCTGCGGCTGCAGGACTACCGCGACATCCAGGGGCGCTTCGACCATATCGTCTCCGTCGAGATGTTCGAGGCCGTGGGCGAGGCCTACTGGCCGGTGTACATGCAGCGCTTGCGCGAGCTGCTGGCTCCAGGCGGGACCGCTGCGCTGCAGATCATCGTCATCGACCCGCCGACCTTCGCGGGCTATCGGCGTCGGCCTGACTTTATCCAGCGTTACATCTTCCCCGGCGGCATGCTGCCGTCGGTGCCCGCATTCGATCGTGCGGCAGCCGTTGCCGGCTTGAAGGTCACGGCACGGGAATACGGCGGGCTGGATTACGCGCGGACTCTGGCGATCTGGCGTGAGCGCTTCGAGCGGCAGCGAACCGCGATCAGCGCGCTGGGTTACGACGAACGCTTCTGCCGCATGTGGGACTACTACCTGGCCTATTGCGAGGCGGGCTTTCGCAGCGGGCGAATCGATCTGATGCGGGTTGCGCTGCAGGTCGACGATTGATTGCCATGGCCACTTCGACCGGCATGCTCACCGCCTATGCCTTGCCGGCGATCCCGCTGGCGATGCTCGGCCTGCCGCTGGTGATCTATCTGCCAAAGGTCTACGCCGCGCAGCCGGGCCTGTCGTTGGCCCTGGTGGGGGGCGTGCTGCTGCTGGCGCGGTTGTGGGATCTGGTCAGCGATCCGCTGGCCGGGATGCTGACCGACCGTGCGCGGCCGGCACACTGGCGGCGCCGTGTCGTCATGCTGGCCGGCGCGCCGTTGCTGTTGCTGGGAACGGCACAGCTGTTCGATCCGCCTGCCCAGGCGGGCATGGGTTATCTGCTCGGCTGGAGCCTGGTCTTCTACAGCGGCTGGTCGCTGGTGGTGATGCCGTATTTCGCCTGGGGTGCCGAACTGACGGATCACCATCACGAGCGCAGCCGGGTGACCATGTTCCGCGAGGGCGCCGTGATCCTGGGCACGCTGGCGGCGGTGCTGCTGCCGGCGTTGGCGGCCGATGATGGGCAGGCACTGCGCTGGCTGGGCTGGGCGGTCATGGCCTTGCTGCCGCCGGCACTGTTGCTACAGATGTGGCGGGTGCCTGAACGGCGTAACCAGGTCATGTGCCTGGCGTCCCCGGCCGAACTCAAGCGTGATCCATTGCTGCGTCGATTGCTGCTGGCCTTCCTGCTGAACGGCACCGCCAATGCCGTGCCGGCCAGCCTGTTCCTGCTGTATGTGTCGCACGTGCTGGGCGCGCCGGATCAGGCCTGGTGGCTGCTGGCCATCTATCTGCTTGCCGGCCTGATGGGTTTTGCGCTGTGGCTGCCTGTTTCCAGGCGGGTCGGCAAGCACCGTGCCTGGGCCTATTCGATGTTGGCTGCCTGTGCCGCCTTTGCCTGGGTCCCTTGGTTCGCGAGCGGGGATCTGGGCTTTTTTATGCTGGTCTGCCTGCTGACGGGGTTGAGCTTGGGCGTCGATATGGCGCTGCCGGCCTCCATTCAGGCCGATGTCGCCGATCGTCATCTCGATGGGAAGGGCCGCACCGGGGTGTTGTTCGGGCTGTGGGGCATGAGCACCAAGCTGGCGTTGGCGCTGGGCGTGGGTCTGTCGTTGCCACTGGTGCAGTGGCTGGGTTTCGATCCGGCGACGCCAGCGGATAGCGACGGCCTGTGGGCGCTCAGCCTGGTGTACGGCCTGCTGCCAATCCCCTTCAAGCTGGCTGCGGCCGGATTGATGTGGCGATTTCCTTCCCCGCAAACCACGTCACAGGAGACGGGCGATGAATTGCAAGCCATGGGTGCTCGCGTTGCTGCTGGTGTCGGTGAGCGGTTGTAGCACCATGAAACCGGAAGATTTCGCCGGCACCGGTCCGGAACTCAATCTGGAACAGTACTTCCTCGGCGAGGTCGAGGCCTGGGGTATCTTCGAGGATCGCTTCGGCCGGCTGCGCCGTTCGTTCACGGTACACATCAGCGGCACGCAGCAGGATGGCGAACTGATACTGGACGAGGCCTTCTGCTACGACGATGGCGAGCAGGCGCGCCGCGTGTGGCATATCCGCAAGTTGTCCGAGCACGGTTATGAGGGCCGGGCCGACGACGTGGTCGGCACGGCGGAGGGGCGGGCATACGGCAAGGCACTGAACTGGCGCTACCGGCTCGATCTGCCCATTGGCGGACGCAAGGTGCGGGTGCATTTCGATGACTGGATGTACCTGCAGCCGGGCAATGTGCTCATCAATCGTGCCACCGTCACCAAGTTCGGCATCACCCTGGGCGAGGTGACCCTGTTTTTCCGCCCGGCAGGACAGGCGACGACCCTGCCCGAGGGGTGTGGGTGATGCGCCGTGGTGGAATGGCTGCGCTGCTCGGCATGGTCCTGATGGGATCCGCGGTGGCTGATGCGCCGGCAACGCGGGAAGTGGGCGGGGTGTTATTCCCCACCAGCGTGGCGCTGCCCCAGGGGGAGATGGCGCTGCGCGGGGCCGGCACCCTGCGCTACGGGCTGTTTTTCAAGGCCTACGTGGCGGCGTTGTATGCGGGCGACACTCGCAGCCGCGAACTCCTCCACCCGACCACGCCGCGACGTCTAGAGATCGTCTATTTCGTCGATATCGGCCGCGAACGTATCACCGCGTTTGCCGAAGACCGGCTGCGCGATCAACTGGGTGCAAGTGCATGGAACAGTCTCGCGGCGCGGGTGCGTGCCTGGCATGCAAAATTTCGCGATGTACGTGACGGCGACCGGTATGTGATGCAGTACAGCGATGGCAAGCTGTCATTGTCGCTGAACGGCGAAGTGTTGGCCGTGGTGGCGGATCCGGAGCTGGCCACGGCGTATTTCGGCATCTGGCTCGGCGAGCAGCCTATCGATGACGGGCTGCGCCGTGCGCTGCTCGGGGGCGGCCCGGGAACGGACGCCTGAGCCGGGCGTCGTCGCAAGCGTACCCAGGGTGTATGGGTTAAGCTATCGGCCCCTCGGTTGATTGGTCCGGCCTCGCGCCGGTGACTGTATTTGATGGCGAATCAAACCACCCTAGACTGCCGCCGCCTGCTTTGTCCCATGCCCGTGATCCGTGTGCAGGACAAGGTCGAAACCCTGTCGCCCGGCGACGAGCTGGAAGCGGTATGCACCGATCCAGGTGTGCTCAATGACATCCCGGCCTGGTGCCGCATCAATGGCCACCAGGTGATCGACAGCCGTCATGAGGATGACGAGTACATCCTGCGCATCCGGGTAGGGCAGGGTTCCTGATGGGCGGCCATCATGCACACGGAGTCGCAGCACGGCCTGAAAACGGCGACGAGCGCTATCGCATCGTTCGCCGGGTGACCCTGATCGGCTCGGTGGTCGATTTTCTACTTGGCGTGGCCAAGGTGGTGGTCGGCTACCTGGCCAATTCCCAGGCACTGATCGCCGATGGCATCCATTCCTTTTCCGACCTGGCAACGGACGCCATGGTGCTGGTTGCCGCGAAGCACGGCAGCCGCGATGCCGATGAGTCTCACCCCTACGGCCATGGCCGTATCGAGACCATTGCCACCGTGCTGCTGGGTGTGGCGCTGATCGTGGTTGCGGTTGGCATAGCCTGGGACGCGGTGGAACGGCTGTTCAACCCAACCGAACTGCTGCAGCCGGGTTATTGGGCGCTGGGTGTGGCACTTGCCTCGGTGCTATCCAAGGAATGGATCTACCACTACACCATGCGGGTGGCACGCCAGCTGCGCTCCAAGATGCTGGAGGCCAATGCCTGGCATAGCCGTAGCGATGCCATTTCATCCATCGTGGTGCTGATCGGCGTCGGCGGCACCATGCTAGGCCTGGATTATCTGGACGCCATTGCCGCCGTGATCGTGGCGTTGATGGTGGCCAAGATCGGTTGGGATCTGGCGTGGCACAGCATCCAGGAGCTGGCCGATGCGGCGCTGGAAGCTGAGCGGGTGGATGCCATCCGCGAGGCCATTACCGACATCGATGGTGTGCGCGAGGTACACATGCTGCGCAGCCGGCGCATGGGCCAGGATGCCCTGGTGGACGTCCATGTTCTGGTGCGCCCTTGGCTGAGCGTGTCCGAAGGGCATATGATCGCCGTGGAAGTTGAGCAACGCCTGAAGCGCCGTTTCGACGAGATCACCGACGTCACGGTGCATGTCGACCCGGAGGACGACGAACAGGCCCCGCCCTGTGTGGGTCTGCCGTTACGTGGCAAGGCGGTGGCGATGCTGGATCAGGCCTGGGCCGATGTGGATTGCCTGAAGGATCAGAAGCGCTTGTTGCTGCACTATCTGGCTGGGCACATTCATGTGCAGGTGTTTTTTCCCCTCAGTTGTTATCGGGGTGAGGAGCAGGCCGACGCCTTGCGGGCGCGCCTGCAGCAAGGATTGGATCCGCTGGCAGTGTTTAGCCGGGTCGAGGTGTTTTACGGATAAGCACACATTTGGTGCGACCTTGGATATTTGGCACTAGTATGGTGCGATGGTCTGGGCCTTCTGCCCGCAGCGCTGGATTCAATCCCGCTGTGCATCAATTGCAATAATGGGACAAATCGCCAGGCGATTTAGAAAAGCATAAAGAATTCAAACCCTTGCAGCGACTAGAGGGGATGGCAGGGGATAAGCGGCGGCTAGCCGCTGGTTCCGACCCATTAAGAATCACGGTGGCATGGTTAATGCACTGAGATGGAAGTCGCTGGCGGGATAGCCCGTCATGTAAAGATATATCACCGCTGCCCCTGGCAGCAGACCATACACATTTCAGACATTTGGAGAGCCGGGAATGTCCGCCAAAGACGTCCTCAAGATGATCAAGGAAAACGACGTTAAGTTCGTCGACTTCCGCTTCACTGACACCAAGGGCAAGGAACAGCATGTCTCTGTGCCCGCTCATACCGTGGACGAGAGCCTGTTCGAAGACGGCAAGATGTTCGACGGTTCCTCCATCGCCGGCTGGAAGGGCATCAACGAGTCCGACATGATCATGATGCCGGACGCCGAGTCCGCGGTGCTGGATCTGTTCACCGACGAGTCCACCCTGAACCTGCGCTGCGACATCCTCGAGCCTTCCACCATGGAAGGTTACGAGCGTGACCCGCGTTCCGTGGCCAAGCGCGCCGAGGCCTACCTTGCCTCCACCGGCATCGCCGACACCGCTTTCTTCGGTCCCGAGCCCGAGTTCTTCATCCTGGACGACGTTCGCTGGAGCGTCTCCATGAGCGGCTGCTCGGTGAAGATCGATTCCGAAGAGGCCGAGTGGAACTCCGAGAAGGTCTACCCGGACGGCAACATGGGCCACCGCCCGACCGTCAAGGGCGGCTACTTCCCGGTGCCGCCGGTCGACTCCCTGAACGACATCCGTGCCGCCATGTGTCTGGCGCTGGAGGAGATGGGCGTCGAGGTTGAGGTGCACCACCACGAAGTGGCCACCGCCGGCCAGTGCGAGATCGGTACCAAGTTCGCCACCCTGGTGAAGCGCGCCGACCACAACCAGATCATGAAGTACGTGCTGCACAACGTGGCGCACGCCTACGGCAAGACCCTGACCTTCATGCCCAAGCCGATCGTCGGTGACAACGGCTCCGGCATGCACGTGCACCAGTCCCTGGCGAAGGATGGCAACAACCTGTTCGCCGGCGACCAGTACGGTGGCCTGTCCGAGACCGCGCTGTACTACATCGGCGGCATCATCAAGCACGCCCGTGCCCTGAACGCCTTCTGCAACGCCTCCACCAACTCCTACAAGCGTCTGGTGCCCGGCTTCGAAGCCCCGGTCATGCTGGCCTACTCGGCCCGTAACCGTTCCGCTTCCATCCGGATTCCCTGGGTGTCCAGCCCGAAGGGCCGTCGCATCGAGGTCCGCTTCCCGGATCCCACCGCCAACCCCTACCTGGCCTTCTCCGCCATGATGATGGCCGGCCTGGACGGCATCCAGAACAAGATCCACCCCGGCGATGCCGCGGACAAGGACCTGTACGACCTGGAGCCGGAAGAGGCAGCCAACATCCCGACCGTCTGCCACAGCCTGGATCAGGCGCTGGAAGAGCTGGACAAGGATCGCGACTTCCTCAAGGCCGGCGGGGTGTTCACCGACGACCTGATCGACGCCTACATCGCGTTGAAGATGGAAGAAGTCACCCAGCTGCGCATGACCACCCACCCGGTGGAATTCGACATGTATTACAGCCTGTAAGGTTGAATGACATAGCTGTGCATGAGGCGCCCTTCGGGGCGCCTTTTTTGTCTGGGGTCACAGCCGGGGCAATCAGCGTTTGGTCCCGGATTCCGACTGCACTAAGCTGTCTGGCATGAAGCCTCGATTCGTACTGCTGCCCGTCCTGTTCTATGCCTTGGCCGTAGAGGCTGCGGTATATAAATGGATCGATGAAGAGGGCGTCACCCACTTCGGGGATCTCCCGCCCGGTGAGGTAAGCGCAGACCCGGTGCAGTTACCGCAGTTGCAGACCTATTCGGCGCCCGCCCAGCCGCCTGCGGCAGAGGAAGCCGGTCCCGCTGAGGACCAGATCGATGGAGCCGGATTGCCGGCTCCAGGCTACAAGCAGGTGAGCATCGTTGCGCCCTTGCCGGATGCCACCGTCCGTAGCAATACCCAGCAGGTTTTGGTGCAGGTTGCGGTGGAGCCAGGCTTGAGGCCGGGTCACATGCTGGCCGTCATATTGGACGGCAAGCCCGTGGGCGAGCCAACGTCCGCTACCCAAATGGAGTTACAGGGCGTGGTGCGTGGCCAGCACAGCATCCGTGTTGAGATCGTCGATGCATCAGGAGAGATCCTGAAGGCGTCGGAGCCGGTGAGCTTCTATCTTCGTCAGGCCTCGGTACTGGCTCCCCGGCCGTGAAATCCCCACCGCTTCCAGTAAAGCCAGTCCGCCTGAACGTCAGTGTGATCTTGTCGGATGCTTTAACGGGTAGACTTGTAACAACAGTCGGTTGCCTGTCATGAGGATGATGTCATGTTTCGCTACACAGTCTTGATCATTGCCGGCTTGTTGACCTACGGGGCGCAAGCAGGGGTGTACCGCTGGGTGGATCCGGAGGGCAATGTCCACTACGGCGACCGCCCCCCTGCTGAAGGTGCCGAGCCGATCCGCCTGCATGGGCAAAAGCCACCCGGTAATGCCGAGTCTGGCGCTGGCGCCACTGTACCCGCGGATTCGGGTGGCGAGCCTGGCGATGGCAGCTATACCAAGTTATCCATTGTCCAGCCTGCTCCGGCGGCGACCATACCCAGTACGGACGGGAAGGTGGTGCTGCAGGTGATGCTCGAACCCGAGCTGCAAGCGGAACACTATCTCCAGGTCTCTCTGGATGGTGAGTTGGTTGACGGTAAACAGAACACCACCGTGATGGTATTGCAGGGCATTGTTCGAGGGCGTCACGAGCTGCAGGTCAGCGTGTTCGATGCCGAAGGCGAGCGGCTGGCCAGTTCCAGTGTGGTGCGTTTCTATCTTCGTCAGTCATCGCCATCGGAGCGCGAAGGAGCCGAGCAGGACTATCAGGAATGGCTTACCGAGATGCAGCAGGAACGTGAGGCAGCCATCGAGGCCGAGCGACGCGAGCAACAGCAGCGTCAACTGCGAGAACAGGCCGAGCAGAAGGCGCGCATCGAGGAAAGGCGCCGCAGTGATTTCGAGGCAAAGGGTGATCAGAGCCCGGTGTTCAAGGATGGCTACCCGGAAGTCCCGACGACCAAGGCCGGTGAAGCGGACGTATACAGCAAGGAACGCACCGACTTACAGGCGCCTGATCGCCCCCGTTCCAGCGACCGGCGCGGTGAACTCCAGACCTATGACCCGGCCGCCATACCCAAACAGGGGACGGGCGAGGCGGCGGATTTCGATCCGAAGACGGCACCAAAGTCCGAGCCCATAAAGTCCCATACCGGCGCAACGCCGAATCCTGCCTACGCACCAACATATTCTCCGCCGTCAGTTCCAGCCGGGAACTGACGCACTATAATGGTGCGCTGTTGCGCATGAAGGTGGCGGGTCTACCTGATGATGCGCCAAATGGCTCGCTAACTCGCTGATTTTACATGCCTGCCTGTGCTCAGTCGGTGCATCGGCCTGTGATCAAGCTGGCCTGAAACTTGCTGTATAACACCATCATGAACGCTGTCGCCGACATCTTCACCGGAATGGAGCGCCGCGCACTGGACAACCTGGCCAGCGCGGTCATGTTGCTCGATCCCCAGCTTAACGTCAGCTACGCCAACCCGGCGGCGGAGGTGCTGCTTGCCATCAGCGTGCGCCATATCATTGGTCAGCCGGCACAGCTTGTGCTGCGCAGTCAGAATGAGGCGTTGTACAACCACGTGCTACGGGTTCGTGATCTTGATCAGCCACTGATCGAGCGCGAGGTGATCCTGCAACTGCCCGAGAGCCGGGTGGTGACGGTGGATTGCACCGTGGTGCCGCTGTCTGACCTGGATGGCGAACCGGGCATGCTGATCGAGATGCAGCAGGTGGACCGACACCTGCGCATTACCCGCGAGGAACAACTGATCAGTCAGCAGGAGGCCACTCGCGACGTGGTGCGCGGCCTGGCCCATGAGATCAAGAACCCGCTAGGCGGCCTGCGCGGTGCCGCCCAGTTGCTGGAAGCCGAGCTGCACAGCCCGGAGCTGAAGGAATATACCCAGGTCATCATCGAGGAGGCGGACCGTCTTCAGACCCTGGTCAATCGCATGCTGGGCCCGAACCGCATGCCTGCCTACTCGCGGGTCTGCATCCATCAGGTGCTGGAGCGGATTCGCACCCTGGTCAAGGCAGAGGTCGGTGATCGGGTGACGCTGATCCGTGATTACGATCCCTCGATTCCCGAGCTGATCGGCGACATGGATCAGCTGATCCAGGCGCTGCTCAATATCGTGCGCAATGCAGTGCGTGCCGTGGGTGACGGCGGCGAGGTGGTGATGCGTACCCGGGTGCAGCGCCAGTTCACGCTCGGTAACAGGCGTCACCGCCTGGTGATGCAGCTGGACATCATCGATAACGGTCCAGGTATCCCGGACGAAATACGAGAAAAGATCTTCTACCCGATGGTGACTTCGGGCACCGGGGGTATGGGGCTGGGCCTGTCGATTGCCCAGTCCCTTATCAACCAACATAAAGGCCTGATCGAGTGCCAAAGCCGGCCGGGCGAAACGGTATTCACCGTGTATCTGCCCGTGGAGATGCAGAATGACTGAAGGGAACAAGGTCTGGGTGATCGACGATGATCGGTCCATCCGCTGGGTGCTGGAAAAGGCGCTGCAGAAGGCGGACATCCAGGTGACCAGTTTTTCCAACGCCACCGGCGTGATGGAGGCCCTGGAGCGTGAGCAGCCGGACGCCATCGTGTCCGATATCCGCATGCCGGGCACCGACGGCCTTACCCTGCTGGACCGTATCCACGGCAGCTATCCGGACCTGCCGGTGATCATCATGACCGCGCACTCGGATCTGGACAGTGCCGTGTCCGCCTATCATGGTGGTGCATTCGAATACCTGCCCAAGCCCTTCGATGTGGAGGAGGCGGTCGACCAGGTACGGCGTGCCTGTCGTCACCGCCACCAGAACCAGGTGGCGAAGGGCGAGGTGCGTGGCGACAGTCCGGAGATCATCGGCGAGGCACCGGCCATGCAGGAGGTGTTCCGCGCCATCGGCCGGCTGGCACGCTCCAACATCACCGTGCTGATCAATGGTGAGTCCGGCACTGGCAAGGAGCTGGTTGCCCATGCCCTGCATAAGCACAGCCCCCGCGCCAACGCGCCCTTCATCGCCCTGAATATGGCGGCCATACCCAAGGACCTGCTCGAATCCGAGTTGTTCGGTCATGAACGGGGCTCATTTACCGGCGCGCAGAGCCGCCGCACCGGCCGTTTCGAGCAGGCCAACCACGGCACCCTGTTCCTGGATGAAATCGGCGATATGCCCGCAGAGCTGCAAACCCGTTTGCTGCGCGTGTTGGCCGATGGTGAGTTCTACCGGGTGGGCGGCACCGAGCCAGTCAAGGTGGATGTGCGCATCATCGCCGCGACCCACCAGGATCTGGAAAAACTGGTCGCCGAGGGCCGCTTCCGTGAGGACCTGTTCCACCGTCTGAACGTCATTCGGGTGCATCTGCCGTCGCTGCGAGAGCGCCGTGAGGACATCCCGCTGCTGATGGGACATTTCCTCAAGCGTGCTGCGCTGGAACTGGGGGTGGACGCCAAGACCCTGTTGCCCGAGACGGTTGAGGAGCTCAAGCGTTTCGACTGGCGGGGCAACGTGCGCCAGCTGGAGAATACCGCCCGCTGGTTGACGGTGATGGCCTCGGGTGCCGAGGTACACGTCGATGACCTGCCTCCCGAGTTGCGTGAGGCTGAACAAGCCAGCGCCAGTGGCGATGACTGGCGCGGAGCCCTGCGCAATTGGGCCCGCCAGGCCCTGCACGGTGGGCAACAGGGATTGCTGGACGAGGCCACGCCGGCCTTCGAGACCATCATGATAGAGACCGCGCTGGAGTTCACCGGCGGTCGCAAGCAGGATGCTGCCAAGCTGCTCGGCTGGGGACGCAATACCTTGACCCGAAAGATCAAGGAGCTGGGACTGGAGGCGGAGCACGGTGAAGCCTCTGTAGGCTGATGACCCCTCCAAGCCGCTATAATCGCGCGCCATAGTTCTTATGTGCGTGACGAGGTTTTCCCATGGATGCAAGCAGCATCGAACTACCCGGTTCCACCATAACCGCGGTCATCGTCGAAGGTGACACCGTGCGTATACGCCTGCAACCGGCTTATATCATCAAGACCATGACCGGCTCGGCGGAGCGCACCAAGTGGTGGCAGAACGGCGAACTGGTGTTCGGTGGCGCCGAACTGGATGAGGATAGCGAATTGCCCGGCCTGCCGGTCGAATGCGCCGGCGGCGACGTGGGTGAGAATGTCTACACCTATCGCGACATGATCCCGTTACCGCTCGAATCCCGTGGTCACGTGCACTGCGCCATCAAGGTTCAGGGCAGTGACGCGGTGATCCGGGTAAGCGGCGAATCCATCAGGCTGGTGATGGAAGACGTGCCTAAGTACCTGGAGCACATTCGCCCGGAGTAGGCTGGAGCGGTAGCGACACGAAAACGGGGCCTTGAAGGGCCCCGTTTTTTTGTTTGTCCAGCGTGCCGATCTGCAGCGCCATTATGGTGCGTGCTATAGTGCGCGCCCCATACAGGGCCGCCAGTCGGGGCAATCAATCAGCCCCAAGCGGCCTACAACGCGAAATTGGGGCGGCATTCATCCTCCGCCCTGCCAGGCCAAAGCCGCCGGTAGTCATGCCCCGCCGGTGCAGGTCCATCGCCAAGCTGCCTACTACGGAGGTGCTCATGCCCCAGACCGCAGTCATGCGTCGTCAGGACAGTGCAGAATCACCCGCTTTGGAGCCACGACGCTTCAAGGTCTTTACCCAGCGGGATCTGGACAAGATTCCCCAACTCAGACAACTGCCCGAAGAGGTGCGCTTCGAGATGCAGGTGGTGTCGTCGGTGTTGCCGTTCCGCGTCAACGAGTACGTCATTGACGAACTGATCGACTGGGCCAAGGTGCCGTCCGATCCCATCTACCAGCTCACCTTCCCGCAACGCGGCATGCTCACCGAGGCGCACTACCAGCGTATGGCCAAGGCTTGGTGCGACGGTCTGGACAAGGCGGCCATCGGCGAGATTGCGAGCGAGATCCGCGCCGAGCTTAACCCGCATCCGGCTGGCCAGATTCAGATGAACATGCCACAGCTGAGTGACGGCAATAGACTGGACGGCCTGCAGCACAAGTACCGTGAGACCGTGCTGTTTTTCCCCAGCCAGGGACAGACCTGCCACAGCTACTGCACATTCTGCTTCCGCTGGGCACAGTTTGTTGGCGACAAGTCGCTGCGTATTGCCACCAGCGAGGCAGAGGGCCTGCACAACTACCTTAAGGCGCACCCGGAGGTGACCGACCTGCTGGTCACCGGCGGCGACCCGATGGTGATGAAGACCAAGCATCTCAAAGCCTACCTGGAGCCGCTGCTGGGCCCGGCTTTCGACCACATCCAGACGATTCGGATCGGCACCAAGGCGCTGACTTTCTGGCCCTATCGCTTCGTCAGTGATGCCGACGCCGACGAGCTGATCGAGCTGCTTGAGCGGTTGGTCAAGGCCGGCAAGCATGTGGCGATCATGGCTCACTACAATCATTGGCAGGAACTGACCACCGATATCGCCTTTCAAGCCATTGAGCGTCTGCGCAGCACTGGGGCCCTGATCCGCAGCCAGGGTCCGCTGCTGGCCAACATCAACGACAACGCGGACGACTGGGCCAGGATGTGGAACACCCAGGTCAAACTCGGCATCGTGCCTTATTACATGTTTGTGGAACGGGACACCGGCGCAAAGGCTTATTTCGAGGTGCCGTTGGCCAAGGCCTGGAACATCTATCGCGATGCCATGCAGCAGGTGTCGGGGCTGGCGCGCACTGCGCGCGGCCCTAGCATGAGCGCCGGGCCCGGCAAGGTTGAGCTGCAGGGCGTCACCGAGATCAATGGTGAGCAGGTATTCGCGTTGCGCTTCATCCAGGGGCGTAATCCGGACTGGGTGCAGCGGCCGTTCTTTGCCAGCTACGACCACCAGGCCACTTGGCTGGACCACCTGCGACCGGCCTTCGGCGAAGACGCGTTCTTTTTCGAGGACGAGTACCGCACCTTGCAGCAGTCCCGAGGCGTCGACCCGGGCTGAAGCGACCGGGAACTCCGCAGCAAGCGTTATAGTGCGGCCAGCTGCCGCTGGGTCAGGGCCAGGGCGCTGTTGGCAGCCTCCAGCAGGCCCAGGCTGAAGCGGGGGTCTGCCTGGCCCAGATCCAACCGCTCGAAGGCCGGCATCCGTTGCAGACTGGGCAGGCTCTCGGCATGGTTCTGCCCCAGGCGAGCGTGCAATTGAGCTACCAGTACCAGATCGGCTATATCTGCCGGCCCGTCATGCTCCCGGTACCAGTCGCCACAGCTGCCGGCCACTCGCACCAGACTGGCGGGAAAGCCCCAGTTGCGAGCCAGTTCCTGGCCGGCCTCTGCGCCATAGTAGCGACAGGCGTCGGCCAGCTCGGAGGCAATGTCGGTTCGATCTTGTCGTGCTGCACGGCCCAGCAGTGCCAGTTCGCCCAGATTGTGCAGCAGGCCGGCAAGACTGGCCTGTTCAGGATCGAAGCGACCGTCCAGGGTGGCCAGCAGATAGCTGATGGTCGATACCCGCAGCGCCCGTTGCCAGGCGGCACGGGCGACCTGGCGTAGCGCTGGCTGGTGTTCAAAGGGCGATCCGGCCTCGGTCGCAGCCGCTACCAGGCCATGTATATAGTGTCGATCCAGGCGATCCACCACCTGCGGCAGGGTGCGGGGACGGCGTAACTGGCCGGCCGCACAAGCGATGCGCAGTGCCTTGGCACTCAGTGCGGGATCCGCAGCCAGTAAACGGGCTACGCGGCGGCCGTGCCTGGCATCCTGGATGCCACGCCGGATCCGCTTGGCGATGTTCAGCTGGGGCGAGGGCAGGCTGGCGGTGCCGGCGGCGATGTCGGCCAGCAGCATGCCGAACAGGTAACGTCCGGGCGCGGCGCTACGGTCTTTATGCGCTACGGAGACGGCACGCAGGGGTGGTGCGGCCTTGGTGTGTTCGATCAGCATGACGGGTACCACTCCCTGTGGGTCCTTGTCATGCAGCTTGCCGGCCTGGTCCAGGCCTGCCCAGTGTCGCCGGCCCGTATCTGGGTCGGAAAATTCTGACATGGCGTGTTAACCGCCGAGCAGTTGCTCGACCTCGCGGATCTCCTCGCCGGCCTCTTCGAGAAGGTGCAGGCTGAAGTCAGGCGTCAGTTCGCCGAGAGCCAGCTTGTGGTGGGCCGGGATCTGATCGATACGCGGCAGTTCCTGCATGCGCGTGGTGCCCACGAAGCAGTGCAGTTGGGCGACCAGCACCAGGTCCACATAGTCGGCATGGGTGTTCGCGTCGCGTTGCCAGTTGTCTGATTCCTGGGCTACCAGGGCGAGTTCTTCGGGCAGGTGCCAGCGGCGCACGATGGCGCCGCCCAGTTGGGGGCGCAGATGGGCGATAGCGTCGTCCAGGACCTTGGCGTCCTGGGTCAGCTCAGGGCATTCACGGATGTAACCGAGTACGGCAACCACGCCAATGTCGTGCAGCAGGCCGGCCAGCAGCGCAAAGGCGGGGTCCAGCCGACCGTCGAGCTTGGTGGCCAGTACGTGGCAGACCGCCGCCACCCGGCGGCTGTGTCGCCATAGCTCGCGCATGCGCTGCTTGAGGGTGCCGGAGCCGGTACGGAACAACTCCTGTACGGCGAAACTGATAACCAGGGTGTGGGTGGTGGACAACCCCAGCCGGGCGATGGCGTTGCTCAGGGTGTTGATGGCTGCCTTGCCGCCGAAGCGTGGGCTGTTGGCGGCACGCAGCAGCTTGGCGGCGATGGCCGGGTCGGCACTGACAACCTTGGCCAGGGTGTTGGCATCCAGGTCCGGGTCCTTCATCGCCCGGCCTATGCGCAGCGCCACCTGTGGCAGGGTCGGCAGAATCAGCTGGTCGGCGTTGAGGTCCTGGTAGATCCGGATCATCAGCCGATTGTCGGCAGACATCTCGGTGAATTCTGTCTCCTCGCTGACCTCATAGGAGCTGAGCAGCGAGGATGATTCGTATTTTGGCTGCAGCGTATCGAGCATGGCGTTATCGATGCGCAGATAGCTGACCGGCGATGTGGCGGCGACCCGGAACTGGCAGGGCCGCAATCGTGCGATGGGATTGAGGGCCTGTGGATTGGTGTGATCGAACGCATTCACCTTGCCGTCTCTTGCGGTCAGGCTGATCCGGCCTTCGAGCAGGTACAGGCTGATGTCGTCGCGGCTGCCCTGGTCCAGCAATACCTCACCCGGTGCGGCACGCACCACCACCACGCGGTTGGCGATGTCGTTCAAGACCTTGCGGTCCAGATCGCGCAGCGGGTTAAGGCGACGCAACTCGGCCATGGTCGGGTGTTGATCGGCGGGTGGCATGCTGGGACGTATGAGCTCGGTTAACATGACGGATCAACCGCACTAGCGGCTGGCGGGGTAGGAACTTGAGTTGTAAATCGCCGACAATCCTGCATCTGGACATGGACGCCTTCTATGCGTCGGTGGAGGTGCGCGACCGCCCGGAACTGGCCGGTCTGCCGGTGGCGGTGGGCAACGGCCAGCGTGGCGTGGTGGCGGCCGCCAGCTACGAGGCGCGGCGGTTTGGCATCCGCAGCGCCATGCCGGTGAGCCAGGCGCGCAGGCTGTGTCCGCAGGCGGTGTTCCTGCCGGGGCGTATCGACCGCTATCGGGAGGTGTCGGCGCAGATTCACCAGATCTTTGCCCGCTACACCCCCTTGATCGAGCCATTGTCGCTGGACGAGGCCTTCCTGGACCTGGCGGGTTCGGAGCGCCTGTGGGGCGACGCGGCCAGCATCGGCCGGCGGCTGAAGGTGGAGATCCGTGAAGAACTGGGCCTGGTGGCCTCTGTCGGTGTGGCGTCGAACAAGTTCCTCGCCAAGCTGGCGTCGGACCTGCACAAGCCTGATGGTTTTCTGGTGGTGAATCCGGACGAGGTGCAGGCACTGCTCGACCCCCTGCCCATCACCCGGCTGTGGGGCGTGGGTCCGGCTACCGAGCGGGAGTTGAGTCGGCTGGGTATCCGTCGTATCGGCCAGTTGCGCGCCTTGCCGGAACCCTATCTGGTGCAGTTGCTGGGCCAGGCGGGTCGTCAGCTGTGGCGGCTGGCCCGGGGCCTCGACGATCGCCCGGTGGTGCCGGACCGGGAGGCCAAGTCCATCTCCCACGAGACCACCTTCAGCACGGACATCGCGGATCCGGCGCTGCTGCGCGACTGGCTGCGGGAGCTGACCGAGCAGGTGGCGGCACGCCTGCGCGGCGCGGCGCTGCAGGGTCGACGGGTGACGCTCAAGCTGCGGCGGGGCGATTTTTCCACCCGCACCCATACGGCCAGCCTGGCCGAGGTGACGGATGTCACTGCGGTGATCTGGCAACAGGCGCGGCGCCTGTTCGATGAGTTGTGGCTTCAGGACACACGGCCGGTGCGGCTAGTGGGTATCGGGGTGGCTGAGTTCGGTGTGCCCGGACAGGCGCAGGGGGATCTGTTCAGCGGCACAGCGCGCGCACGGGATGCGCGCCTGGATGCGCTGACGGACGAGATTGCCGAGCGTTTCGGCCGCGGCGCCATCGGGCGGGGCCTCAAGCGGGGTGGGGAGGGGTCCTGAGCAGCAAACGCCGGACATGAAAAAACCCGCCGGAGGCGGGTCTTTTAAGGACTTGGCGGTCCAGGATCAGACGTGCGAGCCGACGATCTGGTGAGCAAGGTCCACTACGCGCATGGCTTTTTCCATGTACACCTGGCGGTAGTCTTTCAGCAGGCCGTCCTGGCTGTAGTAGTAGTCTTTGCCGGAAACGCCGTTGGCGTGTTCGAACTCGACGAACTTCTCCTGCATTTCGATCATCTCGGCCATCAGCTTCTCGCGCTCGGCCTTCAGTGCTGCTACATCGCTCATTGCGAATACTCCACGTTGAGGGGGCGGACCCCGTTAATAGATGCGGAATTCCTAATATATCACGGATTCCAGAAACTGGAAGTCGTCGAGCAGGGCCGCAGGAACAGCAAACGACAGGGGAGTCGGAGCGAATTATCTTGGGCTAACGGCCCGTGCCGGGCAAAGCGGTCGGTGGGCACCTCCCCCGCGAGGGGGTGGTAAGGAGGAGCTGGGCCATCAGTTCCCGCAGCGCACGGTCGCACCGTTCAGGCTCAGCTGGCCGGTCAGCTCGCTCACCGACCGGTGGCCGTGGCGGTTAAGGTAATCAAGGATGCCGGCGTTGATCTTGGGCAGCACCAGCGGGTCGTAGAACAGCGCGGTGCCCACGCCCACGGCGCTGGCGCCGGCCAGCATGAACTCGATGGCGTCGCTGGCGGTCATCACGCCGCCCTGACCGATGATGGGGATGTTGTGGCCTTTGCACACCTGGTAGACCTGGTGGGTCTTGAGCAGCGCCACCGGCTTGATGGCGGGCCCCGACAGACCGCCCTGGTTGTTGCCGATCACCGGCCGCTTGGCCTCGATGTCGATGGCCATGCCCATCAGGGTGTTGATCACTGCAAACGCATCCGTGCCGGCCTCGATGCAGCCGCGTGCGTTGCCGGCGATGTCGGTCTGGTTGGGCGACAGCTTGGTGATCAGCGGTTTGTTGGTGGCCTTGCGGCAGGTCTCCACCACCCGCGCCGACATGGCCGGGTCGTTGCCGAAGGCCACGCCGCCTTCCTTGACGTTGGGGCAGGAGATGTTGATCTCGATGGCATCGATGGGCGAGTCGTCGAACTTGCGGGTGACCTCGTAGTACTCCTCGATGGTTGAGCCGGAGACGTTGGCGATGAAGCGGGTCTCGGAAAAATCCAGGGTCGGGAGGATATCGCTGATCACCTTGTCCACGCCGGGGTTCTGCAGGCCGATGGCGTTGAGCATGCCTTCCGGCGTTTCGTATACCCGGTGGGGCTGGTTGCCCAGCCGCGGCGCGCCTGTGGTGCCCTTCAGGCAGATGCCGCCGGCGTCGCGGTTGGAGAAGCCGTGCACCCGCGTGTACTCTTCGCCGAAGCCCACGCAGCCGGACAGCAACACCAACGGGGTGTTGAAGGCCAGGCCGCAAAAATCCACCGCCAGGCGCGGGTCCGTGGTCTGACTCATGCCTGCACCTCTGCTGCCCAAGGGCTCATTGAAACGTGTTTCACGTCGTCCTCTACCAACCGGAAATCCCACCCAATACGGGCAACATCATACGCCTGTGCGCCAACACCGGCAGCCGTCTGCACCTGATCGAGCCGCTCGGCTTCGAGCTGGACGACACCCGGCTGCGGCGCGCCGGCCTGGACTACCACGAATTCGCCGAGGTGGCGGTCTATCCAAGCCTGGAGGCCTTCGTGACGCAGGTGGCACCGGCCCGCCTGCTGATGGCCAGCACCCGTTCGGCGACCCGCTACGACCGGGTCGATTTTGGTCCGGACGACGCCCTGGTGTTCGGTCCCGAGACCCGTGGCCTGCCCGACGCATTGCGTGAGTCGGTGCCGTCCGAGCAGCGTATCCGTCTGCCCATGCGCGCCGGCCAGCGCAGCCTGAACCTGTCCAATGCGGTGGCGGTGGTACTGTACGAGGCCTGGCGTCAGCAGGGCTTTGCCGGCGCGGCGGATTGACGCTGTCCCGTCTCAGCCGCCGTCGAGGATGTCGTCGGGGACCTCGAGCTCGTCGGGTCGCTCGGCCTTGGGGTCCCGTTGCAGCAGATTCATGACCGCCTGGCGCGGGTCCAGGCCCTCGTACAGCACCTTGTAGGTCTGCTCGGTGATGGGCATGTCCACGCCAAGTCGCTGCGCCAGCTGGTAGACCTCGCGGGCGGTGCCCACCCCTTCCACGGCCTGGCCGATCTCGGCCTTGGCCTCGTCGATGCTCTTGCCGGCGGCCAGCGCCAGGCCCATGCGGCGGTTGCGTGACTGGTTGTCGGTGCAGGTCAGGGTCAGGTCGCCCAGGCCGGCCAGCCCCATGAAGGTCTCGGGCTTGCCGCCCAGCTTCAGGCCCAGCCGGGTGATCTCCACCAGGCCGCGGGTGATCAGCGCGGCGCGGGCATTGGCGCCAAAACCCAGGCCGTCGGCGATGCCGGCGGCGATGGCCATGACGTTCTTGGCGGCGCCGCCCACCTCTACCCCGGCGATGTCGTCCGCGGTGTAGGCGCGGAAGGTGTCGCCGTGCAGGTAGCCGGCCAGGCGGTGGGCGTGCTCGGCGTCGGTGGCGGCCACGGTCACCGCGGTGGGCAGGCCCTTGGCGACTTCCTTGGCGAAGGTCGGGCCGGACACCACTGCAAGATGGGCCTGGGGCAGCAGCTTGCGGGCCACCTGGTGCAGCAACTGGCCGCTGGCCGGATCGAAGCCCTTGGTGGCCCAGCTCAGCGAGCGGATGTCCGGACGCAGGTTTGCGACCCTGGCGACCACCTCGGCGAAGGCGAAGCTGGGCACCACCACCAGCACCTCGTCGGCGCCGTCAATGGCCGCCGCCAGGTCGGTGGTGGGGTGGAGCTTGTCCGGTAAGGGGATGCCAGGCAGGTAGTGGCGGTTCTCGCGGTCGTGCGCCAGTGCGGCGACCTCGGCGGCCTCATGACCCCACAGTGCGACATCTGCACCGTGGCGGGCCAGCAGGATCGCCAGCGCGGTACCCCAGGAACCGGGACCCAGGACCGCGATCTTGGGTGCGGCATCACTCAAGGCTCAGTGCGCCTGTTCTGCGGTCTCGGCCTGTTGCACCTGTTGTGCGTACAGGGCCTCGAAATTGACCGGCGCCAGCACCAGCTGCGGGAAGCTGCCGCGGGCCACCAGGTCGGTGACCACCTCGCGGGCATAAGGGAACAGGATGTTGGGACAGAAGATCCCCATCATCGGGCCCATCTCTTCCTCCGGCAGACCGGAGATCAGGAAGATGCCGGCCTGCTGCACCTCGGCCAGGAAGGCGGTGTTGTCGCCCTGCTTGGCGGTGACGGTGACGGTCAGCACCAGTTCGTAATGATCGTTGCCCAGGTTCTGCACGGCGGTGTTGAGCTGGACATTGATGGCCGGCTGCCACTCGCCGGTGAACACCTGCGGGGAATTGGGCGTCTCGAAGGAGATGTCCTTGGTGTAGACGCGCTGGATGGCGAACTGGCGGTTGTTACCGTCTTCAGACATGGCGGAAATCCTTGGGAAAAGAGGCGATTACTTGCGCGTGACGGGCAGGCTGGCGCTCTGCCAGCCCATGATGCCGCCGCGCAGGTTGTAGACCTTGCTGAAGCCGGCCTCGCGCAGGGTCTTGCAGGCCGCCTGCGACTGGCTGCCGGAGCGGCAACTGACCACGATGGTGCGGTCCTTATGCTTTTCCAGTTGGCCCAGCTGGTTCTTGAAGCCGTTCATGGGGATGTTCTTGGCACCGACGATATGGCCCTGGTTGAAGTCGGCCATGGGGCGGACGTCGATGACCAGGGCATCCTCGCGATTGATCAGCACGGTGGCGCCGGTGGCGTCCACGGCACCCTTGCTGCCGGGGTCGGTGATCAGGTTCCAGGCCAGCAGCGTAAGGATGACCAGGAAGGCGGAAACCATCAGGGTGTGGTTTCCGGCAAATTCGATGAGCTGTTCCATGATGTTCCTGCGAACGGCCCGCTAGGGGCGCGTCGAGTCAAAGCCGTATTAGCGGGCGGCCGCTGGGGCGCCCGAACAATTCCCGGCAGCGGTGCTGTGCTGGCTCAGCCTTCCTGGGAGCAGAAGACTTCGCGCATCATGCCGATCAGCTGCAGGGTGCGATTGTCGCCTACCCGGTAAAACACCCGATTGGCGTCTTTGCGGGAGGTGAGAATACCTTTATCGCGCAGGATGGCAAGGTGCTGGGAGATGTTGCTCTGCGAGGTGCCGACATTCTCGACGATGTCCTGCACGCTGACCTCCTGATCACCCAGGGTGCACAGGATTTTCAGGCGCAGCGGATGTGACATGGCCTTCAGCGAGCGTGATGCCCGCTCGATATCCCCATCCCCACTGAGCAGCGGCATCTCGCTGTCCTGATCATTCTCAAAATCGTCGGCAACATTCATAACGGATCTATTTATAGTTTCCAATGCAGTACGGCCCCGTTCACGTGCTTTTTTATAACACACTAATACAATAATACGCTGCGTTACGACTGTTATGTGGCCGGCATCCAGTCTCCGGCCAGGCCACGCGGGTGTATCCCGTACCGATTGTGCCGATATGCGCTGATCTCGCCAAGTAGCGTCCGGACCGGCATCCGTGGTTCAATACGCCGATGCCACGCCTTCTGTTGGAATCAGTTTAAATCATTGTTACAGAAGGGTTTTGTTGGTTCCGGGCAGCAGCGCCCGGTCTTGCAAGGTGACCCAAAGCAGGTATGAGTGAAAAGGCAAAGCCCGCCGTACTAGTGATCCTGGACGGCTGGGGCATGAGTGACAACCCGGACCACAACGCCATCATGGCCGCCCGCAAACCCGTGTGGGACAAGCTGTGGGCCGAATGTCCCCACATCGGCATCAAGACCTCCGGCTCGGCCGTTGGCCTGCCTGCCGGTCAGATGGGCAATTCCGAAGTGGGCCACCTGAACCTGGGCGCCGGGCGCGTGGTGTACCAGGAAATCACCCGCATCAGCCGTTCGGTGCGTACCGGTTCGTTCTTCAGCAACCGCACCCTGACCGACGCGGTCGACCTGGCGATTGAAAAGGGCAGCGCGGTGCACATCCTCGGCCTGTTGTCCCCCGGTGGGGTGCACAGCCTCGACGAGCACATCCATGCCATGGTCAAACTGGCGGTGGAGCGCGGTGCGCCGAAGGTCTACGTGCATGCCTTCCTGGACGGCCGTGACATGCCGCCGAAGAGCGCCCAGCCCTCCATAGAGGCCATCAACAAGGTGTTCGAGGAGGTCGGTGGCGGCCGCCTGGTGAGCCTGATCGGCCGCTACTACGCCATGGATCGTGACCACCGCTGGGAGCGTATCCAGCAGGCCTATGACCTGATCGTGGATGGCACGGCCGAGTACCACGCCGCGGATGCCCTGACTGGCCTGCAGATGGCCTATGAGCGCGGTGAGTCGGACGAGTTCGTCAAGGCCACCACCGTCGGCGAGCCGGTGTTGCTGGCCGACGGCGACGTCATCATCAACATGAACTATCGCTCCGACCGGGTGCGGCAGATCACCCGGCCCTTCATCGAGCCCGACTTCGACGACTTCGCGCGTCACCGCGTGGCCAGGATCGCCAGCTACGTCAGCCTGACCGAGTACAACAAGGACTTCGACATCCCGGTGGCCTTTCCATCGGAGCGCCTGAGCAACGTGTTCGGCGAATACATCGCCAACCAGGGCATGCGCCAGCTGCGCCTGGCCGAGACGGAGAAGTACGCCCACGTCACCTTCTTCTTCAACGGCGGCGTGGAGCAGCCCAACGAGGGCGAGGATCGCGTGCTGGTGTCCTCGCCCAAGGTGGCGACCTATGATCTGCAGCCCGAGATGAGCGCCGGCGAGGTCACCGACCACCTGTGCGAGGCCATCGAGAGCGGTCGCTACGACGCCATCATCTGCAACTACGCCAATGGCGACATGGTGGGCCACACTGGCAACTACGAAGCGGCGGTCAAGGCCGTCGAATATCTCGACCTGTGTCTCGGCCGGGTGGTCGAATCGCTGGGCAAGACCCACGGCGGCATGCTGATCACCGCCGACCACGGCAACGTCGAGCAGATGATCGACCCCGAGGCCGGACAGGTGCATACCGCCCACACCTGTAACCTGGTGCCGCTGATCTATGTCGGCCGCGAGCATGCCCGCCTGACCGAGAACGGCGCCCTGTGCGATATCGCCCCCACGCTGTTGCAGATGATGGGGCTGTCGCAACCCACCGAGATGACCGGCCGGCCGCTGCTGGAGTTCACCGAGGCGGATACGCCCGCCTGATGCGCCGGCTCCCGGACATCCATGCGCTGCTGGGCCTGGTGCTGGGCGGGTTGCTGGGATTGTCTGGGGGGCAGGTGCTGGCGGCGGCGGATGCGCAGGACGCCAAGCTGCAGGTGCTGCGCGAGCGTATCGGTGCGCTGCAGCAGCGCATCGACCGCACCCGCGGTGAACATCACCAGCTCACTGCCCAGCTGCGCGATACCGAACAACAGGTCGGTCGTCTGGCCCGGCGCCTGCGGGTACTGGCCGGCCGCTTGGCCCGTCAGCAGGACAAGCTGCGCGACCTGCGCGACAAGGAAAGGGCCGACAGCCTGGCGCTGGTATCGGAACGCGACGCGCTTGCCAGCCAGGTACGCGCCGCCTATGCAGCCGGTCGACAGGAGCGGGTCAAGCTGCTGCTCAACCAGGAAGACCCCGCCACCCTGAGCCGCGTGCTCACCTACTACGATTACCTGCACCGTTATCGCGCCGGGCGCATGGCCCGCTTGCAGACCCAGCTGGCTGAGCTGGCCCGGACCCGTGAGCAGATCGACGAGGAGACCAGCCGTCTCGCTGATCTGCAGGACAAGAAGCAACAGGAAAAGCTGGCGCTCGAGCAGAGTCAGTCCCAGCGTCGCCAGGTGGTGCGTGCGCTGGCGACTGAACTGCTCAGCCAGGGACAGGAGATGGCGCAGCTGCAACGCGACGAACAGGAGCTGCAGGATCTGTTGCGCGGCCTGCGCGAGGCGCTTTCCGACATCCCGCCGGAGACCGATGACGCGCAGCAATTTGTACAGCGTCGCGGCGAATTGGCGTGGCCCGCCAGCGGCCGTCTGGCGGCCAGCTTCGGCCAGCCCAAGATCGGTAATCTGCGCTGGGACGGTGTTATGATTTCCGCGCCGGAAGGGGGTGAGGTTCGTGCGGTACACGCCGGTCGCGTAGCCTATGCTGACTGGTTACGTGGCTTCGGTTTGCTGGTCATCATCGATCATGGCGACGGTTACATGACCCTGTATGGTCACAACCAGAGCCTGTTCAAGGAAACCGGTGACTGGGTATCGACCAACGAGCCTATCGCCGCGGTAGGCAACAGCGGCGGACGCGATCAGACCGGCGTGTATTTCGGCATTCGTTACCAGGGCAAGGCGGTGGATCCCATTCGCTGGTGCCGTCGTGGTCGCAGCGGTCGGGTGGGTTAACTAGGAGAATGATGGCCATGTGCCATAAGGCGAAGATCGCTGGGCTTGCAGTCCTGCTGGCACTGGCCGGCCCGCTGGCGGCGCAGCCTGAGGACGAGAGGGTAGAGGCCACGCCGCTCGACGCGCTGCGCACCTTTGCCGAGGTGTTTGGGCGCATCAAGGAAGACTACGTGGAGCCGGTCGAAGACCGGAAGCTGCTTGAGCAGGCCATCCGCGGCATGCTCGGCGGCCTGGACCCGCATTCGGCCTATCTGAGCGAAGAGGATTTCAAGGACCTGCAGGCGGGCACCAAGGGCGAGTTCGGCGGCCTGGGCATCGAGGTCGGCATGGAGGATGGCTTCATCAAGGTCATCGCGCCCATCGACGACACCCCCGCCCAGCGCGCCGGTGTCCTTGCGGGTGACCTGATCATACGTATTGACGATGAGCCCATCCGCGGCCTGGGCCTGGACGAGGCGGTCAAGCGCATGCGCGGTGAGCCCGGCAGCGAGATCGTGCTCACCATCATGCGTGAAGGCGAGGAAAAACCGCTGCGTATCAGCGTCGTGCGCGACATCATCCGCGTGGCCAGCGTCAAGCAGCGCTTGCTGGAGCCGGGCTTCGGTTATGTGCGGATCAGCCAGTTCCAGTCCCATTCGACCCAGGACATGCTGCAGGCCATCAGCAAGCTCAAGGAAGACAACGATGGTCCGCTACGCGGTCTGGTGCTGGATCTGCGCAACAACCCCGGTGGTGTGCTCAATGCCGCGGTGGCCATCAGTGACGCCTTCCTGGAGCAGGGTCTGATCGTCTACACCGAGGGCAGGGTGCCGAACGCCGAACAGCGTTTCGAGGCCGGCCCCGACGACGTGCTCGAAGGCGTGCCGATGGTGGTGCTGGTCAACGGCGGCTCCGCCTCAGCCTCCGAGATCGTCGCCGGCGCACTGCAGGATCATCGTCGTGCGGTGATCATGGGCCAGCAGACCTTCGGCAAGGGCTCGGTGCAGACCATCGTCCCGATCAATGACACCAGTGGCATCAAGCTCACCACCGCCCGCTACTTCACCCCCAACGGCCGCTCCATCCAGGCCGAGGGCATCGTGCCGGACATCCCCCTGGCGCGGGTGCAGGTGGCACAGAAGCAGGAGCGCGATGACCTGCTGGTCAAGGAGCGCGACCTGACCGGTCATCTGGCCAACCCCAACGGCGGGGGCGAGAAGGCCAGCAAGACCAGCGACGGCAAGCCGCTGGTTGAACTGGACTACGAATTGAGCGCCGCGCTCAACCTGCTCAAGGGCCTGATCATCCTCGGGCCGGGGCGGGGCTAGCCGCATGGGCCGGACAATCGCGCTGGCCCTGTTGCTGGTGACCGCTGCGGCGACGGCGGCACCGCCGAGCATCGCCATCATCCTCGACGACATGGGTTACGAGCGCAGCCGTGGCGAGGCGGCCCTGGCCTTGCCGGCCGGCGTGACCTATTCCTTCCTGCCTTATGCGCCGCATACCCGGGAACTGGCCTCCCTGGCCCAGCGTCAGGGCCGTGAGATCATGCTGCACCTGCCGATGCAGGCGATGAGTGGCCGCGCCATCGACGCCGGCGGGCTGCACATGGATATGCTGGAGACCCAGTTCCTCGACACCCTGCAACAGGATCTGGCGGCCGTGCCCGGCGCAGTGGGGGTGAACAATCACATGGGCAGCCTGCTGACCCGCCACCCGGGTGCCATGGCCTGGCTGATGCACGGCCTGGCCGAGCACGGCGGGCTGTATTACGTGGACAGCCGTACCCATCGGGCCACCGTAGCCGAGCAGCAGGCCCGCAGCCAGGGGTTGCCCGCCAGCCGCCGTGACGTGTTCCTCGATCATGACGTCACGCCCGAGGCCATCACCGCCCAGTTCCGCCGACTGCTGCGCAAGGCGCGCCGCAAGGGCAGCGCCATCGCCATCGGCCATCCCTATCCGGAGACCGTCGCGGTGCTGGCCCGCGAGCTGTCGCGGCTGGAACAGGCTGGCGTGGTGTTGCGGCCGGTGTCGGCGGTTATCGAACAACAAAGGAGGCAGAGCACGTGGCAAGCGTCCTCATCCCCATCGCAGACGGTAGCGAAGAACTCGAAGCCGTTACCCTGATCGACCTGCTGCGCCGCGCCGGCATCGAGGTGATCGTGGCCGGGCTCAAGGATGGTACGGTCAAGTGCAGCCGGGGCACCGTGCTGCTGCCCGACGCCAGCCTGGACGACGTGCTGGAGCGTGACTTCGACATGATCGTGCTGCCCGGCGGGCTGCCTGGTGCGGACCACCTTGACAGTGACCCGCGCATCCACAGCCTGCTCAAGCGCATGGCGGACGCCGGGCGCTACACCGCGGCTATCTGCGCGGCGCCCAAGGTGCTGGCCAACGCCGGGCTGCTGGACGGCAAGCGGGCCACTTCTTTTCCCGGTGTGATCGACGCCATGGGTTTGACCGCCACCCAGGTGCTGAAACAGCCGGTGGTCAGCGATGGCTATGTCATTACTTCACAGGGGCCCGGTACCGCCATGGACTTTGCCCTTATCCTGATCGAAAAACTGCTCGGCGCCGAACAGCGTCAGGCCGTGGAAGGCCCGCTGCAGCGGCCCTGAGGGAGATCCCGACGCATGTACCTTTACCGGCGCCAAATCAAGTTAGTGTTCACCCTGTTAGTGCTGGCGGGGCTGGTCTACGGCGGCATCAAGGGATGGATGTACTACAACGCCAGCCGCGCCATGGACGAGTTGTCGCTGGCTGCCGCCGGCCATGCCGAGATCCGCTACGGCGCTATCGATACCGAACTGTCCGGTGTCGTGCGGGTCCGCGACCTGCGGGTGCTGCCTAGCGGCGCACCCCAGCCGATTGAGATCGACTCGGCACGGCTGTCAGGGCCGGACCTGCCTTATTTCCTGTGGGGGCTACAAGACCAACAGCAACAGCCGCCACGGCTGCGACTGGACCTGGAAGGTATCCGCATCGACCTCGATCCGGCCTTGTTTGACGCCCTGCAGGAGGAGATGGCGGCGAACGGCCAGACCGCGAACGACGGCTGCGGTCCCGGCGCTGGCATCGATCCGGCGCTGTTACGTGAGCTGGGTCTGGAGACGCTGGCCATGGACGCGGTGATGTCCTATGACTACGACGCCGACGAACGTCGGCTTAGCGCAGAGATGGAACTGGATGTGCATCAGATTGAACGCATCCAGGTGAGCCTGGCACTGGGGGATGTGGCGCCTGATGCGCTGACCGGTGGCGGCAATATGAATGCCATCCCGACCCTGGCGGGTCTCAACCTGGAACTGCGCGTCGAGCCCGCCTTCGGCAACCGTTACCTGGCGGCCTGCGCCAAGCGCCGTGGCCAGGACGTGGAGACCCTGCGCAAGAGCCTGGTGACCGACACCCTGGCCGGCCTGGCGCGGGGCGGTCTGCAACTGGGACCCGGGCTGAGTGAGGCGGTGGCAACCTATCACCGGCAGTGGGGTGACCTGCGTATCAGCGCCGAGCCGCCTGAGCCGCTCAACCTGATGGCACTGGTGTTCAGCCCGCCGGAGAACTGGCAGCGCCAGCTGGGTGTGCGCGTCGCCCTGAACCAGGTGGCGGTGAATGATCTGAGCTTTGAACTGCGCCCACCCGACCGGGATGAACTGGCCGTGCTGATGGGCGAGGAACCGCCGCCGGCCAAACCCACCAAGCCGCAGGATCGCTATCGCTATGTCTATCACGACGTGCCGGTGGCGACGCTGGTCCAGCACATCGGTGCCGAGGTGCGGCTGCATCTGCGCAACGAGCAGCCCATGCGTGCCGGTATGCTGATAAGCGTGATGGCCAGCGAGGCGCGGGTGGAGCAGCGCCTGCATGGCGGCAAGATGACCGCCCACGTGCCACTGGACGAGATCAGCCGCGTGGAGGTGCGCAAGGTGGAGAAGATCCCCGCCACAAAATAGTTGCTGCGGTGGGAGACAGGGGCTGGAGTCGCAGACTCCGGCCCCTGTTTTTTTAGCGCTGTCGCAGTCCCGCCAGCAGGGCGAGCAGGCCGATACCGCCCAGGCCGCCGCCGAGCCATAGTGCCAGGCCCGTCGGTAGCGCGACGGGCGGCACGCTCAGCAGCAGGGCGCCGCTGACGGTGAGGGCCGCGCCGGCGATGGCCTGGCGGGTCTGGCGGCCGCTATCGCGCAGGTTCTGGTCGAGTTTGTTCAGCTGGGTGGACTGCCAGTTTAGCTTGAGATCGCCGTCGTGCAGTTGCTTGAGTGCCTGGTAGGCCAGCCGCGGCACCTCCGGCATGTCCTCGGACAGCTGCGGCAGCGCCTCTTTCATGCGGCGCAGGAAGGCCTCCGGCCCTACCTGGTCGCGTACCCAGCGCTCCAGGAAGGGCTTGGCGGTGGCCCACAGGTCGAGCTCCGGATACAGCTGCCGGCCCATGCCTTCGATGTTGAGCAGGGTCTTCTGCAACAGCACCAGCTGCGGCTGCACCTCCATGTCGAAGCGGCGCGCGGTCTGGAACAGCCGCAGCAGGAAGTGGCCGAAGGAGATTTCGCTGATCGGTCGTTCCCAGATCGGCTCACACACGGTGCGGATGGCCGCCTCGAACTCGTCGATGCGGGTATCGCCCGGCACCCAGCCGGACTCCACGTGCAGCTCGGCAACCTTGCGATAGTCGCGGTGAAAGAAGGCCAGCAGGTTTTCGGCCAGGTAGCGTTTGTCCTCGGTGGTGAGGGTACCCATGATGCCGAAGTCGACACCGATGTAGCGGCCGTTGTCGTCGACGAAGATGTTGCCCGGGTGCATGTCGGCGTGGAAGAAGTTGTCGCGGAACACCTGGGTGAAGAAGATCTCCACGCCGCGTTCGCCGAGCATCTTCAGGCTGATGCCTTTGGCCTTCAGTTCGTCGATCTCGTCTGCCGGGGTGCCGTAGATGCGCTCGGCGACCAGCACATTGGTGCGGCAGTGGTCCCAGTGCACCTCGGGGATGTACAGCTGTTCCGAGCCGAGGAAGTTGCGCCGCAGCTGGGCGGCGTTGGCCGCCTCGCGCATCAGGTCAAGCTCGTCGAAGATGGTGCGCTCGTACTCGCTCACCACCTCGACCAGCCGTAGCCGGCGTGCCTCGCTGGAGTAGCGCGTCGCCAGCCGGGCGATGGTGTGCATCAGCGCGATGTCGCGGCCGATGACCTTGTCGATGCCCGGGCGCAGCACCTTCACCACCACGGCGCGGCCGTCCTTCAGGTGCGCGGTGTGCACCTGGGCGATGGAGGCCGAGGCCAGCGGGGTCTCGTCGAAGTCGTCGAACAGCGCCTCCAGCGGCTGGCCCAGCGCGGCCTCGGCGATGGCACGCGCCTGCTTGCCGGGGAAGGGCGGCACCTTGTCCTGCAGCTTGCACAGTTCGTCGGCGATGTCGTCCGGCAGCAGGTCGCGGCGGGTGGACAGGATCTGGCCCAGCTTGACGTAGATGGGGCCCAGGTCCTCCAGGGTGCGACGGATGCGCACCGCATAGGGTGGTCGACGGCCGCGGTCCTTCCAGTAGAACGGCGACAGAAAGCGGAAGAAGCGAATCGGCCGGAACAGGTGGGCAGCGAGGATGAACTCGTCCAGGCCGTGGCGCATCAGCACCCAGGTGATGTGCATCACCCGCAGGCTTTCACGCACCGGGATCATGGCCTGGACTCCAGGCGCTGCAGGCGGGCCTCGAGCCGGGCCAGGTCGTCGCGCAGCCGGTCCACGTCATCGAGGAATCGGTCGACCTCGTCGCGCTGCGGCAGCAGCCGGGCCTCCTCGGTCAGGTATTCGGCCAGGTCCAGGCCCAGCACCTCGGTGGTGCGTTGTCCCCAACGGCCTATCTTGCGCGCCATGGTGCCGACCTCGTGGGCGAACACGTCGCCGCTGAGCCGGGCCAGCTGTTCCTCCCAGTCGATGTCCAGGCCGCCGAGGATGTCGCCGAAACGCTGTGCCAGTTCCACGTCGCCTTCGATGGTGACGCGGCCGGCGAACAGCTGGGCCGGGCCGTCTTTTTTATCCCCCGAACGCATCAGATCCAGCGGGCTGCCCGCCAGGCGGCAGTCAGGCTCGCCCTCGATGCTGCCCAGCAGCTGCAGCCGGCCGTCCGGGCCGGGCACAAAGATCAGCTCCAGGCCGATTCCGGTCAGGCGGATGGCGATGACCCGGCCGTGCAGTTGCGCCAAGCGGTCACCCGCAGCCGGGTCCAGGCCGATCACGGTATTGATGGCCTGCTCGATACCGGCCAGTGCAAGGTCGCGGGTGCTCATTGCATCAACCCACCGGAGTGAGCGTCGTTTTGCTGAGTGCGAGGCAAGCCAAAGGCGAGCGAGCAAGCGGAGTTTACGTGTGGGTAAATGAGCATTGCGAGGGAGTCCTTAACGCAGCGTCGTGCCAGGAAAAGACCTCTCAGAGTTTGAAGCCGCGGTGGACGGCCACCACACCACCGGTCAGGTTGTGCACGTCGCAGCGCTCGAAGCCGGCGTCCTCCAGCATGCCCTTGAGGGTTTCCTGGTCGGGGTGCATGCGGATCGATTCGGCCAGGTAGCGATAGCTGTCGGCGTCGTTGGCCACCAGCTTGCCCATCATCGGCAGCAGGCCGAAGGAGTAGGCGTCGTAGATCTTGGCCAGCGGCTTGGTGGTGGGCTTGGAGAACTCCAGCACCAACAGGCGGCCGCCGGGTTTGAGCACCCGGTACATGGACTTGAGCGCGGCTTCCTTGTGGGTGACGTTGCGCAGGCCGAAGGCGATGGTCACCAGGTCGAAGCTGTTGTCCGGGAAGGGGATGGTCTCGGCGTCGATCTGGCAGTACACCAGGTTGCCGGCGTGGCCGCGGTCGAGCATGCGGTTGCGGCCGGTGGACAGCATGGCCGCGTTGATGTCGGACATCACCACGGTGCCCTCGGGGCCGACCAGGGTGGCGAACTTGTCCGCCAGGTCGCCGGTGCCGGACGCCAGGTCCAGCACCTGCTGGCCGCGGCGCACGCCAGCCAGTTCGATGGCGAAGCGTTTCCACAGCCGGTGCACGCCGAACGACATCAGGTCGTTCATCACGTCGTACTTGCTGGCCACGGAGTCGAACACCCCGCGCACCATGCCGGCCTTTTCCTGCTCGGCGACGGTCTTGTAGCCGAAGTGGGTGGTGTTGTCTTGCTCTGCCATGGCTCCGGGTCCTGTAGGGGGCGGCCGTTCAGACCGCGACCACGCCTAGCACGACCCGGGCAGGATCAGGAGGCGGGTTCTTTGCGCTTGTGGCCGGCCGCTTCCAGTTTCTGCAGATACTCGGCCCACAGGTCGTCGTAATGCTTGCCCAGATTGTACAGGGTTTCCCAGGAGTAGATGCCGGTGTTGTGCTCGTCGTCGAAGTGCAGCACCACCGCGTAGTTGCCTACCGGCTCGATGCGGTCGATGTTGACGTTCTCCTTGCCCACCTGCAGCGTGCCCTGGCCGGGACCGTGGCCCTGCACCTCGGCGGAGGGTGAGTACACGCGCAGGTATTCGGCCGGCAGCTTGTAGTTGGAACCGTCGTCGAAGGAGATCTCCAGCACGCGGGACAGGCGATGCAGGTTCAGTTCGGTGGGCATGGGGTGGTTCATCAAGAAACCTCGGTCTGTCACTGGGGGCCGCGGGGGCGTTCGGCTGCGGATTGTGGGGGTTTGAAAAAGATTTTCACCCCCGAAATCCTGTGTGAACGCCCGGTGGCGATGTTTTTAGAGGATGTAGCGGCTCAGGTCTTCGTCCGCCGCCAGCTCGCTCAGGTACTTGTCCACGTAGGCGGCGTCCACCGTCACCGACTGGCCGGCGTGCTCGCTGGCCTCGTAGGACAGGGTCTCCAGCAGCCGCTCCATCATGGTGTGCAGGCGGCGCGCGCCGATGTTCTCGGTACGCTCGTTGACGGTGAAGGCGGTCTCGGCGATGCGGCGGATGCCGTCCTCGGTGTAGGTCAGGGTGACGCCCTCGGTGCCCATCAGCGCCTGGTACTGCTCGGTCAGCGAGGCGTCCGGCTCGGTGAGGATACGCTCGAAGTCGCCGGCGGTCAGCGCGTCCAGCTCCACCCGGATCGGCAGGCGGCCCTGCAGTTCGGGGATCAGGTCCGACGGCTTGGACAGGTGGAAGGCACCGGAGGCGATGAACAGGATGTGGTCGGTCTTCACCATGCCGTGCTTGGTGGACACGGTGCAGCCTTCCACCAGCGGCAGCAGGTCGCGCTGCACGCCCTCGCGGGACACGTCGGCGCCGTGGCTCTCGTTGCGGCTGGTGACCTTGTCCAGCTCGTCGAGGAACACGATGCCCTGCTGTTCGACCTGGTTGATGGCGCGCAGCTTGAGGTCTTCCTCGTTGACGCGCTTGCCGGCCTCCTCGTCACGCAGGATGTTCATCGCATCCTTGATGCGCAGCTTGCGCTTCTTGGCCTTCTGGCCGCCCAGGTTCTGGAACAGCCTCTGCAGCTGGTTGGTCATCTCCTCCATGCCGGGCGGGGTCATGATCTCGACACCTACCGAAGGCCCGGTGATGTCGATCTCGATCTCCTTGTCGTCCAGCTCGCCATTCCTGAGCTTGTCGCGGAATTTGGCCCGGGTGCCCGAGTCGTAGCGCTCCGACTTGGCCTCGTCCTCCCAGCTGACCGGCTTGGGCGGCGGCAGCAGCACGTCCAGGATGCGCTCCTCGGCGGCCAGGGCTGCGGCATCGGCCACCTTGGCCTTCTCCTGCTCGCGCATCATCTTCACCGCCACGTCGGCCAGGTCGCGGATGATGGAATCCACCTCGCGGCCCACGTAGCCCACCTCGGTGAACTTGGTGGCTTCGACCTTGAGGAAGGGCGCGTTGGCCAGCCTGGCCAGGCGGCGGGCGATCTCGGTCTTGCCCACGCCGGTGGGGCCGATCATGAGGATGTTCTTGGGGGTGATCTCGCTGCGCAGCGGCTCGCCCAGCTGGGCGCGGCGCCAGCGGTTGCGCAGGGCGATGGCCACGGCGCGCTTGGCGGCCTGCTGGCCGATGATGTGCTTGTCGAGCTCGGCGACGATCTGCTGCGGGGTGGTTTCGGACATGGGCTCAGCCTTGATCGGCATCGAGTTCCTCGATGACCAGGTTGTGGTTGGTGAACACGCAGATGTCGGCGGCGATGGTCAGGCCCTTCTCGACGATCTCCCGTGCGGAAAGGTCCGGGTTTTCCATCAGGCCGCGGGCGGCGGCGGTGGCAAACTGGCCGCCGGAGCCGATGGCCATCAGGCCGTTCTCCGGCTCGATCACGTCACCGGTGCCGGTGATGATCAGCGAGGCCTCGTGGTCGGCCACCAGCAGCAGCGCCTCCAGGCGGCGCAGCATGCGGTCGGTGCGCCAGTCCTTGGCCAGCTCCACCGCGGCGCGGGTCAGGTGGCCGGAGTGTTTCTCCAGCTTGGCCTCGAAGCGCTCGAACAGGGTGAAGGCATCGGCGGTGGCGCCGGCAAAGCCGGCCAGCACCTGGCCCTTGTACAGGCGGCGCACCTTGCGGGCGTTGCCCTTCATGATGGTGTTGCCCATCGATACCTGGCCATCGCCGCCGATGACGACCTTGTCGCCACGGCGCACGGACAGAATGGTTGTGGCGTGAATCGTTTCCACAGTAGGGGCCTTGTAGGTCGCGAAGGCCTGCGATTGTAGCCGATCAGCCGGGGCTGCCGCAGGCCGGAACGGCCTATATGGGGTGCGATCAGGTCGACTTAAAGGCAGGCAGGGGCAGGATCAGTCCTTACCCGGCTTCTTGCGCGCCCGTGGGTGGGCCTGGTCGTAGACCTTGGCCAGGTGCTGAAAATCCAGATGGGTGTAGATCTGGGTGGTGCTGATGTCGGCATGGCCGAGCAGTTCCTGCACCGCGCGCAGGTCGCCGGAGGACTCCAGCATGTGGCTGGCGAAGGAGTGGCGCAGCAGATGCGGGTGCACATGGCGTGGCGCGCCCTGCTGCTGGGCCAGCCGGGCGATGCGCTGCTGCACGCTGCGCGCGCTGAGCCGGCCGCCACGCTGGCTGACGAACAGCGCCGGCTCCTCCGCACCGGCCAGCTGGCCGCGCACCTTGTTCCAGTCGGCGATGGCCGCCAGCGCCAGCCGGCCCACCGGCACCCGGCGGGTCTTGCGACCCTTGCCGGTGACATCCAGCACAGCCTCGCGCGGGTCCAGGTCGATCAGATTTATGGACACCAGCTCGCTCAGCCGTAGCCCTGATGAATAGAACAGCTCCAGGATGGCGCGGTCGCGCAGGGTCAGCGGGTCGTCGCCGCGGATGTCCAGCAGGTGGGTCAGCTGGTCGGCGTCCAGGGTGGCCGGCAGCTTGCGCTGCACCTTGGGGGCGCGGATGCCGTCGGCGGGATTGTTCTGGACCAACTGTTCGCGCTGCAGGTAGCGGAACAGGCTGCGCAGCGCGGCCAGGCGACGCTGCAGGCTCTTGGGCGACAGGCCCTGGCGATGCCGGGCCGCGGCAAAGCTGCGGATCTGGTGGGGGCCGATGCCGGCCCAGTCGGGCGTTTCCTCCCCCAGCCAGTCACAGAAGTCGGCGATGTCGCGGGCGTAGGCGTCCTGGGTGCGCGGTGACAGCCGCCGCTCCTGGCCCAGGTGATTCAGAAAGGCGCTGAGGGCGGTGTCGTCGGACAAGGGGTTCAGGGGTTGCGCGCGGCGACGGTGCGCAGGGTCTGGCTGACCACCTCGCCGAGGCGGGTCAGGAAATCCAGCGCCTGGCCGGGGTGGAAGCGCTCGGCGTCACGGCTGCCTATGGCCAGCAGGCCCTCCAGCGGGCCGGCGTCCAGCGGGATCAGCGCCACCGAGGCGGTCTCGCCGGCGCGTTCGCCGAACAGGAAGTCCAGCTGGCCGGCGGGCAGGGTGCCGCAGCTGGGGCGGCGCTTGGTCATGAAGTCCTGGAACAGCGCGGGACCGGTCTCGCCCTGCTCGGCATGCTGCTTGATCTCGCTGGCCGAGAACAGCTTGAGTTCCACCGCGTCGGTCTGGAACTGTTCGCGCAGCTGTTCCTGCAGGGTGGTCAGCACCTCCTCCTGGCTGCCGGCCTCGATCAGCGCCAGGATCAGCCGGTGCAGCCGGGCGCTCAGGCGCTCGTTTTCCCGTGCCACCTCGATCAGGTCCTCCAGCTGGCGGCGGTACTTGTCGGCCTGGCTGCGCAACGCGCCGATCTGGCGCTGCACCAGCGAGATGGCGCCACCGCTGTCGTGGGGGATATCGAGGGCGGCCAGCACCTCGGGATGCCGGTCGAAAAAGTCGGGGTGTTGCTGCAGGTAGTCGATGACGCGGGCCTCGTCGGCGTCCTGCACCTGCTCTTCCGATTGCTCGCTCATAGCCCGATTCTCCCCTCAAACACCCGTGTCGCCGGCCCGGTCATCCACACGGGCTGGTCGTTTGCGGGCCAGCTTATCACAAGCTCTCCGCCCGGCAGACGCACCGTCACGCGCTCGTCCAGCAGGCCCTGCAGGCGTCCGGCGACCACCGCCGCACAGGCGCCGGTGCCGCAGGCCAGGGTCTCGCCGGCGCCCCGTTCGTAGACCCGCAGGTCGATGTGGCCGCGGTCGCGCACGGCCATGAAGCCGACGTTCACCCGGCGCGGAAAGCGCGGGTGGGATTCCAGGATCGGCCCCAGCCGCTCGACCGGGGCGCTGGCCACGTCGTCCACCACCAGCACCGCGTGGGGGTTGCCCATGGATACCGCGCCGATGGTCCAGCTGCGGCCGTCGGCCTCGATGTCGTAGGACGCCGCCTGGGTATCGGCGACGAAGGGGATGTCCGCCGGCGCCAGTCGCGGCGGACCCATGTTGACCCGCACCTGGCCGTCGGCCTCCAGGTACAGCCGGATCGGCCCCTTGGCGGTGCCCACCGGGATCTCGTCCTTGTCGGTCAGGCCCGCATCGCGCACGAAGCGGGCGAAGCAGCGTGCACCGTTGCCGCACTGCTCTACCTCGGAACCGTCGGCGTTGAAGATGCGGTAGTGAAAGTCGGTGTCCGGCAGCTGCGGCCGTTCCACCAGCAGGATCTGGTCGCAGCCGATGCCGAAGCGCCGGTCCGCCAGGCGGCGGGCCAGTGCCTCGGTCATGTCCACGTCCTGGCTGATGGCGTCGATGACCACGAAGTCATTGCCCAGGCCGTGCATCTTGGTGAAGGTCAGTTCCATGGGCCAAGTGTAACGGGCCTATCCTTGGCGGGTAAGCACTCAGCGAGGATCAGGCTATGGCCGGATTGCTGAAATGGCTGGAAAAGGCCGACGCCGGCCTGGCGCGGTTGTCGGTGCTGGCGATGGCGGTGCTGGTGTTTGTCTGGGTGATGATGGCCGGCACGGCGCTGCTGGGTTTCCAGTCGGGGTGGTGGCCGTTGGTCGGTGGGCTGGTGGTGGTCGTGTTCCTGACCTTGTTCGAGGTGCTGCTGCATGATCCACAGGCCCTGCTCGGACTGCCCTGGGTGCGCCTGGTGCTGGGTCTGGCCGGGTTGCTGCGCAGCGCGCTGGCGATCCTGGCCATCGTCGGGCTCACCCGACAGGTGGACCAGGCGATCCACCGGCTCGACCCGCTGACCGCGGGCGATCGCTGGACGCTGGTCTGGGATTACCTGCTGCGCATCGTCGGCGGCTGAGCGGACTGTGTCTTCAGCTTGATAGCCGTCGATCAGTCCGGCAGCACCTGCTCACCGCGCAGCAGGTCGGCGAGGGTCTCGCGCGCGCGGACCACGTGCACCGCGCTGCCATCGACCATGATCTCGGCGGCACGGGGGCGGGTGTTGTAATTGGACGCCATGGTGAAGCCGTAGGCGCCGGAGGAGCGCACCGCCAGCAGGTCGCCTGCCTTCAGCGTCAGCTCGCGGTCCTTGCCCAGAAAGTCGCCGGTCTCGCACACCGGGCCCACCAGGTCGTAGCGGCCGGCGCGGCCTTCGGGGTGTTGCTCCACGGTGATGATCTTCTGCCAGGCGGCATACAGTGCCGGGCGGATCAGGTCGTTCATGGCGGCGTCGATGATGGCGAAGTCCTTGCCGGCGGTGGGCTTCAGGTACTCCACCCGGGTGACCAGGATGCCGGCATTGGCGGCGATGGCTCGGCCCGGCTCGAGGTAGATCTCGTAGGGCAGGTCGCCCAGCTTCTCGTTCAGCGCCGCGGCGTACTCGGCCGGAGCCGGCGGGGTCTCATCGTTATAAGTGACGCCCAGACCGCCGCCGAGGTCCAGGTGGTCGATGCCGATGCCGACCTCATTCAGCCGCTGCACCAGCGCCAGCACCCGGTCCAGGGCATCCAGGAAGGGCGCCAGCTCGGTGAGCTGGGAGCCGATGTGGCAGTCCACCCCGGACACGTGGATGTGCGGTAGCGCCGCGGCGTGGCGGTACAGGTCCAGCGCGGTGTCCACCGGCACGCCGAACTTGTTCTCCTTCAGCCCGGTGGAAATGTAGGGGTGCGTCTTGGCGTCCACGTCCGGGTTGACCCGCAGCGCCACCGGGGCGGTCTTGCCCAGTTCGCCAGCGACCTGGTTGAGGCGTTCCAGCTCGGCGGCGGACTCGACGTTGAAGCAGCGGATGCCCACCTCCAGCGCGCGGCGCATCTCGTCGGCACGCTTGCCGACCCCGGAGAACACGATCCTGGCAGGATCTCCTCCGGCGGCCAGCACCCGTTCCAGCTCGCCCACCGACACGATGTCGAAACCCGAGCCGAGGCGTGCCAGCACGTTCAGCACCCCCAGGTTGGAGTTGGCCTTCACCGCGAAGCACACCAGGTGCGGGCGCGCGCCGAAGGCGTCGTCGAAGGCGCGCCAGTGGCGCTCCAGGGTGGCGCGGGAATAGATGTAGCAGGGGGTGCCGTGCTGTGCGGCGATGTCGCGCACGGCTACGTCTTCGGCATACAGCTCGCCGTCGCGGTAGGCGAAATGGTCCACGGGGTGATTCCTTCAGTCGGCCTTATCGGCCGGCTCGTCTTGGTCTTGGGTCTGCTGCTGGTCGACCAGGTACAGGTCGCCCTTCTGGCCGCAGGCGGCGAGGGCGGTGAACAACACACTGGCGAGCAACAGGGGCAGGAAACGGCTCATGGGCGGCTCCGGTTCGGTAGGGCGCGAGTATAAACGGCGTGGGGCGTGGCGCATAATCAGCTACCAGCTACCCGCTACCCGCTACCCGCGCTACCCGCTACCCGCTACCCGCTATCCGCTATCCGCTACCAGCCAAGAGCCATCGCATCGCCATGACCGAACAAACCGCCATCGTCATCGAACCGCGCGGCGAACATCGCCACAGCGTCATCTGGCTGCATGGCCTGGGGGCGGACGGCAATGATTTCGTGCCGCTGGTGGATGAGCTGAACCTGCCCGCGGAGCTGGGCATCCGCTGGATATTTCCCCATGCGCCGGTGATGCCGGTGACGGTCAATGGCGGTTACCGCATGCGCGCCTGGTACGACATCCTGGCGCCGGACCTGAGCGCCGGGGTGGACGAGGCGGGCATCCGTCGCTCCCGCGACCTCCTGCTGGCGCTGCTGGCCGACGAGCAGGTGCGGGGCATCCCGGCCGAGCGCGTGCTGCTGGCGGGCTTTTCCCAGGGCGGGGTGATCGCCCTGACCGCGGCGCTGGCGGCCGAGTCCAAGCCCGGCGGCGTGCTGGCGCTGTCCACCTACCTGCCGCTGCGGGATGCGCCGCAGCCGGGTGAGATGGCGGTGTTCATGGCCCACGGCGAGTTCGACGACATCGTGCCGCTGGCCGCGGCGACGGACGCCCGCGACTATCTGGTTGCCCAGGGCCTGGCGCCGGAATGGCATCCGTACCCGATGGCGCACAGCCTGTGCGCGCCGGAGGTCGAGGATATCCGTGACTGGCTGCTGCGCCGGATGTCGAGTTGAGCGTTTGATCGGTAGTTTGGGCCGAGTCAGTTCGATCCCTGCAGTGGTCAGCCGCCGCGCCGGGCGGCCGGGCTGCCCGGTCGCTGGCGGGACAGTTCGTGCATCGCCTGGGTCAGACGCCGTTCGATGCGGCGCTTGGCGCGCAGCATCTCGTTCACCGACCAGCCGCTGCCATCCTCCAGCCCGGCCGGCAGCACGCCGGTGACCCGGATGGGGTAGTCCTGACCGGGCTTGCGCCGGGCCAGGATGTGGGCGGCGACCTCCTGGTACAGGCGGCTGCCAAGGCCCAGGGCGTCGAACTCGTGGCGATCCACCACCAGGGTGAAGTGATTGTCGCCCAGGCCGTCGCCGCTGGTGACCAGCAGCAGCTCCAGTGGCTGGGCCGGCGCATCCTTGGGTGGCTCCACCGCCAGGGTGGTCCAGCCTTCCGGGTTGATGGCCAGGCGGTAGAACCGGGCATCGCCGGCCAGCATGTCGCTGGCCAGATCGGTCGAGGCCAGCAGCCGGCGGTTGGCCAGGCTGTCGAACAGGCGGCGCTGCTGGGACAGGAACACCGGCTCGCTGATGTTGGGGTAGTGCTGGTGGAACAGCGCGCCGCAGTCGTCCAGGCAGAACATCTCTATGCCGTCCACCTGGGCGCGGAAGAACACCTGCACCACGCCCTCCATATTCTCCGCGTACAACCTCACCAGCGGGCTGTCGCTGAGCTTGCGCGGGTCCAGCCGCACCGGGCGGAAGCGGGTCTGCGGTTCCTGCAGCAGCTGCATCAGGTCTTCCCGGTCACCGACCTCGATCCAGCGCGGGCCCTGCTCACCCTGCTCGATCAGGTAATAGCTGCCCTGCAGTTCGAAGATGTAGCGCGCCTGCTCGCCCAGCTCGCTGAAGGTGTCACTGATCGCCTCGCCCAGTTCGGTGATGCGTCGCGCCACCGCGTCGGCCTCGCCCGATGAAAACGCATGGGCATACAGCGGCGTGCCGCGGGCCTGCCCGAAACGGGTCATGTTCAGGTGCTGGCAGAGCACGTCCAGCAGGCCGTGCAGGCCGTCGTCGCGGCTGCGTACCAGTATCTCGCCCCAACTGGTGATCACCAGGTGATCGATGCTGTCGATGGCTGCGCGGGTGGTCGGGGCGATGCCGATGGGCACCTGCAATTCCAATGTCGGCAGCGGCGCCACGTTGACGAAGGCCAGCGAGTGCAGCGCCTGGGCGGTGTCGGCAAAGGCGCTGATGGGCACGTGCTGGTCGGCGGCGTCGGTCAGGCGTTTTTCCAGCACCTGCAGGATGCGCAGGTGCTCGGGGCTGGCGCTCTCCACCGGTCGCGGCAGCAGCTGGATATGGCTGCCGGTGCCGGCCAGGCCGTTGATGTACAGCCAGGCCAGCATCTCCACCAGGCTGCCGGCGGTCTTCAGCGGCGTCGCCTCGGTACCCAGCACCCCGGGTGGCTGTCGGTACAGGCGCCAGTGGCCGCTGTGGGCGCCGCTGGCATGGCGGCAGATCCACAGCTGTTCCTCGGCCAGGTCCTGGGAGATGCCGGGGTTGATCGGTTCAACCTTGCCGGGGCGCCGCTCCAGGGCGGCGTACAGGCGGCGCCCGAGCAGGCTCAGCTCGCGGCCGTTGCGGCTCATGTTGGAGCCCTTGGCGCGGGCGAATTCGGTCAGCAGCCGATAGCTGCGGGTCAGCTCCGCCACCAGCGCGTCGCGCTCGTCCATGACCCGTTCCAGCTTCCAGTGCCGGCGGCTGTCCAGCAGTTGCCAGTGGCGCTCGTCCCAGCCCCATTGCTCGCTGAGCCGGCGCAGCTGTTCGGCGCGCCAGTCCGGGTGGGCCTGGCCGCTGGTGAGCTTGATGCCGGTCTTGACGTACAGGCTGCGCCGGGCCAGTTCCAGGCGATCCGGCTCATCGCGTGCGGTCAGATGCTCGGACAACCGGTCCAGGATCATGCGGTAGGGATCGAGCCGGTCGGGGTCCAGTTCCTGCTCGCCGTACACCACCTGTTTGAGTTGCTCGGACAGCCAGCGCACCTGCGGATACTGGGCCGCATAGGATTCGGTCAGCATCAGCTTGAGGATGGATTTGTAGGGTGCGTCTATGCCCTTGTGCAGCTGCCAGTGGGCGCTGCTGAAGAACTCGTCGGCCGGGATCTCGCCGAGGGCGCCGAAGTCGATCCAGTCCTCCAGGTGCAGCCCTTGACGGTCCTGCAGGTAGTGCAGCTGGGCAGCGTAGTCGGCGTCCTGGCCGGGCGGGATCAGCCACCACAGCGGCGGCCGCCCGGCCAGCAGCACGGCGGTGCGGTAGAACTCCTCCAGCAGCAGGATGTGCTGGGTCTGGCCGCTGGAGTCGTTGGACAGGGCGTCCTTCTGGCCGCCGCGAAAGCCGGCGGCGTGCATCAGGAAGATATGCACCTCGGCGCCCTGCGCGCTGGCCCAGGCCTCCACCGCGCGGCTCTTGGCCTGCAGCCGTGCCAGGGCCTCAACGCTCAGGTTTTCATCGTGGATCAGCCAGACGTCGAAATCGCTGTCGCGATCCTGGCCCAGGGTGCCGGAACTGCCCATCAGGTACATCCCGCGCAGCACGAAGCTGTGGTGCGCGGTGTTGCTCAGTGATTGGTCGCGCAGGTGTTTGCGGGCGGCGAGCTGGGTGTCCCGTTCCGGCACGTAGCCGGGCAGTCCGGACGGTACGTCATCGCCGATGAATGCCGGCAGGTGCGGGTGGTTGAGATGGAACAGCAGCGGCAGCAGGTCCAGCACCTCGCGGCGCCGCGGCGGCAGCATGTCGCGCAGCCGGCCCAGCCGGATGTCCCGCAGTGCCCGAAAGCGCTGCGTGACATGGGCTATCTGAAGCTGGTCCATGGGCCGTTGCCCGCTGCCCGGGCCTGGCCTGCCTGCGTCCTGCATGGCGACCCCGTCAGCCGAGTCGCGCCAGGTCCGCCTCGCCGATGCCGCTGGTGGCGCGGCGCAGCAGGGTGCGGGCGTCGTCGCCCTTCTGCCAGCAGGCCAGACCGTAGCTCAGCGCCACGCCGGTCAGCGGGTGATCGGCGGCGCCGGCCTCCTCGTCCAGCCCGGCGTGAATCTTGTCGGCCAGGGCACGTACCTCGTCCTCGCCGGTCTCGGGCAGCACCGCCAGGAAGGCGTCGTTGCGCCAGCGACCGAGCTGGTCGACCCAGCGCAGGCGGTCACGCAGCAGTCGCGACAATGCCTTCAGGGTGGCGTCGCTGTGTTCGCCGCCGGCGGCCGGCGCGAGCTGCACCAGCAGCACGCTCAGCGGGTTGCTGTAGCGGCGGCTGCGCGACACCTGCTGGTTGAGTCCCTGGCTGAGGGCGCGTTCGTTGGGCAGACCGGTCAGCGTGTCGGTCAGCTGCAGTTCTTCCAGTGCCTCGCGCAGGCTGCGGTTTTCCGCGGCCAGGCGGCGCTGTTCGGTGACATCGACGTAGCAGTGCAGCTGCAGGGTTGCGCCGTTGGTGTCGCGGCTGGCGCCCAGACTGTGCTGCAGCCAGCGATCCGGTGCGCCGGGACCCTGCAGGTGCAGCAGATCGCCGCCGTCCAGCAGCACCTTGTAGGCGGGGGCCGGCAGGCTGTCGCGGGTGTGTCCCAACAGCTGACTGGCGGGCAGGCCGACGCAGGCTTCCAGGGCGCGGTTCGCCCAGCGGATGCGGCCACTGTCATCGGTGGCGAGCATCGCCAGCGGGGCTTCGTGAAACCAGCCCTGCTCCAGGCCGGCAAGTGTCTGAGGGTCCATCGCGTTCCTCCTGAATGCGCAGTCGCGGCGGGATGTCCGCAAGGGCGGGCATCAAGTACCAGGGATAGCGGCCCGGCCGGGCAGGACTTAAATGCTCAGAGGGACGGTTTTGCTCGACTAGACTGAAGCCCAGGGAGGGCAGTAAATGAGTGAGTCATCGCACAAGCTGGTGTTGGCCGCAGCATCGGCCTACGGGCCCGGCGGGCCGCTGTATCAGCGGGCACCGACGCGCTGCAGCGCGGGCCGCCCGGTGAGCGACCTGATGCTGTTGCTGCCGGGTCTGAAGCAGGGCCTGGAGCCGGTGGTCAGCCGGGTCACTGCGGAACTGAGCGCGATCCTGGCGGGCTTTGGCGAGCGGGTGCTGTTCGCCGAGTTGAACCTGAAACTGGGGCTGTTGTGGGTGACCGTGCCGGGTGAGCCGGGTCTGTGTCACGAGGTGGCGCAGACCGTGCGCGGCCATCTGCCGGAGGCCCGGGTGGTGGGCAGCTGGCTGGAAGCGCCGTCCCGCATGCGGCTTCAGGGGGCTGCTAATAATTCCGGGCGGAATGGGTTGAGGGTCAGAATGGCTCAGGCCAAGGCGAAAATCGCACGCAATAGCTAGCTATTGCGAAGATATTCAACGCAGGGCTGGGTTGTTCCGGACCCAATACAACCGTCCATGAATTGTTAGCAGCCCCCTTCAGTCCTCGTATTCTGAGGCGCGCCTGGCATCGCCGCGCACCCGGTCACGGGGGTAGCGCTGCTCGTTGATGTCGATCTTGCGGTTGGCGGCGTCGACCAGGTCGATGTCCAGCCGCTCGGCCAGCCGGATCAGGTAGATCAGGATGTCGGCCAGCTCCAGCGCCACCGCGTCCTGCTTGTCCGGCGCCAGTTCCTGACTCTGCGCCTCGGTCAGCCACTGGAAGTGCTCCAGCAACTCGCCGCTCTCGCCGGCCAGCGCCATGGCCAGGTTCTTGGGTGAATGGAATTGCTCCCAGTCGCGCTCGCGCGCGAACTGCAGGGCCCGTTGGTTCAGTTGTTCGAGGCTGTCGGGATTCATGGGCCGATGATAACGCCGTGGCAAAAAAAGGGGGGGACGCTATCAGCGTCCCCCGCAAGGAGCTTGGCGATTTGACCAGCATTTAATGCCTCGCCATCACATGGGAGTACAACGGGCCGACGTGGAGTAGGAGGTCGCTACGGCCTGTCGCGCATCATTCAACGCCGTTGATGTGACACCGTCATTGCAGCGGCTTGGCGACCTTGGCCGGCGTCATCATGCTACGGCGCAGCGCCTTGTAGTAGGCCCAGCGCGAGCTGTAGTGGGCCGCGGGCTGGTCGTCCGTCGCCGGGGTGTCCACCGCGCTGCTGAAGCGATCGATGAACTCGATGGCCATCTGCGCACCTTGCCGGAACAGGCCTTCCCGTTGTGCCATGGGCATGTTGAAGTCCAGCCAGTTGTAGCCGCGGGTGACGGTGCTGGTTTTGCCGGTTTCGGGATCGGTTTCCTGTGCCTCGTAGGTGCAGGGGATGAACTGCACCAGGTGCTGATAGTCCGGATTCTTCTTGATGAACTCGTAATCCAGCGTATGGCGGGCGCTGTTGAACATGGCACCGGTCAGGCTCATCAGTGGGCGGCGGCTGCCGTCGCCGTGCAGCGGCAGCTTGGCCGGCGGCTTGTAGCGGTCGTCGTACTGCAGCTTGACGCCGAAGGTGGGGCAGCTGGGTACCTGCGTGGTGTCATGGAAGGCGTCGATCGGGAAGTTGGAGGTGATGCCGCCGTCCACGAACAGGATGTGATGGGGCACCTGGCCCTCGTTCTCGGTGGCAAGGTTCACGCCGACCTTGGCCCAGCGGGCCCGCGCCCTGGCGTTGTCCGGCAGCGGCTTCACCCGAAAGGTCTCGAAGAAGTAGGGGATGGACATGGAGGCGCGGGCATAATTCGCCGGGTTGACCTTGTCCGGTTCCGCCCAGTACAGCTCCGCCATGTCCGGAAACTCCACCCGGGTTTCGGTGGTGATGTCTGAAGCGATCACCACCAGCCGGCCGGGTTCAGGTTTCCAGTGGGGTCGCGATTCGGTGCCCGGGCGCAGCGACAGCGGCGGGATGCGGTTCATCCGTGCGGTCAGCGCGGCGGTGCTGTCGATGCCCGCGGAGCGCAGCAGTCCGGTCAGCCAGTTGGTGAATTCGTTGCCGGTGTTCAGGCCGTAGTGATTGGCCAGCTGCTTGCGCAGGCCCCAGTAGTTCCACAGCAGCTTGACCGCCTTCTTGAAGCCGATCGGCCGGCCATCCAGGCCGCATTCGATCAGTGCGCGGGTCTTGTCGCGGCCCTTGTCGGAACCGTCGCCATCCACGAAGCGGTAGAAGTCCAGGTCGCCCATGGCCTGCAGCAATATCGGGCTCTTCTTGTTGGCCGGATCGTCCATGGCGGCCAGCAGCAGGGCGTTGATGGAGCCGGCCGAGGTGCCGCCGATACCCAGAAAACGGATGCCCATTTCCTCCAGCGCCCAGCTGTAACCGACCAGGGCGACGCCGAGCATGCCGCCACCTTCCATCACCAGGTCGACGTACTGGTTGCCTTCCGGGTCCAGCGTGTCGCTGATGGCGTGCTCCGGCTGCTGGATGCGTGCCCGCAGCTTGGCGATGGGCGTCAGCAGTGCCGGGTCGTTGATGAGTTTGTCGATGTCCATGGCCATGAGTGCTCTCCTTTGCAGACTATGGTGGCGCCGGGCATGTCCACGGCGTTCGTCGGTCAGTCGGAATGTAGGGTGAATGTCGCCTCGCCGGTGTACTTGTCGATGCTTACCTGCAACTCGCAGTAGCCGTTGATCGGCATGGGGTCATCGCCGCAGCCACAGCAGATCACGATCTCGGTGAAGAATGCACCCACATGCGCATGAATCTGCTGATCATCGTCAACGGCGTCGAACACCGTCACGTCCAGATCCTTCTCGTCCACAATGCCGCCCTGGCTGACACCCAGGTGTAACGGCAGCAAGGTAGTGCCCAGTTGCAGCAGCTCGGCCTTCAGAGAAGGCTTGAAGGCGTCCGATTCCCAGTCGCGCAGGGCGTTGGCAAGTTTAGGCATGAGTGTTCGTGCAGCGGCGGTCAGGGTCAGCCTCGTTTATACCGCGCATGCGTTGCCGCGCCTACCGTGTGCCTGGGTCATGACTGCGCTGTATAGTTGCTGCGCCTCGCAAAAATACGGTGACACCATGAAGCTACTGATACGTAATCTCGCCCGCAGCACAACAGAAGCGGAACTCCGCGCCATGTTCGAGGCCCATGGCGCGGTGCAGTCCTGCACGCTGGTCATGGATAAAAAATCCGGCGTCTCCAAGGGCTTTGGCTTTGTCGAAATGCCCAAGCCGGGGGATGCCAAGGCGGCGATGAAAAATCTCAACGGCAAGGACGTGGACGGCAACAAGATCCGCGTCAAGAAGGCCGAATCAAAACAGGATGCAGCAGCAAGCCCTGATGCCGGACCCGATGCGTAAACCCAGCAAGCGGGACCCGCTGCACGGCGTCACGCTGGAGGCGCTGCTTACCCAGCTGGTGGAAAAGTACGGTTGGGAAGAGCTGGGGCGACGCATCAAGATCAAATGCTTCATGAGTGATCCGAGTATCGCCTCCAGCCTGAAATTTCTTCGCAAGACGCCATGGGCTCGGCAGAAGGTCGAGACACTCTATCTGCACACCAAGTGGCCGGTTGCCAGTGTGTGGCCGACAACGCGAATCAAGGACGGAACGTGATCGGGCATGCGGTAGGCCACGAAACCGTGCTCATACGAAACTGTATGCCGGTAACGACCGACAGCTAGGTGCGGGGGTTTTCGTCAGGGACTGTCGTATAACGCAGAGACATCGACAAAGATAAGGTACTCCGAGATCAGACTGTCGCGAAGCCCAAGTATGTTCGCGAAAGGGACACTCAGCGTCGTTGCATCATGCCGGGTGTAGGTCACTGTGCCATGACATATGACAAAACCTTCTTCATTCCAGACCCTGGACAAAACGTGCCGCACGCTTTTGATGCTGTTGAAGAAATGTTTGATCACCGTACTGACAGCGGCCTTGCCGTTCACTGGTTCTGCGTTTCCAAAGCGAAATTCAACGTCATCTGAAAGAAAGTCTAGGAATGCTTCTGCGTCCTGGTCATCTATGCTCTGAAATAATTTCGTTGCCCAGTTCTTGTTGTTCATTAATTTTCCCGGTGTTCTGTGGTGCGCGTATAACGTTTGGCTAAGGGGCAGCGGAGCATCCCAGCGAGCATAGCGAGCGCATTGAGCCACTGGTGAGTAATGTGCCTAACCAGTGTAGTCTTCCGTGAACAGGTCTAGCTGTTGGCACACTTGTTCCATGATGTCGTCGTATTTCAATTCGGTGATTTTCCCGGCAACGACAAAGCCAAAGAGGTACGAGGAGACATAGTGGAATTTGTACTGTCTTTTAGAGTTTTCATCATGTGACCAGTCTTCTGCAACCTGCTCCTCGTTGACCTCGATCATTTCATTGATGAGGGCTTCGTCGTTGGTATTTTGCCGATTTGAATAAACGATCGGGGCTAGCTTGTACAAGTTCTGTTCCGGGACGGAACCGTCCTCGGCTATTTTGAGCGCCTCTTCCAAAGACGCTTTTGCCTCCACAACCCACTTGTTCATTGGTGATCTCGTGGCTTATTACGCCTAACGCCCATGGTAACGGGCATTCAACATGGGGCGACAGAACGCGCATTAATGCCGAAGGCATGCGCGAGCTGGCGCGGATTGTTGAACGTCCCAGTGAGCCGAAGGCGAACAAGTTGACCTACTTGTTATGTTTTTCTCTTCAGTGAAGCAACTCATGAGTGAAGCGATCTCGATTCTTCCAGTAGGGACATTTGGGGCATGATTCGCCTTCGGGATAATCGATGCCTTCTTCGTGCGGGCAGCCCATAATGGAGTCGGCCAAGGCTACGGTAACTGCCCCATTTTCTTCAATAAATGAGAGTACCTGACCAAGAATGGCCTCAGACTTCATTGCATCAGATTCGGTGAACCATTTTTTCATCGGCTTTGGCTCGGCTCCATCGTATTCAAAGATGCTACATACTACTTTTGAAGCACGAGTATTATCAGGGCCGTAAAACGCAACTGTAGCAACGGGATAGCCCTTCTGGCCTTTCCGGGCTTTTTTCACCAATGTTTTTTTGAATTTTCCTTGTGGCATTTCAGCTGCTACGTGATCAGAACTTTTTAAACATAACGTTAAGGGTTAGCCGACCGCAAAAGCGTCATGGACTTACCCAGAAAAAACGGACGTCTTGCGTTAGCCATGCTCGGCTTCGAATTGGACCGGCGTGCTGTAGTCCAGACTGGAGTGGAGTCGCTGGACGTTGTAGTAGCCGATGTAGCTGTTCAGTTCGCGGATTCCCTGCTGCATTGATCTGAAGTCCTCGAAATAGACTAATTCGGTCTTCAGGCTGTGGAAGAAGGATTCCATGTGTGCGTTGTCATAGCAATTCCCTTTGCGACTTAAGCTGCGCACCATGCCGGCATCGGCCAACAACGCGCTGATTTCGTGGGCGACATATTCGATACCCCGGTCAGAGTGGAAGATAATCCCCCGGGTGTCTCCGCGCCGGTAGATGGCCATGCGCAGGGCATCTGCTGTCAATTGCGCACAGTGCGAGCGATTCATGGCCCACCCCAAAATGCGCCGCGAGTGACGGTCCATCACCACGGCCAGATAGAACCAACGATGTCGGGTACGGATATAGGTAAAGTCGGCAATCCAGACCTCGTCACAGGCGTTAGGCGCGGGTCGGTCGAGCAGCAGATTCTGTCCGGTGTCGTAGAGGCGCTTCATCCCCGGGCGAGACCTGCACTGCGCTGTCATCTTCGCCACCAGGCCGTGCTGGCGCATCAAACGCGCTACCCGGTGACGGCTGCAGGTGATGCCCTGTTGATTCAGGTCTGCGTGAACCCGCGGGTAACCGTAGGTTTGCCGGCTGCGCCGGAACACGCGGCGGATCTCCGGAAGCAGTGCGGCGTCTGCCTTGGCACGGGCGCTGGGTGGCCGGTCCAGCCAGTCATAGAAACCACTGGGGCTGACACCGAGGCAGTCGCATAGGCGACGCACACCGAAAACGGTTCGTTGCTGGGCTATGAATCGGTAGAGGTCTTGCTTTTGCCGGCAACGAACCGTTCGAACTTTTTTAGGATTTCGACCTCTTCCTGAGATCGCTTCAATTGCCGCTCCAGCTGGCGGATGCGCTTGTTAGCTTCGGCCAGCCCCTTGGCCGGCGGTGTGAGTGCCTTATCGCCCATGAGTCGTTGCTCCCGCATCTCTTTCTTCCAGCGGGACAGCATGAAGGGATGGATACCCAGCGCAGCCGCTACCTGCTGGACCTGAAGGTCCGGATGGTTGGCCAGCAGAACAGCCTGGCGCTTGAACTCCAGATCATACGCTCGATGCGTTTCTTTCTTCACGAGACACCTCCTGCCGCTAAGCGGCGTTAGGGTGTCCGTTTTTCTCGGGTAAGTTCAGACGTCCCGCGCAGGGCCGTAGGCCCGGAGTGAACTTGACCTGCTTGTTAGGTGCTGCCGCCTCATATTGAAAAAAGCGCACCTACGGCGCTCACTACGAAACTGGTTACCAGAAGCCCGGATAGGAATAACGCCACCCGCGCTAACGCCCTAGAGGGCGTGCTTCTCTGTGCAGATACGCTACCGAAGGACTCGGTAATGAGAAAGAAAAACAGTGCTAGGTGGGCAATGATTCCGCCCGAACGCATAACCCCCAGAGTTTCGGTGAATGCGCCCGCACCTAGTAGGCCAAGACCTAAGAAGAAGGCCGATAGGATATATGGCCTTGCGGCGATGAGCGTGTCCATATTGAGCACCTAACGTTGCATTAAGGGGCGGCCCGCCGCAGGCGGGACGTCCCAGCGAGCGATAGCGAGCGCATTGAATGCCTGGTTAGGTGTTTTGCGTGACATGCGCTCAGCCTACAGGGCCGAAGTATGCGGCCACAAAGAAATTGATGAGGGCGAGCACTAAGACTAGCCAGTACCAGTAAGCGTAACGCCTCCCTTTCTCGGTCTTGTGCAGGTACGGCAGGAGGCAGCCGATCTTGGTGTCAAAGAACGACGCGCCATACTGTTTGCAGGCGAGGTGCAGCAACAGCATTGCGGTGCCGAAAAGCGCAAAGAAGCTTATGAGGAAGATTTTATGTAGTTGAATGTCTTCCATGACGGTCTCTTATGGTGGTCCTTTGCCTTTTATCCCGGGGTTCCGTTTTCACACCTAACGTTGCGCTAAGGGGCGCGGAGCTGCGAAGCAGCGGAGCGTCCCAGTGAGCGAAGCGAACGCTTTGAGTGCCTTGTTGTGCTGAACGATGGCACCCAACGGCCCGCTACGACTTGGTTTGATTGTGGTATGCGGAACTTGGCGCCTGTGCCAAGCGGCGGGCATGCACACCGCGGCCGATGCCACCACGAATGAACGCGGCACGAAACGGGCAGCGCCATCAGGCGCCACAACCAAGAACGTTGCTCCGTGCTTTGTTGTTCTGACCAACTTGCCTTCCTCGGCTTTGGCTTCGCGGACCACCACTAGGGTACCGCACTAGACTTGCGCCGCATCAGCGGCCCACTTTGCTAAATTCGGCGCTGTCTTTGACAGCACAACGTTCAAGGTAAGCCGCGCCGTTTACGGCGTCGGCTTGGGCTGCTGGTTAGGTTCTGCCTCTGCGCTTGCGAGTTGACCGTAACTCATTGACAAGGCGCTGATCTGAACGACAAACACGAGCGCAACGAAGGGAATGGTTGCCAGCCAAGCCCATTCACCGAGACCAGTGGTTGGCAGAAACTCTATGAGCTTAAAGAGCAGCCACGGAAAGAGAAACACGATAACAGCCATTTTCCAACCATTGCCCTTAGTTAGTGACCAAGCCGACCCAATGCTCAGTGGCCGGTCTACGGCGATTGAGGGGAATACGACTGATACCCGTGCTATGAGGTAGATGGCTGGAAGCGTGCTCAGTGTGAACAGATAACTAAGGGAACCGAACCTCTCATCTACAGTGCCACTGCCCTTGGCCATTTCATCGAGCAGATAGGTATCAATGAACCAAGCCATTGCGGCAGAAAACGGGAAGCTAACAAGACCCTCCAGGATGGATAGACCTATGACCCAGAGTAGAAAGCGTATGAGGCGCCAGTACGCGCTGAATTGAAATGCTTGGTCCTTGTCCGCTTTTGGCAGGAGCACAAGCCGGTGGCAGGTGACGGCGAATAAAACAGCAAATAGTCCAGAGGCTGCCACTATTAGCCCCATTTTGGCTCCAGCCACCGGTGTCTCTTCCGGCAGCGCTTGTGCCAATAAGAATACGATCAGCACCCCAATGGCCGGAACGGCTAATGACTGTGCGAAAAGGCGCAGATTCCACCACGGGATCAAAAATGCCCCTGTAAGCGTCTTCAAAATGGAGAGTCTTTCAGATTCCACGTGTGTTTTTTTGAACCTAACGTTTGGCTAAGGGGCGCGGAGCTGCGAAGCAGCGGAGCGTCCCAGTGAGCGATAGCGAACGTGTTTGAGCCACTGGTTAGATGCCTTAGCCATTGGTGTTGATTTGCCTGAGATGGCGATTC